>Ga0209577_10002928_pt1 | contig 16167 bp, 14 predicted proteins | sample GraSoiAngelo_109_FD_185874 | JGI IMG/M metagenome (GOLD analysis project Ga0209577, IMG submission 185874) | Grasslands soil microbial communities from the Angelo Coastal Reserve, California, USA - 14_0903_12_20cm (SPAdes) (version 2) | ecosystem: Environmental > Terrestrial > Soil > Grasslands...
CGGGGCGGGGACGCAGCGGGCGCGGGCCGCGTCGTGTACGTGTGCCAGGAGTGCGGGTACGAGTCCGCCAAGTGGCTCGGCCGCTGTCCGGGCTGCGAAGCCTGGAGCACCCTCGTCGAAGAGCCGGTCGCGGAGCCCGGCGCGCCCCGACGGGCGTGGCGCGCCAAGCCGTCCGGCGCGTCGGCCCCGACGCCGATCGGGGAGGTGACCCTCGAGCGCGAGCCGCGGCTCGAGGTAGGGCTCGGCGAAGTGGATCGCGTGCTGGGCGGCGGGCTGGTGCCGGGGTCGCTCGTGCTCCTCGGCGGCGATCCGGGCATCGGAAAGTCCACGCTGGCGCTTCAGGTCGCGCACCACCTCGCCCCCACCCGGACGGTCCTCTACGTGTCCGGCGAGGAGTCGGTCCGGCAGACGAAGATGCGGGCGGCGAGGCTGGGGATCGACGCGCCCCGCCTCCTCGTGCTTGCCGAGACCAATCTCGAGGAGATCACCGCGCACGTCTCGGAGGCGCAGCCCACCCTGGTCGTGATCGATTCGATCCAGACCATTTATCGCCCCGACCTGCCGGCGGCGCCGGGGAGCGTCGGCCAGATCCGGGAGTGTACGGGCGATCTGCTCCGTGTCGCCAAATCGGACGGCGGGCCCGCGATCCTGATCGTCGGCCATGTCACCAAGGAGGGGGCGATCGCCGGTCCGCGGGTCCTCGAGCACATGGTGGATACCGTGCTGTACTTTGAAGGCGAGCGTCATCACGCCTACCGCCTGCTGAGAGTGACGAAAAACCGCTTCGGGTCGACGAACGAGATCGGGATCTTTTCCATGAGCGGCCGCGGGCTCGCCGAGGTGTCGGATCCATCGGCGCTGTTCCTCTCCGAGCGCCCGCTCGACGCCCCGGGCTCGGTCGTCGTCTGCGCCGTGGAAGGGTCGCGGCCGCTGCTCCTCGAGGTCCAGGCGCTCGTCACCCGGACCCCGTTCGGCCTGCCCCGCCGGACGGCGGCCGGGGTGGACACCAACCGGATGCTGCTGCTCCTGGCCGTCCTGGAAAAGCGGGCGGGATTGCATCTGGCCACCTTCGACGTCTACGTGAGCGTTGCGGGCGGAGTCCAGGTGGAAGAGCCGGCGGTGGATCTGGGGGTCGCCCTCGCGGTCGCGAGCTCCCACCGCGAGCGCCCGGCGGATCCCGGAACGGTCGTGGTCGGCGAAGTGGGGCTCGGCGGAGAGATCCGGGCGGTGAGCCGGATCGGCGGCCGGGTCGCGGAGGCGGCGAAGCTCGGGTTCCGGCGGGTCATCCTGCCGCGCGCCAACCTGGCGGGGATCGAGGATCGCGGAGGGCTGGAGCTCGCCGGCGTGGCGGACATCCGGGAGGCCCTGGACCTGCTGATCGGCTAGCGCGCCGGACACGCCGGCGCCGCGCGAGGCCCCCGAGGACTCCCCGAAGGCGGCAGAGAAGCCTCCTGCCAGGGGGGTGACGAGATGCGACAGCGGTGGGCCCGCGCCGCGGCGGCTGCGTGCACGATCCTCTTCCTTGCAGGAGCAGCCGGCCCGAGCGCCTCAGCTCAGGCCCGCATCCCCAACCCCGACACACTGTTCTACGGCGTCTACTGGGAGCCCGTGAACCTGGACCCGCACGCCATCACCGACTTTGGGTCCATGTGGATGCTCGACAACACGTATGAGCCGCTCGTCCGGTACCGGACCAAGGAGGTCGATGGGAAGACCGTCGGCACGGCCGAGGTCCAGCCGCACCTCGCCGAACGCGTGGAGGTCTCCAAGGACCGCAAGAGCTACACGTTCAGGCTGCGCCGGGGCGTGAAATTCCACTCCGGCGACGAGGTCACCGCCGAGGCGGTCCGGTACTCGATCAACCGCGTGCTGACGATCAACCTCGGCCCGGCCACGCTGCTCTCCCAGTGCATCGACGCCGGCAGCACCCAGGTGGTCGACCCCTTGACGGTGCGCATCACCCTCCGGCGGGCGTGCCCCTACTTTCTCCAGCTGCTGGCCGCGACGAACACCGGGGCGATCGTCAATCCGCGGACGATCGACGCCCACGGCGGCGTCCAGGCCGGGAAGTTCAACGAGTGGATGTCCCGGAACATCGACGGGACCGGCCCCTTCAAGTGGGGGCGCTGGTCGGCCGGCGAGTCTTTTGAGCTGGCCGCCAACGACCAGTATTGGGGCGGCGCCCCGAAACTGCGGCGGATCGTCTTTCGCGTGCTCAAGGATTTCGCCACCCAGCTCCTCCTGCTGCAGCGGGGGGATCTGGATATCGTCTACCGGCTCCCCCCCGACATGACGGTGAAGCTGATCGGCTCCAAGGAGATCATCATCAACCGCGAAAACGCGACCGGCATGCACCAGGTCTACATGCAGACGAAGATGAAGCCGTTCGACGACGTCCGCGTGCGGCGCGCGATGGCCTACGCGATCGACCCCTATGCCGTCAACCGGGCCGCCGCGTTCGGCCTGGCCACGGCTGCCAGGAGCCTGCTCCCCAGCGCGCTGGAGGGATGGACCGGCGACCTGTGGGCGTATACCTACAACCCGGCCCGCGCGCGCGCCCTCCTCGCAGAAGCCGGCTACCCGGCCGGATTCAAGGTGAGCCTGAACTACAACAGCGGCAACACGGAGCGCGAGCAGACCAGCATCGCCGTGCAGGCGATGCTGCGCAAGGTGGGCGTCGCGGCCGAGGTCGCTGCTCTGCCGTGGGGCACCTTCGTCACCAACTACGAGGGCGGCAAGATGCCCATGTTCGTGTCGAGCAGCCTCGATCTGCCCATTGTCGAGAAGTACCTCATCACGCAGTTCCACTCCACGAGCGCGGGCGCCAAGGGCAATTACGCCTTCTACGCCAACCCCAAGGTGGACTCGCTCATCGACCGGCTCCTCGGCGCGTCGGATCTTGCGGAGCGCAGGCAGATCATCGCGGGCGTGCAGACACTGGTCAACGCGGATGTCCCCAGTGTTCCCATCTACGACACGCTGCTGATGTACGCCCAGCGCTCATGGGTGAAGGGGTGGGTGCTGTACCCATCGGGCAACTGGTATTTCGCCAGGGTGGAGAAGCGGCTCTAGGGCCCGGGGGGATGCGGCCTGCTCCGGTTCGTTGCGCGGCGGATCCTCGCGTTCCCGCCCATTCTGCTGGGCATCACGCTGGCGACGTTTCTCCTGCTGCACGTGGTTCCCGGGGATCCCGCGCGCCTGTATCTTGGGGAGGCCGCCGCGGGCGACCAGGTTGTCGAGGCCCTGCACCGTCAGTGGGGGCTGGACCGGCCCCTGCCCGCTCAGTACGCCTACTACGTGCGCAACCTGGTGCAGGGAAATCTCGGGTTCTCGATCCACTCGGGCCGCCCGGTTGCTGAAGACCTCACGCACTTTCTGCCCGCGACGGCAGAGCTGAGCCTCGCCAGCTTCCTCATCGCCATCGCCATCGGGATTCCCCTGGGGGTCCTGTCGGGCGCCCGCGTCAATACGCTCGCCGATCACTCGAGCAGGGTGGGGTCCCTGCTCTTCCTCTCGATGCCGAGCTTCTGGTTTGGGCTGATCGTGATCTACGCCGGGTACTTCGTCCTCGGGTGGCTCCCCGCGCCCACCGGCCGCCTGGGGCTGACCGACGTGCCGCCGCCGACCATCACCGGCATCTACACGCTGGACAGCCTCCTCACCGGACGCCCCGCGGTGCTCGGCCCGGCCCTGTGGTACCTCCTGCCGCCGGCGGTCACCCTCGCCCTCCCGTCCATCGGGCTCGTGGTCCGGCTGGTGCGGACGAGCATCGTGGAGGTGTTGGGGCAGGACTATGTGCGGACGGCCCGGGCGAAGGGGGTGGCGACCCGGGGCGTGCTGTACCGGCATGCGTTCCGCAACGCGCTGATCCCCACGGTGACGGTGCTGGGGGTCCAGATCGGACTGCTCTTCAGCGGCAACGTCCTGGTGGAAACGGTGTTCGCCTGGCCGGGGGTCGGGTCGTATCTGGTCACATCCATCCAATGGCTGGACTATTCGGCAGTCATGGGAAGCACCTTGCTGTTCGCGGCGATCTTCGTGGCCGTGAACCTCCTCGTGGACTTGAGCTACGCGCTGCTCGATCCCCGCATTCACTATGCGTGAGGTCCCGGGACGCGCGCCGGCCGCCCCGATCGATCTGCTGCTCAGACGATTCGGCCGGAACAGCCTGTCCGTCGCGGGGCTGGCGATTATCGTGCTCTGGACCGTGGTGGGGCTGGCGTCGCCCTGGCTGTCCACCCGCGACCCGATCGAGGTCGATGTCGGCGCCCGCCTGCAGCCGCCCGGCCTCGCCCATTGGTTGGGGACCGATTTCTACGGGCGCGACGTCCTCAGCCGCATCCTCTACGGGGCGCGATACGACCTGGCGATCGCGGTGGCGGCGGTCGGGCTCGCCGCCGGCGCCGGCGTCCCGCTCGGCGTCCTGGCGGGATACTACGGGCGCCTCGTCGACGACGTCGTCATGCGCGCGTCAGACGTGCTCCTGGCGTTCCCCAGCCTCGTCCTGGCGCTGGCCCTTGCCTCGGCCCTCGGCCCCGGCCTCTGGAAGGCGATTACGGCCGTGGCCATCGTCGGCATCGCCGGCTACAGCCGGCTGGCGCGGGGATCGACGCTCGCGCTGCGCGAGGAGGCGTACGTGGAGGCGGCGCGCGCCGAGGGCGCATCGGATCCGCGCATCATGATCCGGTACATCATCCCCAATCTCATGTCGCCGATCGTGGTGCGGGCGACATTGGGCATGGGCTTCACCGTCCTGCTCGCCGCCGGGTTGAGCTTCGTCGGCCTCGGGGCGCAGCCGCCGACGCCCGAATGGGGCGCGATGATCAATGAGGGCCGCAACCAGCTCGTGACCGGCGTGTGGTGGGTCTCCACGTTCCCCGGCCTGGCGATCATGTCGGTCGTCCTGGGATTCAACCTGCTGGGGGATGGGATCCGCGACCTCATGGACCCCCGCGGGAGTGTGCGCGTGTAGACGCGCGCCCGCACACCGCGGCCGGCGGTCGAGATCGGCGGGCGGTCGAACTCAGGTGAGGTTGAAGATGCCGAGGCTCTTGATCCGGCTGTGCTGCTTCTCCAAGATTTCGTCCAGCTTGAGGTCCAGGAGGCTGCAGAGGCCCGCGGAGTAAAAGAGGGCCGATCCGATCTCGGTCTCGATGGCCTCCCGGCACCGCTCGCACAGCGACCCGGTGAGATGACTGGCCAGGAATGCCTTGAGTTCCGTCAGGCCCACATCGGACGGGAACTCCTGCTTGCTGGCGTCGATCGTGATGCAGCCGCACGAGGTCACGGCCTTTACCACGGAGCGATTGACGCGGGCGGCGGATTCCTGGAGCTTGCTCAGCACATCGAGGATGCTGCGGTGACGGATCAGATGCGCTTCGACTTGATCCTGGAAAGACGGTTCGATCCCTTTCATGCGGCGCCCGCCTCCCGTCTGGACTGTTGCGCGAACGATCGATTTCGCGAGAAGACCGGCCTCATTATAGGAACGCAGTGAGGGGATGTCAAGATTTTGCGCGCACGCCTCGGCGATCGGAGTTGCACTTTCCGGCCGATTCCCCGTGGTATAATGAACTGTCATTTATTCATCCTCCCACCCGACCATGCCGTGTGGTCGCGAATTTTGGTGAGCCGCGATGATTCGTTTCGTTCGAGCGCTCGGAGTTATCCTCGGAGGGCTGGTCGGGTACCAGATCGCCGATCTCGTCCGGAACGAGATGCTGCGCGGCGGCGGACATCCGGCGCCGCGGCTCAGCGCGCTGGTGCTCGGGATCACGCTCGGGGCCCTGATCGGCTGGCTGGCGGCGCCACCGGCGTGCGGCTGGTTCGTGGCGTCGATGGCGTGGGTGCTGCACCACCTCGGCAGTGTTCCGCTCCGGGACGTGCTCGCGGGCGCCGGCGGGCTGATCCTGGGGCTGCTGGTCGCGTTCCTGGTCAGCATTCCTCTGTTGGGCGTGCCGATCATCGGGCGCTACATCATCCCCTTGTCCGCGGTGCTTGTCTTTGGATATCTGGGGCTCCACCTCGGGATCCAGCGGCGGGAGGATTTCCTCGCCGCGTTCCCGCGCCTCGCCGAACGGCTGGCGGGCCGCGACCGGAAGCTGCGGCGCACCAGCGTCCCCAAGCTGCTGGACACGAGCGTCATCATCGACGGGCGGATCGCGGACATCTCGGAAACAGGCTTCCTCGAAGGGCCGATCCTCGTCCCGCGATCGGTGCTGGCGGAGCTGCAGCGCATCGCCGACGCGAGCGACCAGATCCGCAGGAACCGGGGCCGGCGGGGGCTCGATATCCTGAACACGATGCAGAAGAAGCAGCAGACGGTGCAGATCTACGAGGAGGAGGACGACTTCGCCCTGGGGCAGGTGGACGCCCAACTCGTCCGCCTGGCGCGGGCGATCGGGGCCTGGATCGTCACCAACGACTACAACCTGAACAAGATCGCGGAACTGCAGGGGGTCCGCGTCCTGAACGTCAACGAGCTGGCGAACGCGATCAAGCCGGCGATGATCCCGGGCGAAGAGCTGTCCGTGCACGTCATCAAGGACGGTAAGGAAGCCGGCCAAGGGGTGGGCTACCTCGACGACGGGACCATGATCGTCGTCGAGGGCGGCAAGCGCCACATCGGCGAGACCCTGGATACGGTCGTGACCAGCGTCCTGCAGACGGTCGCGGGCCGGATGATCTTCGCCCGCCCGAAGGCGTTGGAAAAGGACGGCGCCGCCCGGTGAACGGTGGGGTCCGGACGGCGGCCGTCGTCCCGGCCGCCGGGCGCGGCGAGCGGCTCGGAGCGGCGACCCCCAAGTCGCTGGTGATGCTTCACGGCCGCCCCCTCGTTCACCACGCGCTGACGACCCTCCAGCACGTCGATGAGATCGAGACGATCGCCGTCGTGGTCCCGCGCGATGCCGTCACGACGATCGAGGAGATGGCGCGGCGCTCGGGGCTGACCAAGGTTGCGGCGGTCGTGCCGGGGGGAGCCGACCGGCAGGCCTCCGTGGCGTGCGGGCTCAGGGCCCTCCCTCCGGGTCCGGATCTGGTGCTCGTCCACGACGGCGCCCGCCCCTTTCTCTCGCGGCCGCTGGCCTCGGAGGTGATCGCGGCCGGCGCCCGCACCGGGGCGGCGACAGCCGCCCTGCCGGTCGCCGAGACGGTCAAGCGAGGCGAGGGAGGATGGGCGCTGGAAACCCTCGACCGAGGGTCCCTCTATCGGATCCAGACCCCCCAGGCGTTTCACCGCGCGCTCCTCGAGCGCGCGCATGAGGCGGCGGCGCGGGAGGGGTTTCGCGGGTCCGACGACGCGGTGCTGGTGGAGCGATTGGGGATTCCCGTCCGGCTCGTCCCGGGCGATCCCACCAACCTGAAGGTGACCGTGCCTGAAGACCTGGCGCTGGCCGAGGCCCTGCTCGCCCGCGATGCGGATGCCGACCGTGTGGTCCGGGTGGGCGTCGGGTTCGACGCGCACCGGTTCGGCCCCGGGCGGCCCCTCGTGCTCGGCGGGGTGGAGATCCCCCACGCGCGAGGACTGGTCGGACACTCCGACGCCGATGTGATTGTGCATGCCGTGATGGACGCCCTGTTGGGCGCCGCGGGGCTCGGCGATATCGGCCACCATTTCCCGCCGACCGATCCGGATTATAAGGACGCGAACAGCCTGGCCCTCCTGGCCAGGGTCTCTGCCCTTCTCGGGGAGCGCGGGTGGCGGCCGGCACACGTCGACATCGTCGTCCTCGCGGAAGCTCCCCGGCTTGCCCCCCACGTCCCGGCGATGCGCGCGGCGATCAGCGGCGTCCTCCACGTTGCACACGATCGCGTGAACATCAAGGCCACGACGACCGAGGGGATGGGCGCCATCGGACGGGAAGAAGGCATCGCCGCGCAGGCGGTGGCCAGCCTGGAGCCTGTCCCGGCCTGGCCGCGTGGGGCCGCCGGATGACATCCGGGCCGCGCTCCGGGGACCATGACGGGAGGCTGCGCCGTCCCCATCTGATCCTGATCGAACGCCGGGCCCTCACCGAGCCCATCGTGGTCGAGACGGAGCCCGCGGGCCGCCGTCCCCGCCCGACCGGGTTCTGGCGGGGGACCGCCTTCTACCGGATCGTGCGCATCCTCGAGCGGCGTTGGGAGCGAGGCGAGTCCTACCTTCGCGTGCTGGCCGACCGGGGGTGCTTCGATCTTCACCGTGTCACCGACCTCGATCCCTGGACGTGGCGGACGGAGGGCCGGTGGGAACTGACGGCGGAGTTGACGGCTGTGCCCGTCCGGCGGCCGTTGTTCTGATCCTGTCGTCCTGCCCGCTGCCGGGGGTCGGGTGATGGCGATCCGGGTCTACAATACCCTCTCCAGGCGCGCGGAAGAGCTCGTGCCCCTCCACGCCGGCGAGGTGCGCATGTATGTCTGCGGCCCGAACCTCTACGGCCCCGCCCACGTCGGCCACGCGCTCTCCTTCCTGGTCTTCGATGTGATCCGCCGGTATCTGGAATACCGGGGCTACCGCGTCACGCTCGTCCAGAACTTCACCGATATCGAAGACCGGATCATCGAGACCGCCCGCGAGCGGGGCACCACGGTGGAGGCGCTGGCGGCGCAGTACGCGGAACGCTTCCTCCGGGAGATGGATTGGCTCGGGATCCGGCGGGCCGACCACTACCCGCGCGCGACCGCCGCGGTGCCGAAGATGCTGGAGTTGATCCAGGTCCTCGTGAATCGGGGTCTGGCCTACGCCGTCGACGGGGACGTGTTCTTCCGGGTGACGAAGTTTCCGGACTACGGCCGGCTCTCCGGCCGCTCGCTCGAAGAGATGCAGGCCGGCGCCCGCATCGACGTTGATCCGAGAAAAGAGCACCCGATGGATTTTGTCCTCTGGAAGGCGGCGAAGCCCGGGGAGCCGGCCTGGGACAGTCCCTGGGGGCGGGGCCGCCCCGGGTGGCATATCGAGTGCTCGGCGATGTCGCTGTCCCTCCTCGGCCAGCAGCTCGACATCCACGGCGGAGGCCAGGACCTCGTCTTCCCCCACCACGAGAACGAGATCGCCCAGTCCGAGGGGGTCACGGGCAAGAAGCCGTTTGTCCGCTACTGGGTGCACAACGGGCTGCTCCGTCTGTCCGAGGGCCAGGAGAAGATGACGCGCCACCTCGGGAACATCGTGACGATCGAGGCGGCCAGGGAGCGCTACCAGCCCGATGCCATCCGGCTGTTTGTGCTGTCCGCCCATTACCGCAGCCCGGCGACGTGGACCGAGGAGTCGCTCGATGCGGCCACACGGGGGGCGGAGCGGCTCCGCACCGCGGTGGAGCACGTGGAGGCCGTGCTGCGCGGGGATGGCCCCCGCGGCGGCGCGGGAGCCTCCCCCGGCCGGCCGGCCGCGCCCCGCGGCGGAGAGGCCGCGGAATCACCGGGGGATCCGGCGGGCCTGGCCCCCGCGGCCGCGGCGGCGCGGGAGGCGTTTACGGCGGCGATGGACGACGACTTCAACACGCCCAGAGCCCTTGCCGCGATCTTCGATCTGGCGACGGCGCTCAACAAGGCCGCGGACGCCGCGGCCAAGGCCGGTGGGCGCGTCCTCCCCGCGGCGCTTGCGGGGCTCCGGACCGGTCAGGACACGCTCCGCGCGCTCGCCGGCGTCCTCGGCCTCCGCCTGACGGCCGCGGTGACGGCGGAGCAGCGCAGGGCGCTCCACCGGCTCGCCCAGGAACTGGTCAAGGAACGGCCCGACCTGTTTGACGCCGCCCACCCTCTGCCGGCTCGACTTCGGGGAGGGGGGGCGGCCGAAGAGATCTCCGGGGACGACCTCGTCGCGTTGATCGCGGAGGGCCGCATGCGGGCACGGCGGCAAAAGGACTGGGCCACCAGCGACGCGATCCGGTCCCGCCTCCAGGCCGTGGGCGTGCTCCTCGAAGACGCTCCGACCGGGTGGACGTGGCGGGTCCGCTGATGGCGCCCGAGGAATCCCTGGGGCCTCTGTTCGGGCGGCGGGCGGTGCTCGAGGCGCTGCGGGCCGGTCAGCCGGTCTCCCGCGTGCTGGTGGCGGGCGGTGCGGATGCCCGGGGGTCGCTCCGGGAGATCCTGCACGAAGCCCATGTTCGCCGGGTGATCGTCCAGACCGTCGACCGGCGGCGACTGGACACGCTTGCGCGCGGCATTGTCCACCAGGGGGTCGCGGCGATGGTCGCGGTCGCTCCCCTCGTGACCGTTGACGACCTCCTCCGGCGCGCCCGAGATCGCGGGGGGGCGCCGTTCTTGATCGCGCTCGACGGCGTCGAGGACCCGCACAACCTCGGCGCGGTGATCCGGACGGCGGAAGCCGCGGGCGCGCACGGCGTCATCATCCCCCGGCGCCGGGCGGCGGGACTGAGCCCCGCGGTCGCGCGCGCCTCGGCCGGAGCGCTCGCCCACTGTCCCGTGGCGCAGGCCGGCAACCTCGTGGCCGCGCTCGGTCACCTGAAGGCGCAGGGCGTGTGGGTCGTGGGCGCGGATCCCGCGGGAGCGGAGCGATACGATGAGGTGTCCTTGGCCCCCCCGGTCGCCCTGGTGGTGGGCGGCGAGGGTCGCGGTCTCCACCGCCTGGTGCGGGAGCGGTGCGACCGTGTGGTGCGGATTCCGCTCCGAGGCCGGGTGGCGTCGCTCAACGTCTCCGTGGCCGCGGCCCTGCTGCTCTTTGAAGTGGCGCGGCATCTCCCCGCGGCCGCCGCGGGCGGCCCGGCACGCGCGGACGCCGTCTCTGCGCGGCCTGCGCGCGAGCCTTAACATTGACTTGACAGTGATGCGTTCGTATAATATGACTAGCTTGCAGGCAGCAGCCACAAGCAGCGCCCAGCGGGGCAGGCGATCGTCCGACACGACCGGGTGATCCGGCGCCCCGACGAAGAGAGTCGATGCTAACATCCGAGATGTACGAATCGTCTGACACAATCGAACATTCGGGGCGGAGGCGAGAGGCGTGGTAGTTGCGCGCAGGCCAGTCGTGCCCGTGTACCAGGAAATGGTTGATGAGCAGTTAGTGGATTGCGCCAAGAGTGGAGACGAGTTCGCCGCCGAGTTCCTCATCAACAAGTACCGCAACTTCGTCAGGGTCAAAGCCAAGGCGTACTTCCTCATCGGGGCCGATCGCGAGGACATCATCCAGGAAGGGATGATCGGGCTCTACAAGGCGATCCGGGATTTCCGGCGGGACAAGCTGTCGTCGTTTCGGGCCTTCGCCGAGTTGTGCATCACCCGCCAGATCATCACCGCGATCAAGACGGCGACCCGGCAGAAGCATATCCCGCTCAACTCGTACATCTCCCTGAACAAGCCGATCTACGATGAGGACTCCGACCGCACCCTCCTGGACGTGATCAGCAGCATCAAGGTCTCCGATCCCGAAGAACTCGTGATCAACCAGGAAGCCTCGCTCACCATGCGGGAGCGCATCCGGAAGAACTTGAGCGATCTGGAGTGCCGGGTGCTGACGGCCTATCTGGAAGGGAAATCGTACCAGGAGATGGCGACCGAGCTCCACCGCCACGTCAAGTCCATCGACAACGCCCTGCAGCGCGTCAAGCGCAAGCTCGAGCGGAACCTCGAGGGCGAGGAAGAGTAAGCGCCCCCCAACGCAGAGGCAGCGCGCGTTTCAGACGCCACCCGGTGACCGGGTGGCGTCCGGCATTGCTCCATCGTCAACCGCCCGGCGCCTATCGCACGTACCCCCCGCGGATCGCAAAGGCGGCGGCCTGAGCGCGGCCCCGCACCTCGATCTTGGTGAAGATATTTCTCAGCCGGCTCTTGACCGTGCTTTCAGAGACAAAGAGTCTGTGCGCGATTTCCTTGTTGGGCAGCCCCCGGGCGACCTCGGCGAGGATTTCCTCCTCCCGTTCGGTCAGTTTCTCACCGACCATCAGGCCGCCGTTACCGTCTCTTGAGATATGCGTGAGCCGGTCGAGCATCCGCCGCGCGATGCCGGGATGGACCAGCGACTGCCCCCGCCGCACCGCGTGGATCGCGCGCAGGAAGTTCTCGGGCGTGATGTCCTTAAGCACGTATCCCGACACGCCGGCGGCGACGGCGCCGAAGATGCTGGCGTTGTCGTCGCAGGCGGTGAGGATGAGCACGTCCATCTCCGGGGCGCTCCGCTTGACGATCCGGCAGAGCTCGATGCCGGACATGTCGGGCAGGGTCACATCGGTGACCAGGAGGGACGGCCGCAGGGACGCGCAAAGTTCCAGCGCCTGTGCGCCGGTGCCGCCGGTCCCCACCAGCTCGAGCGTCGGATCGGACTCCAGCACGGTCCGCAGCCCCAGCAGCGTGAGCGGATGCGCATCCGCGGCCAGCACTTTCACGCGGCCACCCGCGGACATTGGGGTGTTCACGCGTCCGGGACCGAGGGGAACACAGGAATGACCTGGTCCAGCTTGAGCAGCCTGAGCAGCCTGCCCACGTAAGGCGACGGGGCGGCCAGGATCACGCGGCGTCCATGGCGGCGGGCGCGCTGATCGCAGGTCTCCAGGACGCGAAAGCCCGCGGCATCGATCCTGGTGACGTTGGACACATCCAGGACCACGTCCTTGGAATTCTCAACGGCCGGTTCCAATGCGTTCCTCAGGATTGGAGCCGTGTCGTGATCGAGATGTCCCGAAAGACGAAGCACGGTGGCCTGTCCTGCGTCTTCGACCCGCAGTGTGAGCCGTTCTCCGGTCGGACGCCGGCTGGGAACCGTCATGCTTGGAAGTCCGCGCCTGTTCATGCATTGGCGAGTCCGCTCCTTGCTCGACAGCAATTGGCTCGGCTCCGCGCACCGCCGCGCCTGAGAAGCGGATTCCCCCTCTCTCAATCTACGCGGAGAGGCGTCAAACAGACGACAAGAAAGGTCCGCGATCCGTCAAGAAACCGTCAAGACCTCGAGGGGGGATTGCCTTACTCCGCCGTCCCCAATCGGTAGCCGATTCTGGACTCCGTCAGGATGTAATGCGGGTGCGCGGGGTCGCGCTCAAGTTTGCGCCGGAGGTTGCTGATGTTGACTCGGAGGAGGTGAGGTTCCTTGGCATAGCCTGGTCCCCAGACCTGCCGGAGGAGCTGCTGATGGGTCAGCACCCTGCCGCGGGCCTGGACGAAGGCTTTGAGCAGCTCGTATTCGGTGGGGGTCAGGCGGGCGGCGTTGCCAGCGACCTTGACCAGCCGACGTCCCAGATCGATTTCGAGATCCCCGTGACGGAACGGTTCTCCCAGCCCATCTCCGGCAAGACGCCGGAGCAGCACCCGGATGCGGGCGAGCAGCTCCCCGACGGCAAACGGCTTCGTCAGGTAATCGTCGGCCCCCCCGTCGAGCGCCGCGATCTTCTCCTCTTCCTGGTCGCGGACCGAGAGGATGAGGATCGGGGTGTTCCCTTGCGCCCTGAGGCGGCGGGTGACCTCGACGCCGTCGCCATCGGGCAGCCCGAGGTCCAGGATGACGATATCCGGACGAACGGCGGCGGCCGTCGCCATCGCGGCTCCGGCGGTGCCGGCTTCGAAGACCGTGAAGGCTTGTTCCCGAAGCACGATGCGCAGAAGACGCCGGAGGGCGGGATCATCGTCGACAACGAGGACTCGAAGGCCGTTGGTGCTCATCGGCGTCACACGGTGGGAATGCTCACGTTGACGACCATGCCGCCTCCCTCCCGTCGCGCCGCCCAGATGCGGCCCTTGTGGGCTTCCACGAATCCGGTGGCGATGGTGAGGCCGAGTCCGGACCCTCTGGCCCGGTCGGACGTGAACGGCTCATTCGGTTGGGCTGAGGCATTGAACACCTGATTGAGTTGCTCGGGGGTGATCCCGTTCCCCTGGTCGGCGACGCTGATCACCACGTGCCCATTCTCCAGGCGCGCGCCCACGTCGATCCGGGTCTCGGGCGCGGAGTATTTCGCGGCGTTGTCCAGCAGATTGATCAGCACATGAGACACGAACAGGGAGTCCATGGGGATCAACGGCAGGCCCTCCGGGAGGTCGACGCGGTATCGCGGCCGGTCCAGGCCGCTCGAGACCTCATCAACGGCGCTCTGCACCACGTCGATCAGGTTCGCCGGCTCCCGCTGGAGCTGCACCATGCCGGTTTCGAGGCGCCGCTTCTGAAGGACGCCGGTCACCAGCCGGCTGAAGCGCTTCACCCCCTGGTGGGCGATGGTCAGGAGTTCCCGGCGCGCCGCGGGCTCGAGGCGGTCGCCTTCGGTGAGCATTGCGTCAAGGCAGCCCTGAACGATCGTCAGCGGGGTTTTGAGATCGTGGGCGATCGCACTGAGCAGGGTCTTCTGGAGACGCTCGCTCTCGGCCCACATGAGGACTTCGCGCTCCTGCAGCCGCGCGCGTTCGAGCGCCTGAGCACCAAGGTGGGCGAGGTTCAGTGTGAAGTTTCGCTCGTCTTGCGTGAGCCAGCGTCCTTTGGACAGGAGGAAGACCAGGGCGCCGATTGAACGCCCACGCACCAGGAGCGGCAGCACGGCCCAGACGCGGTCGCGGAGAATGGTCTGAACGCCCAGCAGCAGGGGGTCTTCTCCGGACGCCGCTTCCTCGGAGTCTGGAAAGATCGGCGCGCCCGACCGAATGACGTGTGTCACCACCGTGGGGGTCGAGATCGGAAAATGGCGCCAGCGGCCGGTTGCCTTCTCGGGAATGCCCAACGCATGGGCCATGGTCACGTCGGCCCCGTCGTCGCTCACCAGGGTGATGAACGCCGCCGAGGCCCCCAGGGCCTGCGCTCCGCGATCGACGATCACCGCGGCCACCTCATCGGGCGTGCGGGCTTCGGACAGACCGGCGGTGATGCTCTGCAGCCGCACGATGAGTTCTGTGCCCTCTTCCGCGCGCGCATGGGCGGCGTGGACCGCATGCAGGTGGGCGAAGAGCTCATTGCGCGAGAGCTGCGACAAGGTACGCGCGGGCATCTGTGGGCGCATCTGCGGCATGAGATTCGCCGGAAGGGGGTGGAGTCGCTCTTTTGCCGGCCCCTGAGCGCCGGCGTTGCGGACAATCCAGTGCATTCGGGTCACATTTCCCGTGCGATCGCGGGCCACGACCACTGTCAGCGCAGCGTCGAACGGGGCGCCGTTGCGCGGGTGGAGCCGGACGGACCATTTGCGGAAGCGGCCCGCGGCGCCGCGTTGAGCGAGCCAGCTGCGCAGGGACGGGCGCATATTGGGGGCAACATAGAGGACGAGCGGCTTGCCGGCCAGATAGTGCACGGGGGTGTTGAGCAGCGTGCACGCGGTGAAGTTGGCGTCCCGGATCACTCCAGAGACGTCGGTGACCAGGTACCCGTCAGGGACAAGCTCGAGCAGTTTCCTGGTGCGGGCGAGGTTGGCCTCCACCGATCGCCAGGCGCGGGTCAGGACCGACTTCTCCCGGCGCAGCGCCTCCGCGGAGGCCCGCAGCGCCGTGACCGCGGGCTCGGCCTCACCCGGCGGACTCTGCGCGGCCGGCCGGGGAACCGCCCGGTCTGAAATGTCCGGAGGAACGGACGCCTGCTTCTTCCCGCCGCGCCGGCGGCCGGCGACCTTTCGTTTCATGCGCTCCCGCGCCCCCCGCACCAGCCGCCCGGCGGCCTCAGGAGGAGGCTTCCCCCGCGGTTTCGTGAAGCATGATCACCACCCCGCGGATGTCCTTCCCCTGAACGACGAGGGGCGCGCAGTCCACAGCGCACTGAAACGTCTTCCCCCGGCGGTTGACAGCCTGGACCGTCACCGTCCGGGCCTCAGCCTCTCCGGACAGGCAGGCGCGGACCGCCGCCCGCAGCTGTTCGGCCGGCAGCCCGATGTCGAGGTTGAGCAAATTCTTCCCCAGGGCCTCCTCGCTGCGAAGGCCCCACAGATCCTGGGTCTTGGGGTTCCACGAGAGGATTTTCATGTCGCGGTCCACGACGATCACCGCATTGCGCATGCTGGACATCACGGTTTCAAGGAACGCGTTCGTCTCGTTCAGTTCGTCGGTCCGCACCCGCAGCTGCTCATTGACGGTGTGCAGCTCCTCGTTCGTGGACTGCAGTTCTTCGTTCATCGTCTCGAGCTCTTCATTCGTGGACTGCAGCTCCTCGTTGGTCGTCTCCAACTCCTCCACGGTGGATTGGAGCTCCTCGTTGGTCGTCTCAAGTTCCTCATTCGTCGACTGCAATTCCTCATAGGCGGTTTCGACTTCCTGTTTCGTCAGCCGAAGCTGCTCCTC
>Ga0209577_10002929_pt1 | contig 16166 bp, 13 predicted proteins | sample GraSoiAngelo_109_FD_185874 | JGI IMG/M metagenome (GOLD analysis project Ga0209577, IMG submission 185874) | Grasslands soil microbial communities from the Angelo Coastal Reserve, California, USA - 14_0903_12_20cm (SPAdes) (version 2) | ecosystem: Environmental > Terrestrial > Soil > Grasslands...
AAGGCGAGCGCGTGTCGGTGAGCGCAGGCTTTTCGCTGCCGCGTCTGTGCGTCGAGGCCGCGCGGCAAGGGCTGTCGGGGATCGAGGGCCTGGGCGGGATTCCGGGCACGGTCGGCGGCGCGCTATGGATGAACGCGGGCGCTTACGGCCACGAGATCGGGGAGGTGGTCGAGTCGGTGCGCATCGCGCGCGGCGGGCGTGTGGTCGAGGTGCCGGGAAGTGATGTGAAGTGGGACTACCGGCACACGTCTTTCAAAGAGGGCGAGCTGCTTCTGGGCTGCACGCTCCGTCTCCGCCTGGACGACCCCGAAAAGATTAAGGCGCGGATGGAGGAGGCCAAGCAGAAGCGCTTCGCCACGCAGCCGCACGGCGCGCGCTCTGCCGGGTGCTTCTTCAAGAACCCGCCGGGGTCGGGCCTGAGCACGGGGAAGATGATTGACGAGATGGGGCTAAAGGGCGAGCGGCGCGGCGGTGCGCTGGTCTCGCCCGTCCACGCCAACTTCATCGTCACCGAGGGCGAGGGCGCGCGCGCCTCGGACGCGCTCGCTCTGGCCGAAGAGATACGAGAGCGCTTCCGGCGCGAGCACGGCGTCGAGCTGGAGTACGAAGTCGAGCTGTGGGGCGCGGACGCTGAATTTAAGGATGAAGGCAGAAGGATGAAGGATGAAGACAGACGGGGAGAAGGGGAGACGGGATGACGGGGAGACTGAGAGACATGTTGAGTAGAGCGGGAGAGTCGAGCGGCCTTCACGCCGTAGCTCTTTCGCCCCGTCGCCCCGTCTCCCCGTCGCCCCGTCCTTCGTCGGAGGTGTGGCAGTGAGGGAACAGGTAGTAACTACGCGGGCGGGACGAGTCGGCGCGGCGTCGAAGGGGCGCGCGGGCGTGTCTGTGCAGCGGCCCGCCGCGCGCCGCACTAGCCCCGCCGCCGCGCGCGCCCCGCGACAGAGGAGCTTCCCGTGGAAGTCGGCGCTCGCATACGTCCCCGCCGTCCTCAAGATCGCGCTGGCCGTCTCCCTGGGCGTGCTCGCCTTCGTCGGCTACCGCGCCGCCGTCTCGGCCTCCTTCTTCAAGGTCAGGGCGGTGGACGTTGACGGCGCGGCGCGCGCCTCGCGCGAAGAGATTCGCGCCGACGTGCTGCGCCTGTCGAACGCGGGCGTGTGGCAGGCCGACCTCGACACAATCGCCGCCGAGTTGCGCGGCCTGCCGTGGGTGCGCGAGGCGGTCGTCTCGCGCGTGCTGCCGTCGGGTTTGCGCGTGCGCGTCACGGAGCGCGTGCCGCGCGTCATCGCGCGCACCGCCGCAGGCCGGCTCGTCTGGGTTGACGACGACGGCGTGATGCTCGGCGCGGCCTCGCCCGGCGAGCAGGATTTCTTCGTGCGCGGCCTCGAAGAGGCCCGCACCGACGAGGCGCTCAAGGACAACCGCGAGCGCGTGAAGGCCGCGCTCGACCTTTCGTCCGAGTGGGGAGGCGCGGGACTCTCGCGCCGCGTGAGCGAGGTTAACCTCGAAGACTCGCGCGACGTGCGCGTGCAGCTCGCGGGCGAGGACTCAGGCGTCGAAGTGCGCCTGGGCCGCGAAGACCTCGCCAAGCGCTTCCGCCAGGCGCTCGAAGTCCTCGACGCGCAGCGCCAGACGCCGCGCGGCCCCTTCATCACCTACGTTGACGTGTCGCAGGGCAAGCGCGCCATCATCGGCACGGGCGCGAACGCGCGCTTCCAGTTGAACGAGCGCGGCGACGCCGAGTCGGTCGGGCCGCAGCCACAGCCGGACACGGGCGCGCGGGCCGCGACTCAGACGGGCGCGCACGCGTCGAGCGCCGCGCCGAAGGAAGGGAAGAAGGAGGCGCGGCAGCCGAAGCCGGTCGAAAAGAAGAACGACGACGCGCGCCCGCCGGACGTGGCGCTGCGCCCGCGCCGAGTCAATTGAGTCGCGGATCGGTTGCCTGTGCGAAAGGTCAGTCGCTTTTGTGGAAGGAGCGAGTCTCGATTGTCTGAAGCAGCGAGTCCCGTTTTCGCGCCGTGCGAGATGAACCCCCTGTTTGCGGAGGAGCGAAACCCGAATGGCTAAACAAGTGTCGCACACCGTCGGCCTCGACATCGGGACGAGCCGCATCACCTGCATCATCGGCGAGCCGGGCGACGGCGGACTGGTGGATGTGGTCGGCATCGGCGAGTCGGAGGCGCGCGGCCTTCGCAAAGGGGTCGTCGTTGACCCGGAGGCGGCGGTCGAAGCGATCACGCGCGCCGTCGAAGAGGCCGAGCGGATGAGCGGCCTCGAAGCCGAGGAGGTCGCCATCAACCTCTCCGGCTCGCACATCATGAGCTTCAACGGCCAGGCCATCGTCGCCGTTTCGGGGCGCGAGCGCGAGCCTTCGCACGAGAACGGCCACGGTCGCCGCTCGTTCTACGGCCCGCCCGCGCACGTCGTCGTCGCCGGACGCGACCGCGAGATCACGCAGGACGACGTGCGCCGCGCCATCGAGTCGGCCTCGGCCATCCAGCTCCCCGCGGGGCGCGAGATTGTTGACCGTCTGCCGCAGGAGTTCATCGTTGACGACCAGGACGGCATCAACGACCCCGTCGGCATGATCGGCGCTAGATTAGCCGTCAAAGTCCACATCGTCACCAGCCCCGTGACCGCGCGCCAGAACGTCATCAACTCGGTCAACCGCGCCGGCCTCGTCGTCGGCGAGATGGTCTTGGAACAACTCGCCGCCGCCGAAGCGACTCTGACCGACGACGACAAGGAGTTCGGCGCGGCGCTCGTGGACATCGGCGCGGAGACCACGGGGTTAATCATCTACCAGCGCGGAGCCGTGCAGCACACCGCCGTCTTCGCCCTCGGCGGCTCGCACTTCACCAACGACATCGCGTTCGGGCTGCGCACGCCCATCCCCGAAGCCGACAAGATCAAGCGCAACGTGGGCTGCGCGTGCGGCCTGAGTCTGTCGGAGGCCGAGCGAAGCGAGCTGGTCGAAGTGCCTTCGGTCGGAGGCCGACCGCCGCGGCAGCTCTCGCGCCAGATTCTCTGCGACATCCTCCAGCCGCGCGCCGAAGAGGTTCTCTCCCACGTCGCCGACGAGATACGCGAGGCAGGCTGGGAGGGCCAGCTTTCGAGCGGCGTCGTTTTAACGGGCGGCGGCTCGCTCCTCGACGGCATGGTCGAGATCGCCGAGCAGGTCTTCGACGCGCCCGTCCGGCTCGGCTACCCGGAGCGCGACCGCTTCGGCGGACTGGTCGAAGACATACAGAATCCCGCGTGGGCCGCTGCCTCGGGGCTGTGCCTGATGGCGCAGCGCGCGAAATCAGCAGAAATGCGGGCTTCCATGGCGCGCGCGCAGGCGGGCGGGAGTTTGGGCGCGCTCGTCTCGAAATTTCGCAATCGTTTCGGTGGTATTTTCTGAGAAGATGTTGTATGCTGCCGCGCCAGCCGGCACAAGATGTAGTCCTCAATATATTGTCGTCGTCGGCGCGCACAGCCCAAGATAACCGCATGAACCCTTTCGAGGCCGCGGATGCTTCAGAAGGAGAGAGGAACTTGCAGACTATGACACCGGAAGGCCGTCCGGGCAGCGGGATCAATATTTTCATTGATGACGACCCGCCCATCACGGGTGCGCGCATCAAAGTCATCGGCGTCGGCGGCGGGGGCGGCAACGCCGTCAACCGCATGATCGAGGCCGGAATAGAGGGCATCGAGTTCCTCGTCGCCAACACAGACCTCCAGGCCCTGAAGCGCTCGCGCGCGCCGATCAAAATCCAGCTCGGCGGCAAGCTCACGAAGGGCCTGGGCGCGGGCGCGAACCCCGACATCGGTCGCAACGCCGCGCTCGAAGACACCGAAAAGATCATCGAGGCTCTGGAAGGCGCGGACATGGTCTTCGTCACCACGGGACTGGGCGGCGGCACTGGCACGGGCGCGGCCCCCATCATCGCCTCGCTCGCCACCGAGCTGAACGCCTTGACCGTCGCGGTCGTCACCAAGCCCTTCCACTTCGAGGGCAAGCGGCGCATGACGCAGGCCGAGGTGGGCCTGAGAGAGCTTCGCGAGTGCGTGGACACGGTGATTACGATCCCGAACGAGCGGCTGCTCCACACGGTTGACAAGACCGTCTCTCTGACCGACGCCTTCAAGATGGCCGACGACGTTCTGCGCCAGGCCGTGCAGGGCATCTCAGACCTCATCATCGTGCCCGGCCTCATCAACCTCGACTTCGCCGACGTGAAGACGATCATGCAGGGGATGGGACTGGCCCTGATGGGCGCGGGGCGCGCGTCGGGCGAGAACCGCGCCGTCGAGGCGACGCAGCAGGCCATATCCAGCCCGCTCCTGGAAGAGGCGACGATTCAGGGCGCGAAGGGCGTGCTCATCAACATCACCGGCGGCCCCGACCTGACCCTGTACGAGGTCAACGAGGCCAGCTCGATCATCCGCGAGTCGGCGGACGACGACGCCAACATCATCTTCGGCGCGGTCATTGACGAGACGCTGCGCGACGAGATGAAGATCACCGTCATCGCCACGGGCTTCGACAAGGAGTCGGCGGACGCGGGGAGGACGACGCAGGCGGGCGCGACCGCTCAGGCCCAGCGCTACACGCAGCCCGCAGACCTCCCGCCGCGCCCCGGCACGCCCGCGCGCTCCGACGACCTCGACGTTCCGACCTTCATCCGCAAGAAGGCGGACTGAAAGTCAGTTCAAAGTTAAAAGTTTAAAGTTCAAGGTTCAAAGCCCGGTGCGGCGACTTTGAACCTTGAACTTTTTTTGCCGGGAGTTTGAACTTTGAACCTGCAACCTTGAACTTTGAACTCCGGTCATGTAGCATGTCGCGCAAAACCTGACAGGATTGAAATCATCTACGGGTAAAGACCGTTTCTCGTCTGTCTAATTCAGACCGCAGAGTGTGTGAAGACGCCAACGCGCACGCGTCGCCGTGTATTGTCTTCCGTTCGATCCTGTTCCCTTGAGGACAGCCGACGCGCCCAATTCATGCAAGCTTTTTGGCATTACTGGAGGTGAGGAAACTAAGGTGAACCGCAAACTCATTCGCACGACACTGGCAGAGGTCAAGGGCCGCGAGACCACCCACCCGCGGGAGCGCTCCGAGGGGGGAGCGCCGCGCCCGCCGCAGCACCGCATGGGCGGAGGCCCTTCGCAGGCGCGCGAGTCGTCTTCGGCAGCCGCGTCAGCCGCGGCCATGGGCCGCAAGAAGATTCCGCAGGCCGAGACGAACGCGGAGATTTTCTACTACAAGAAGCAGATGGACTCGCACACACAGATGGTCATCGTGCTCGTGGACGGCGAGGAGGTCGAGGGCACCATCGAGTGGTACGACCGCAGCGCCTTGAAGATCAACCGCAGGGGCGCGCCGAACGTCATGCTCCTCAAGCACAACATCAAGTACATGTTCAAGGCCGAAGACCGCGACGGCGGCGGCGGCGGCGAGGAGTCCGGCGGCTGACGCCTCTGGAAGGGTTCAGAGTTCAGAGTTCAAGCTTGAGCTTGCTTCTTCCGCCGAGAACAGCAAGCTCAAGCCTGAACTCCGAACCCCCGCTCGGCGACCTCGGCTTGGGGCGCGGCGGGAATCCCCTCATCAAACCCCACCCGGTTCGGGCTTCGAGCGATGAGTGACGCTTCACCAAAGCCAGCCGAGCGCGAAATCGCCGGGCGTCGCCCGCGCGTCGGCATCACGATGGGCGACCCCGCCGGCATCGGCCCCGAAGTCGTCCTCAAGGCCGTCGCCGAGCGCGAAGTGCTCTCGGCTTGCGCGCCCGTCATCGTCGGCGACGCGCAACTCCTGGCGCACACCGCGCGCACGCTCGGCCTGCGCTGCGGCTACCAGATTGTGCGCCGCGGCGAGCCGCTCCCCGCCGACACGGACGATCCCGTCATTTATCACCTCGACAACATCGGCGTGTCGGTCGAGCCGGGCGTCGAGTCGGCTGCCGCGGGCCGGGCCGCCGCCGAGTACATCGAGGCCGCGGTCGCGCTCTGCGGCGCGGGCGCGGTCGAGGCCATCGCGACCGCGCCGATCAACAAGCGCGCCCTTTTCTTAGGCGGCTACGGCTTCCCCGGCCACACGGAATTCCTCGCGCACCTCACGGGGACGACCGAGTGCGCGATGGCTTTCGTGGCATCGAACCTGCGCGTCGTCCTCATCTCAACGCACGTGCCCCTGGCCGAGGCCATCCGCCTCGTGGAGAAAGATCGCATCGTCGGGGTCGTCCGTCTGACCGAGCGCGAGCTGCGACGCTGGGGCATCGCGCGCCCGCGCATCGCGGTGGCGGCCCTGAACCCGCACGGCGCAGAGGGCGGCCTGTTCGGCATCGAGGAGTCGGCGGAAATCATGCCGGCGGTCGAGGCTTGCCGCGCCGAGGGGCTTACAGTGTCGGGGCCGTACTCGGCGGACACGGTCTTCCTGCGCGCCTCGCGCGGCGAGTTCGACGCGGTGGTTTCGTGCTACCATGACCAGGCGATGATCCCCGTCAAATGTCTTTCGTTCGGCGAGGCGGTCAACGTCACCCTGGGCCTGCCGTTCATACGCACCTCGGTTGACCACGGCACGGCCTTCGACATCGCGGGCCGCGGCGTGGCCGAGCATTCGAGCATGGTCGCCGCCATCACTCTGGCCGCGCGCCTGGCGCGCACCGACGAGAGCGGGAGTCTAGTGATGAATGCGGAATGATGAATGATGAATGATGAATTGAAAGCAGGAACGTTCGTCTGATTCATCACTCAGCATTCCGCATTCATCATTTCTGAAAACCGGAGGTTTCCGAAGTTGTCTGCGAATAACGAACCCTCACGACGCATACTCGTGGCCGACGACGACCCGGCGATCCTGCGCCTGGTGACGGCGATTGTGGAGAAGGAGGGGTACGAGGTCGTGCCGGCGCGCGATGGGCGCGAGGCGTACAGGCTCTTGCAGACGGACGGGGAGTTCGCCGCGTGCGTCTTCGACGTGGTGATGCCGCACATACAGGGGCCGGAACTCGTCCGCTACATGAAGACGGAGAAGAAGCTGATGAGGATTCCGGTGATGATGATGACCGCCGAGCAGAACCCGAAGCTCTCCTCCGACAGCTTCGCCGCGGGCGCGGTCGTCTTCCTGCCGAAGCCGTTCACGACCTCCCAACTCCAGGTCATGCTGCGCATGCTCATCAGCAAGTCGCAGGGCGGGCAGTGAAGTCCGCCGCGGGGCGGGCAGCGCGCCGACGCACTCCCGGCGTCAAACGCGTGTGGAGGTAAGAGAGATGTTAGAGCTTCAACGGCATTCGCCGCCGCGCCGCCGCGCGGGCCTGTGGCTGGTCGTCTTCGCGGCGCTCGTGTCGTTCGCTTTGTGTGCGCGGCAGGCCGCACGCGCGCAGTCGGGGCGTCACTCGCCGAAGCCGGCGGCGACGCCGACGCCCGAAGCCACGCCGCAGGCTGAGTCGGAGTCGGAGTCGAGGCCGCGCGGCGCGGCGTCGAAGCCCGCGGACGTGATCGTCAGCTTCATCGTCATGGAGTACGACAACGCCTTCACCGGCGCTGACTTCAGGGCGCTCGACGACGTGATGGACTCCTTCATGCACCGGCTGGGGCAGTCGCGCGCCGTCGCGGCCTCGAATCAGGGGCACGGCAACCGCAAGGAGGCGCGCGACCGCGCGAAGGCGCAGAGGGATGATTACGTCGTCCTCTTCGAGCTGGACGCGGACGTGGGGGCGGGCAGCGCCGGCATCGGGCAGGCCGACCCGCGCTCGCTCGTCATCAAGACCTACGTCTATGCGCCGAAGACGGGCGACCTCAAGTTCACCGACACCATCTACCAGCGCCCCTACCGCGAGACGGCGAGGATCGGCGGCATTCCCCTCCCCGTGCCCACGCGCCGCATCGAGCAGTACCCGTCGCAACTCCAGTTAGAGCAGGCCGCGCGCGACGCCGCCGACCGCCTCATGTCGCGCTTCAGCGTCATCCTCCCGCCGGACAACTGAAGATGAAGGCAACGTTGAAGGCAAAAGTAAAAAGGCAAAAGGCAAAAGAGAAGAGTGGAAGACATGGGCCGCGGCTCGCGCTCTTTCTTTTGCCTTTTGCCTTTTTACTTTTGCCTTATGTTTTGGCGCAGGCGCAGAAGAAGCCGAGGCCGGCCCTGAAGAAGGGCGAGGCGAAGCGCGTGGTCGCGGCGACGCCGGGTTTCAAGCTGAAGAACAGCGCGGTCAAGGTCAAAGAGGTCAGCGCGGCGGGCGCGACGCCCGTGAGCGTCGTGGCCGAGGTGACGGAGGCGCTGCGCTTCGCGCGGGTCGAAGACGAGAGCGCGCCGCAGACGACTGGCGTCTTCAAGCAGAAGCGCTGGCGCGCGGTCGAGTTTCGCACGGGCGACCGTAGCTGGGAAGAGTTCGACTTCCTCGCCGCCCCGCTCGGCGCGGAGCGACTTGAGGCCGCGCGGCACGCGCTCGAAGAACTCGTCACGGAGTTCGAGGCGCAGCAGAATGCAAACAAAGGCAAGGACGACGGCGAGAACGAAGGGAAGCAAGACGGCGACGCTAAGGGCAAGGACGAGAGCAAACGCGAGGGCAAGGGCAAGAACAAGAACAAGAGTAAGGGCAAGAGCGGCGAGCCGCTGACGCGCGGGCCGCTCACGATCAAGCAGCTCAACGCGTTGGTCTCGTCGGCTGTGGCGGAGGTCGTCGTCGAGGCGACGTTTCGTCTTGCGAAGGACGCTTCGGGGAAGTGGCGCGTCTCGGAGGTCTCCGTCGCCGACGAGTCGAGCGGAGACCTCGCGGCGCTCTGGCAGTCGGTGGACGCGCAGAAGGCCGCGCGCGCGCGCGCAGACCTTGAGGTTGTCCGCGTGGCGCTCGAAGCATTTCGGAGTGAGCGCGGCTTCTACGTCGCCGCCGAGGACTCCGCCGTCCTCATGGATCACCTCAGCCCGCGCTACATCAAACAGATCATCCGCCTCGACCCCTGGCACAATCCCTACCGCTACGCAGGCACGACCGCCGGCTACACGCTCGCCTCCGACGGCGCGGACGGCAAGCCCGGCACGGCTGACGACGTGACGCTCAGCCGCTAGCCGCAGCCACACCTTTATTGCCTCGGTTATCTCCACGGAAAATCAGCTTGACGGGTCGTCGGCGCGGGTGTTAGGTTTGATTTGCGGCTTTCGTAGAGGGTTTTACGCCGAAAGCCGACGCATGCCCCGCCGTCTCGTCCCCGCGCTTTCGGGCGCGTCCTTTATGCCCCCCGGACGGACGGCCCCTTCGGACAAGGAGACTCGGATTTTGCTTTCGGGACGCCGGAAACTGCTCCTCGCGGACGACTCGCCGACGATTCAGAAGGTCATCAGCCTCACCTTCGAGGACGAAGGGATGGAGGTCGTCGCGGTCTCGGACGGCGACGAGGCGCTGCGCATTCTCGAAGAGCAGAGGCCCGACATCCTGCTCGCGGACGTTTGGATGCCGGGTGCGAACGGCTACGAATTGTGCGAGCGCGTCCGTGCTGACGAGCGACTGCGGCACACGCCCGTCGTCCTTCTCGTCGGCGCGTTCGAACCATTCAACGAAGCGGAGGCGCGCAGAGTTGGCGCGGACACAGTCTTGACGAAACCCTTCCAATCAATTCGCGATCTGGTCAGCAAGGTCGGCTCACTCCTCGGCGGCGGCGAGCAGAAGCAGGAAGAGCCGCCCGCCGAGCAGCCGCGGAGCGAGCAGCCCGCGGGCGAGGCGTCGGCCACGCGCGCGGAGTCTCCCGCACGGCACGCCGGGAGCGCCACGCCGGTCAGCGAGTCGTCCGACGAGCAGGGCGAGACGTTCGACTATGACCACGCGCCGCCGTTCGCAGACCTCGGAGCCGACGACGAGCTGATCGAGGCGAAGCCTGCCGAGTCGTTCGGCGGCGCGGCACGCGAAGCCCGCTCGCCGGAGCGTTGGCAGACATCCGCCGCGCCGGTGGAGCACAACGCCGCGGCGACTTTTGAACCCGCCCGCGCGAAGACGAAAGATCACGCCCCCGCGCAAAAGGAGTTTGAAGTGTTGGAGCACACGGAGGAGTTTGAAGCGGCGGGACACGCGCCCGACGTGTTCGCCGGGACGCACGCCGCCGCGCGCGAGGCCGTAGGGACGAACGTCCACGCGGCGGTCGCGCACGGCTCTTTCGCCGCCCGCGCCGCCGGCGCAGCCGCGGCGGACGACGCGCTCTTAGACCTCGGGCAGTTCGAGTCGCATGCGGCCAACGTCGCGGCGGAGGCGGACGACTTCGTCCTCGATCTCGAAGAAGACCTGTACGCGCCGCCTCAGTCCGCCAAGCGCGACGAGGACGTGCTCGACGCCTATGCCTTCGACGAGCAGCCCGCTGCGGCCACTCACGCGGAGTCCGCAGGCGCGACCGCCGCGCAGCCCGACGCACAGAACGTCTTCGCGCAGTCCGACATGCCGAGCGCCTTCGCCGAGGCGTCGCACGGCGCGGCGGCATCGTCTTCCGACGAGTCTGTATCTTCCTTCGACGGGCCGCAGTTCTTCGCATCGCCTTCCGTCGCGCACGAAGCCGGCTCCGCGCCGCGGAGCTTCGTCGAGCCGTCGGTCGTGCCCGCCGAAGAGCCTGTGCCGGCCACGGTCGAGAGCGAATACACTGACGGCAGCGTCGAGGGCGACGTGCCGAAAGCGCCGGTCGGCTTTGCCACGCAGCCGGTCGAAAGAGCAGCGACCGCCGCCGCGCATGAAGCGAGCGCCGCGCCCGAAACCTCCGCGCCGCCTGAGCCGCCGACCGAGGGTTACTCGGTTGGCGGCGCGCGCGCCGGGGTCGAAGAAGCCCTGCGCGCCGACCATCTCTCGCGCGAGGCGATTGACGCAATCGCCCGCCGCGTCGTCGAGATGATGTCGGACAAAGTCATCCGCGAGATCGCCTGGGAGGTCGTTCCCGAACTCGCCGAGCTGCTCATCAAGCGCAAGCTGGAAGAGGAAGGGCAGAAGTAAAAGGGGCAAAAGGGTAAAAGGGCAAGAGGGGCTGAGGGGCTGAGGAGGTCTCCTTTTCCCCTCTTGCCCTTTTACCCTTTTGCCCCTGCTTTGTGCCGGGCGCGCGGTCTTGTTACCATTGTCCCTCATGGAGATTCCGAAGACCTACGACCCGAAGCAGGCCGAGGAGCGACACTACGCGCGCTGGGAGCGGGAAGGGTGCTTCGCGCCCGAAATCAACGAAGACCCGAACGCGCCGGTTTACTCCATCGTTATCCCGCCGCCGAACGTCACCGGCTCGCTGCACATGGGCCACGCGCTCCAGCACACGATCATGGACGTGCTCACGCGCTACCACCGCATGAAAGGCCACCGCACGCTCTGGCTGCCGGGCATGGATCACGCTGGGATTTCGACGCAGATCATGGTCGAGCGGCAGTTGAAGAAGGAGGGCGCGTCGCGCCACGACCTCGGAAGAGAAAAATTCGTCGAGCGCGTCTGGCGTTGGAAGGAGCAGTACGGCGGACAGATTCTCAAACAGATGCGGCGCGAGGGCGCGAGCGTTGACTGGTCGCGCGAGCGCTTCACGATGGACGAGCATCTGTCGCGCGCCGTGCGCGAATTCTTCGTGCGCTGCTACGACGAAGGCTTAATCTACCGCGGCCCCGGCATGATTAGCTGGTGCCCGAAGGATCAGACGGCCCTCTCCGACCTCGAAGTTGACAAGGAGTCGCAGGCGGGCAAGCTCTACTACCTGCAATATCCGTCGAAGGGCGGGGAACGCCGCGTGACGGTCGCGACGACGCGGCCCGAAACGATGCTCGGCGACACGGCGGTGGCAGTGAACCCTTCGGACGAGCGTTACGCAGACCTCGTCGGCCAGACTCTTCTACTGCCCATCGTCAACCGCGAGATTCCGGTCGTCGCCGACGACTTCGTTGACCCGGAGTTCGGCACGGGCGCGGTCAAGGTCACGCCCGCGCACGACCCCGCAGACTACGCGATGGGCCAGCGCCACAACCTGCCGATGGTCAAGGTCATTGACCAGAACGCGCGCATGACCGCCGAGGCCGGCGCGGAGTTCGACGGCCTCGACCGCTACGAGGCGCGCGAGCGTGTCGTCCAAAAATTCGAGGAGCTGGGGTTGTTGGAGAAAGTTGTTGACTACGAGTTCGCGATCACGAAATGCGGGCGCTGCCGCACGGTCATCGAGCCGCTGGTCTCGACGCAGTGGTTTCTGAAGCAGGCTGAGTTGGGACGCGCGCCGCTCGAACTCATACGCGAGAAACACGAGCCGCGCTTCGTGCCCGAAGCGCCTTACGAGAAGGTGTACACGGACTGGCTCGAAAAACTTTACGACTGGACTCTGTCGCGCCAACTCTGGTGGGGCCACCGCATCCCCGCCTGGTACGACGAGGCGGGGCGCGTCTTCGTCGCGCGCACCGAGGAAGAGGCGCGCGCGAAGGCCGGAACCGACAATCTCAGGCAAGACCCGGACGTGCTCGACACGTGGTTCTCTTCGGCGCTCTGGCCGATCTCGACGCTCGGCTGGCCCGACGAGGACTCGCCCGATCTGAAGACTTTCTATCCGACATCCGTTCTCGTCACGGCGCGCGACATCATCTTCCTCTGGGTCTCGCGGATGATGATGACGGGTATGAAGTTCACCGGCGAAAAGGCTTTTGATGATGTCTTCATCACGGGCACGATCTTCGACCGTGCCGGGCAGAGGATGTCGAAGACGAAGGGCAACGGCGTTGACCCGCTCGACGTGTTCGACAAGTACGGCGTTGACGCAACGCGCCTCGTCCTCGCCTCAATCGGCTCGACGGACACGCGCTGGAACGATAACCAGGTCGAGTCGTACCGCAACTTCGCCAACAAAATCTGGAACGCCGCGCGCTTCTGCCTGCTGAATTCCGAGGGCGCGCAAGTGGGCCGAGGCTTCGAGGGCGACTCGAAGACGTGGGCGCTGCACGACCGCTGGATCGTGTCGCGCCTGAACAGGACGGCGCGCGACGTGGGCCGCGCGGTCGAAGAGTACCAGTTCCACGAGGCCGTCTATGCGCTCTACCACTTCTTCTGGGACGACTTCTGCGACTGGTACATCGAGCTTTCAAAGTCCGAGGTGACGGCTCCTGACTCTTCGCCCGCGCGTGACGCCGCGCGCAGCCGCGTGTTGACGGTTCTCGAACAGGCTTTGCGCCTGCTCCACCCGTTCATGCCTTTCATCACGGAGGAGCTTTGGCAGCGTCTGCCCGGCGTCGGCGCGGACTTGCTGCATTCCGCCTACCGTCAGGCGGACGTGACGCCGACCGTCATGCTCGCCGCCTTCCCGCGCGCGGACGAGTCGCTGATTGACGAGCGGGCAGAGGCCGAGATGCGGTCGCTCATCGAGCTGATCTCGCGCGTGCGGAACATCCGCACCGAAGTAATGATTAGACCGAATCAGAGGGTAGACCTGTTAGTTGAAACCACTGACGGACAACTACTCGCTTTCGAGACAAAGAAGCAAATTCAGCGCCTAGCAGGGGCCGAAAACGTGTGGGAAAAAAGCAGAGAGCAATGGCCGCGTGCGTCCGCTGTCGCGGTTCTGTCGGGTGGTAGAGCAGTGGCCGTGCCGCTCGAAGGCTTGATTGACTTCGCGCAGGAGCGCGCGCGCATCACGCGCGAGATCGAGAAGTCGGAGAAGGAGTTGCAGAAGCTGGAGGCGCAGCTCGCGAACCCGCAGTTCGTCGAGCGCGCACCCGCCGAGAAGGTCGAAGAGCTACGGCAACGCGCCGCGGACATCAGGCAACGAACTGTTGCGCTCAAACAGATGCTGGAGGCGCTCGGCGAATGAGCTGGCTCGACGAGGGTGCGCTCTTCTCGCAGATCGGAAACTTTCTGCAAGAGGACTTGGGGCGAGGCGACATCACGACGCAGTCAACCGTGATGCGCAGCCAGAGCGCCAAGGGGCGCTTCATCGCCAAGGAGGCGATGGTCGTCTGCGGCCTCGAAGCCGCCGAGGCCGTCTTCTCCACGCTCGACACGCAGCAGCAGATCGAGGCGTTCGTCTCGGACGGCGACGAGATCGAGTCGGGCAAGGTCATCGCGCGCACCAGCGGGTTCGCAGACGTTCTGCTCGCGGGCGAGCGGCTCGCCTTGAACCTGATGCAGCGACTCTCCGGCGTCGCGACGCTGACGCTGCAGTTCGTCCGCGCCGTCGAGGGCACGCGCGCTCAGATCGTCGACACGCGCAAGACCACTCCGGGCCTGCGCATGCTTGAGAAGTATGCGGTCTTGACGGGCGGCGGGCGCAACCACCGCTTCGGCCTCGACGACGGAGTGCTCATCAAGGACAACCACGTCGCGCTCGCGGGCGGAGTGGCGACGGCGGTCGGGCGCGCGCGCAAATCGGTCGGCCACCTGCACAAGATCGAGGTTGAGGTCTCCAAAGAGCGCGACCTGCGCGACGCCGTCGAGGCGGGCGCGGACATACTCCTCCTGGACAATCAGACGCCGGAGGAGACGCGCCGCCTCGTCGAAGTGGCACGCTCGCTCGCGCCGAACGTGCTGCTCGAATCGTCGGGCGGTATCACGCTTGAGAACGTGCGCGCCTACGCCGAGGCGGGCGTTGACCTCATCAGCGTCGGCGCGCTCACGCACTCGGCGCGCGCGCTCGACATCAGTTTCAAGATTCAGCCGTCGTGAGCGGGGAACAACGGGCGGCGCGCGGCGTGTAAGAGTTTTGTGCGAAGCCGTTTCGGCGGCGGCCTGTCGTAAAGGGGGAAGCGATGAAGAACTCAGTCGTCCGGGCGGCGCTGGCATTGTTGGCCGCCGTGTTCTTATTTTTGCCGGTCGCGCAGTCGCAGCAGCGGCGCAAGCGCACGTCGCGGCGCGTGACGCACCCCGCGCGCCCGCAGCCCGTCGAGACGCCCGCGCTCCCCGGCGAGCCGAGCGTCGTCAGCACCGCCGACGAGCAGCAGGCGTCGCCGCGCCGGACTTCCGGCGGCGCGCGGCAAGGCACGAACGTGCAGGCCGAGAACGAGCAGTTGCGCGGGACGGTCAAAGACCTCTCGTCGCAGGTCGAAAAACTCAACGGCGAGTTGAATCAGATGAAGACGGATCAGCGCGCCATGTACGACCTGGAGCGTCTGACGCGCGCCGAGCAGTTCGCCGAAGGACTACGCACACAGTTGCGCGAAGTGACCGACAGGGAGTCGCAGCTACAGGAGCGCCTGTCCGAGATCGAATACGAGTTGCAGCCCGATGCCATCCAACTCCGCGCCGCTGGGATCGGCTCGCTCAACCCGTCCGCCGTGCGCGACGCGATCCAGAAGAGCCTGGAGCGCGAGCGCGACCGCATCCATAAGCAGTTGGATTTGCTCGCGGGCAGCCGCACGCACCTCGAAACCGCCGTCGCCAACGCCGACGCACAGGTCGAACGGCTGCGACAGCGCGCCGAGGCCGCCGATCAGCAGCAGGCCAACTCCGGCACTGGCCCGGAGACGACAAACGGCGTGAATACAAACACGAACGCGACGCCCCAGCCCAGCCCGACGCCGACCCCGGCGCAACCACCGGAATAAGAAGTGATGAATGCGGAATGATGAGTGATGAATGACAGGCGGCTCCCGCTTTTTAATTCATCATTCCGCATTCATCACTCATCATTTCGTATATGGCTACCATCCCGCAGCTTGAGCTTTACCACCTGATCGAAGAGGCGGGCGAGCGCGGCGAGCGCGTCGTCGTGGCGACGGTCGCGCACACGCGCGGCTCGACCCCGCAGCGGCGCGGCGCGAAGATGCTCTTCTTCGAGGGCGGCGCAGTGGCGGGCACGGTGGGCGGCGGCTGCGTCGAGGCCGAGGTCTGGGCCGAGGCGCGCGTAGCCTTGCGCACGGGACGCCCGGCGCTCCACCGCTTCAGCCTCACCGCCGACGAGGCCAGCGAGGAGGGCATGGTCTGCGGCGGGACGATGGAGATTTTCCTCGACGTGTGGAACGCGCAAAAGACGTGAACCGTAAACCGTAAACCGTAAACCGTAAACCGTGAATCGTAAACCGTGACAAGTGGCTTCCGCCCTGATACGGTTTGCTGCTAACTTATGACGGCTTCTTCTCGTCACGGTTCACGGTTTACGTCTTTCGGAGGTATCTATGCCGACTTCTTTCGTTGAGAACTACAAGGCGAAGCATCAGCACCCGCTGAACCGCCTGTCGCATTCAATCGGCATCCCGATGATCGTCGTCAGCCTGC
>Ga0209577_10002931_pt1 | contig 16162 bp, 14 predicted proteins | sample GraSoiAngelo_109_FD_185874 | JGI IMG/M metagenome (GOLD analysis project Ga0209577, IMG submission 185874) | Grasslands soil microbial communities from the Angelo Coastal Reserve, California, USA - 14_0903_12_20cm (SPAdes) (version 2) | ecosystem: Environmental > Terrestrial > Soil > Grasslands...
AGGTGCCGCCCAGCAGCAGCCAGGGCACGAGATGCAGAAATGTGTGTTGCGGGGTCCTAAGCAGCAGCAACGCGCCAGCCCACCCCCCGGCCACGCTCGTCACCACCAGCGGGAGCAGCACGCGCAGTGGTGCGTTCAACCGCTTCAGGTAAGCAACAGTACTGGCCGCTAAGCCCGGCCATAGGGCGACCGTGTTGGTGGCGTTGGCCACCACGGCAGGCACACGCACAAAAAGCAAGGCTGGGAAGGAAACAAAGCTGCCTCCGCCAGCCACTGCATTTAGCGTCCCGGCAATAGCAGCAGCAAAAAACAGGAAGATGGCTTGGCTAAGGTGCAGACCTACTGTTTACCAAAAAATGGACCTTCCTGGAAGTGATTCTGGCGGTCTGGCGCCCCCGAGGCCAGCGCCTAGACTTCCCAAATCATTCAGGAGGGAGTTTTTTTGAGGTTTTTTCTCTTGACATACATCCGTGAATGCGCTAGACGCAAGACCTTCACTCTGATTCGCTTGGTCATTCCGGGAGGGAATACATGAATCCAATTAGGACTTGCTTAGTGCTTCTGGCATTGATCCTGGGTTTTGCTGGGACAGGCCTGCGTGCTCAGGCCCAGAACGAGAAACCTGCCGGCGAAGGCACACAGGCCCCTTCCACGACAGCGAGCAGGGCTGAAGTGGAAGAGTTGCGCAAGGAATTGGCTGCGCAGCGGCGGACGATTGAGCGGCTGCAAACATTAGTTGAGCAACTAGCTGCGGTAAAGTCGTTAGCCCCGGCTCCAGCAACTAACGGCACTCACCTGGTTAACGCCAGCGTGACACGGTCGGCGACTGCCGCCGAAGCAGAAACCGGAGCCGAACCGCCCCCTCAGCCTTACCAAAAACCCTCTGAGAAGAAAGACAGTGGCCCAGCGCCCATGACCGCGGGATGGAACGGAGAACATTTCTTCATTAAGAGCACTGACGGCGCATTTCAAATTCAGCCCTACGGATACGTGCAGACCGATTATCGCGCCTACAAAGGTGACGGTGCACCCCCCGACAGCTTTTTCCTTCGCCGGGTCCGCTTCGGTTTTCAAGGCAACTACGGTACGCATTACAGCTTTGCGATTTTGGCCGACACGGCCGCGACCAGCGGTGCCGTGATCCGCGACATTTTTCTTAATGCCAAAGTCAATTCCGGCTTGCAATTCCAATTTGGGCAGTTTAAAGAACCTTTTGCGCAAGAAGAACTGACCTCCGTGCCTAACCTTGATTTTGTGGAGCGCTCGTTCGCTTCCCTTCTGTACCCGGCTGCCTCTACAGCGTACCGCAGCCCGGGCGCGATGATTTTCGGCGATCTTTTCGACGCTCGGCTCCAGTATTGGGTGGGCGCCTTCAACGGCAAGGGTATCGCAACAGCTAATACGACGAACGAGCCGGAGATCCTAGGGAGACTTCGCCTCTATCCCTTTAAGAAATCCTCCAATGATTTGTTTAAGGGACTCGGCATCGGAGGAGCCGTGGGCCACGGACGGACCAGGGGCCTTTCCAATGAATCCAGCTTCAACGGCACCCTGCCCGACGCCTCCTTCACCTTCTTCCCCTCTTTTCACTTGAACGGCCCAGTCGAGCGCTACAACGGCGAATTCACTTGGATTAAAGGGCCTTTGGCTATTCGCGGCGAGTACGATCAGCTCCTTCAAGCTCGCAACAACGTCGGCTCAGAGATACCCGACGGAAACGACTTCCTTTCCGTGCCCCCCATCGTTTCCAAAGCTTGGTACGCCACCGCGACTTACCTCTTGACTGGCGAGAATCGCCCGGAAAACGGCGTGCCGAAAGTGAAGCACCCGCTCTTTGGTCCTGAAACTCCGGGGAGCAAAGGCACCGGATGGGGCGCCTGGGAACTCAAGTTCCGCTACGAAAAGATGCAGGCCAAGGCGTTGGGCGCAAACTTTACTAATCCGTTTACGCCGGCCGCAGTGCCAACGTTCCAGGACCACGTCGACCGCTTCGTTACCGGCGTCAACTGGTATCCGAACTATTGGACTCGATATATGTTTGATTTCGCCGTTGACCGGTTGAAGGATCCGAGTGTGCAGGGCATTCTGCCGCAAAATTATTACGTAGCGCTGCAGCGCATTCAGTTCCGGTTCTAGGAAACACATCTGAAGCGCCTTCTGATACGGCTGCGTTCCTGGTTTTATAGCGGTGGCCGACACGGGCCAAATCAGAGTGTGGCGCGCAACCAGGGCAAAGTCGTATCTCCGCGCGCGGTCCGCCGTTGAAATTCCGAGGAGGTCTTTAAGATGAGATCAAAAATCGTGCCTTTGGTTGCTTTCTCACTTCTTGCAGTGGCCTATTACCTTGTGAGCGGCTGCGGGGAGGGGCAGGCAAACTGTCCCGTGTGCGGCACCACTCACAACGGGACCGTTAGCCTCCTTGATGTCATTATGGTGCCGGAGCACAATCCCACCGGCGCACCTGGTGGGCCGTTTAACTCCTTCGATATAAGCGTGGCTGATTCCGCGCACCACAGGTTCTACGTTTCGGACCGCATCGGCCTGGACGTCGCAATATTTGACACTTTCCAAAACCAGGCGGTTGGGATCATCACTGGCGCAAACGGCGTGGCCGGGGCGGGAGATAACGCCAGCGCCTGCGATCCCAGCATTCCTCCCATCGTAAGCGCCTTGGGCAATTTCACCAGGTTCGGATGTAGAACGGTGCCGCCCGGGGCCAATCCAGCCATTTCATGGGCAACCTCCGGAATCCCTGGGTTCGGCCCCAACGGTCTGCTCGGGGGGTTTCCTGGGGCACAGTGCTGTGCCTCCCGAGCGAACGGCGTGAATCCCCTGTCCGCTCCCGATGGCGAGGTGCTGAGCCCGGACAACACCGTTCTCTTCGTGGCAAACGGCAGCAGCAGCGTGGTGGCGTTTGATCTGACCTGCGGCGGAGCGCCCTGTACCCAGACCAAGGTTCCGGGAGTCCTTGCGGCCTTCCCCACGGGGTCTTCTCCTGACTACGATGGTTGTATAGTCGGCCAAACCTGCCTCCCCGGGTCTAATCCGAATACCGCAGGCGTAGCTCCGTGTATCACCTCTGCCGCGGGGCGCGCATTGTCGGACCCCACCTGCGGCGACATGCGCGCTGACGAGATGGCTATTGGCGTTATGAATGGTAGGACCATACTCCTGGTGGCGAATGGCGATCCCGGTCTCCCCTTCGTGACTCTAGTTGACGTGACCAACATTATTAATAGGTCTGGAACATCATCGCAGCAGCATTGCCTGCCCGGCAACAGCGCACCTGACCCGTATTACCCAGCGATTCCAGGTTCTCTCTTTCCCAACGGTAATTTCCCGAGCTGTATCGTGGGACAGATTTATTATGATGGAGCAGGTATCAACAACATTGGGACAATTCTGGATACTGCCACCCCTTGCCCGGATCCCTCCACAACCGTACCCTCCGGCGTCTCCGGCCCCGGAGGTGGCAATACTGCGAGCTGCCATCACGGACCTATAATCAATCCAGATGGGACCTACTGCTCTAGCCAACTCACGCCACCTGGCACCTGTTTCGGCGCTGTCGCGCTTGCTGGGATAGGCGGTTCAGCCTTCAATCCCAATACCGGCCATTTCCTGGTTACGAACGGGAATGCCAGCCCAAGCGATCTGACGGTCGGAACCGTGGATGAGATTGATCCCAGGCTAGGAAATCCGGACGGTCCGGTAGTCGTCAACACTTTCCCGGTGCCCAACTGCATGCCCGCCAGCGTCGTCCAAGGGCCCGGCAATAATTTCCTGGTGGGATGTGCCGACCATGACGGCGTAGCTTTCCCGCCCAACGAGTACGTAATTGACGGCACCTCGGGAAAAATCCTCGCCACGATTGACGAGGTAGGAGGCGTTGATGAGACCTGGTTCAATCCCACCGACAACTTCTATTACCTGGCGGCAAGAGACATGCCCAATGGCCCGGTCCTGGGCATCATTGATGCCCGAACCAACCTCTGGCTGCAAAACGTGCCAACGAACTCGAACTCCCACAGTGTCGCTGTCGATTCCGGTAACAACCATGTATTCGTGCCGATGCAATCCGGCGGACCTTGCGGCACGCAGAGCGCGAACGGCTGCATCGGCGTTTTTGCGAAACAGTAGCAGACAACTCTTAGGAGATGGTGAATGGGGGGCTTGGGCTCCGCAGTATGTGTCCGGGCTGCCGCAGATCTATCGATCTATCACATCGGGACAATTTCAGAATCCGGGCTTAGGGGCGATTGGCCGGGACAGCCAGCCTTACTTTACGCGGGTCTCCTGATAGTGCAGCTCCTTCCACTGCGCGTCGCGCTTCACCCACACTTCTCCAATGTACATCCTCTCGAACCGCACCGCAGACTTGGCTGGAAAATGGATGAGGGCCTCGTAGGTAACGAACGCCGCGTCGGAACCGAGCGGTGTGACTTTGAAAACCGACAGTGTGTAATCCTGCACCATGCTGCTCTCAACTTCTCGCAGCACGCGCCACTTGTTGCGGGTGCCCTCGTTATCTGCTTCCACGGCAATAAAATCGTCAGCCAGAAAATAGGCGTAGGTTTTTCGGTCTTTTTTCTGAAATGTCTCCCACGCGGCGCGGACCTTTGATTCTAGGATCTGATTCAAATTCTCCTGTACTGGTGCGCCGCCGGAGCGCGAGTGTTGGCCTTCGTTCGCTTGGCGCTTCCCCGCTGGTTGATGCGCGAAAACGAAAGATCCCAGCACAAACGCCGCGCACGCCCAGGCAAAATAGTTCCGCATCCCAGTGCTCCTTCAGTTCGAATTTCCTGCTGCCCAGGCGGCCAACTTGCTTATCCTCTTGCTGAGAGGTCCCAAGAGAAATGCGTTCAGCAGAACGTTGAGAATCTTACAGAGCGTGCGCTCGGGCGTCAAAGCCACTGTTAACCAATACGCACCCCAACAAATCCACTTCTTGTAGACGCGCATCCTCTGGAGACAGACTTTTTCAAAGCTTACCCTCTCTGACGGGCTCAACTTGAAGAAAGGAAGTTTGAGATATGCCACCGACGGGGCGCAAGATGGCTCTTTGGCCGGCTCTAGTTCTGCTGACGATTTGGTTCAGCCTTCCGGCGGACTGCCAGAACGCTATCGCGCTGGTAGGCAGTGGGTCGAATCTTCCAACCCCACGGTACTCCCACTGGACCGAAGAATTTAACAAGCTCAGCCCCAACGTGCAGGTCCGCTATCTGAGCACTGGAACAATGAAGGGCATCGATGATCTCCCATGGCGTCGGAGATTTCGCTGCTGGGGAAGTGCCCATGAGCGACGAACAGTTGAACGCTGCGAAGGGCCCCATTTTGCAAATCCCTACAGTGCTGGTCGCCATCGTCCCCATTTATCACCTCCCCGGCGTACAAAGCGGCCTTCGTTTTTCGGGGTCCGTCCTGGCAGATATCTTCCTTGGAAACATCAAGACTTGGGAGGACCCGAGGATTGCGGAAAACACCGCAGCTTCGCTCTGCCCCATCTGAATATTGCCGTCATTCATTGCACGGAGGGAAAAGGTTCCAACTACATATTCACCGATTTTCTCTCGAAGGTAAGCTCCAAGTGGCGCAACGAGATTGGGAAGACCCCTTCGCCGTCCTGGCTCGTAGGCACCGCCGCCCATCGCGGCGAGGACATGATGGAGAAAGTGAAGAGCACACCAGGCGCGATTGGCTACATTGAACTTGGCTTCACCGAAAACGACAAGACCGTCAGTGTCGGCCTGGTCCAGAATTCCGCCGGGAACTTTGTCAGCGCCACAGAAGCTAGCATTGTCGCTGCCTACCACTCTTTCGAGAAGTCCATGCCGGCTGATTTCCGCGCTTCGCTCACCAACGCTTCCGGCAAAAACGCTTACCCAGTCACCAGCTTCACCTGGCTTTACGTGCCGGAAAAATCCACCGATCCCGAACGCTCTAAGGCCCTCGCCCATTATCTTGAGTGGGCGCTCACCACGGGTCAGCAGAGCGCAGAAAGGCATGGATACACGCCGTTGCCTGCATCCCTCGCTCCTAAAGTTCTGGCGAAAGCCCGCGCGTTGCACTAAGAAACTCGTCCCCGGACTCCTTGCAAGCCAGGCTTTCAGGGGTTTCTCGGCGCTCCTACGTACTTACGCGGCATGTCCCAGAGCTCAGCCCAGAAAGCTGCTTGAATAATCGCGACTCTTCCACTCTGGCAGATTGGGTATAGCCCTGCTCTCATTTTCCTTACTATCTGCCGATCCGTTCGTGCCCCGATATCACCCGGTCCGGGGCTCGCGCCGTTTGTGCTTGAAATGACGTGGGGTGCCGTAGCACGATTAGCTTTGCAAACGGACCGGGTCCTGGATCTACAAAGCGCGTTAGCATCTTGCCGATTCAGGAGTTAATTCCATGCCTGCGTTGGCAATCATGTTTCTCTTTGCCGTTCTGGTTACGCTTAGTGTGACCTTTCTCATTGTCAACAGAATGGCCAATCGAGTCAGGCAGATCGCTCGTACTGAGCGGAGAATTGCTTTCAATTTCCTGGAACTACCCGGGATCATCCGCGAGTACCAACGCTTATTCCCCCTCAGCGAGCCGCTGTTGGCCTTTTGGCTCTCGCTCGAGTTCCTCCTCATTTGGTTGACCTGCATGGTGTTCAGCCTTGCTGTGAATTTTTGACGGCCCTACATTGTTAGGCCGAGCACAGACGTGGGACTTCGCCAGCCTGATATTTTCGCAGTCCAGCAAACTGGAAGAAGTGAAAAGATGACGCTGCTTTCAAACTGGATGTCTGCTCAAGGAAAGGCAAGAGACGCAAGACCTGGGTTGCGCGGTGGAGAGAGCCTGTGCTTCAGAGTGATGGAACAACCAAACGTGTGCTGCGAGCGGAGGTCATCCGTCCACACCATCGGTCGAGAGAAGTTTTCCTCTTTTGCCCCTGTCAGCATGACCCGGATGTACATATTGCGTGGACCTCTGTAGCAGTTTTAGTCAGCGATGTGCTTACGCTGAAGAACTAGCGATAGATTTCCTTGCGATGTCCAACGTGGAGGACCAGAACCAGCAGACGATCGTCTTCGATCTTGCAGATGAGCCGATAGTCGCCCACGCGATATTTCCAGAACTCCCCAAGCCGCGAACCGCGCAGCGCTTGTCCAATGCTGCGTGGATCGTCCAGCTTGGCTACTCGCTCATGAAGGAACTTCAGGATGCGCTTGGCCTGCTGAGCGTCGAGTTTGCCGAGTTCCCGGTCAACCTCGGCAGATAACTCAACGTTGTAGGCCATGACGTTTCATGACGTCTTTTAGCGGGATGGCCTGCTCTTCGCCGCTGCGGATCCGTTCTAACGCGCCTTCAGCCAGATACATGTCCTCGAGATCCTCCAAGTGTTCGAGGATGGCTTCACGGACATAGTAGGTCTTGGTGCGCCCAGTGCGCCGGGCGAGCTTCTCCAGGCGTTTTTCGATGGACTGTGGAAGTCGAATAGCCAGCATAAGGTACCTCGCTATACAAGTATAGCACATCGAGGAGGTAAGCCCTGCTCCCGGCTACCCACCTGAGTTCCGTTCGTTGACTTGCCTTTGCGCACGGCCTAACATGCCTCGCCAAGAGCGGTTTCCAAGCAATGATTGGCCAGACCATCTCGCACTACCGCATCCTCGAAAAGCTCGGTGGCGGGGGGATGGGTGTCGTCTATAAGGCGGAAGACACGCGCTTGAAGCGTCTGGTCGCTCTCAAGTTTCTCCCGCCCGACGCGGCCCAAGACCCTATCGCGCTCGAACGCTTTCGCCGCGAGGCGGAGGCTGCCTCAGCGCTGAATCACCCGAATATCTGCACGATTTACGACATCGGCGAGCACGACGGCCAACAATTCATGGCCATGGAGTTTATGGATGGTCAAACCCTTAAGCACTGCATCGCAGGAAGGCCGCTTCCGTTCGACGAGATGCTGGAACTGGGAATTCAGATCGCCGACGCGCTTGATGCCGCGCACGCAAAAGGTATCGTCCACCGCGACATCAAGCCTGCCAACCTCTTCGTGACCACACGCGGTCATGCAAAAGTACTCGATTTCGGCTTAGCCAAACTTGCCCAAGCCCACAGCGTCCTGGAAGGAGTGGGCGTTTCCGGGATGGCCACTGTGACTGCAGAAGATCTCCTCACCACCCCCGGCGCCGCCGTCGGCACTATCGCCTTCATGTCGCCGGAGCAAGTCCGCGGCGAAGAGCTCGATGCGCGCACCGATCTGTTCTCATTCGGACTGGTCCTCTACGAAATGGCCACTGGACGACCAGCATTCCCGGGAAATACATCCGGCGTCATCAGCGAAGCAATTCTAAACCGTGCGCCAATTCCTCTGGAGCGGCTGAATCCAGAACTCCCGCCGAAGCTGGAAGAAATCGTCAACAAAGCAATAGAGAAAGACCGCAAGCTGCGCTATCAACATGCGGCCGACATTCGCACCGACCTACAGCGTTTGAAGCGCGACACAGAATCGGGACGACTTTCAGTCGGGGCAGCATCGAGCGCCTCACACAGAGTTGCGCCTCGCACGCGGACGTGGGCTCTCTCGGCATCGGTGCTCGTCATCGTCGCCGCCGTCAGCGTCGGACTTTACAGATATGGCTCGCATCGCGCCATCCCGTCGAATGGCCGCGAACCGCTGTTTGTCGCTGAGTTCACAAATGCAACCAACGACCCGGTTTTTGACGACGTGTTGCGAGAGGTCACCAAGACGGAATTGGATCGGTCTCCAGCTGTTGCAGTCGTGGATGATGACCGCGTGTCGGAGCTACTGCATTCCATGGGACAAGCCGCCGATGCTCGCTTGACTCCTGAGCTTGCCCAGCAAGTCTGTGAGCGAGGCAAGGGCAAATTGCTGGCCCAGGGTGCAATCAAACCGCAGGGCAGCGCCTATGCAATCGAGTTAACTGCGTTAGATTGCGCAAGCGGGCGCGTTCTATCCCACGAACAGGCGGAATCAAAGAATATGGACGAGGTGCTGACGACTGTCAGCAGACTGGCAGCGGCCACCCGCTTGCGGCTCTCGGGAACAGCTGGAAAGGCGGCCACGGATCCCGCTCCCTTGCCCACCTTGTCCGTGCAGGCCTTCAGGGCCTTCGCCTCCGGCGACCGCATTCTGCACAGCCAGCCCATGCAGGCTTCAACGATGTTGCGACGGGCAACGCAGCTCGACCCGAATTTCGTGGATGCCTGGCTAGACTTGCAAGTCGCAGACCATATCCTGGGTGAGACCCAACGCGAGATCGAAGACGACAAGCGTGCGTTCGCGCTGAAGGACCGGGCGTCGGGGAGCGAGAAGCAATGGATTGAATCCGTGTACTACCTTGTTGTAACGGGGGAAATTTACAAGGCGATTGACGCACTCCGCTCGTGGGAACGTTTGGAGCCCAACGAGTTTGCAGCGCACAACCTCTTGGGGATGACCTATGGCAACCTTGGCCTGTACCAAAAGTCAGCCGAGGAATTCCGGTTGGCCGTGGCCGCCGATCCTAATCACTATCTCCCCTACGGGAACTTGGCGGCGGCATTGGTAGCAGAGGGCGAGTATGTTCAAGCGGAAGCCGCACTACACCCTGCCGAACTCAAGAAGCTTCAGGATACGAGTTCTCACCGGCACGACCGCCTTTACGAATTGGCGTTGCTCCGCACCGATACAGCCGCCCTCGAACGGGAAAGGGCATGGATGGCGCAGAATGCGGATGATCCATTCGTTGTTCGGATGCAAGCCAGGATTGATTTGTTTGAAGGTCGTCTGAGCCGGGCGCGGCAACGGACCCAACACGCAGTGAACATCGTTCTTGAGTCAAACCTAAAGGAGTCCGCTGCAGACATGTTGCTAACCGAGGCGAGTGCGGAGGCATTGTCGGGCGAATCGACCCAGGCACGCGTGACTGTAGCGTCCGTGATGAAGCTTGCCGTTTCAAAGGAGAGGAAGTCGAGAGCGGCAATCGTAATGGCACTGAACGGTCAGGAGAAGCAGGCACAGCAAATCATGGATCGCCTCGTGCGAGAGAATCCATCTGACACCCTTCTCAACGCAGTGGACGCGCCCTTGGTTCTGGCTGCTTCGCAGTTGGGGAGCCGGCAGGCAGACCAGGCATTGCGCAGTTTAGAGCCCGTCAAACCGTACGAATTCGGATGGCACGCCGATTCATTCCCAAACTACCTTCGGGCGATGGCATATCTCCAACTGCGAAGAGCGGAAGAGGCCGCCACCGAATTCAGAGCAGTGTTGGACCATCGAGGCGTCGCACCGATGGCAACAATGTGGGAAACGTCGCAGCTAGGTCTCGCCCGAGCATACATCTTGCAAGGCAACAGCGCCAAAGCCCGCGCTGCCTATCAGGATTTCTTCACCCTCTGGAAGGACTCCGACCCCGATATCCCCATCCTGAAACAAGCCAAAGCAGAATATGCGAAGCTGCAATGACCTACGGTCCTAAGAGTCGGTCTCTGATTGACTGGGATTCGTCGGACTAACCCGTCCTAGCGCCCGATAAGTCTCTAATCGGACAAACCATCTCCCACTACCGCATCCTTGAAAAACGCGGCAGCGGGGGCATGGGCGTCGTCTATAAGGCTGAGGACATACGACTTCAACGACTGCTTGCCCTTATTGTCTCCTCGCTGGGCTGGACATAATCAGCTTTCTTATTGGTGTTAGCAGTGCTGGGCCTTGACAGTCGCACACGGGAGGGGTAGGTTGCGTGCCATCCCCGGTTGAACAAATGTGGTCGGCACCAAGGTCGCGGTAACTACAAGAAGCGTTTTGCTGAACATTTCGAGCACTCAGCGAGCTCCGCGTGGCACCCTCGCGCACGGTGGCGCGTCTGAAACGGGCGGGTTTGAGGAGATATAAGACTTGCGCCACATGGCGCAGTTTTTGGAGAAAAGATGAAACCCAGCCCAGCAAGTATTTCCGCAGTAGCGTCAATCTTAGTCCTCGTTGTGGCCAAAAATGCGTTTGTTTGGCTTTTGTCGCGTTCTTGGCATAGGGCCCAGTTTCGCCGAAATCCTAGATCAAAGGAGGCAATATGAAGTTCAGACACTATTTCTGGCTAACCCTATCCATCGGCCTGGCCTTTTTGTTCTTGGGGACATTGTGCTCCGCCGCAACTCTTAGGGTTGGACATCCCAACACCTCGTGTCCGAATGCTCAGTACACCACGATCACTGCCGCAGTAAATGCAGCCGCTCCCGGTGACGTGATCGAGATATGTCCGGCCCTCTACCCAGAACAACTCATCATCGCGAAGCCGCTTACTTTGCGGGGTGTGCTTACTAGAGTGAATATCGAGAGCTACCTCCCTTGCTGCAACGAGGTCAAACGGGTCTTGATCCAACCTAGCTTGCAGGACCTCCAGGGTCTAGCAGTTGAGGCGGTCATCACCGTGATGGACACGGAGGCTGTCACCATTGATAACCTCGCCATCGATGCCAGCCACAACACGGTGGCGAGCTGCGACATTGGTCTGTCTGCCGTTCACTTCTACAACGCTTCCGGCCGACTCAAGAATAGCGCCGTCTTTGGTGCGCAACTGCCCAATCCGCAGAGCTGTTCGACGTTCTTTGGAAACGGTTTCGGAGTGGTAGTCGATTCCAGCGAGGCCGGTCCATTCGACGTCGAGATCGAACACAACAGCATTCACGATTTCCAGAGGGACGGCATCGAGGTCAGCAATGCCGGAGTAAACGTGGAAATCGAAGGCAATAACATTTCCGGGCTGGGGCCCAGCACGGGAATCAATCAATTCGGGATTTTTCTTCTGAATGGAGCCGTAGGTCAAATCAAAGACAACATCATCACCGAAGGGGCGTGCGGCACGCTGTCGCCAACCGATTGCGTCAACTTGCGGAGCGAAGGCGTCGTGCTGAGACTCGTTGGGGACGGTACAGTGGTCGACCACAACGTCATCAGCCATGCCCAGAGCGGAATTTTTCTCAATGCCGTCAACCATGCCCGCATAACCAACAATCTGATTGGCAACATCGATGTGCTGGACGGCATCGATATGCAAGGTACGTCAAACAGCCTGGTGGATGGCAACATCATTTTCCATCTCACACCTATAGAGAACTTGTCTGAGGGAGTGTTCGAGAATGCAGGTCCCGGCTCTGCCGGAGGGATTGAGGGTAACAATGAGATTTCCAACAACACCGTCAACGACGCCTACAGCGGAGTGGCATTCGTCGCTACCAGCCACGTGGAGAACGGAAAATACTTCAATGTCCTTTATCCCGAGTTGCTAAGCAACGGGCAGCCCGGCCCACCCCCGACAGAGCCTTAAGCGGACGATCTGAGGAAGCAACGCAGGAACTTTTCGGGGGATATTGCCGAAGATTCGGCTAGCGGGGAACGACGCGCCGGAAACGGTTGGTGCGCCGGGGAGCGGCGTCTTCGACGCCGGGTGGGGGTAGACACGCCACCCCCAAACGGGTGCTGCAGAGCAACCTTCGGTTGCTGTACGGGAACCTTCAAGAAATCAGCGACCTACGAAATTCCCTTCGCTACAGAGCGCCAGACCAGCGCTCTCCGTTCAGTTGGTTAGAACGCTGCCCTGTCGTTGGTTAGGATCTCACACTGTCACGACCAGCCCCGTTCGAGTCCGCCTCAGATTTTCTCGCAAGACTCAGTGTGCACTCCGCCCGAACACGAAGCCGACGAAGCCGTATTCGACTTGCCTGAAGTCATTTTTTCCCCTACCCTGAAGATGACGAACCCACGGACCAGCAACACCATGACGATTCATCTCACCCCGGAACAAGAGCGCCGGATTCGAGCTGTCCTCGACCACGGTGCTTACAATTCCGTTGAGGAGGTTGTCGAGGCTGCTTCGACAGCCGTTGAACAACGCACGGTGCCGGGTTTCACAGGAACACCGGAAGAACTAGACACCTTGCTCGCTGAAGGCCTCGCGTCTAAGCAACTCACGGAAGATGAGTTTTGGGGTTCCGTAGGCAAGCAAACGGATGCCCTCCTTGCTAAACATAAGACCGGCCCGCGTTCGTGAAGGTTCTGTATCGACAGACCGCCAGCGACGACATCGTACGTCAGTTCCGGTATTACCTGCTCTCTGCGGATGCTCCCGAGATCGCCATTCGTTTCCGTGAAGCGTCAGACGCACCATTCAATCCCTGAGCCAAAATCCTTATGTGGGGCCGCGATATGCTTCTGGCAATCCGCGGGTTCAAAATCTTCATCATGGCCGGTTGCTGGGTTTGAAGCGATTCGGATTTATTACGCTCTGGAGGAAGACGCCATGCACATTATCCGTATCCTTCACGGCAAACGCGACGTCAGGCAGATCCTTGAAAATGAATGAACGCGTAAGTCCGCTGGCTGAATGTGGCGGAGAGGTGGATTCAGGCAAATCCCCGTAGGGCAGAATCACGCGGGTCAAAAGTTATCTTCACGTAGCCTTTCCCCCAAAAAGACCTGAATCCTTCGCTTCCCTCTCGCAGCAGCTTTTGACGACTCAGACGGGATTATTGGTAGGGACACCTAATGAAATGAGCGGGAGGCTACCCTTCTTTGCTCGGGGACTCAGTGTGCCGCCGTTCGGCGCATGAGAGCGCCGAGGTCAACGCTGATGCCGAACGAGATGTTATTGACCTGCAAAGGGACGCTGCGGCTGTAGTCGAATTCCAGATCGAGATAAGGACGCGGCTTGACTTCCACGCCCGCATTGAAGCCGTTGTCACGGGTCAGATTCGCGCCGCCGGTTTGCACACTGGCGGATGTGTAGCCCTTTCGATTCGTTGACGTGCCGTTGGCCGCACACTTCACCCCGGACGAGCACCGGAAAACTTTGCTGTATACCGTCTGGGTGCCCCACGGGGCGATGTCATAGGCGGAAGCCGTCAGACTAAACGGGCCCGCATCCACCTCCGTCCCTGCTTCGAACGACACGTTGTAGCCGAAGGATGTGAATGGCCGACGAAAAAAACGCGTGTCCGAAATTGTGTCTCCCGCTCCACCGTCGATGAACGGCGTGAAGTTGCCCCACCCATGCTCGAAGTGATTTGACCAGTTCCATGTGGCGTGACCCGTGCTCAGGCCTTTCTTGGTATCGCCGGTCGGCGCTCCGAGGTGAATTGTAGAGGCATAGTTGAGTGTCTTCCCTGGAAAATTCCACTTGAAGTCCGCGCCGAAGCTGCCGAAGCCATTGCCCGAAACAGCAGATGGGTTTTTCTGCTTGATCGAAGAGGGCGTGCCGACAAAGTAGTACGGTACGCCAAGGTCCACACCAAAATGGTGTGAAAAGTTGTAGCCCACTCCCGTAGCAAGATCAGTGATCGTCCCGTCTCCGCTTGAGCTGCCTTCGAATTTCATGCCGATTCCCCAGCCGGGAGTGAACCCTTCTTGCGATTTCGCAGTGGACCCCGTGGCCGCAGGGCTCGGAGTTTGTGCCTGGGTCGCGGAAGCCCATACGAATAGCACAAGGAACGAGGAGAACATTGTGCAGCGAGAAAAGCACGGCAGCCAATTCAAGTAGTCTCCATATAATTTGATATTTCGCATCTCTTTCCCCCTTCAGATTTCAGGCTGAAAGCAGTTGCGTTTGCCCGTTCGCTTCCGTGCCTTGCTGGAATTCCCGCGTTTGCGACGCCACACGTGTACGCGTCCTTGGTCGCTAGAATCGATTCCAGTTTACGAGACCGAGATGAGTTGATTTAGGACGGAGAAGAGCCGCGGCGTCCAAGGAATTACCTGTCCGCCGAGCCAGGTCGCGGGGAAAGATTTGAGTTGCGTAGATTTTGCTCAGTCCTGTTACTCTTTGAATCGTAGCCAGCGCCCGACGATAAGCCACTAGACGTGTAAGTGCCTAACGGACAAGGAATTACCTCGTGGACCGTGACTTGCACCAGGACAAGCAGGAATCCGCGTGCATAACTGTCCCCAGAGGTGCGCGGGTCAAGGAGGCCACAGTGAGGAAGCTGAAGTACTTTTCCTTAGTGGCACTCATCCTTTTCTTGCTGGCTATTCCGGCTGCTGCACAGAAGAGCAGCCGCTCCAACAAGGGCGCCGCGGCCAAAGGCGACACGCGTGCCGATCTAGTTCAGTCTCAGAATAAGAAGAAAGATAAAGACAAGGACCCGGCTCCGGACAACGATAGGAACAAGGGCAAGCACAAGGGCGAGACCAAGGGCAAACATAATGCCAAAGGTCACCGCCACTAAGAACAGCTCAGTAGAACTCGATCGTACCGGTCGAGGGGAGCCGCCAGGAATGCTAGTGGGTCCCCTTTTCTGTTTCATGCCCACAAGGCAGACGCGATTAGGCCAATGTGATTAGTAGTGCCCCCGGAAGGAATTTTGTAGGCCGCGGTGTTCCTTCAATGGCGAGGATTCAATCACAGGACCGGCCTGACATGGAGAGTTGCCGGGTGGCGGGTCAGCGTCGCCGATTCAACGGAGTGAAAGGAGGGGATAAAGCTCCCCATGCCTTCCAGGAATGTTACGCGTCGAGAATTATTGAAGATTGGCGCCACCACGGCCGCAGCAGAACTCGCAGCCGTGTTTCTGCCCGGATGCGGCGGTGGAGGTACTTCCCCCGGTCCATCCGTTTGTTCCAAATTGACTGACATCGAGCACGTCGTCATCTTCATCCAGGAAAATCGTTCCTTCGACCACTATTTCGGAAGCTACCGCGGCGTACGTGGATTCTCCGACCAGAGTCCGGCATTCCAACAATCCGACCCTGCAAATACCACGGACCCGCCGACCGGCGTACTTCTGCCATTCCATCTCGATACGTCCAAGACGAACGCAGCATGCACCCACGACATCACACATGACTGGGTGCCGCAGCATCAGAGCTGGGACAGCGGCGCAATGGATGGCTTTGTGACCTCTCGCCTGGCGACCAATTCGAATGATGCCGTACTCACCATGGGCTACCTCACTCGCACAGACCTTCCTTTTTACTATGCCGTCGCCGACGCCTTCACGATATGCGACAACTATTTCTGCTCGGTGATCGGCCCCACGGATCCCAACCGCCTCTACACCATGGCGGCCTCCATTGACCCAGCTGGACAAAACGGCGGCTCCTTACTTCAAACGCTAGTCGCAAATCGGTCGTCGTTCTTCGGCAAACTCACCTATACGACGATGCCCGAACAGCTTCAGGCTCGCGGAATTTCGTGGA
>Ga0209577_10002932_pt1 | contig 16158 bp, 11 predicted proteins | sample GraSoiAngelo_109_FD_185874 | JGI IMG/M metagenome (GOLD analysis project Ga0209577, IMG submission 185874) | Grasslands soil microbial communities from the Angelo Coastal Reserve, California, USA - 14_0903_12_20cm (SPAdes) (version 2) | ecosystem: Environmental > Terrestrial > Soil > Grasslands...
ACGACGCGTCAGTGCTCGCATTACCCAGATAGACCTCGCCGCCCATGATCATGTGCACGAGCTGCTCGGCGGACGAGAACCACTGTTTCTTGATCCGGACCGCGTCCTGCGGATACTGATTGCCGGGAACGCCGCCTGCGCTCTCGAAGTAACCGAATGCGGCACGACGTCCGGTGTCGAAGAGCGCGTGGATCGCTGCGTCCGAGTGCTCAGGCGAGTGATGGATCTGGGAGACGTCGTGCACGGTGGTCACGCCGTCGTCGAGCTGCGCGAGGCCACCAAAGAGCTCGCTGATGTACACGTCGTCCGGCCTATAGACCGGTGCGAACGTGAGCAGGATGTACTCGAAGTACGTGCGATCCGAGGCGCGCGAGCCGGACTGGTCGTTGATGAGGACGCCGTCGGCGAGAAAGCTGCGCAGCGCGGTCTCGAACTGGTGATGGTGCGTATCGATAAAGCCCGGCATAACAATGCGACCCGTCGCATCGATGACGTCGGCGCCACCGGCGCTCAGGTTGGGACCGATCTTCTGGATCTTCTTGCCCTCGACCAGCACGTCCGCCTTGGCGAAGTTGCCGACCTTAGGATCCATCGACATCACGGCGCCCCCGCGAATGATGTAGCGCCGGCCAGGCTGGCCGCTGTCCGCCGGCGGGTTGCCGCCCTCCTGCGCCTTCGCCGGGCGTGCAGCGAAAAGATTCAGCGCGCCGGCGGTGAGTCCCGTCGCCGCCGCCGTCTTCAGGAAATCGCGCCGTCCTAACTGTGAATTGCCGTGCAGCTGCGGCTTGCCGCTATCGCATAGCCAACACATGTTCTCCCCTCCTCTTGGGTGAGTCGCCGGTGATGGCGACTGCGTGCGCTCATTCTGGACCCGAGGGGCCTGCGCTGTAAAACACTATCGAACGCTCGCCCATCGCGAGGCGATGGGACGAAAGTGGGCAAGGTCCGCTTGCAGCGGCCTTACGCGAGGGCGACTGCCCAGTGAATCCACAACGCGACCAGCACCACATTGCTCGCCGCGAAAGCGCTCAGGCGGTGGAAGACGTTGTTGTAAGTCAGATGGATAACGCTATGCGCGGCACGTAAGCCGACGTACGCCCATGCGAGGTAAAGCGCCGCCGCATCGAGCTTGCCGGTCACATAGAAAGCGAGGCAGACGACGTAGAACAGCACCGGCAGCTCGAGCAGGTTCATCAGGTTGCGATTCGGCAGGCTTACCTGGCCCGGTACATTGGGCGATTCGCCGTAGCGAAAGTCGGCTGCGGTCACTCGTCCGCGCCAAGCGGCGCGAAAACGGGCAATCGGAATCAGCAGCAAAACGACGAAGGTGAGCCCGGCAAGCGCGACCATCGGATACAGGATTTCGGCCTTCACTTGGGTTTCATCTCGTCTCTGAGCGCAGAGACGAGCTTGTCAAGCGCCCGGACAATGGTGTTGCGCACGTTGCGTTCCGTCACTCTTCCCCGAACCCGTTCCGAATGAATTACGGAGAACGGCTTCTGGTCAAAGTCGCCTTCAATCCGCACGTAAAGACTCTTTTGGCTCTTAGCGCTTTCCATGCCGTAAATAATCGGCTCGGCTAGCGCGGCGCCGGCCGCTCCTTGCACTCCCCCACCCTTGGGAACAGACGCCCTGGCCGTATTCTTGGCCGCATCCAATTGGTTGCGATCCACAGCGGCGCCGGGGTCAAAGACGCTTATCGTGAATAGCCGCAGCGCGACCGTTTTTCCGGCTAATTCGGCACCCATGGCTTTCTGCAGCCACGTCTTCGTCAGCTCTGGCGACGCCGGGGAGAGCTTGTCATCTCCGTAAAACACGCTGGTGCCGGCACCGCCTTCATCAATGTGCGACGCTTTGTTGTCGCTGGGTCGCTCGTCCAAGAACGTGAATGCAGTGACGCCCTGGATGGGCGTTGCGATCCGCACGTCGGACGTCGCGCCACACGCGCTGAGCAGCACAAGGAGCGCAAACGACAGGAAGCCGCTTACGACAGCATTCTCGGCGCTCCGCATGAAACCTCCCCGGTTGTCATGCGAAGCTAACCCGGCCGGCGATGAACGTTCAACCTTCGACCGGCAGCACCGTAATACGGTACTCGTGAGCCAGCTTGCGGCTGCGCACCGGGTCCTCGAGCTCCATGCGGAACACTTTCGCCGGGCGAATGCCGCCCTTGGCGGCGAGCGTGCCGCAGAACATGACCCAGCCGGGGTTGAGCGGATAGCGCCCGAGCAGATCTTCCGGGGAGCGCATCGCGGTGACCGGGCCTTCCTGGTAGAGCTCGCCATCGGCCCAGGAGCGCAGGACGAGGCGCTCCCAATGGTCTTTTACGTCGTCGTAGCGCCAAGCATCCTTGGCGATCGGCTTGGCGCAGAGCTGCTTCGAGAGCGAGACGCCGATCGTCTCGGCCTTGCGGTCGGTGTGATCGGAGCCGACGGTGACCCAGAGGCCATCGCGCTTCGCGAGCAGCACGACTTCCACCTCGCCGCTGGTGTCCGGACCGGACACCTGGATCTCGTTGCCAGTGGTGAGGAGATCGGCAGCGACGCGGTAGAAGATCGGCGTGCTCTTCGGCGGCTTGACGCCGAGCTCCTCGAGCTCGCGGATGTGCTTGCGCAGCGCCGCCTCGTCCCGCCCCGTCCAGCCGGCGATAACGAGCTGCTCGATGCCGGTCACTTGGCGAGCGCCGCGGCCGGCGGCGAGATGGCGGACGCTTGCTCGCGCGGCGCCGGAACGTCGTAGGTCGCCATCAGGTCGTCGACCACGCGGTGGAACTCGGTCCAGGGCGCTTCGCGGAAGCTGTGATTGCGTACGATGAAGGAGGCGCCGGCGTAGAACTTCTCGTACTGCAGGTGGCGGCCGGCGAACTCCGAGCCGATGAGGTCCCAGGCGAGCTTGTAGAGCTTCATGCGCTCGAGCGCGGCGAGCTGGGGGGTCTGCCAGTATTTTTCGAACTGCTCGCGCAGCTTCGCATCGTGCATCACCGTCACGTCCGCGGGCATCTGGAACACGCCGCCGCCTACGAGCTCGCGCAGCGCGTCAATGATCGAGGAGTGGCTCTCGGTGCACCAGTTGAGCGCCGCGTACATGTAGCGCCGGTTATAGGTTTTCCACCCGGCGGGCCAGTCCTCGGCGTCCTGGAGCTGCCCGGCGATCATGCCGCCGAGCGCAGCCTCGAGCGCGGCGAAGCGGCCGAGCACTTCGCGCACGGCGGGCACTTCGTTCGCGCCGGAGGCGGCGGCAATCTTGCTCGCGAGGCCGACAATCAGCTTCAGCTTCTCGTGGAAGCGGACGTTCGACTGGTGGTTGCCGTAGCAGTGACCGGGCGTGCGGATGTAGATCTCGCGCGCAAGGACCGCATCCATGTGCACGAAGACGCGTTCCCAGGGCACCTTCACCTCTTCGCACATCACCATCGAGTCGGTCTCGTCGTAGCGCCAGGTGAGCGGGTTTTCGAATTCGCAGCTCGCATGGCGCTCGAAGGGCTTGCGCGACCATAGCGTGAGGCCGGGCGCGTTGACCGGCACGGCGCAGGTGACGGACTCGGCAAGCTGCGTCGGCGCGAGCGGGATCAGGTTCCCGATCCAGACCTCGTCGGCGAGGACGGCACCGGTAGCGAGCATCTTCATGCCGCTGATGACGAGGCCATCGTCGTCTTCGCGCACCACGCGCAGTGTGGGAATCGGCAGGTTCTGCTTGATGTAGAACTCGGGATTGCGCGCCGCCTGCGGCGGTACCACCGCGTACGCGGCGTAGAGGTCCGCGCGGCGCATGTGCTCGTAGTAGCGCGCGAGGTTGTCGGCGTACGGGCCGAACACCGCCGGGTTCATCGCCATGCCGGTGACGAAGCTCGAGACGTGGTCGGGCGAGCGTCCCAGCAACCCGAAGCTCATGGCGGCGATCGCGCGATGCAGGCGCGTGCGCTGCTCGAGATCCGCCCGCGTGCGCGCACGCAGGAAGTAGGCGCTGTAGCGCTCGCCGTTTTCAGCGAAGCTGTAGGTCGGATCGGCGCGCTTGAGATCGTAGATCGCGGCGATCGAGCGTGCGGCGTTGCGAAACGCCGGGTGCGTGGTGACGTCGTCGACGCGCTCGGCACCGATGTAGACGACGCGGCCGTCCTTCAGCGCTTCGAGGTGCTCATTTCCGCTTTTCAGCATGGGCGCCTCCCTTGCCGGAGGTCTCGTAGTAATGGATTTCATGCAGGATGCAGCCGCCCTTGGAGGTGAACGGGCCGTGGTGCACGCCCGGTGGCCGGCAGGCGTAGGTCGGCGCGAAGGACTGTTCGCCGCCGCGGCCCTGGGCGTCGTTGCCGACGATCAGATCGCCCTGCACCACGTAGACCTCTTCCCAGTGGTCATGCACGAAAGGCTCGGTGGAGTAGGCACCGGGCTCGATCTTGAGAAGCCGCGTGCGGCTGCCGCGCTTATTCGTCTCGTCGAGATCGCTCGCCAGGATCTTCTGGTAGAAGCCGGGCGGATAGCCTGGCGGGCGCTCCCAGCCGCTGTTGAGGTCGACTCTCACGAACTCCACATGCTGCTTCGCTTTCATCAGGCGCCCTCCTCGTTGCCGTCGAGCCAGGCGGCGCGGAACACCTCTTCCTGCGCCATCGCCTGGTGCACCACGGTTCCGTCGAATCGCGGGAACTGCTTGAAGTCCTCGCGCGCTTGCGCGCGCTCGCGCGAGGCGAACGCCGCGTTCATCGCCGCCTCGCTCTCGAACTCGAGCTGCGCCATCAGCACCGCTCTTCCCGGGTTCACCGGGAACGGGTCGCGCCAGGCGAGCGGCGTGTGCAGCACCATGCGGCGCAGCCCGGGCCAGCGCGCCACCAGCGGCACGTGCACCTCGCGGTAGCGGCGCAGGAAGGCCGGCAGGTCGGCGATCTCGATGTCGTAGCGCACGAAGTACGAGACGCTCATGCCGCGCGCGCCTCGTGCAGCATGAAGTCGAGCATCGTCACGGCGCGGTCGCCCGAGGCGACGAGATCGCGCGCCAAGAGCCGCAGCTGGCGAAAGCGCCGCGCATCCAGGCGCTCGAAAAGGACATCGTTGATGCGCCGCTGGTAAGGCGCGAGGCGCTCGAGAAGCGCGCGTGCCCGGCCGTTGCACTTGAGGAGCACGCGCCGGCCATCGGCCGGGTCGGAGGCCTTCTCGAGGATGCCGCGCGCCACGAGCTTGTTCGCCTCGATGGTGATGAAGGCGCCCGAGCGGTGCAGCCGCGCGGCGACCTCGCCCACCGCCAGCCCCGCGGTGCGCGAGAGCAGCATCAGGATCTCGTACTGCACGCCGGAGACCCCGGCGATCGCGGCGAAGGCGTCGCGGCAGGTATCGAGCCGGTGGCCGTAGGCGATGAGATCGTGGATCAGGCGCCGGAACTCGGCGTCCGAGCCGTCGACGAGCAGCGCGGGGCGGGACACGGTCGGCGGTGCAAGCGCGTTGCGGCGGAGGCGCGCCATTGACCGCGGCATTCTCGCGCCGCAGAATTAGCTTTGTCAATTAGCTTTCCCATCAAAGCATGCAGGGGCTAGAGTGACGATGACATGCAATTGAGCCGCGCGCAATTGAAGCGAGCGCTAGCGCATCTGCAACGCGGCGACTGGCGGGCGGCGCACGAGATCGTGCAGAAGGACGAGGATTCGCCGCTCGCCTGCTGGGCGCACGGCATCGTGCACCTCATGGAAGGGGACCTGCCGAACGCGCGCTACTGGTACGGCCAGGCGAAGCGCGCTTTCCCCGCCGAGGCGAGCGCCGCGGCCGAGATCAAGGCGCTGAAGGGGGCGCTCGGCGCCGAAAAATGATTACGACTTGACGGTCTTGCGGGCGGCGCGGCGCCGGCGCAGGCCGGCGCTCGCGCCCAGGCGCGCGGCGAGGAGCGAGCTGAATTCCTCGGCGGACATGGGATGCGCGAAGAGAAAGCCCTGCGCCTGCTCGCAGCCGAGCGCGCGCAGGAACGCCGCCTGCGAGTCGCGCTCGACGCCTTCCGCGATGACGGTGAAGCCGAGCGTGTGCGCCATGTCGACGATGGTGCGCACGATGGTGGCGTCGGCCTCGTCGTCGAGCACATCGGCGACGAACGAGCGGTCGATCTTGAGCGAGGCGAGCGGAAAGCGCGTGAGGTAGGAAAGGCTGCAATAGCCGGTGCCGAAATCGTCGATCGCGATGCGCACGCCCGCCTGCCCGAGCGCGCGCAGCACGCGCACGGCGTGATCCGGATCGTGCATCAGCTGGCTCTCGGTGATCTCGAGCTCGATGAGCGAGGGCTTGACGCCCGCCGCCGACACGATGGCGCGAATGCGCTCCTCGAGGTCGTGCTGGCGGAACTGGCGCGCCGAGAGGTTCACCGCCACCGGCATGGCCGGCGCGCCGAGACGCTGCCAGTGCTTGAGGTCCTCGCAGGCGCGCCGCAGCACCCATTCGCCCACCGGCACGATGAGTCCGGTCTCCTCAAGCACCGGGATGAACTCCACCGGTGCGACACGGCCGCGCTCCGGGTGGTCCCAGCGCAGCAGGGCCTCCGCGCCGCAGGGCTGGCCACTGGTGAGGTCGATCTTGGGCTGGTAGGCGAGCGTGAATTCCTTGCGCTCGAGCGCGCGGCGCAGCTCGCTGCCGAGCTGGGCCCGCGCGCGCGTGCGCTGGTTGATGTCCGCGGTGAAGAACTGGAAGGCGTTGCGGCCCGATTGCTTGGCGCGGTACATCGCGGCGTCGGCCGCCCCGAGCAGCGTCTCGGCGTCGTCGCCGTCCGCGGGGAAGGTCGCGATGCCGATGCTCGCCGTCACCACCATTTCCTGGCCGTTGATCTCGACCGGCGAGGCAAGCCGGTCGATGATCTTCTGCGCCACGATCGCCGCGTCGTCCGGGCGCGCGAGATCGGAGAGGATCACGGTGAACTCGTCGCCACTGATGCGCGCCACCGTGTCGCCGTCGCGCACCGCGGACTGCAGGCGCTTCGCGGTCTCCTTGAGGAGCTCGTCTCCGGCTGCGTGGCCTTGCGTGTCGTTCACGAGCTTGAAGTCATCGAGGTCGATGAACAGCACGCCGAGCGCTGCCCCGCGCCGGCGCGCCTGCACGATCATGAGCGAGAAGCGATCGGCAAGGAGCGCGCGATTCGGCAGCCCGGTGAGCGGATCGAATTGCGCGAGGTACGCAAGCCGCGCCTCGCTGTCCAGGCGATGCAGCGCCGCCGACACCATGCTCGCCGCGGCGGCGAGGAAGCGCGTCTCCTCGGGGCCGAAGGCGCCGCTCGCCTCGGCAAGCGCGCACAGGAAGCCGCGCGCGCCGCCGTCGCCCGGCACCGGCACCGCGGCGAGCGCGCCGTAGCGGCGCAGCCATTCGAAGGGCAGCGGCAGCGCGCCGCTCCACGGGCCGTTCAGTACGACCGGATCCGAGCCCTGCAGGAGCGCCGCAAGCGGGCTATCGGGCGCGATGCGTGCGACGGCGGAATCTTCCGGCGTCGAGCCGAGGCCGGCCACGCGGCGCAGCACCACTTCGCCCGGTGTGCCGGAGCGCTCGAGGTAGGCCACCGGACCGAGCGCCAAGCCCTCGAGCACGCTCTGCACGGCCTTGGCGATGAGCTCGGCGGGGTTGCGCTTCGAAAGGGCCGCCTGGCCCAGGCGCGCGACCTTCTTCTGGTAGCGCGCCTGCGCCGCGCGACGCCGCTCGGCGCTGATCCTCTCGGAAAGGTCGCGCGAGTTGACCACCAGGACACGGCCCTGTGGCGTATCGAGGATGCTGCGGTGGCTCTCCACCGGGAAGGTGCTGGCGTCCTTGCGCCGGTACTCGGTGCGGATCGTGGTGGTGCGCGCCCCGGTACGGAGCAGCGTCGCGGTCTCCGCGCGTAGGTTCTCCGCGTTCACGCGGGCGCGGATGTCCCACGCGCGCAGCGCCAGCAGCTCCTCGCGCGTATAGCCAAGCAGCGTGCAGGCGGTCTGGTTGAAGTCGACCAGGCGGCCATTGGCGAGGTCGAAGAGGAACACCATGTCCGCGGAAGCGTCGAGCGCGGTGCGAAAGCGTTGCAGCGCTGCTTCGCGTTCCTTCCTCTCGGTGATGTCCTCCATCACTGCGATCTCGTGCTGCGGCTCGCCCCTGGCGTTCGGCACCAGCGCCACCGTGAGGTTGACCCACACCACCCGGCCGTCCTTGTGCAGGTAGCGTTTCTCGAACTGCACGGAGGCGAGCTTGCCGTCACGCATCAGCGCGCGCCGCTCATCGGTGAGGTCGCGATCCTCGGGATGCGAGATGTCCTTCACCGAGCGGCCGATGAGCTCGGCTTCGCTGTAGCCGAGCATGTCGCAGAGCCGTCGGTTGACGTCGATGAAGTAGCCGCGAAGATCGACCTGCGCGATGCCGGATGCGGCGAGCTCGAAGGTCTGCCGGAAGCGCGCCTCGCTTTCTTCAAGCGCCGTTTCCGCCTGCTTGCGGAAGAGGAACTGGCCGATTTGCGCGCCGACCACGCGCATGGTGCTGAGCAGCCGCTCGTCCGGGCGGCGCACTCGCGCGCTCGATATCGACAGCACGCCGACCACGCGGTTTTCGAAAGTCACCGGGAAGATAAGCGCGCCGTGCACGCCCGCTTCGCGCACGCGCGCGAAGGGCGTAGTGCGCGCATCCTGGCTCGCGTCCGAGCACCATAGTGGCTCACCGCTCTGCCACACGTGCCCGACCAGCCCCTGGCCCGGGGTGAGCGCGATGCCGCGAGACTCCTCGGCGAACACGGCGAGCGAACCCACCCCCGTGCTCCAGGCCTCTTCGCAACGAATGCACTTGCCCCCCTGGTCGACGCGGAAATAGCGCCCGCAGTCCCAGTTTTCGGTCCGGCAGATGTCGCGCATCACGGCACGCAAGGCGGCGCCAATGTCGGTCTCTTCGGCAAGGTGCCGCGCGACCGCGTGCTCGAGCGCGACGAGGCGCGCTTCGCGGCGCTGCTCGGTGATGTCGCGCCCGACGCCGCGATAGCCAAGGAACTCGCCCGCCGGCCCGAACACCGGCTCGCCGCTGATCGAGAGGAAGCGCTGCTCGCCATCGGGGTCGATGCGCCCGATCTCGAAATCGCGGAACGGCCTTCTCCCGTCGAGGTGGGCGCGGTGCGCCGCCCAGCCGGCGGCGTGGGGATGGATCGAGGGGACTTCCCAGCGCGTCTTGCCGATGACCGGCTCGCTCGCCGGTCGGTGTTTGTCGGCGTGCGTCGTGCGTCTGATGCGGTGCTCGGCGTCGGTCTCCCAGTAGAAATCCGCCGACAGCTCCGTCAGGCTGCGAAAGCGCGATTCGCTCTCGCGCATCACACCTTCGGCCTGCTTGCGGCGCAGAAACTGCCCGAGCTGGCGGCCGATCACGCTCACCGCCTGCAGCAGCCGCGCATCGGGTTCACGCGCAGCCGGCGAAGCGAGCGCAATGACGCCGATCGTCACGCCTTCGGCGATCACCGGCCACAGGAATGAGCCGCGGGACCACTCCTTCCCGGAGATGAGCGCGCGTGCGTCGTTCTGCGCATCGGCGACCCATAGCGGCTCGCCGCTCGCCCAAACCGTGCCGACCAGCCCCATGCCGGGCTTGAGGGCGAGCTTGCGCGAGAGCGCGATGAAGCGCTCGGCTTCCGGCGCGCCGGTCGTCCATGCCACCTGCATGCGCATGAGGCCGGAGGCCTCCTCTACCTGGAAATAGCGGCCGCAGTCCCAGCCTTCGGTCTCGCAGATCGCCCGCAGCACGCCCTCAAGCGCTGTGGCGAGGCTGTCGGACTCGGCGAGCACGCGCGTCACGGCGTGCTCGAGGCGCAGGCGCTGCTCGGCGCGCTTTTGCTCCGTGATGTCGCGGCCGATGCCGCGGTAGCCCTTGAAGCGGCCTTCGGCGTCGAACACCGGCTCTCCGCTGATCGAGAGCCAGCGCGTGGCGCCGCCGGGTGCCGAGCGCTGCATCTCGAAATCGCGGAACGGCTCGTGGCGCTCGAGTTGTGCGCGGTGGCGTGCCCAGTCGGCTTCGCTCAGGTTGAGCGCCGGATGATCCCAGCGCCGGCGGCCGAGATACGAGGCGGCATCGAGCCCGGTCTTCTCGCCAAGGAGCGTCGACATGAAGATGAGCCGCAATTCGTCGTCCTGCTCCCAGTACCAGTCCGAAGAAAGCGCCGTCAGGCTGCGGAAGCGCTCCTCGCTGCGGCGAAGCGACTCGAGCGTGCGCGCGTGCAACGCCGCGAGCCGCACCGGCCGCTCGAGCGAGCCGGCGGCAAGCTGGCCCTTGAGGAGATAGTCGTACGCGCCGCTCGCCACAGCCTGCGCACGAAGCTCCGGGCTGGCATCCACAGTAAGCGCGATCACCGGCTGATGGCAGGAGCGCACCAGCGTCGTCACGGTGTCCTGCGCCTGCGAGTCGGGCAGGTGGAGGTCCGCAATCACCAGATCAAATTGCCGCTGCGCGAGCCGTGCGAGCGCGTCGCGCAGCGTGCGCACCACCTCGACCTCGCATTGCACGGATGCGATCGCCGCGAGCTGCGCCTGCACCACCATGGCGGAGGCGCTTTCGTCCTCGATCAACAGGACGCGCACCGTCCCGAGCGTCGCGCTTTCCCCTCCCATGTCGCGAAGCATACCCGGCTTTCTAGCGGCCGCAGGCCGGCTGCACGCGCTGGTAAAGGCTACACACGGACTTTCCTCACATGCGCTTGCTTGGCGCCGAGAAGCTGCGCCATCGCGTCAGCGTCCACGGGCCGGCTGAAGAGATAACCCTGTGCCTGCTCGCAGCCGAGGCCGCGCAGGAAGTGCTTCTGGCCTTCGTTCTCGACGCCTTCGGCGATGACGGCGAAGCCCAGCGTATGCGCCATCTCGATGATGGTGCGCACAATGGTCGCGTCGCCGCCCTGCTGCAGGATCCCGGCGACGAACGAGCGGTCGATCTTCAGCGCAGAAAGCGGGAAGCGCGTGAGATACGCGAGGCTCGAGTAGCCGGTGCCGAAGTCGTCGATCGCGATGCGGATGCCGGCCGCCGCGAGCGAGCGCATGGCGCGGATCGCGTGATCGGGATCCTGCATCAGCTGGCTCTCGGTAATCTCGAGCTCGAGAAGCTCTGGCGCGACGGCGGCCGCGTCGATGATCGAGCGGATGCGCGCGGCGAGATCGAGCTGCCGGAACTGGCGCGCGGAAAGGTTCACCGCGACCGGCAAGGCGCGCACGCCGCGCGCCTGCCACGCGCGGATGTCGGCGCACGCCTTGCGCAGCACCCACTCGCCGACCTGCACGATGAGCCCGCTTTCCTCCAGGATGGGAATGAATTCGGCGGGCGAGACCACGCCGCGAGACGGGTGCTGCCAGCGAAGCAACGCCTCGGCGCCGCTCGGGCGCTCGCTTTTCAGCTCGACCTTGGGCTGGTAGACGAGCCTGAACTCCTCGCGCTCGAGTGCCCGGCGCAGCTCGCGCCCGAGCACCGCCCGGGCCTTTGTGCGCTGGTTGATCTCCGGCGTGTAGAACTGGAAGCTGTTGCGGCCCGCCTGCTTGGCGCGGTACATCGCCGCATCGGCCGCGGCGAGCAGCGTCTCGGCGTCGTTGCCGTCGGTGGGGAAAAGCGCGATGCCGATGCTCGCAGTGACGAAGACCTCGTGACCGCGCACGTCGACCGGCGCGGCGAGGGCCTCGACCAGCTTCTGCGCCACGAGCGCCGCGTCCTCCGGCCGCATCAGGTCGGCGAGCACGATCGCAAACTCGTCGCCCGCGATGCGCGCCACCGTATCGCCGGAGCGCACCGTCGCCTGCAGCCGGCGCGCGATGTCCTTCAGCAGTTCGTCGCCTGCACCATGGCCGAGCGAATCGTTGACCAGCTTGAACTCGTCCAGGTCGACGAACAGCACGCCAAGCTGCGCCCCACGCCGGCGCGCCTGCACGATGGTCTGCGCAAAGCGGTCCGCCAGCAGTGCGCGGTTTGGCAATCCCGTGAGCGCATCGAACTGCGCGAGGAAGGCAAGCCGCCCCTCGCTTTCGATGCGCTTGAGTCCCGCGGAGAGCACGCTCGCCGCGGCGGCGAGAAAACGCGTCTCCTCGGCGCCAAGGGACGTGTGAGCCTCGGGAAGTGCGCACAGCACGCCCCGCGCGCCGTGCTCATGAGTGACTGGCGCGAGCACCGCCTCGCGTCTTCCGGACCAGGCGTAGGGCAGTTGCGCGATGCGCGCGGCGCCGCCGTCGAGTACCTGAGCGAGCGCTTCGCCATGCTCATAAGCAAGCACGTTGGGCGGCGCGTCGCCGGCCAGGCCATCGACACAGCGCACGACCGCTTGGCGCTCGGTGCCGGCGCGCTCGAGGTAGGCCACCGCGCCACCGCCGAGTCCCTCGAGCACGTAACGCACCGCTTGTTCGATCAGCTCTTCCGCGCCACGGCTGGCGAGCGCCGCCTCGCCGAAATGCGCGATCTTGGTCTGGTAGCGTGCCTGGGCAGCGCGCTGCTCCTCGGCGCGCTTGCGCTCCGTAATGTCGCGCCCGATGCCGCGGTAGCCCTTGAAGCGGCCCGCGGCATCGAAAACAGGCTCGCCGCTGATCGACAGCCAGCGCGTGCCGCCGGCGGGCGCCGGCCGCTGCATCTCGAAATCCCGAAACGGCTCGTGATGCTCGAGCTGCGCGCGATGGCGCTCCCAGTCGGCCGCGGTCAGGTTCAGCGCCGGTTGGTCCCAGCGCCGGCGCCCGAGATAGGCGGAGGCATCGAGGCCGGTCCTCTCGCCCAGCGGGCGGGACATGAAGGTGAGGCGAAACTGCTCGTCCTGCTCCCAGTACCAGTCGGCCGACAGCGCCGTCAGGCTACGAAAGCGCGCTTCGCTCTCGCGCATCGCGCCCTCGGCGCTGATGCGCTTGAGCACCTGGCCTACCTGGCTGCCGATGACGCGGATGACTTCCAGCAGTCGCTCATCAGGCGCGCGCACGTCCTTGCTCGCGAAGCTGAGCACGCCGATGGTGCGGCCTTCCGCCATCACGGGGAAGACAAAGGCGCCGCCCTCCAGGCCCGTGCCGACAGCGCTTCCGGTAGCGCGCGGATCATCGCGCGTGTCGCTCACCCAGAGCGGCGTGCCGCTCTCCCATACGGCGCCGGTGAGTCCTTCGCCGCGTCGGTAGACCTTGTCGCGCGAGCGGGCGATGAACGACTCGACCGCCGCATCCGCAATGCCCCAGACCTGCACGCAGCGCAGCAGGTCGGCCGCCTCGTCCACGCCGAAAAAGCGCCCGCACGGCCAGTGCTCGGTCTCGCAGATCGCACGGATCACGGCGCGCAGCGCTTCGGCAGGATTCTCCGCGCCGGCGAGCGCTCGCGTCACCGCCTGCTCGAGCGCCCGCAGCTGCTCCTCGCGCTTGCGGCTGGTGATGTCGCGTCCGATGCCGCGGTAGCCGCGAAAGCGACCCTGGTCATCGATCACCGGCTCGCCGCTCGTGCTTACCCAGAGCTGGCGACCGCCAACGATGCGGCAGAGCTCGAGGTCATGAAACGGCTGGCGCGCCTGCAGCGCGGCGATGTGGCGCTCCCAGTCCGTCGGCGTCATATTGACGTAGCCGAGCTCCCAGCGGCGCTTGCCAATGAGCGTGGTCAAGTCGACGCCCTGTCCCTGGTGCACGCTGCGGTCGTTGAACGAGACGAAGCGATATTCCTCGTCCTGCTCCCAGTAGACGTCGGCGATCAGGTGGGTGAGGCCGCGAAAGCGCGCCTCGCTGGCGGCGAGCGAGCTCATGGCGGCCGCCTGCAGTATGGCGAGGCGCACGACTCGACGCAGTTCGCCCTGGTCCATGCTCGCCTTGGCCACGAAGTCGTACGCGCCGTGCTCGAGCGCCTTCTTCGGCAGCTCCGGATCCTCGTCGGCTGTCATGACGATGATGAGGCGTTCGCCCTCGCCGCGAATGGCGCGCAGCGTGTCGATGCCGCTGGAGTCCGGAAGATGCAGGTCGAGCAGGAGGAGGTCGTAATGGCGCGCGGCCAACTGCTCGCGCGCGGCGGCGAGCGTGCCTACCGCATCGAGCTTCGGCACGCTCGAGTAATACGGCAGCGTGGCGAGTGGCGGCTTGTCGTCGGCAGCCATCGCGCGCAGATAGGCGCGCACGAGTACGCTGAAGCTCTCATCGTCCTCGACGAGCAGTATCCGCGCGACGTGCTTGGGCCTCCCCATGGCGGCGAGCATAAACAGCCGCGCGCCGCCGCCGGCCAAACCCAGACAAGGGCTTGCCCGTTCTTGCAGATGCTGACAAACCGGCTTAGCTGCCCGGAATGATCCCTGGCTCGAGGCGGTAGCAGTACTCGGCGACATCGCGCGGCCGCGTCCACCAGACGCGCGTTGCGCGCGCGTGGTCGATGCAATGCCGCAGTGCGGCACGCAGCCGGCGCAGCCTGAACGGCTGGCCGAACACGTACGAATGCACCGAGACGTTCATCACCAGCGGATGGCGCTCGCATTGCTGCAGCATCTCGTCGTACTGGTCGACGATCATGTCGCAGAAGTCGGCCGCATCCTGCTTGCGGTGCACGATGACCTGCGAATCGTTGAGCTCGATCGGATAGGGCATGGAGAGAATCGGCCCGGCGCGCGTGCGCAGCCACACCGGCTGATCGTCCATCGGCCAGTCCATCAGGTACCTGTAGCCGAGCTCTTTCAGGAGATCGGGCGTATGCGCCGTCTCGTAGGCGCCCGATCCCATCCACCCCGCGGGTGGCGCACCCTCGTGCCGCGCAATCGTCTCGGTCACCTCGCGCAGGATGCGCTCCTCGTCGGGCTGCCATAGCCCGCGCAGATTCTCGGCGTTGGTGCGCCCGTGAGCGACGACCTCATCGCCGCGCTTTCGGATCGCGGCCATCACTTGCGGCGCGTAGTCGTACACCAAGCTGTTGGTGTTATGCGCGACGGGCAGCTTCAGCTCATCGAAGAGCTCGAGCAGCCGCCAGACGCCGATCCGATTGCCGTAGTCGCGCCAGGAGTAGTTGCGATGCGTCTGCGGCTCGCCGGCTTTCGCCGGATCGTGGCCGAGGCCCGCGCCGAAGGCGAACCATTCGACATTGGTGGTGATGACGAACGCCAGACGCTTGCCACCCGGCCAGTTGTAGTCGCGCCGCTCGGGCAGCGGCACATAGTCGTAGCGGTTCTGCTGTGGCAGCAGCGGCTTCAGAGCGTCATCTCCAGGACGTACAGCCCGCCGGCGTGACGATCGACCGCGAAGACGATGCCGCGGTCATCGACGAACACGTCATTGATCTGCGCCGCGCTCACCGGCGAGCCCTCGGGCACCGGTGGAATGAAGTGGGCGATCTCCCGTGGCGCGTAGGGATCGCGCACGTCGTATGCCCGCACGCCGGCATTGAAAAAAGTGCCAAGCACTACGTCTTCGGAGCGCCAGGCACCCTGCGCCGGCGGGTTTTCGTGCACGTTGTGGGCGCCGCAGCGCCCGCCCTGGTGCAGGAGCGGCTTTACTCCAGCGACGGGCAGCGTGCCGATGCTCACCAGGTTCTTCTCATCGCGCGCGTCCAGGAGCCAGACGAGCTTCGGCCAGTCGGCGCCGTCGTTCTGGATCGCTTCGTCCGTGACCACGAGCAGGCCGCGGCCGAAAAGCGGCAGCACGGTATGCGTAAAGCCGTTGTACGGCGGTGAATTGCGCCAGCGCGAGACGAGCTTCGGGCGGCTGTGCTCGGCGATGTCGAGCACCATCATGCCTGCGTCGAGGTAGCCGAGATAGCAGCGGTCCGGCCGCTGGGGATAGACGTTAGTGTTGTGCGCACGAAAGCCCGCGTCGAACTGCGGCGCGAGACGCTTGGGCGCGGGCGCGTCATCGCCGTGCATGGTGCCCGGCAGATGCCAGCGTCCGACGGCCAGCGGGCGCGCCGGATTGCTGACATCCACGATCCGGTAGATCTGGTCGTCTTTCGGATCGCGCGGCCTGAGCTCGGGGTCAGAGCACGCCATGTGCACGGTTTTACCATCGACGAACCACAGCGCGTGGCAGCCGCGCGAATGCGCGCCCGAAGCGTCGAACAGGCTGATCGACCGGGGGCGTTCGGGATCGGAAACGTCAAAGAGCTCGAAGCCCGCGGGCTTGAGCCCGGGTTGCGACACCTGGTAGGCGACCGCCATGATGTCGCCGCACACTTCGAGCGAATTGGAGCGCATCGCCAGATGCGGCAGGTCGGTCTGTACGATCACGCGCGGCCGGCGCGGGTCGGTGACCTCCAC
>Ga0209577_10002933_pt1 | contig 16157 bp, 18 predicted proteins | sample GraSoiAngelo_109_FD_185874 | JGI IMG/M metagenome (GOLD analysis project Ga0209577, IMG submission 185874) | Grasslands soil microbial communities from the Angelo Coastal Reserve, California, USA - 14_0903_12_20cm (SPAdes) (version 2) | ecosystem: Environmental > Terrestrial > Soil > Grasslands...
GCTCGGCGTTAGCGTGGAGCTTCATCCGGTGTCCTCCTTGTGGCTGGGTGGCTTCGACACCCCCAGCCTCCAAGGAGGCCCGGATGAACAACGTGCTCAGGGACTACAACTAGCCCTCGAAGGGCGAACGTCCATTTGACCACGTCATAGGGGGGTCAAGGGGACGTTCGTCGCCGAACCTCCGTCAGTGCTGCCGTTCAGGGACCGCCCTGGCTCCCTCAACACCGCCTCCCGGAAAACGGGATACAACCGAGCGATTTCGGGGAATAAGCCGAACAGCTACCCCGCGCGTATGAGTTCCCATAGGGTCACCCTCAGTGCCTTCGGCACGACCGGAGTGCTGGTCGCCGCATCCCTGACCATGCTTGCCATGGTCAGCGCGCTGGTGACCTTTGACGGATGGCCTCGCGGATATGGGACGAGCTCCGTCGGGACGGTGCCAGTGAGCAGGGTGCCCGTCCCGCACTTGGTGAAAGCGGTGCATCAACACGCGGGGACGGCGGCCGGCCAATCACAGGCAGCGCGGAGCGCGTCCCTTGCGCGCGCCGCGCGGTTGCGCGGCCAGGGAGGAGCACGCCCGGCAGGAACCGGCGGGCGTGGGCCGCGCTACCCGGCCGCCAACTTCAATCCGTCCGTTGGGCGCAACCCGCCCGGTGAGGATCCGGGAGGACCGCCGCGGATAATCCAGCCTCCGCCGCACAGCGACGGCGGCCCGGTGCCGCCGGTCGTGCACCAGACGGCGTGCGCCGCGCAGGGCACCGTCGGCGGCGTGAGCCGCGGCGCGGGACAGGCCGTGGCCGCGGCCTGCAACGGGCCGAACTAAGCGGCGAGCGCGCGCTCGACGAAGCGCAGCGACTCGGCCTGAAGCTCGAGGTCGTGCTGGATCGATCGGTGGTGGCCGCCGGGGATGAGCAGCAGGCGCTTCGGCTCGCCGGCCGCCTCGAACAGCTCCTCGGAGACGGTGTAGGGGACCTGCTCGTCTCCGCGCGCGTGTAGGAGGAGGAGCGCGGTTCTCGGCGCGAGCGACGCGGTGGCCGCGCGCAGGTCCAGCGTCTCGAGCCACGGCTCGAGCGCCTCGCGGTCGGCGTCGAAGCCGTCCAGCCGGTCGGCGCGCAGGCCGCGCAGGAGGAAGTCCTCCGGGGCCGGGCAGATCGCGACCACGGCGTCGACGCGGCCGTCCGCCGCGGCCGCATGGATCGCCAACGCGCCGCCCATGCTCGACCCACGCAGCGCGAGGCGGGGGGCGTGGTCCCGCATGAGGCGGCACATCGACCGCGCGTCGTCGATCGCCCCCGGCCCGAACAGCCCGTCGGAGCGACCGTGGCCGCGCGCGTCGTACGCGAGGGCGGCGAAGTCGTACGCCACCGCCGCGCGCGCGAAGTCGAAGTGGCTCTCCTTGGCGGATCCCGCCCCGTGCAGGATCACGACCCCCGCGCGGGGCTCGACCGCGGGTAGGAAGAGGGCATAGGAGAGCCCGTCGCGCGTCCCGAGCTCCGGTCGGGGCGGGAGGGCGTGCTTCATACTTGGCCGATTATGGCCGCGCTCGAGCATGGGGTGCGAAGCGGCGAGGCCGAGGCGGCTGGCGTGTCGCACGTCTACCCGCTCGGATCGCGCATCAACGAGGCGGGCCGCCTCGAGGTTGGCGGCTGCGATGTCGTGGAGCTCGCCGAGACTTTTGGTACGCCGGCCTACGTCTACTCCGAGGACGACCTCCGCGCCCGCGCGCGGGCCTACATGGACGCGTTCCGCAGCCGCACCGACCACTTCGAGGTCGTCTACGCGAGCAAGGCGTTTGCGTGCACGGCCGCCTTCCGTCTCCTGGAGGCCGAGGGCCTGGCCTGCGACGTCGCCTCTGGCGGCGAGCTGCACCTCGCACTGCGCGGCGGCTTCCCACCGGAGCGGATCTACATGCACGGCAACAACAAGAGCCACGCGGAGCTGCTCCAGGCGCTCGACCACGGCGTCGGCCACATCGTGGTCGATTCGCTCGACGAGCTCGACCGGCTGGAGCGCATGGCGCCGGGCCAGCGCGTGCTCCTGCGCGTCACCCCGGGGATCGAGCCCTCCACGCACGCCTACATCTCGACCGGACAGGTGGACTCGAAGTTCGGCTTCCCCGTGGATGAGGTGCCGGTCGCGATCGACCGCATCCGGCGGCTCGAGCTGGTCGGGCTCCACGCGCACCTCGGATCGCAGATATTCGACCTCGAGCCCTACGAGCGGCTCGCGGAGCTCCTCGCGGGCATGGGCGACTATCCGCTGCTCAACCTGGGCGGCGGGCTCGGGATCGCCTATACGGCCGAGGACTCGCCGCCCGCGATCGAGGACTACGTCGAAACGCTGCTGAGGGGCGCGCCGGACGGGGTGACCGTCCTCTGCGAGCCGGGCCGCTCGATAGTCGGCAACGCGGGGGTGACGATCTACCGCGTCGGGACCGTGAAGCGCATCCCGGGCGTGCGGACGTACGTGGCCGTCGACGGAGGGATGTCCGACAACCTGCGGCCGATGCTCTACGGCGCGCGCTACGAGGCGGAGATCGCCGACCGCTTCGGCGGCGACGTGCTGTGCACGATCGCCGGCAAGCACTGCGAGTCCGGGGACATCCTGTTGCGCGACGTGATGCTCGACGATCCGCGGCCGGGCGACGTGCTCGTGATGCCCGCCACCGGCGCGTACGGGCACGTCATGGCCAACAACTACAACGGCATCACGCGCCCCCCAGTCGTCTTCTGCTCCGGCGGCGACGCGCGCGAGGTGGTCCGCCGCGAGACCTACGAGGACCTGACGCTCCGTGACGTATAGGGCGGGGGCCCTCCGGCGGTGACCTTCAGAGTCGGGCTGCTCGGCCACGGCACGGTCGGGTCGGCGTTCCACGACCTGCTCGAGGCGCGCGCGCCCGCCATCGAGGCAGCGGTGGGCCAGCGGCCGGAGATCTCCGGGGTCCTCACGCGCTCTCGGGGCGACTTCGACGACATCGTCGAGCGGAGCGACCTGGTGGTCGAGCTGATCGGCGGCCTCGACCCTGCGCGCGACTACATCCTGCGCGCGATGGCCGCCGGCAAGCACGTGGTGACCGCGAACAAGGCCGTGCTCTCCCAGCACGGCGAGGAGATCTACGACGCGGCGCGGCGGGCGGGCGTCCAGCTCCGCTTCGAGGCCGCGGTCGGGGGGGTCGTCCCCGTCATCCGGGTGATCCACGAGACCCTCGCCGCCGCGCACATCGACAGGGTGCACGGGATCGTCAACGGCACCACCAACTTCATCCTCTCCGAGATGACCCGCACCGGTGCCTCGTACGAGGAGGCGCTGCGCGAGGCGCAGGCGCTCGGCTACGCCGAGGCGGACCCGACCGAGGACGTGAGCGGCCGCGACGCCGCGGCCAAGATGGCGATCATCGCCCGGCTGGCGTTCGACCTGCCGGTTCACCTCGAGTCGGTCCCCTACCAGGGCATCGAGGACCTCACCAGCGACGACATCGCCTACGCCAAGGAGCTCGGCCTGTCGCTCAAGCTGGTCGGGAGCGCGGAGCGCCTGGACGGCGGGATCTCGGTGCGCGTCTACCCGGCATTCCTCTACGGCGCCCACCCGCTGGCGTCGGTGAACGGCTCCTTCAACGCGGTCACGATCGAGTCGCCGGCGATCACCGAGATCACGCTGTCCGGCCCCGGAGCGGGCGGCGCCCAGACGGCGTCGGCCGTCCTGGGCGACGTGATCTCCGCGATGATTCCGCCGCCGACCCTGCCCGCGCCGGCGCTGGATCAGCCGCTGATCACCGACGTCGAGTCGGCGTTCTACCTGCACCTCGAGGTGGCGGACCGGCCCGGCGTCCTCGCGCAGATCGCCGAGATCCTCGGCCTCCAGGAGGTGTCGGTGAAGTCGGTCGTCCAGAAGGGCCTCGGGGAGGACGCCCGGCTCGAGATGGTCCTGCACCCCGTTCTCGAGTCGAAGTTCAAGGCGGCGGTCGACCTGATCGCGCGGCTCGACTTCCTGCGCTCGCCGCCGCGCTGGATCCACGTGATCGAGGAGACCTTCGAGGAGAGCCCCTGACCCTCTGGGACTACCGCGACCGGCTGCCGGTCGAGCCGCTTGTGACACTCGGCGAGGGGGGAACCCCGCTGATCCCCGCGCCCGCGATCTCGGAGCTGGTCGGTTGCGAGGTCTGGCTCAAGCTGGAGGGCGCGAACCCGACCGGCTCGTTCAAGGACCGCGGCATGACCGTCACGGTGTCGGCGGCGATGCGCGACGGCGCCGAGGCCGTCGTCTGCGCGTCCACCGGCAACACGGCCGCGAGCGCGGCCGCCTACGCCGCCCGAGCGGGGCTGCGGGGCGCGGTGATCGTGCCGGAGGGCAAGATCGCCACCGGAAAGCTCGCGCAGGCGCTGATGCACGGCGCACGGGTGGTCTCGCTCCGCGGCAACTTCGACCAGGCGTTCGCACTCGTGCGCGAGCTCGTCGACCGCAATCCGATCGCGCTGGTCAACTCGATCAACCCGTTCCGGATCGAGGGTCAGAAGACGGCTGCGTTCGAGGTCTGCGACCAGCTCGGCGAGGCCCCCGACGTGCTCTGCATCCCGGTGGGCAACGCGGGCAACATCACCGCCTGGTGGAAGGGGTTCGGCGAGTACGGCGTCGCGCCCCGGATGCACGGCTACCAGGCCGAGGGCGCCGCGCCCCTGGTCCACGGCTCCCCCGTCGAGTTCCCCGAGACGGTGGCGTCCGCGATCCGGATCGGCAACCCGGCGCGGTGGGAGGAGGCCACGGATGCGGTGACGGCCTCGCGCGGCGAGATCCGCGCCGTCTCCGACGAGGAGATCCTCGCGGCCTACGCGCTGCTGGGGGAGCGCGAGGGCGTCTTCTGCGAGCCGGCCTCCGCGGCCGCCGTCGCCGGCCTGATCAAGTACGGCGCCGAGGGGCGGGTGGTGTGCGCGCTCACCGGGCACGGCTTGAAGGACCCCACCACGGCCCTGTCGCGCGCGGCGCCGGTCATGCCGTGCGAGCCCAACATCGAGGAGGTCGAGCGGGCGGTGCTGGGCACGTGACCAAGCGTCACCGCATCGTCCGGGTGCCGGCGTCGTCGGCCAACCTCGGGCCGGGTTACGACTCGATGGCCGCGGCGCTCGCGATCCACCTCGAGCTCGAGGTCGAGGAGACCGGCGAGACGACGGTCGACGCGGGCGACGCCGACCTGCCGAGCGACCGGACCAACCTGTGCGTCCGCGCGTTCGAGTCCCTGCACCCGTCGGACGGGTTGTCGTTTCGCATCAGCTCGCATATCCCCGTCTCCGCCGGACTCGGATCGAGCGGGGCCGCGATCGTCGCGGGCCTCGTGGCGGCGGATCACATGTACGAGCTCGACGCGCCCGTGTTCGACTTGGCCGCGGAGATCGAGGGGCACCCCGACAACGTCGCGGCGGCGCTGTACGGGGGGTTCGTGATCTGCGCGGACGGGCGGGCCGAGCGGTTCGAGCCCGCGCCGGGCATCGAGGCGGTCCTCGCGATCCCGCCGGAGCGGGTCTCCACCGAGGACGCGCGCGCCGCGCTCCCCGCGGAGGTGCCGATCGAGGACGCCGTCCACAACGCGGCGCACTCCGCGCTGCTCGTGCTCGGGCTCGCGCGCGGCGACCTCGACATGGTCGCCCGGGGGCTGGAGGACCGCATCCACCAACCGCGTCGCGAGCGGTTGTATCCGCGCTCCATGGAGCTCCTGCGCCGGGCGCGGGAGCTGGGGGCCGTCGGTGCCTCGATCTCGGGCGCGGGCCCCGCCGTCCTCTTCTGGTGCCAGTGGCAGCAAACAGGCACGCTCGTCGAGAACCTGCGGAAGGCGGCGCCCGACTGCGAGGTGAGGCGGGCGCAGTTCTCGCCGGGGGGCGCGGACGTGAGCGCCCTGTAGCGCGCTACGCCGGGACGAGCTCGGCGCGCAGCTCCGCGACGCGCGAGCGCTCCTCGTCCATCCCGACCCGGTCGAGCACCTCGGCCGCCAGGGCGAGGTAGTCGTCGCCCAGCTCGGGTCGGTAGTCGAGGATCGAGACGCCGCGCTCGGCGGACTCCGCGTAGCGGATCGACTGCCGGATCACGGAGTCGAACACCGCCTCGCCGAACCGCTCCCGCAGCTGCGTGAGCGCCTCGCGCGAGTGGATCGTCCGCAGGTCGGCGATGTTGAGGACCACGCCGAGCCACTCGAGGTCGGGGTGCAGGTTCTCCTTCGCGAGCTCGATGATCTCGAGCGCCTGCTCGACGCCCTGGAGCGAGAAGTACTGCGCCTCGGTCGAGATCAGGGCGTAGTCGGCGGCCACGACCGCGTTCACAGTCAGCAGCCCGAGCGCCGGTGGGCAGTCGATCAGGAGCACGTCGTGCCGGCGCCCGACGTCGCGGAGCGCGCGGCGGAGCGTCATCTCCCGGCCCATCTTTCCGCCGAGCACGAGCTCCGCCTCGGCCAGGCCGAGGTTGGCGGGGACCACGCCGCCGTGGATGGCGTCGACCGTCTTCACCCGCCCGGACAGGACGTCCGCGATCGTGGGGTCGGCGTCGGGCGGGACGTCGAAGTAGTCGGAGAGGTTGCCCTGCGGATCGAGGTCCACGGCGAGGACGTCGAGGTCGACTCGCGAGAACACGTCCGTCAGCGTCCTCACGGTCGTGGTCTTGCCCGTGCCGCCCTTCTGCGAGAGGACCGCGATCGTGGTCGCCATGCGGCGCGACTATAAACACCGCACGCGGTCCCCGCATCTGTTTCGAAAAGTACCTGCATGCGCCCTGCGAACGGACGTGGGCGGGCCCCCCTCTCCCGGGCCCGCCGGTTCCTCCCTCGAAGCGCGAGTAGCTAGCCGACCGCGGTGCCGACGCGGTCGTCGGGCGGCCGCCTGGCGTCCTCGCGCAGGCTGATGAAGTGGAGCCGGAAGCGCCCGACGGCGATCTCGTCGCCGTCGTCGAGCGCGCGCATGTCAACGCGCGCGCCGTTCACGAAGACGCCGTTCAGGCTGCGATCGTCGAGGATGCGCGCGCCGTCGCCGGTGCTGTGGATCAGCGCGTGTCGCCGCGAGACCGTCGGGTCGTCGAAGCGGACGTGGGCCGACAGGCTGCGGCCCACGCGGGTCCAGCCCTCCTGGAGAGCCACCACGCGGACGCGCTCGTCGTCCTCGTAGGCGACGTAGTCGCCGGCGGCCACCAGCGCGTCGCGGGCGTCGTCGAGCCAGTCCGGCGAGTCCGACCGGGGACCCGACGGCTCGGCCGTCGACATCTCGCCGAACATCGACGCGCGGCGAAAGTCGCGACCGCCGCAATGCGGGCAGCCGGGGACCTCATCCAGCTCCTGTAGGGCTACCGCGTAGCCACACGTGGAGCAGCGGAAGCAACCGGCGCCGGCGAGGGTACCGGCGACAACCGTGTCGGGCTCTCCTCCGGAGATAGTGCGGATTCTAACGATTCACCCAGGGTTCGCCCAACCGCGAAAAATCGGTCCAGCGACGGAACTCCCGCAATTTGCGGCCCGGGCGGAGGGAACGTCGGCGAGGCGGAGAAATCGGACGCCATGGCCAGCGAGATCGCCTCGACGCTCCTTCGCACGAGCCTCCGCACGCTCACGAACGACCGTGCCCAGTGCTCGCGCTGCCGCCGTACGCCGCTCACGGGCGAGCTCATGCACGTGCTCGAGTCGGGCCGGCACGTGTGCGCGCTGTGCGTCGCGCGGCTGCCCGAGCGGGATGGCGCGCCGATCCGGTCGGAGCGCGTGCACGCGAGCGACCGGCCGCTGGCGGTCGTGGCCCGCGCGGCCTGAGCGCGCCGGCTCGACCATAGAATCCCGCCGGCCATGCTGCCGGTCGAGGTCCACGCGTTCATCTCCGCGCCCCGCGAGGAGATCTTCGACCTGATCGTCGACCTGACCTACCGGCTGGCCTGGACGGATCACTACACGACCGAGTTCCATCTCGAGAGCCCCCGGGCGATCGGCGTGGGCGCAGCGGCCCGGTACCGCCTGGAGGCGCCCTTCTATCACCAGTGGGTCGGGACGGAGATCGTCGAGGCCGAGCGGCCGTCGCGCGTGGTCGAGGCGACGAGGGCGGGGCGGCTCGGCCGTACGCGCGGTGAGGTGACGTTCGAGCTGTACCGGCAGGGCCGGTCGCTCACCCGCGTGGAGATGACCACCTGGAGCGAGCCCGGCACGCCACGCGAGGCGGTGATGGAGAAGCTGGCCGCCAGGCGGTGGCTGCGGCGGCAGTCGAAGACGGCGCTCGAGCGCCTGCGGACGATCTTCGAGGAGGAGCCCGATCGCCCCCTCGCGCGAGCCGGCGTGGCCGGCTGGGAGCCGTCGAAGGCGGCCCGTTTCGGCCTCCATCCTGGGACCGAACCGGGCGAGGCGAGCGGGTAGAGTTCCGCCGCCCGATGCCCCTCCGACGCTACGTCAGCGCCGCCGCCGCGTGCGCCGCCCTGGCTCTCGCCGCCGGCGGGTGCAGCACGGGCAGGCCCAACGGCGCGGCCCGCGAGGGACTCGACGTCGAGATCGCGGGGCTCGACTTCAACGTCTACATCACGCGCGAGCTCAACCTTCGCAACGCTGAGGACCGCGGCTACTACCGAGGTCCCGAGGCGCCACCGGGATTCGCGCTGTATGGGGTGTTCATCCGGGTCTGCAACCAGAAGCACGGCTTCCGCACGCCGCTCTCGAGCTTCACGATCGAGGACAACCAGGGCAACCGCTTCCACCCGCTTCCCGTGCCCGCCGACAACGTCTTCGCCTACCGTCCGCGCCGGCTGAGCCACAAGGCGTGCATCCCGGAGGCCGGCGGCGCGGCGGCGACCGGACCCACAGCCGGGGCCCTGCTGCTCTACAAGTTCCCGCTCAGCGCGCTCGAGAACAGGCCGCTCGAGATGGTGATCGAGAACCGCTCCGGCCCGGGCGCCGCCCCGCAGAGCAAGCGCATCGAGCTGGACATCTAGAGCCGGCTCCCTACCGCCCCGCCAGCGCCGCCTGGAGCACGCTCCGCGCCGCCGGCGCCGCCGTGTCGCCACCCTTCCCGGCGCGGAACAGCATCACTGCCACGACGATTCGGGGGTGCTTCGCGGGCGCGAAGCACGTGAACCACGCGTCGGTGTGGCTGCTCTTGTTGCCCGACGTGTCCGCGGTCGGCCCGGTGGTGCTCTCGAGCTCGGCCGTTCCGGTCTTGCCCGCCACCTCGCCGGGGCCGAGCGCGGCCTTGGTGCCGGTCCCGCGCTCGACCACGCCGACCATCAGCCGCCGGATCGTGTGCGCGGTGCGCGCGTCGATCACCCGCCGCGCGACCACCAGTGGCCCGGGGACGATCTTGGGCCGGTATCGCACGCCGCCGGTCGCGATCGTCTGCGAGATCTGCGCCATCTCGAGGGGCGTGGCCGCCACGCGACCCTGCCCGATGGCCGACGATCCGATCTCGAGCGGCGACGTGATCTGCCGCGCGGGGGGGAGCGTGCTCTCCCGGGCGCCGGCGAACGGCACGGGCTCGTTGAAGCCGAAACGCTCGGCCATGCCGACCAGCTTGGCCGCTCCGACCTTCACGCCGAGCGGCGCGAAGACCGAGTTGCACGACTGCACGAACGCCTCCTCGAGCGTGCCCCCGCACGACTCCCCGTCGGCGTTCTGCAGCGTCACCCCGTCGAGGACCGTGTGGGTGGCGACCGGATACTGGGTGGACGGCTTGGCCGCGTGCGCCCGGAGCGCGCTCGCGAGCGTCACGAGCTTGAACGTCGAGCCCGGCGGCTGTGGGGACGAGAAGGCGATCCCGGCCAGCGCACGGACCTCGGCCGTTCGCGGGTCGAGCGCGATGACGCCGCCGGTCCGGCCGCCCAGCGCGCTCACCGCGGCGCCCTCGATCCGGAGGTCGATGGTCGTCCGCACGGCGTGCGCGGCCTTCGGCCTTGCGCGCTCGATGACCCTGTTGCCGGCCAACAGCGTGCCGCCCGGCGCGCCGGCCACCCGTCCTTCGAGGATTCGCTCGAGACCGCTCCGTCCAACCGGCCAGCCGTGGGGCATGCCGCGCGCGTACGTGGCCGCGTCCTCGCCCGGGGTCGCGGGCGGGCCCATCTGACCGGCGATGCCGGCGCCCGCGCCGTTGGCAGCCCGGGCATCCGCGGGGCCCGACACGATCGTCGCGCCGTCGCGGGCGAGGATCGCGGCGCGGCGCGGCGGCTTGCTGTGCCGGGTGAGGACCTCGCCCGTCCGCAGGCCCGGGAACGCCAGTGAGGGCGACCACTCGATCTTCGAGCCCTTCATCGGAAGGATCAGGCGTCCGACGATCGGGCCGAAGACCCGCGTCTGGATGGTGATCGGGACCTCCGTGCCTCCATTTCTCTCGCGCACGCGGCCGGCCGCGATTCCGGTCGCGGTGGCCGTGGTGATGTCGTAGCGGTAGGTGGCGGCGAACGCGCGCGGCCCGAACTGGCGGCGGGCGCCGTCGCTCAGCTCGCGGTACATGGAGAGGTACTCGCCGCGCCCCCACGCCGACACGAACCGGCGCGTGGCCTTGACCGCCGGCGAGGCGCCGCCCCCCGCGATCACCGCGATCAGGGCGACCACCACGACCAGCACGCCAATCGCCGGAGCCGCCCGGCGGGTGAGCCGTCGGCGACGCTCGTTCGACAGATCTCGCCGCGCCACAGGCGCAGTCTCTCCGCTACGGGCGACGGGATGTCAGGTGGCGGCCCCGCGGACTAGGCGGGAGCGCTGGCGAGGGCGCGCTCGCCCAGGTCGCGGCGCAGCCGGACGCGGCCCTGCGCGAACAGCGAGAACGCGAGGTACGCGGCAACGGGGACCGCCCAGGCGAGGTAGACCCGGTTCACCAGCGTGGGGTCGTCGAGCGGGGCGATCCACTTCGACATCACCCAGATCCCGAGCGACGAGAACCCGGCCACCCACGGCATGCCCCGGCGGCAGAGCCCCTCGTAGGCGATCAGGGCGAACGCGAACGGCACGTGGTGATAGCTGTAGGTGAGCGGATCGAGCATGCAGCGCATGAGGAAGACGAGCGCTATGAGCTGGAGGACGTCGTGCGGGTCGCGGCCGCGCCGGGCGCGCGACCAGCCGAGCGAGAGCCCGACGGCCACCGCGATCACGAGCAGGTGCGAGACGTGGCCCAGCCACGCCGGCAGCGCGTAGGTCGCTGCGCCCCGGAAACCGCCGCCCGTCAGGTCGATGCCGCCCTCGTGGCCGTACACCCACCACACGTTCGCCGGGGTCAGGCCGTTACCCGGGACGCCGTAGTGATGGATCTGCGCCATGAAGCGCGCGGGGTCACCGATCAACATGGGAAGCGTGAAGAGCGCGGCGGTGCCGCCCGCGACGAGGAGCAGCCGCAGGCGCCCGGGGCCCATCGCGATCGCGACCGGGAGCAGCGCCAGCCACGCCCACTCCTTCGTCGCCAGGGCCAGGCCGAGCAGGAGGCCGCCGACCAGCACGCGCCCGCGGACGGCCGCGATCGCCCCGCCGACGCACAGGGCAGCCGCGAGGAGCTCCTCGGGGTGGCCCCACTTGAGCGCGGAGAAGGTGAGGGGACCCGCGACGATCAGGGCGGCCACGGCGACCTGCGCGCGGAAGGGCTGCCCGCGGCGAGCCATCAGCCGGACCAGCAAAATGGCGAAGAGCGCCGCCACCAGAAGGCAGGGAAGCGCGCCAAGCCGGTACTCGAGCAGCTGGCCGCCGCCGAAGGCGTTCCCGATCGCGGCGAACGGCGCCCGCACCAGCAGCGAGAGGCTGCCCATCACGGGCTGCGTGTGGAAGAACCCCGCCACGTGGCCGTGCGCCAGGGCGTCGATGGGCGGGCCGGAGAAGTCGCAGACGTTGCAGGGCGGGCCCGGGTAGTCGGCGCCGAGCTGGGTCGTGAGGGCGAGCGTCGCGCTCGCTCCGATGGCGATGCAGGCCAGAACGGCCGTGCGGAGGGTTCGCATCGCGGTTTAATCGACGGTCCCGCTCGAAGCTTGAGAGCTGGCAGCGGCGCTCGCCCCGCTCCTGACGGCGGTTCGGGGCCTGGGCTGCGATGCTGCGGCCGGTGACGGCGATCGACTGGATCATCGTCGGCTTCACCCTGCTCATGGCGCTCTGGGGCTACGCGCAGGGCCTTGTGGTCGGCGCGCTCTCGCTCATCGGATTCGTGGGCGGCGGGTTCCTCGGCTCGCGGCTTGCGCCGCTTCTCCTGAGCGGCGGCGCGGACTCGCCGTACGCTCCCGTGTTCGCGCTCACCGGCGCATTCTTCCTGGGCGGACTGCTCGCCTCTGCGCTCGAGATCGTCGGCTTCCGGCTGCGGCGGTTCCTGCGCGGCCCGCTCGGGGCGGTCGACGGGGTCGGCGGAGCGGTCCTGATCGCGTGCGCGGGCCTGCTCGTTTGCTGGATCGGCGGCGCGGTGGCCCTCCAGACGCCCGGGGCCCGCGGGCTGCGGCACGACATCCAGCGCTCGGCGATCCTGCGCAAGCTGAACGAGCTGCTGCCGCCGTCCAGCGTCCTCCACGCCCTGGCCCGGTTCGACCCCTTCCCGACGGTCACCGGCCCACCGGCGGCGGTCCCGCCCCCGACGTCGCGCATCGCGCGCGACCCGCAGGTTCGCGCGGCAGGACGCAGCGTGGTGAAGATCCTCGGAACCGCGTGCGGCCTGGGCATCGAGGGGTCCGGCTGGGTGGCCCAGTCGGGCGGCGTGGTGGTGACCAACGCGCACGTCGTGGCCGGGGAGAGCGACACCACCGTCCAGCTCCACGGCAAGGGCCCGCACTACGACGCCCAGGCCGTCTGGTTCGACCCGCACGACGACGTCGCCGTCCTGCGCGTGGGCGGCCTGGCGTCGGTCCGACCGCTGCCGATCAGGCCGAATCCGCCACGCGGGACCTCGGCGGCCGTCCTCGGCTTCCCGGAGAACGGCCCGTTCGACGTCCGCCCGGCCAGGATCGGGGACACGAGCACCGTGATCACCCAGGACGCGTACGGTCGCGGGCCGGTCCGGCGCGAGATCACATCGCTGCGGGGTCTGGTCCGCTCGGGCAATTCGGGCGGGCCGCTGGTGGACGGGGACGGGCGTGTTCTGGCGACCGTCTTCGCCGCGACCACGGGCGGCGGCGGGCACGGCGGCTTCGCGGTGCCGGACGCGATCGTCGAGCGCGCGCTTGCACGCGCGGGCGGACCGGTCGACACGGGGCCATGCGCGCGCTGATCCCGGCGGCGCCTCGAGGCCGGGCGGTTCGCTAGAAAGACTCGGCACATGACTCTCGCGCCCCTATTCGCGATCGTGTCCGGCCTGCTCGTCGTGTCCGGCGCCGCCAAGCTGCGTGCGCCGCGCGCCGCGGAGAGCGCGCTCGCCGCCATGTCGCTGCCCGGCGCCGGCCCGCTGGTGCGGGTGGCGGGCGCCTGCGAGCTGGCGCTCGGCGTCTTCGCGCTCGTCCTGCCGGGCCGGACCGCCGCGGTGCTCGTCGCCGCCGCGTACCTCGGGTTCGCGGTCTTCGTGGCCGGCCTCCTGCGAAGCGACGAGGGCCGCTCGAGCGGGTGCGGCTGCTTCGGCGCCGACGAGTCCGAGGTGGGCGCCATCCATCTCGTCCTGAACCTCGTCGCGTTCGCGATCGCCGCAGCGGCGGTCCTGGCTCCCCCCAGGAGCGTCGGCTCGATAGTTGCCCATCGGCCCGGCATCGGAATACCGCTGGCGATCGGCGCGGCGGGGGCCGTCTACGCGGCGTACCTGGCCTACACGGCGTTCCCCCGGGCCTGGGGCGCCTATGAGACCCGCGGCGGCGATGGCCGCGACAACGCGGCCGCTTAGTTGTTGTTGCCGGCGACCATGCGAGGCGAGGTCACATGACCCAACGGCTGGCGGAGAGCGCCGGATCGCTGCTCGAGCGGAGGATCTCACGGCGCGGCGCCCTGGCCCGGCTCGCCCTCGCCGGATCGGCGCTGGCGGCGGCCCCGATGCGCTACCTGCTGCGCCCGGGCACGGCCTGGGCCGCGATCGGCCCCCGCAACTGCTCGTCGGGCAGCGCCTGTGCGGACGGCTACACGGCCTTCTGCTGCGAGATCAACCACGGCAGCAACACCTGCCCCCGGCACACCTACGTCGCCGGCTGGTGGAAGTGCAGCGCCTACCGCGGCCACGGCCTCTGCGATCCGCAGGGGGTCCGGTACTACGTCGACTGCAACCGCATTCCCGGCCAGAGCTTCCCGGGCGGGTGCCAGTGCGCGGGAGGGAGCTGCAGCCACCGGCGCGTCGACTGCAACCACTTCCGCTACGGGCAGTGCAACACGCACGTGAAGGGCACGACCGAGGTGACCTGCCGCGTCATCGTCTGCCAGAGCCCCGCCACGATCGCGGAGTACCACTGCAACAGCACGCTGAAGTTCGACAACACGACCTGCGGGCACGAGGCCGGTTGCCTGACGCATCCCGAGCAGCTGCCCGGCGCCGGGGGAGCGTGAGCGCATGACCGCGCTTGTCGCCTGCGAGACCGCGCTGCTCGTCCTGTTGGTCGTCCTGATGGCGGGACTGCTTCGCAGTCACGCCGAGGTGCTGCGGCGGCTCGGCCCCCCATCCGAGGACGGCGACGCCGCGGAGTCGCTCGCGCCGCCGCGCTCGCGCGCCGGCGACCAGCCCGCTTCGGACATCGCCGGGACGACCCTGACGGGGGATGCCGTGAAGGTTGCCCTGACCGGGGCCGCCCCGCCCACCCTGCTGGCGTTCCTGACGAGCGGGTGCGACACGTGTCAGGGGTTCTGGGAGTCGTTCGGCTCGGGCCGGGCCGCGCGGCTGCCCGCCGGCGTCCGGCTGATCGCGATCACCAAGGACGGCAGCCACGAGAGCCCCGCGCGACTCCGGGAGCTCGCGCCGGCTGAGGTGCCCGTCGTGCTGTCGACGAGCGCCTGGGACGCGTACTCGGTGCCGGGGGCGCCGTACTTCGTGTACGTCGAGGCGGGACGGGTGAGCGGCGAGGGCGCGGCCACGGGTTGGGACCAGCTCGCCTCGCTGCTTCGCGACGCCCTTGACGACGCTCGACTCGCCCAGCGGCGAACCGGCCCCGAGCCGAGCCCCGATCCCGACGGTGCCTGGGCAGCCGCGGGCGGGCAGGAGCGAGCGCTCCGCGCGGACCGCGCCCTCCAGTCCGCGGGGATCGGCCCCGGCCATCCGAGCCTCTATCCCGCGGACCGTGCCGATCCCGAGCGATGATCGAGGCCGGCCCGGCGGTGCTCGTCGCGATGGGCTGCGCCGCGGGCGTAGTCGCCGGGCTCCGCTCGGCGTGGTCGCCGTGAGGCGAGTCGATGCTCGCGAGCATCACCCCGCTCGGCGAGCGGGCACGCGGATCGAGGTGGGGTGTGACGGTTGCGTTCTTCGCCGCCGGCTCGGTGGTCGCCGCGGTTGCGGTCGGCGCGCTCGCGGGCGAGCTCGGCCGCCTCACCTGGCCCGGGCCCTCCGGCCGCTGGGAACCGAGGCTGGCCGTACTCGCGGTCGCCCTGGCCGCGGCGATCGCGCTCGACGCCGGCGCCGGCGCCGGCGCCATCCGCATCCCCAGCGTGCGACGACAGGTGAACGAGGACTGGCTGCGCGAGTACCGCGGCTGGGTCTACGGCCTCGGGTTCGGGCTCCAGCTGGGGCTCGGCGTCTCGACGATCGTGGCGACCGCGGCCGTCTACGTCACCCTCGTCGCGGCCTGGCTCTCCGGGGATCCCCTGCTCGGCGCCGCGATCACGGGCGCCTTCGGGGCCGCCCGTGCGGCGTCGCTCCTCGCCGGAGTCGGGGCCACCCGTCCGGATCGCCTCGTGGCGCTACACGCGCGCATGGCGGCTTGGCGCCGGCCCGGCCGGTTGCTCGCGATCGCCTCCCAGGGCGCCCTGCTGGTGATCGCGTTCCTCGGGTTCGCGGGATGAGCCGGCGATGATCCTGCGCGCCCACGGGATGAGCGTCGACCTACCCGACGGCTGGGAGGGAAGGATCTTCCGCCGCCGTCACGGCGACCCGACGCTGCAGGCCGGGACCTTCGCCCTGCCTCAGGACGATGGCGAGTTCGGCTCGCGGGCGACCGCCGCGATGCCGCCGGGATCCGCGTTCCTCACGATCACCGAGTACCGGCCGGGCAACGGGCTGGTGCCGGGGCAGGGCCTGTTCGAGTCCCGCGAGATCCCGCTGCCGCTCGACCGGCGGCGATTCCGATCGAACGCGCTCCTGGTGGGC
>Ga0209577_10002934_pt1 | contig 16157 bp, 19 predicted proteins | sample GraSoiAngelo_109_FD_185874 | JGI IMG/M metagenome (GOLD analysis project Ga0209577, IMG submission 185874) | Grasslands soil microbial communities from the Angelo Coastal Reserve, California, USA - 14_0903_12_20cm (SPAdes) (version 2) | ecosystem: Environmental > Terrestrial > Soil > Grasslands...
AAAACCCCCTTCAAACACTTCTTGAACGTGTTCGGATAATCCTGTAGAGGTCAACCTCGACTCTCTTCTGTTTTTTCTGGTGGAATTCGAAGAGGTGGGGAATCTCCATGCTCATGGATCGTACCTGGTCAACCTGGCAGTCCGACCTCTTAACAAACTGGACCAGGAAATCTCTTGTTGCTGATTTATGGATAGAATAAACTACGGGGGCCAGCTGGAAGGCTTTACCTAGAAATCGCGTGTCCGCGTGGGATGTTCGAGTCCCGTAGGGAGGATTCATTATCACAGTGTCGAATCTCCCGTTGAACTTCTCTATATCGGAATGGATCCATACGACCTTCACTCCTGCTGTTTCTGCATTCTCTCTAGCCAAGGCTAGGGATTGCTCATCCATGTCTACTCCGACAGTCTCTTGCGCACCCATCAGCGCCGCACCTATCACGAGGCGTCCTGTCCCAGTACCGAGGTCGACGACTCGACTATCTAGATCATTATGCTCGAATCCAGCCATGTAGAGGAGTTCGCTTGCAGATTCAGAGGAGACAGGATACTGTTCGAGCTTTGGATCGGGTTTGTCGAGGATCTTCAGTCTGCTGAGCTGAGTCTCTAGCTGGCGTTTTGAGAGGCGGGTCTTGTCGGCCATTTTAGAGGCGGACCAGGCCGCGCTCTAGTAGCTGTTCCCAAGTCCATGCGCCCATTACGACCATGATCTCGTCCCGCGTGACAATGGGTTTCGAGAATCTTTCTGGATCGTCTAGGGCTAGTCGTGGACATGCAGTGTCGACAAAAGCCTCTACATCCGTGAAGTCGAGTAGTTTCTCGGGTCTTATTTCGTCGGCGTAGAGGATGACTGCCTTCTTGCCGTTCTCCTCCAACTGGCGCTGGATGTTTAGAGCGATCGTCGGGTTGGACTGGCCGGGTTTCGTGGAGATGATTATTCCGAAATTGTTTGCCTGTCGAGCTTTCTCGACCATTGCGTATCTTTGACGTATGATTCGTGCCCGGTCCTGGTCGAGCGATTGAACAGTCTTATCGTATGGGTCGGCTAGTATTGTCGACTTTTCCAGCGAGAGCGCTGCTCCGAGGCCGTGGAAGTAGCTTCCTACTATCAGGAACGAGTCTACTTCCGGCTCAATTCGTTTTAATCCGAAATAATCGCAGCCCAGGACCTGGCCAGTGTCGTGCGACCAGGGTCCGCGTCCGGGAACCTGGACCTTGAACCCTTTCTCTTCTAGGAACTTGACAGCGTCTGGAAGATTGTGAAGATGTTGGACGACCGTGGCCAATCCTATGCGTGGTCCCTGTAGGAGCGGTAGCGCCTTATCCACGACTGGGATTATTTCGTGTCTGCTCTTGGCGGGAATATAGACGACAGGTATGCCGTTGGACCCGTCGCGCAGAAATTCGTTATGACCGTAATGAACCAGAAGGTCAGCTTTCAGACGCGCAGCTGCGTCGAGGGATAGATCGCAAGCGCCCCAGGCCGAGGACGCTGAGACAAATACTTCTGCACCCGTTCTCTCTCGGACAAAGCTGGCGAGTCGGGGTCCCTCATTCTTTAGCCCGTCGGGTAGTTGTATGAGTAACCTTCGGGCACCTCTACCCGTTATCTCCGCTACGAGCCTATCCTCCTCCAGATCATACATGGACATGGTTGAGCCCGAGGGAAGCCTTGGAGAGGCTTCTGTTCGATATAAACGTCCAGAATTCGCTCACAAGTTCCGCGCCTTCGCGGGACTGAGTTACACGACTGTTAAGCCTGTTCTTGCGGGCGGGCAGTTATCATGACAGAGAACGCTCCACTCAGTGGTCAGGGAGCCTACGATCCGTTGTCGATGGCAGGCCTCCTAGACTCCTCACTCAGGCCGGGGGGAAGCGTATCGCTGACTTTCTCTGATGGAATCATACATGTCATGCTTGACCAGACAGGTGACTGGACGATAACTGCGGCTCTTTCAGTCCTCTCTGATCGGCTCCTATCATTGACAAGATCTCTCGAGGAGTTGGGTTTCTTCCAGGCTGCGGAGCAGGGAGGAATGGTTTACCATCTCTGGACCTCAGCTCTAATGGAACACTACTCCGACCGGAGCAAAGCCGAGGAGACCTTGCTGAGAGTTCTCAAATCCTTCCAGTCTTCAACTGTCCCAAGCTACATCGGCTAGGAATCAGGCCACCTAGTCGGAGGCTTTATCCGTCTTGGTGGAGATCGTCCTCTCTGCCGGAGGGGCCGCAATGAGACTTGTCCAAAACCCTTTTAGTAAAGAGAGCGTTGAAGACAGATGCCGCCGGCGTCGACGATCTTCTATCTGAATGGTTTGACTGGAAACCTATCTCAGGACGACTAAAATCGGTACAAAGAGCAGCTAGAAAAAAGGAGCTGCTTGTCGCAGAAGCCGACTCTAGAGTCGTCGGTTTCATCCACTATCTGATGCATGAAGACATTATCGATGGAGGGCCGAACGCGTTCATATCCGCTTTCTACGTCTCGGAGGCAGAGAGAGGAAAAGGAGTAGGAACACTTCTACTGGAGAAGGCGACTAGCGACTCGCTCGCGAGAGGCGCTGTCGGTGTGGAGACCTCGACAATACACATGCGCGCAAAGCAGCTTTACGAAAGGCATCATTTCAAGCAGACAATGGGAGACATCGGCGAAGCCTTCCTCGAACTCGACATAGCCGAATACTCTCAAGTAAGGAAAAGAGCAGGTCTTACAGAACACTGAGATCATAAGAGGAGTCTATTTTTCCACAATAGGAGCAATGGGTTCTGAACCGAATCACACGAGCTACTTCTTGCTCTTTGTGGTAGCTTCGTAGCTCTTCTTCAGGAAAGGCAGAATTGTCCGGAGGTTGTCCCGCGTCCTTAGCTCCCATACTGGTTTCCTGATTGTCTTGCCCCCTATCTTGAAAGATACTTTCTTGCTAACTTTCGACAAATCTTTCTGTTCCTCCTCTGAGAGCTTCGACATCACAATCCCATCTGTTACGAGAAAGGCGATCATGCTCTTACCATGCAAATAGCAGAGGCATCCCATCATCTCCCTGGTCGAGACTCCTGGCCACTGCAGAATCTCCTCTTCCAGTTCGTCTCGAATCTGTCCCATCTTCTCTGGATCGAAGTACTTCATTCAACCAACGCGATCATTAGCCTGCCTATGTTAGGCTGACGCGGGACACGATTCCAGAAGCGCTCGCCGAGAACAAGCGCAGAACAAGCCCTGATCCGGAATCGGGGCAGGCGATTTGAGATCGCGACTTTTTCGCGTTGACCTCTACGCTTAATCCGCGATCTCGAAAACGTCGGATCTACGCATTCCGGGCCCTGAAGCGTGAGACTCGCCCAGAACAGTTTCATCTGGCGGGACCCCCCTCTGAAAAATCTCAAAAGCAGTTGATCCCCGCGACACAGAGTGCGAGTTTGGAAGTCCGAGTCGCCCGGCCGTGGCCCACGTACCCGTCTACGTTTGATTCGTGCTACGAATTAGTGGCTATGTGCAGGTATGTTTGTGCCATGTTGTATGGGTCTACGTAGGGCTTGACCTCTACCTTGGTGAATCCGTTTTTCTTCAGCATGTACTCGATGATCCATGGTGCCCAGAGGTAGGTCTTGTAGGAGTCGTGTCTTGTTCGGCTGTAGTAGAGTCGTTCGAAGTATCCGTGTCTAGCGTTGAGGTTACGGTGAATATTGAAGACTGGGCGGTTCTAGGTTGTGTGTCATTGCGTCCTTGTATTGTGGTAGGATTCTGAAGATCAGATCCGACTGGTCAATCAGGAATGTCCCGTTCTTCGCAAGGAGTTTCTTTACTCCGCTTATTGTCTGGTCGAAGTCGAAAATTGCAATGTGTGGAAGCGGCTGTCCCAGAACAGTTACTAGATCAAACTTGCCACCGACCAGCTCTGATGGCTCTCGGACGTCACCGCGGATCACGCGAAGTTTCAGTTTTCTCTTCTTCGCCTCTCGCAGACCCTTAGACAATAGTCTCTCTTGCAGGTCAACACAGGTTACGTCGGCATCGTAGACCTTCGCGAACGCTATTCCTTCAATACAAGACCCAGCCATCAAGCAGAGAATTCGAGGTTTCTTCGGAAGCACTATCCCGGCGAGGTTCAGTAGCCCGGGAAGATTCTTGACCTGAGCCTCAAGACGCTACTTACCCGTCTTCGTATCTAGTCTGTAAGCGTTCAGCTCGTCGAAGCCGTAAAGCCAGTCAAGACTCAAGACATGTCAGGCTGGAATCTCTATCGGTTGCAGTAATGAGGATTTGCGAGACACAACCTCCCGAACTGCCCCGTTTTCCATCTCGATAACAGTGTCCGCCTCCACCTCTAGATCGCCCACGTGGCTGATGAGGAAGATCTGCTTGAAGTTCTGGGACAATTCGCCGTGCATCAGTGCGAGTATTCCTTCTCGACGGACCTTGTCTGAGCTTCCGAGAGGCTCGTCTAGGAATAGAAACTCGGGATTACGTCCCTTAGCTTGAGGGATCAATGCAAGCGCGAAAGCCAGCCTCATAGCTAGCAACAACTGGTCCTCTGTGCCGCCCGAGAATACTTCCTTCGGCCGAAACTCTCCAGCCTCCGGATCAAAGACCCTCACAGTGTAATCGTCTTCTAGCTGGACTGCTTTGTATCGGCCAGATGTGATCACTGGCAGAATCTGGCTCATGTACCTCTCGACCTGAGGCTTGACCCGGTTCCTCAACGATTCAGAAGCCTGCTCGAGTCCCTTGATAGAATACTTGACCACTGCCAGCTGCTTCTGTAAGAGCAGTACTTTCCGTTTCTGCTCGTCGACCTGCTCCTCAAGATCTTTGTTTTCTTCTAGGAACTGTTTCAGCTCGATGATGCGCGTCATCGACTCTTCGATCTGAGTTTTGATCCGGGACACTGACTCGTTGAGACTGTCACGCATCTGGCTCGCCTCGTCAAGCAGCTCCGCCGAGAACTCAACTCCTTGAGGCAGAGAAGGAAGCAGTGTTTTCTTGAGTTTCTTCTCGACCATGGCGATGTCGAGCTGGGCTTGGGCGAGCTGTCGTTTCAGCTCGGGCTCTTCTCCCAGTCGTTTCTGGAGCATGTTGACCCGTTCTGTTACGGCGCTGAGTGATTGCTTGTCTTGATTGTAGATCGAGGATGCTTGTTCCACGACCTCTCTAGGATCAGTCAGACCTTGCAGGTAGCTAGAGTATGATTCGATGGAGGCTAGGATCTGCAGAATCTGGCTGGACCCTTGTCTGATCGTCGCGTCTGCGATATCTCGATCTTTCTTGACTTCTCCTAACTCGTTCTCCCAAGAGACGAGCAGTTGAGCACTAGCTAGGCGGTCTTGTTGCTGCTTGGATGCTTCGGCTTGTTGCGATAAAGAGACGATCTGTCGAGTTAGCAGAAGAAGGAATACAACCGCGAGAGAACCTATGGCGATGGTCAGTGCCACGGGGGCCAGTATGAAGGAGAGAATCGCTCCCGTGCCGAAGGCGGCCGTTGCAATCAGGTAGGACCAGATTCTCCGAGGCTTTTCTGAAGAGAAGAGCCGCGATTCGTCTGCAATAGTAACTTTCTTGTTTGTCTCGGTAATCTGCGCTTGTAATCTCTGTTCTCGATCTTCACACTGTGCTATCTGAAGCTCAGCGCTCCGAACCTTTTCGAGAACCTCTGAGGCTCGTGTTATTGCTTTCTCTGCTTCGGCAAGGTCGCCATACTTCTTGACCTCTGCCTCAGCTCTTCCAAGCTCTGACCGTTGTGTGTCGACGCTGGCGAGTTGTTGCTGGAGATTGTCTGTGAGGAGGCTCTTGTCTTCTATCTCTCGCTGTAGAGAGTCTCGTTCTTTGACCGCTTCTCCATACTCGTTGAGCGTCTTGTATAGAGTGTCGGTTTCGTCGAACCGTTTCTCTTGATGTTGTTGATCCTTCTTGAGCTTCTCGACCTTTACATTCAGATTGTCTAGCTGAACGCTCGTTTCCTTGTACTCGTTGAGCTGCTCGTTGAGAGTCTCGAGACGCTGCCTCTCGACTGTGAGGTGTCCCGGGGTCCTACTCGTCCCCTCAATCCCGTTCCGCTCGTTATCGAGCTGATCTTGGACCTTGTTGAAACTCTCGAGGTTGAGAAAGACATTGATAACTTTCCTACGATCATCGAGCCGTTGTTTGATCAGCCGCTCAAGATCCTTCTGAGCGACAACACTACTCGCAACAATCTCGTCGTACGTTATCCCTCCTAACAACCGCTCGATCTCGCCTGTAACGTCTTTGACAGAGTTCGCGAGCGCCTTTGTGGTACCGTTAGGCCGCACCTCAACAAGCGTCGCCCGGTTGGGTCTAGTCTTGTGAACCTCCCGGACTACACGGTACCTGTTTTCACCTATGTCGAATTCGAGGCGCACTTGGGCCTCCCCGTTCCCGTAGCTGATGATATCCTCGTTGCTAGGCATCTTACTAGGCCGAATCACACGGCCAAACAGGGCGTAGAGGACAGCGTCTAGGATGGTGGACTTACCGCTCTCGTTTAGACCCGTGATGAGAATAATGCCCTCGGAGAGTGGAAGGGGTTTGGCGAGCTTCAGTTTCTTGAAGTTCTGGGCTTGAAGACTCACTAGTCTCAGCTGACTCCCTCCTCTTGCAGTCTTGCAATCGTCGCCTTCCATGCCTCGTGAACGAGCGGCCTCTCCTCTTCCTTCGCGTTGGAGAGGAGGGCTTGGAATGCGCGACCGAGCTCTTCGAGCGGTGTAGTTCTTGGCAGCGACTCTATCGCTTCCGTCGTCAATACGTTCAGGCCGTCTTCGTCGAACTCGGTGTGGAAGAATCGGTCTTGGCAGTATGATTGAAGGGCTGAGCGTTTGTAGGTTGAGAGTTGGTCGAGAGACACTCGACCCGTTACGCGAATGCGCAGAATCTTCTCGGCGCCCCGTCTCTTTTCTAGGGCATCTTGTATCTGCCGGGTTAGACTTCCACCCTCACCGGTCACGCGGGAGTCTAGCGTCTCCATTGGACGGGCGGGCGTTGAGTGGAATTCTTGTTGCAGTATACCGCTCTTGTCGAGTTCGAGCCAGCAGAATCCCTTCTCCTCTCCCTCCTCGTTAAAGCTGACCCGCTCAGTACTCCCCGGATACATGACAGGAGTCCCATTGATAGTACTCCTCTGGTGCCGGTGAAGATGTCCCGACGCGAAGAGATGGTAGTTTCGAGGGATGGAGGATTTTCCGATATGCGTCTCCTGTCCGAAGTAGCCTTCGAACCCTTCGATCGGATAGTGAGTTAGGAATATGTTCACGTCTCCTTCGCGCGATAGTTCTTGTCCGGTCAACGGGTCTTGCTCGGGACTCAGAGCAGGGTTGAGGCTCATGCCGGTGACATTCACGGTCTCGCCCGCGAAGCGGAACAGCTTCGGCGTAGGCCGCGGGTCTTGTAGGAAGTAGACGTGTCCCGTTTTGGCGTGAACGGATAACGGTGAGACCCCCTGCTCAACGCTCCTAGGAGTATCGTGATGCCCGCTGACTAGAACAGTCTTGATCTCCTTCTCGTGCAGCCGTTTGAACTGCTCCGCCACGTAGGCCCGTGTCGGATTACCCGGCAGTATGCCATCGTAGAAGTCTCCTCCTATCAGGAAGAGGTCTGGCCGGTTGTCAAGCGCAAAATTGACCAAGACGTCGAAGCTGTGTTGAAAGTCTCGCTTCCTTTCGAACCTTCTAGGACCATACTGGACAGCAGAGGGATCAAGATGATTATCGGCAGTAAGAAGGACATGAACCGTCATAATCGCCTATCTTCCCAAACGGCCCAGAACCCGCCCGACCGTCCCTTTCAGCTAATGGGTTCCATATTAAATCTGGAGACGGACGAACCTGAACATTCTATCGGTATCGTCCGGATCTGTCGCGCGCGGATTGCGCCTTTTCAAGGGTATCCTAGATTTCTCGACTTTGGACGATGTTCTACTGGGAAGGTGTTAGGCTGGAAGGCTGATTTGGCTTCGTGGATCATAGAGGGATCAGCGTGACAATGGACAGGTTTCCGATTCCAAGGCGCTTCTAGAGGGTGTTTCGCTAGGCACCATTCAAGTCGCAGCAGATGCGCCCGGCTTCCTCATCGTCTTCCAACCAGGGTTGGCGGGGCGGTTTTGCTGTGAAAACCCGGGTTTTTTCTCCCGTTTCAGGCGTATACCCCTACCCCCTTCCCCGAACAGATTTCATGAAGGAAGTCTCGCTTTCCTAGGGGAAACTGTTCGTTTCGTGCATGTTTGAGCCGGGTTTCTGATCATTTCTAATGCTCCGGCTTGGAACCGGATCGGGTTTTTCGGTCCGCAGGTGCTGCCGAGAATCCAGAACAGCCTGCGATAACCTGTTACTCGGACATTCTATCCTGGGTTTCGACATGGCAATATCCCGTTCCTATGGTGATAGTTTTTCCAAGTGTAAGAGAATGACTGATTCAACTTCAAACAAGACTTGGGGCGCTTTCACTCCCGTCATGCCTTCCTTCATACGCCTCGTCGTCGGGGTCATTGTACTGGTGATAGTCGAAGCGGTCGTGCTCGGATTTCCGGGAATATCAAACAACATAACAGGATCGACCATATCTGTCGCGAACATTGTAGTCTTCATGATCGGCCTAATCGTCTGCTTCATAATCCTCAAATTCGGCACCCAACTCGCCAACACAGTCCAAGACACGTACAAGAACTACAAAGCATGGACACCGCTACTCGCGTTCTTCTTCCAGATCGTAGCGATTGGAATACTCTACGCGGTGACCAGCGGGATCGCAGCGCCATACTTCAACGCAGACCCATGGGCCTTCCCATTGATCTTCCTACTCATCGCACTAATCCCAACAATCAAAGTCGTCACCAGCATCGTCCACGCCCTCGAAGGCACTAGTACCGCGAAACATACCCAGAACTAGTCAAGCCAAACGCCCCCAAAATTCGAAACTATCTTGTTTCACAGACTCTTTGCTTGAGTCTGTGTCTTATTCCTGTGAACTAGATAGACTACGACCCCTACAATTACGGCAAGTGCAACAATTCCAGCAATAATTCCGAATATGACAACCTCCGGGAGAAACGAGCTAAACGCTCTGCCCGGAGCAACTTGTTCCAAAGCTATTGATGCCCACGCAGTGTCTAGAGCGTTGGACCCAGGTGAGGATCGAGTACTATCTCTAAACCCTCCATCCGAATTTTGGTGAGATAGTATGAATGCTATCGCATCATATGCATAGGCCGTCCGCCCAAGAGTATAGAACGCGATTGCCGCGAGCGAGGCCGAATAGACCGCACTGGTGTCATTCGTTATAGGTGAATACTTGGAAGTGGTGGCGCTCAGAAAATTCAATGCTTTGGCTACGTGCGTGTTGCTATCTGAGTAGGATGCATCTCTCAAGGCGAGGAGCACTAGCGCCGTTATGCTGACCGGTTCTGGTCCCTGCGAATAGATCGGATCGTACGCCCTGGTGCTGGTTAGATTGAAGCTTCCATCAGAATTTTGAAGTGTAAAGAGATAGTTGACTGCTGATTGCTGACTCGATGCGTTTATGGCCTTAGCAGCGATTAATCCCCGCAGAGCTTCAGATGTGTCAACACTGCTCGACACCGAGCTTCCCAAATCTGTAGAGTAGTAGCCGAAGAACCCGCCATTCGACTGTTGGAATCGTAAGAGGTTTGATGTGACGGTGCCAGTTTGAGTTAAGTGAAGATTTCCGCTAGCTGCCACGCTGAAAAGACTTGCTCCAGGAACATCCGCCTCGCCGTAGTTTCCCCAGAACCAGTTTCCAGAATCATCTAACTCCCCAGTTAGCCACTTGTATGCTAGCGAAGCTTTCGAAGATTGCGTGTTGTTGAGCCATAACGCGTAGGCAGCGGCAGCCGCCCAGTGTTGGTAATATGGCCCGTATGATCCATCAGATGACTCATTGCTCGACAGCCATCGTAGTGCGGCGTTCAGGCCCGACGCTCCCGGGGCAGCCATTGAGATGGACGATCCCTCTTTCCACCCATTGGCTGAGCAGGAAAAAGCTGTGAACGCCGATAATGCAAGAAGAGTAATGATAACCACGACGAATCGGTAGGCGGGCAAAGTTACCCGCTAGTCCGGGACTTGCAATATAAGCATTAGCAACTGAAGCTTTGAAAGGCTCATGGGCACGAGTTCACAGTTCTTGCATTTGGTATGGGAGGCTCCGGATTGCTGCTAGACGATGAAGTTCCGTAGGCCCAAGCTAATGTTTGGCCGTTTGCTAACGAGATCAGGTCCACCCCGACTTGAGAGTACGCCCAGGCACTCGCGTGTTGACAGAACATCCAGATGCTCCAAGAGGAGCTACCTTGATTGCTGACTCCGTTTATTGCTGTAACGAAGTGTTCGTTCAGTGGCGGTCCGTAGAACTTTGCCTGAACGTTGCATTTCGCCAGATACATTGTTAGTGCGTAGGCGTTCCAGCTGGAAGGAACCGCTGTTTCATTGTACCATCGAATTGTGCCGTTGCCGTAGCTGATCAGAACATTTGCGGCAATCACGCTTATTCCCGTTGGACCATTTGTTAGATAGTTGCACAGTACTGATGAATTTGAGACTGTGCCATTGTTAGACCTCTCAAGATAGTAGTATGCGCCAACTTGGGCTGACGCGATTGTGAGAGCTGTTAATCCGAGAATGAGGTAGAAGACCCGGTGGCTATTCGTTCGCGCTCACGTAATCCTTTGTTGAATGTGCAGTCCAGCGCGTTTCGCGGCGGCTATTGCGGGAGGGACTACCGTCGCGAAAAACACTAGATTACTTGCTTCGTGAAGTATAGCGAAGGGAACTCCCGTTATCATTCCGATAATGAGTGCTTGATATAGTGAACTGGTTTTGAACACCCAAGACCCGAAGTTTGTCAGGGCATCGTAGGCGAAGGTTGCCTGGAAACCAATCAATCCGAAGAGCAGACTCATCCTTCCATATCGGCGAGCGTTGTTGAGCAAGTCCCCGGCACGATTCTTGATTCGGGACAGCCTCCCTGTCTCTGGGTGCATCCCATATTTGACCGACTGCTTGTTGATTGTCTGCGCCTGAATTTGTTTCGCCATGAGTTCTTGGGCCACTGAAGTGCGGCTAAGGAGGGTACCTGCTATTGCGTACAAGCATTCGCCAGTCATGAGGAAAAGGAGGAGTGTGAGGTCATCTTGGCCGTAGGGGTTGATGAAACCATAGACCGCCCAGATGGAGATGGCCGTGCCGAGTCCAACTTCTAATCCGAATAGGAAGGCTGCGATGAAGACAAACGCGTCCATTAGCTTGACGTTTGGAATGTCTATCATGGCATAGTTGGTGGCGAGAGACAAGGCGGTGAAGACTGGAATGAGGGCCGTCCGCACTAGTGGCGATGAGAAAGACTGGTGGCGCGTGCTGGACTTGAGCAAGCTAAGCGGGCAAAGTTACCCGGTAGCTTATATAGAATTTCTCTGTGGTTGCCGGTGCATCAAAGCGTAGATGATTCATGTTGAATATTCTCGAGGGTCTCCTTCTCCATCTGTAGCGTCACGTGTTCTATGCCAAATGATTCTTTCAGTTTCGCGGCCACTTTCTCTAGAATGGTTGAACCCTCACTAATCCTGTCTGAATCTAGGGTTACGTGTCCGCTGAGAGCATAAAGTCCAGACGTGATAGTCCAGACATGTAGATCGTGGACCCCCTTTACCCCGTCGACGCTTCGGATGGTTCTAGCGATGCTTTCGAGTTGCAGATGTCTAGGCGTGGCCTCCAAAAGAATGTTCGTCGAGTCCCTCACGAGACTATATGCACCTCGCATGATCAGAATTCCGATCAAGACTGCGGCTATCGGATCCAACCCAGAGTAGCCGGTGAATACAACCACCAAGCTACTGACTATCACAGCAATCGATGAGACCGTGTCTCCGACAGCGTGAAGGAAGACTCCTCTAACGTTGAGACTTGTCTTCCCGGTACGAGCTAGAAGTCCCGTCGTGGTCAGATTTCCTATGAGACCTAGTGAGGCTAATGACAGGACGAGTGGTCCCTGGACTCGGGTAGGCTGTTGGAGTCTGAGAAACGCTTCATAGATGATTAGCAGGGCTACTGCGATTAGGGTTGAGCCGTTGACTAGTGCAGCGAATATCTCGGCTCTATGATAGCCAAAGGTCCGTCTTGCGGTATGGTGCTTGCGTCCGAGCCTTATTGTGAGGATGCTAACGCTGACCGCGAGAACGTCGGTCAGTACATGGCCTGAATCACTCAGGAGCGCAAGGCTCTGGCCTAGGAATCCTCCCGTGAACTCGATGACTACAATTGCCGAGGATATTGCAAGTGCGATCCAGAGACGCCGCTCGGCGTTTCTTGACGGAACAGTCAGATCTATGAGCAACGGATGGACGGTCATGCGGTCAGAGAATCGCAGTATTAGAAATGGTCGGAAGAGTTTCCAAACATCGGCCAGACGACACGAATCATCTGATATTTTCGGGCTTCGCTAGTTTGCCGTAGTAGAGTTTCATGAATTAGAATAGTAGGCTCTTCAACGCGTCCAAGGGACTCTGGGACGTGTTTGTAACCGTGCGGCTGAAACAGAATTCATAGGGAAAAAGAAAAACGGGTGGGGACAGGGCTTACGATGCCCTGGCCGGGTCTACATGCCGCCTTTCTTTTTCTTACTCTTCTTCTTTGGTGCCATGTTATGTACCGTCGAGTCCGAATGCTGTACGGATGTTGCATAATACATCTCCGGTCGTAGACTTGTTCAAACAGCCACGGAAACATCCAGAAAAGATAATGACGGTTCGGCTAGATCGACTGCTAGATTCCGCGGAAGGATCCTCCGCCAAGTTTCCAGTATCTTCTGAGGACTAGGCCGGCGACGAGCCCTCCAAGGTGAGCGGGACCTCCGCCTCCTGCGAAAATGTCCAGTCCGAGAAGGAAAATGAGCAGGATCACTACCTTTAGTCCGACCGCCGTTCCCATGATTCCATAAACTGCGCCGGACGCACCGACGGCACAATCGATTATTGGGGTTCCTCCTGAAAGGAGGAAGCCGAGCATGTCGTAGGCTACGAAGCCGAGACTACCTACGAGCCCTGTTATGAAGAAGGTCATTACCCAGTGAGATTTTGATACTTGTTCTTCTAGGATGAAGCCGAAGAAGAGTAGGAAGAAGATATTGCTGGCTATGTGGAGGATACTGGCGTGTAGGAAGATGGCTGTGAGAACGGTCCAAGGGAAGATCGGCGTGGGAGCATCGCACTGAACCAGCAAGTCGAGGATAATATTTCCTGAGAGTAGCGGTTCGAAAAAGTTCCCAACTATTGCCCCGATGATAATGTAGACCGCGACTAGAACCAGCGCGAAGATGACCGTCGGGGAGCGCAGAATGGCCTTGGCCCCTTGGGATCCACCGGATTCAGAGGCCGATTCCATGATCCGATACCTTGCCGCTGACTGTAGCTATTTAATCGACCCATCTCAGCAGTAACGAGGCTGTCCTAACGCTCGCGAAGATGCAGAACTATGTACTGTAAGACTTAACAAAGCGGATCGAACCTTGCCGAAACAACTAGTCTTTTACATGTCGAAGGAAGACGAAGAAGCATTCCTACAGTACTTGCGGTCGACCGGAGACCCAGTAATCCTTCCGGCCACTTCTCCCTCTTCCGATTTTGCGCCTATTGCTTTTCTTCCGGAACCTACCGAGGACGAGGCTACGAGAAAGTTCTGGCTACAGAACAATACCGTTCGTCTTCCGCTTGCGACAGAGTATGCGCCGGAGAAGAATTGCTATGTGATCGATGGATTCCAATCTCCAGTTGTAGAGTTTCAACGTTCATGGATTGTATCCAATATGATGTTGGCGGGTGGAATCCGAGCTGACATGAACTATCTTGACAGTGACAAGCAAGACCTAGCTCCGAAACCTGCCGAGTTCAGAAACTGGTTTGAATCGATCCAGAACTGGATTCGTAAGAACTTCTTCCATCTGACCCTTCTCACCTATGTGGGTCCCGGCGCTGAGAAATTTTCGAATGAAGGAGGAATACTCCACTAGCAAAGCACGATTAGTTCTTCGAGTTTGCGACCAAAAGAACAATTAACGTGAAGCTTCGTCGGTGTAGCGAGACTCTTGGCCTCATCTGCTGTCGTGAGACAGGTTGATCGATGGATTGATGCTCACAAGAAGGACCTAGTTGATCTTGCTTGTCGTCTTGTTAATATTGATACTACTGTTCCTCCAGGGCTGAACTATCCTAGGATATCTCAGCTCCTGGCCAGTGAGCTCAAGGACCTAGGTGTCACACCTACGGTGAGCGTTATTCCTGAAGCGTCTATGCTCCGGAAGGTGAGTCCTGAAGTCGGCTTGAAGGGTCCAAGGCCCAACACCTACGCCACCCTCAAAGGTGAGGGTGAGGGACCGTGGGTCCTCCTCAATGGGCATGTCGATGTGGTCCCGGCTGATCCATCTGGATGGTCGCATGATCCGTTTGAGCCGGTGGTCAAGAATGGCAGGATCTATGGGCGGGGTGCTGCCGACATGAAAGGGTCGAACGCCTGCGAGATATTCTCGATGAAAGCACTTGTTGAGACTGGCGCCAAGTTCCGCGGGAGGATTACTCCGACGTTTACCACTGACGAGGAAGTGGGCGGGTATAGCGGTGTGAACTATCTGGTTGACAGGCACGTGATTACTAAGGATGTGGATTATTGTCTCTCGGCAGATAGCGGGATTGAGGCGCTGCACGTTGCAAGTCTGGGGGACGCCGAGTATCTGATTACAGTGCATGGAAGAGCTGCTCATTCAGGACGTGGGTGGACAGGCGTCAACGCCATCGAGTACGGTGCGTCGTTGATTGAGGATTTGAAAAAGTTGGGAGAGGAGATCTCTAAGAGACGATCTAGAATCAATGCGGAGCCGATCTGGGGTACTAGGAAGATGAGACCTGGACTGTACGTGAATACTGCGAAGGGCGGGTTGAAGGGGAATATTATTCCTGATTCTTTCGAGATTCTTGTCGACCGCCGGTTCATTCCGGAAGAGAGCGAGGCTCGGGTCCGGAAAGAGATTGCGCGAGTGGTGAGAGAGTTTGCTGCGAAGCATCGAGAAGTCAAGGTGTCTATGAAAATGATCCTCGGATACGATCCCATGGTGACTTCGCCTAATCATCCGCTGGTGCGAACTGTCCGGAAAGTGGCCAAGAAGGTTCTAGGCAGAGACGCTCCACCTTGCGGTAGTCAAGGGTCCACGGACATGGCCGCTGTCAGCGCGCTAGGCATTCCTATCGCGGTTCTCGGTGCTACACGGCAAGACAGCAACATTCACGGAATAGACGAACACGTTAGAATAAACGACCTCGTCAGCGTCACGAAGATTCTAGCTCATACTTTTCTCGAACTCTTGTAAAATACTCTGAGAAGAGAATGGAACAGAGATTTCCCGCACGCTTGTTAGGCTAGAACCAGAAATAGGGAAAAGGCAGTTCTGCGTCACGAGACTAGTCAACATACCCTAATTTTCTAGAGGGTCTTTTGCCGACGAGATCTTGACGCAGACCCATCAACCCGTCCGTATCGCCGACCCGAAACCTTCCGCTGACCTTAACATTGTCATGGGCCCTCAGCCGTTTTCCAAGGCGTTTCCTAGGGACAATCAGGTCGTTGTCCCGAATCATCTGCGATCATGGGACATAGATTGAGACCTGCAACCCTCTTAGGTGGAATTTCCCAAACACGAGGTTTACGCCACGAGACTATGCTTAAGGGCGAGTTCCGGCAGCTAGGATGGGAGTGATTCTGTTTTTGGCTGTGATTTGTGGTTTTAGGTTTGAGGTTAGGCCAGAGGATGAGGTTGTGGTGTTGGAGGCTGATCATCATACTGTTCATGTCTGTGTGGATTGTCTTACGTTGTTGACGGTTCATCGTCGTATTCATCATATGAAGGTGGAGAAGGTTATTGTTGAGATGGCTGAGCGTAGACCCGTGTCGGAGCGGGGAAGTCTGCCGAAACTGGAGCCGTTTGTTCGAGAAACATGACCGTTTTGCACGACGTTCAACTTTACACTCTTTGTGACTGAAGTGTGAAGAGCAAAGTCAGGTTCGGATGCCGAATCTTTCTGGCGGCCAACGAACCCTTTCAGCAGATAATCAAGAGAGCCCAATTCTGCGAGAAATATGGGTTTGACTCTGTC
>Ga0209577_10002936_pt1 | contig 16146 bp, 19 predicted proteins | sample GraSoiAngelo_109_FD_185874 | JGI IMG/M metagenome (GOLD analysis project Ga0209577, IMG submission 185874) | Grasslands soil microbial communities from the Angelo Coastal Reserve, California, USA - 14_0903_12_20cm (SPAdes) (version 2) | ecosystem: Environmental > Terrestrial > Soil > Grasslands...
TTGACGAGGATCACGGAGAGCATCGCAAGCCTGGGCTCGCCCAGCCAGATCAGGCGCTCGTGCGGCCCGAGGACGTGCAGCGCCTGAAGCAGCCAATTGAGGATGCTGTAGACCGGATCGAAGATCAGAGCCAGCCGATGCTGCCGAGCGAGATCGGCGCGACCCACGGCAGCAGGATCAGGAGGCGAACCAGCCACTTGCCGCGAAAGTCCACGGACAGGGCCATCGCCAGGCCCTTTGCGAGAACCAGGACCAGCGCCTGCGAGACGAGCGTGAATACCAGCGAATTCTGGAGGGCGCGCCAGAAAGTCGGGTCATCCAGCACCAGCGCGAAATTGCGCAGGCCTACGAACTGAAGCTGCTGGCTGCCGACCGTCGCATCGCTCACGCTGTAGAAGATGGCGAGGAAGAACGGCGCACCGACCAGGGCCACGATATAAACGACCGCCGGTCCGAGCAGCACTGCGGCGAGCCGGCGCTCGTCGCGAACCCGGCCGAAAGCCGCGGCGCTGAGGTAACGCGCCGGCTCAGAGCGCTCGAGCGTCGATACGGCGGCCACTTTTCCGGTCGAACTGCTTTAGATTTCTGGACTGCACGGCGAACTCGTGTCGCTCGCCGGCGCACACCTCGGCCGGCACGGTCGAGGGCAGGCGCGAGATCACGCGCGACGGCGGCAACGGCGGCTCGAGCATCCCGTAGACCAGCCGGTCGGCGCCCAGATTTTCGACGCGGCTAACCCGCATCGAGAAGCGCGCCAGCGCCGCTGAGCCGCCGAACGCGGCCGGAGGCAGGAAGTGCTCTGGGCGAAAGCCGGTGATGCCGTCCTCCGATAGCACGAGATTCATGGGCGGTGAGCCGAGAAACGTGGCGACAAACGTGTCGGCAGGGTCACCATAGACCTGCAGCGGCGTGCCGAGTTGGCGCACCCGCCCCTGGTCGAGCACCGCGATGCGGTCGCCGAGGCCCATTGCTTCGGTCTGGTCGTGCGTCACGTAAACCGTCGTCGTGCCCAGCCGGCGCTGGAACCGCTGCAGCTCGTCGCGCGCCGCTGTGCGCAGCTTCGCGTCGAGGTTGGAGAGCGGCTCGTCGAGCAGGAAGACTACGGGCTCACGCACTACCGCGCGGGCAAGGGCTACGCGCTGGCGCTCGCCGCCGGAAAGCTGGCGCGGCTTGCGTTCAAGCAGGCGTTCAATGCCAAACATCGCCGCAGCCTGGCGCACGCTCTGCTCCACCTGCGATCTTCGCATGCCGACCGCGCGCAGTGGAAAGGCGATATTGTTGAACACGCTGAGGTGCGGATAGAGCGCGTAGCTCTGGAACACCATGGCGACATTGCGTGTGCGCGGCGCAAGGTCCGTCACCACACGGCCGCTGATGACGACATCACCTGCGGTGGGGACCTCCAGTCCCGCGAGCATTCGCAGCAGCGTCGTCTTGCCGCATCCCGAAGGGCCGAGGAGCACGAGCAACTCGCCTTCGCGCGCGAGCAGATCCACCTGGTCGACCGCGGTGTGGCCCTCGAATCGCTTGGTGATCTTCCGGGTCTCGACTACCGCCATGAAGAACCCGCGCGGTTACACGAGGTTTTTTGCGTGCCACTTGGCGAAGATCTGCCGGCACTTTCGATCGGCCTCCTTCACCGCGTCCTCAGGGGACATCGCGCCGGCCGCGGCCTTGGCGAACATGGAGTTGATCACCCAAGTGCCGAAGATCTCGTCCACGGCGGCGTTCGCATATCCCGGATAGCCGACATTGGTGGCCCAGCTCACCGCGTCGCCAAGCACCTTGTACTTGCCCGCCGGCTGATGCGGATCGTCGGCGAGCTTCTTCGCGAGATCGGGAACGGTGGAGGAGAAGCACGGGAAGTTATAGTACTGGCTCGCTTTGAACCCTTCCTGGAAGTTGTCGATGTAATCGACCAGGAACTGCTTTGCGCCTTCCTTGTTTTGCGCGAATTTCCAGATCACGTAGCAGTCCATGACGTGCTCCAGCCCGATGGCGCGCGCCGGACCCTGAAGCGCCTTCGTCAGCCCGATGTCGTCCGCGATCGGAAGGTTCTTGTTCTCCGCTTCGCGCGTGGTCGAGATTGCGTTCAGCACGAGCGATACCTGGCCGGCGAGCAGCGCCCGATTGTTCGAGGAAGCGTCCCAGGCCATGACCTCCGGCGTCATCGTTTCCTGGTAGAGCGCTCTTACGAACTTGACGGCCTCCAGCGTCTGCTTCGAATTGAGGATGACCTTGCGGTCGGTATCCTGCACCGAACCGCCGAAGGCGTAGAGGATGGTGCGCATGGCCATGGCCGAGTCGATCTCCGCCGAGAGCCCTACGCCGACGGGAATGCCCTTCTTCTGCTTGATGGCCGCGCCGACTTTGCGCACATCGTCCCAGCTCTTCGGACCGGCCGGCATGCCCTGCGCGCCCCAGAGGTCGATGCGGTAATTGACTGGGTCGGGCACGAAGCTGTCGGAGAAGCCGAAATACTTCTTGGTCTTGGGGTTGTAGGTGCTCCTGACCGCAAGATCGATTGGCTTGCCGTGCTTGCGTAACACTTCCTGGTAGATCTCGGCGTGATCGATGACCTGCTCCTCGTACGCGGGCGCCGGCCACAGGAACATGAACAGATCGTGACCGCTCTGGGCGGAGACTTCCGCCGCGGCGCGCGAGTTGATGGCGGGGATGCCGACGTGATCGACGATCACCTCGGTGTCGTGCCTGCGGCCCCAGTCCTTGGTGTATTCGTTGTCGAACCACTTGTCGTATGCGGGTACGAAATGGCTCCACTGCAAGATCTTCAGGGTTTTCGCCGCCGCCCGCGCACGGCGCGGCAGGATCAAAGGCCCGGTTGCAGCCGCCAGCCCAAGCGCGGCACTAGTGACGATGAAGCGGCGCCGGGATGCATCCGACCCGTTCGAGGCGAGTCTTTCTTCTTCCTCCCTGCGGTCGACCGTTGCCATGGTGTCCTCCAGAAGGTGGTTGTTGCTCGCCCAAGCTTGGGCCGTGCACGCTTAAGCGCCGCTTAAGGCGGTGTCACCTGAGAGCGACCGCATCGGCGCGCTGCTTCGCAGACAGGGAGGTAGCGCAACCCCAGTCGGAGAGCTCGGTTCCCATAAGCCGCGCTTAAGTATTCGAGGCGCATAAAGGATCGCAACATGGTACGGGGACACGTTCGGGCCGATCGCGAGCGGCTCGGGCGCCCGGCAGAAGTGAAACCAGAGGCTATTTCCCGCAGCTTGCGCCCTCGCCGTTCGATGAGGTTGCGCCGGCTGCGCCGCCGCCTCTGCACGTCAATCCGCCCCGCCGAGCGTGGCTTCCTCCTCCGCTTGTTCATCGCTGCGGTGCTGAGCATCGCCGCGATCGGCACAGAGGGATCGGAGTATGCCGTGCAAGAGCCAATGCCGCTTTCGCGCACCGCAGAGAAGTGGCAAGACATGCGTGCGACCGAGCTGATGGGGACGAAAGCCGTCGATCTGCACGGCGAAGCTCTGGGCCGAATCGAAGACCTGATCTTCGCCTCCAAGCCCGGCGGCGTCGATTACGCGGTCGTGTCCTTCGCCGCGCGGCTCGGCCTCGGCACCGAGCTGTATACCTATCCGATGAGCAAGCTCGCACCGGGTCGTGACCGCAGCCAAGTCGTGATCGAGGCCGAGCGCAAGGGCTTGGCGGGCCACGGAGGCACCGAACTGCTCCCGCTCTGGCTCAGGCAGTACGATCCGAACGCATTCATTCCGCAACGGCGTTTCGTGCACGCGAGCGAGTTGATCGGCAAGACCGTCGACAACCGCGACGGCACCCGCGCCGGCGAGGTCGAAGATCTGGTGGTGAACCTGGGTAGCGGCCGTCTTCGCTACGTCGTGGCCGAAATCGGCGGCAAGCCCTTCGCACTTCCGCTGCATTCATTGGACGTGCCGCTGGTCCGCGAGCGCAACTTGGTGCTTAACGTCGACCGGCTCCACTGAATCCCCGCCGGTGTGCGATGAGCATCAGCGAGGCCGCGCGATGGGAATGATGCAGATCCCGCCGCGGCTCGCTTCATTTGGCGCGCGGCGCTCGCCTCACTTGGTCGCGTGTCATGCGCAAGCGCACCGTGCGGCCCACGAAATCGATTGCCGCTACTGCGGCAGGGGCAATGCGCACGGCCGTGCCAGGCAGAAGGTCGCGTGTATCGACGACGAGGCTGGTAAGCGACCAGCCGGCATCGTTGACCATGAGGTCATCGATACGACCGATCGGGCCGTCCGTCGCCTCGAGCCGATAGCCGAGGAGCCCGACGGCGCTGCGCGCATCCAGATCGTCGATTCCCGCGCACGGGGAGACTTGGTCCCGGCTCAGGTTGAGAATGATCGCGCGGACCGTTGGATCCACGCGCTGCACGGATGCGACCGGGATCAACACGAGCCGGCCCGGCAGCCAGGCACCGGCGTCCAGGCGCAGCTCGCGCACCGCCCAGTCGTCATCGTCGAAGTACAGGTCCTTGAGTACCCCGGCCGGCCCGTCCCTGGCCAGCACCCGGACGCCGCGCAGTTCCCTGAGCGTTCTTTCCATGCGGCCACGTTAGCGGCGTGCGCTTAAGCGCTTCTTAGCAGCGCCACCGCGTTCGCGGGCGCGCTCGGGCACCTCATGCTTGCGTGCAAGGTAGCCCAGCCTCGCCAGATATTTCCGCGACGCGAAACTCAAGCACCGAGGCACGAATGGCGTGCGCGCGCCAGCACTCCTTTACAGCGAGGCTGGTGCGATCCTCACCTCGGCGCGCGGCATGCGGAAGAACACCTTCTTCTGCAACCAGTCGATGGCGCGCACCGCGCACGGCGCCACGACCACCTTCCTGCCGGGGCAGCCTCTCGTTCATGAGGCAGATTGGCCTCGCGAAATAGATCTAGGTTTGTGAGCGATTAGGCTCGCGTAGGGCTGCGGCGTACGCCGCGCGAACACGCCCTGCAGCAAGAACTACCGCGAATCTTTCATCATCCCCCCAGGAACAGCCGGCCGACCTCGGGATTCGCTAGCAGCTCGCTGCCGGTGCCGGCCAGCGCGACCTCGCCCGAGACGAGCACATAGCCGAGGTCGGCGAACTGCAGGCCTTTCTTCGCGTTCTGCTCCACCATGACGATGGTCTTGCTTTCGCTCTCCTGCAGCTCGCGCAGGATGTCGAACACGAGGTCGATGGCGCGCGGCTCGAGGCCGATCGAAGGCTCGTCGATCAGGAGCACCTCGGGCTGCATCACCAGGGCGCGCATGATCTCGAGCAGGCGCCGCTCGCCGCCGGAGAGCACGCGCGCGGCATGGTGCCGGCGCGCCGCGAGCCGGCCGTATTTCTCGAACACGCGCTCGGCGGCCGCGCGTGCCGCGGCGCGCGAGCGCAGCAGATAGCCGCCCATAAGCATGTTCTCCTCAACCGTCATGTTGGGAAACACCGACTTGTCCTGAAGCACGTACGCGATTCGCGCGTCCTTCAGCTTTCGCTCCGGACTCAAGTGCGTAATATCGCGCCGCGCACCGTTTGCGCCCGCGAGGACGCGGCCGGAGAAAATGCGCGCAAATCCGAAGATGGAATGCAGTGCCGTCGACTTCCCCGCGCCGTTGGGCCCGATCAGGCACAGCGACTGCCCGCGTGCCACGTGCAGGTCGAGCGCGTGCAGAATCTCCATGCCGCCGTAACCAGCGCGCAATCCCTCGATCGACAAAAACGGCTCGGGGCGCGCGAGGCTGACGAGGCGCGCCGGGCTGGCATCCGCGCGCAGCCGCTCCGCCTGAAACGCGACCTCGTCGACCGACAGCGTGCCCATCAATGCACCCCCAGGTAGGCGTCGATCACGCGCGGGTCGTCGCGGATCTGCGCCGGCGTGCCGCTCGCGAGCAACTCGCCGCGCGACATGCAATAGATACGCTGCGCGAGGCTCATGATCACCCGCATGTTGTGCTCGATCACGAAGAGCGTGATGCCGAACTCGCGGTTCGCGCGCTCCAGGCAGCCAATCAGCCCGTTGATCAGCGTCGGGTTGATCCCGGCGGTCGGCTCGTCGAGGAGCAGGATCTTCGGCTCGTTCATGAGCGCCATGGCGAGCTCAAGGAGCTTCTGCTGGCCGAACGACAGCGAGCCCGCGGCCTCCCAGCGCTTGGCGCGCAGGCCGACAAGCTCGAGCAGCCGCTCGGCCTTTTCGACCCGCTCGCGCGGATCGCGCCGGAACATGTCGCGCCAGCCGCTATGGCGATGCGGCGCCGCAATCAGCATGTTGCGGACACAGTCCATCTTCGAGAACACGCGCGTCTGCTGGAAAGTCCTCAGGACGCCCAGGCGCGCGATCTCCTGCACGCTGAGGCGCGAGATCTCGCGGCCCTCGAAGCGGATCGATCCGGCGTCGATCGGATGCTGCCCGACGATCGAACTGAACAGCGTCGTCTTTCCGGAACCGTTCGGGCCGATCAACCCGGTGATGGTACCCGGCGCCACGCTCAAGCTGACGTTGCGGTTGGCCACCACGCCGCCGAACGCCTTTGTGAGGCCGCGCACCTCGATCAGCGCAGCGCTCATGCGAACCACGCCGGCCGCCGCTCGCGCAGCCAACCCAGGACGCCCTGCCGGAAGTACACCACGTTGACGATGATCAGCACGCCGAGCGCGATGTACTGCCAGCCGAGCAGGTAAGTCCAGGTGACCTCGCGCAGCGTATAAAACAGCGTCGCGCCGATGATCGGCCCCCACAGCGTGCCCTTGCCGCCGATCAGCGCCATCGCGACCATGAAGATGCCGAAGGTGAGCGTCGGGTACGCGGTCTCGAGCGGCTCGATGAAGCCGGTCATGTTGCCGAAAAGCGCGCCGGCGATGCCGAGGAAGAATGCCGATATCGACCACGCGACCGTCTTGTAGCGCCCGGTGCGCAGCCCCAGCGCCTCGGCCTTGTCCTCGTCGTCGCGGATGGCGTTGATGGCGAGTCCGAAGCGCGTGCCGTAAAGCCATCTCAGGAAGAGATAGCACGCCGCGGCGCCCGCCATGCACGCGGCATAGAAGAAGCGCTCGCGCATTCCAGGTGCTCCCGGGAACACCGGCATGGCAATCCCGCTGCCGCCGCCGACGTACTCCCAGGCGTTGGTGAGCTCCGCTGCCGCGATCGCCGCGCCAAGCGTGCCGATCGCGAAGTAAGGCCCGCGCAAGCCGAATAACACCCAGCTCAGCAGCGCCGCAGCAATGAGGGCGCCGAGTGCGGCAAGCACGACGCCGAGCGCAAGCCCCACGAAGTACTGCCGGTCGGTGAAATCGACTCTGATCGCACCGTTGGCCGCGGTGTACTGCGCGATGTCGTACACCATCCCGATCTGCGTCAGCGCGCAGATGTACATGCCCAGGCCGAAGAACAGGATATTGCCGAGCGAGTTGTAGCCCATCTGGCCGCCCATCGTGTCCCAGGTCAGGGCGAAGAGCACCATGATCCAGAACACCGCGAATTGCACGGCGTGCGCCGGAAACACGAACGGCGCCGCGATTCCACCGGCGAGCAGCGCGAGGTGCAGGACGGCCGAGCGGCGCGTCATTGCAGCACCCTGCGATCGCGCATCAGGGCAAGCTGACGCCAGATGAGGATTGCAAGCAACAGGCCGACGACGGTCGCCTGCTGGAATTGCGCGCCGAGAACGAAACCGCTGTACTGCTCGGCGACGCCGAGCCCGAGCGCGGCCAGGATCACCCCAGGCAGGTTGCCGAGCCCCGCAGCGGTGACGATGACGAAGGCGCGCACCGAATAGGCGATGCCGTAAAACGGCTGGATCACCCAGACCGTTGCGATGAGAACGCCCGCCGCGCCGCAGATCGCGGCGTTGATGGAGAACGCGAGCGCATAGACGCGGTCCGTGTCCACGCCGAGCACGCGGGCTGCGCGCGCGTCCTGCGCGGTGGCGCGGATCGCCTGGCCGATGCGGCTCCTCTTCATGAAGAGCACCAGCGCGGCCGCGAGCACGATGCACAGGCCGAACGCGATCAGGCGGATCTCGGTGATGTCCACCATGCCGCCGAACATCTCGAGCCGGCCGAAGCCCGATTGCACGGTGCGCACCTCGGGACCGAAGACGAGATTGAGCGACTGCTGGATGGTGATCGCGAGGCCGAAGGTGGCGAGAAGCGAGGTGAAAAGATCGAGCTGGATCACGCGGCGGATGACGAGGCGGTACAGCACCCAGCCGAACGCGAACATCAGGGCCGCGACCGGCACGAGCGCGGCCAGGGGATGGATACCGTGCTCGGCAAGCAGGTAGCCAAGGTAGCCGCCCATCATCACGAGATCGCCCTGCGCCAGGTTCTTGACGCTGGTGACGCCCCACACGAGCGCCAGGCCGTAGGCGACGAGAGCGAAGATGGCTCCGACCGACAGGCCGTTCAGCCAGAGCTGAACGTTGAGGATCGGCGCTGCGCCGAGAAGTGCGAGGCTATCCCACAAGCGCGGCTACTGCTGCGCGACCGTGCGCGGATATTCGACTGGATCGGCAGCGAACTGCGACGGCGCCACTACCACGTATTTGTCGTGCTGCACCTGGCGCAGCACCATCGGCTTCCCGATGTTCCTACCTGCGGAGTTGAACTTAACAGGTCCGTAGAAGGTCTGCAGGTCGGTCGCCGCGAGCGCGTCGCGCAACTTCTCGGTATCGAAGCTCTGCGCGCGGCGCAGCGCGTCGGCCCATACCACGATCGCCGCGGAGGCCTCGGCCGTCTGGTAGGGCACCTCGTCGTATTCCGGATACGCCCGCCTGAACGCCTTATCGTAGTCCAGCGCACTGCCGAAGAGCTTGCCCTCGTACTTGAGAGTCTCGGCCCATTGCGTTGGACACAGGATGCCTTCGGCCGCGGCGCCGAATTTTCCAGTGATGTCGGCCGATTCGCAATGCGTGATGCCGACGATCGGCGCGGCTACGTTCATTTCCTTCATCTGCCGCGCGGCGGTCAGCGCGCCTTTCGTATGGCCGGAGAAGAGCAGCACATCGGGCTTGAGCGCCTTCACCTTGGTGAGCGTGGCTGAGATGTCGGAGAGGTCGCGCGGCATCTTGTCGTCGAGCACGATCTTCATGCCGTGCTTCTTCGCCTGCTCGATGACGCCTTCGCGTACGTCGAGCGAGAACGGATCGTTCTCGAACGCCATGGCGATCTTGAGGTCGCCCGGCTTCTTGCCGTGCTTCTCCGCGAGCTCTGCCGCGAGGTCGACCACCGGCGCAAGGTACTCCTCCGAGGTCGAGAGCACGGCGAAGAGATAGCGGTAGCCCTGCGTGAAGAGCGAGCGCGAAGCGCCTTCGGCCTCGACCATGGGAATGCGGTATTTTTCGGTGACCGGCGCCGCCGCCTTCGTCGGACCGGAGCCGTAAGGGCCGAGCACGAACTTGACGCCGTCCTGGTTGATGAGGCGCTCGAGGAGCTGCGCGGTGCGCGCCGGCGTCGATTCGTCATCGTAGTACTTGACCTTCAGCCTGTAGGTCTTGCCCTTGATCTTGACGCCGCCGGCGGCGTTGATCTTCTTCACCGCGAAGTCGTAGCCGTCGCGGGCGTTCCTCCCTTCCTGCGAGTACTTGCCGGTGATCGAGATCGCGGAGCCGAGAACGATGGTGTCCCCTTCGGCGATTGCCGCCGCCGGAGCAGCGAGCGCGATCGCAGCGGCGAGCACGGTTGCGCGTGAAAGCAGCGAGCTCATGGAGCTTCTCCTCTAACTTGCGGCACCCGCGCGCACCTGCGCGGAGTGAGGCCTTTGTCTCGAGACGAGATTGCATCACAGACACACTTAAGCGCCCCTTAAGATAGGCGGGGGTATAGATAGCCATGCGGGTCCTCGTCGTCGAAGACGATCCGATGACCGGCCGTGCGGTGCCGCGGATCGACCAAGACCCTTAAGGCCATCCTAAGGCCCGGAGGAGTATTAATGGAACCGGGATGAAGACGAGCGATCGCGCGAAACACGATTACGACGATGTCATCCTCGTATTGCAAGGCGGCGGCGCCCTCGGGGCCTATCAGGCGGGCGTGTTCGAAGGGATGGCGCAAGCCGGCTATACTCCCAGTTGGGTGACAGGCGTCTCGATTGGCTCCATCAACTCGGCGCTGATTGCCGGCAATCCAGCGCAACGCCGCGTAGAGCGGCTGCGGGGCTTCTGGGAGTTGGTGTCCTCCGGCCTGCTTGCGAGCGCACCGACGTTTTCGGGCCCGCTGCACCGCGCCTTCAACCGCGCCAGCGCGGCAATCAGCGCCACCCTGGGTGTGCCTGGTTTCTATGTGCCGCGTGTCCCTCCGGCCGTGTTCCTGCCCGACGCAAGCCCGGATTCTGTGAGTTTTTATGACACCCGATCGCTCAGGCACACGCTCGAACAACTCGTGGACTTCGACCTTGTCAATCGGGGCGCCGCGCGGCTCAGCGTCGGGGCAGCCAACGTCCGCACCGGCAATTCGACTTACTTCGACAGCAGGAAGATCCGTATCGGTCCAGAGCACGTGATGGCAAGCAGCGCGCTGCCGCCTGCGTTCGCGGCGGTAGAAATAGACGGCGAGCACTACTGGGACGGCAGCATCGTTTCGAACAGTCCGCTGTGGTATGTCCTCGACGAGGCGCCGCATCTAAAGGGCCTCATCGTGCAAGTCGATTTATTCAGCGCCAAGGGGGAGCTGCCGCGGAATCTCGACCAGGTAATGGAACGGCACAAGGACATCATGTACTCGAGCAAGACGCGCTTCAATACCACGCGCGCCACCGACCTGCAGCGCCTGCGGAGCGCGCTCCGCCGGTTGCTCGAGAAAGTGCCCGCGGAACTCAAAGCCGATCCCGACGTGACGGCGCTCGATGCGATTTGCTGCAGCCCGCATATCGATATCGTCCACCTGATCAATCGGCGCTACAGCTATACCTCGGCTTCGAAGGACAACGAATTCTCCCGCGCCACCGTGCGGCAGCTTTGGGATGCCGGTCTGGAAGACTTCAGACGCAGTGTTTCCCACCCGGAATGGCTCAGGAGGACGAATTTGGCAGATGGGATCGAGGTGTATGACCTCACGCCTGAGCCCAAACGCAAGGAGAAGACCTGAATGAACCAACAAGAGGTGAGATCGCGCGCATTCGGGATGCCGCTCACAAGCCCTGCGTTTCCGCCGGGGCCTTATCGCTTCGTCAACCGCGAGTTCTTCGTCATCGCCTACCGTACTGATCCGGATGCGCTCGCTGCCATGGTGCCGGCGCCGCTCGAGATCTCCCAGCCGATCGTCAAATATGAATTCATCCGTATGCCCGACTCGACCGGCTTTGGCGACTACACGGAATCGGGACAGGTGATCGGGGTCAGGTTCGAGGGAAAGGAAGGCGGCTATGTTCACGCGATGTACCTCAACGATCACCCGCCCATTGCGGGCGGGCGGGAGCTATGGGGTTTTCCCAAGAAGCTGGCTTCGCCGAGTCTCGCCGTAGACAAGGACACGTTGGTCGGCATATTGAAATACGGTCAGATCCCGGTTGCTGTCGCCACGATGGGCTATAAACACCGCGCGCTGCCGCACGAAAAGATTCTCGCGGCGCTATCGGCGCCAAACTATCTGCTGAAGATCATTCCTCACGTCGACGGCAGTCCACGCGTTTGTGAACTGGTGCGGTATTACTGCGAGGACATCACGGTGAAAGGTGCGTGGGAAGGACCCGCGGCGCTAGAGCTCTTTCATCACGCGCTAGCGCCCGTCGCCAAGTTGCCGGTGCTTGAAGTGCTGTCTGGCACGCATATCCTGTCCGATTTGACTCTAGGCCTCGGAACGGTGGTCCACGACTATCTTGCTTCCTGAATGGAGACGATATGAGACTCAAAGATAAAGTGGCCATTGTGACCGGCGCCGCGAGCGGCATCGGCAAGGAGATTGCGATCGTTTACGCCCGCGAGGGCGCGAAGGTGGCGATTGCCGATCTAAACAAGAGCGCCGCCGATGCCACCGCCGCCGAGCTCCGGAGCGACGGTGGGCAGGCGATGGGTGTGGCTATGGACGTCACCGACGAGCGCGCGGTGAGCGCGGGGGTCGCCGCGGTGGTCGCGGCATTTGGCGGCGTGGACGTGCTGGTGAGCAACGCCGGTATCCAGATCGTCCATCCGCTGGAAGAGTTTTCCTTCGCTGAATGGAAAACGCTGCTGGCCATCCACCTCGATGGCGCTTTCCTTACCACGCGCGCGTGCCTGCCACACATGTACGCGTCGGGCGGTGGCAGCGTCATCTATATGGGATCGGTGCATTCAAAAGAGGCCTCGGCTCTCAAAGCGCCTTACGTCACGGCTAAGCACGGACTGATCGGGCTCGCCAAAGTGGTGGCCAAGGAAGGTGCGAAACACGGCGTGCGCGCCAATGTCATCTGTCCCGGCTTTGTGCGCACGCCGCTCGTCGACAAGCAGATCCCAGAGCAAGCCAAGGCGCTCGGAATCACCGAGCAGCAGGTGATCCGGGAGGTGATGCTGAAGGAAACGGTGGACGGGGAGTTCACTACCGTAGAAGACGTAGCGGAAGCGGCGCTGTTCTTCGCGGCGTTCCCGACCAACGCACTGACAGGCCAGTCGATCGTCGTCAGCCACGGATGGTTCATGCAGTAACGCGTCCGTCATGCGGCCCTCCCGCCAGGGTCGCGGGTGACGAGCGCATAGTGGCTCAGTGCGACTCAATGTCTTGCCGTCCCTGCGGTGCAAGCGTTCAACTCGGCAGACAAGTCGAACAGTCGGGCGAGCGGCACTTGATAGAGCAGCACGCGGTTATGCTCCCGCGCGGGAGGGCCGGTCGTCTCCATTGAGATCGCCGTGCGCAAATTTTTCTGCATCCTTGTTTTTGCGCTCCCAAGTGCCGGTTAAGCCCCTTTGGAGATGATGATCGCCGAGAGAGATCTATCGCTTCTCGGCCCAATTTTCCAACGGAGGTTTCATGAAATTCGCAAGACCGCTCCTCGTTGCTGCGGCGGCACTCGCTCCTGTCCAAGGGGCCGCGTACGGCGCCGGCGCAAAAGCCAAGGACAACGATCCGGGGTTCAACGCGCACGACATGAACCACGACGGTATACTTTCGAAGTCCGAGGCCAAGGCCAGTCCCTACCTCTACAAGAAGTTCGCTACCGCAGACTCGGATCACAACGCGAACTGAGCCGCACGGAATACCTCGCGGTCATGACGAAAAAGGATCTCGGCACCGTCAAGGACAAGGTGAGTCACGCGTTTGGGAGCAAGGAATTCAAGCTCGAGTGCCGGTGGCTCGAGCAGCGCCCATACAAAGTGACGGCTTGACCGAATGCGCCGCGATGAAATCGATCGGCGCAAGCGTCGTTTTTTGATCGCGGCTGCGAGCCTCGTCGGCAGCGCGGCCGCGGCCGGCGCCGCGGTGCCCTTCGCCGCCAGCCTCGCCCCATCGGAGCGGGCGAAAGCCGCCGGCGCGCCTGTTGAGCTCGATATCGCCAACCTCGCGCCCGGCCAATTGAAGATCACGGCGTGGCGCGGCAAGCCGGTTTGGGTCATGCGTCGCAGCGACGAAATGCTCGCGGATATTCGCGAGGATGACGCCCTCGTTTCGGATCCGCGCTCCGAGGTGCCGCAACAGCCACGCTACGCAAAAAACGAGTTTCGCTCGATCGACCCGAGGATTTTGGTGCTCGTCGGCGTATGCACGCACCTCGGTTGCTCGCCGCAGTTCAGGCCGGCCGACGCCAAGGACGAGCTGGGACCGACATGGAATGGCGGCTTTTACTGCCCCTGCCACGGTTCCAAGTTCGATCTCGCCGGCCGTGTTCTGAGAGGGTCGCCCGCACCGACCAATCTGGTGGTCCCTCCGTACCAGCTCGTCAACGGCGGCACGATCATCATTGGCGAGGATCGCAAGAGCGCTTGACCCAGCTCCTCGCGCGCGGCGTTAAAGCGCTCGTAAGAATTACCGGTGCATGATGTGGCTTGCCGGCGCGTCGCGATGCTCTGGCTTCTCTTCGGTTGGACTGCATGCCGGAGCTTTCCAGCGCCTGCGTCACGCGACGCGCCGGCACTCATTTGTCGCAGGGGCCACGGGCGCGCTGCGCGAAGACCCGACAGCCTTCGATAAACGCACCTGTATTACCCGTGCAGTCATCCCGATCGGCAATGGCATTGTCTTCAGCCCAGCGGAAACCGGCTTTATCCTCCGAGCAATCGCTCGAAATGCACGGATATCCACCAAACTCCGCCAGCGTTGCCGCCGCTTGGGCGGGAGGCGCAGACTTGGGATGAGCGATGCGCGGAGTGTCGTGCAATCCGACCGCGCCGCTCGGCGCTTGATTGGCCTGCTGCTCCCAGAGTCGGGGGCAAGAACCGATGATTAAGGCAGACTTAAACGCGCACCTAAAAGCCTCGATAAATAACCGCTAAGCCTTTGTACGCGACCGTATCCTGGTCTGCAACTCGGTGGCGCAGTCGATCGTTGAATCAGTGAGAGGCCAGCACCCCGAGTTCGTGTTCGTGTATTCGCAGCGCGTGAAGGAGCCTGAGTACGCACGGATTGAGACCATGAACAACACGGCGTGGCAAGGAGCGCGAAAGAAGACCGGACTGTCAGACCTTCACATTCACGATCTGCGGCACACCGTGGGAATGCGGTTGCGGGAGGCTGACATTCGGGAAGAAACGATTGCCGCCATTCTCTGGCATGCCCGCCCAGGGATGACGGCGCACTACTCGGTGGTGCAGGTCGCAGAGCTGGTGGAAGCGCTCAATCGCATCACTGATGAGCGCCATCGCACGAACCGAAGCCTCGCGATGATTGCACGGGAAGCTTTGCGGGGGAAAAGTCCCCAAGAAGTCCCCATGCAAATGAAAAGCGGCTAAGTGTTCTTGCGCTTAACCGCTTGAAGTAATTGGCGCGCCCGGCAGGATTTGAACCCACGACCCCCTGGTTCGTAGCCTGTCCAGCGCGGCGCTAGTAATACGCCTTCCGACAAGACCTTAGTCTAAGCGTGCTATTGCTCGCCGGGCACGCGCGTTGTATGTGCCTGTTTCGCTTGAATTGGAGCCCGCCGAATAGCACGAAAGCGGGCCCGAGCCGGCGGTGGCCGCGTGAGCCGCAACGTCACGATGATAGAACTTCCACCGACCACGTAAGCGGATCGTGTATGCGCCTTCGTCGGCGATAAAAGCATTTATCGAGACCATGGCCGGCTCGATAAGCGGCCATTAACCAAGAGAGGACATTACCTCTTGCGGCAATTTTGAATGGCGGGCGATCATTGGGGTCGGTACCCGCTCGCGCGCAGGAGTTCTGCCATCGCCTTGCCATCGGCACGGCTGCCGACGAGGAAGCGCGCGAATTCCTGCGGCCCCTCTCCGGATACTTCGTATGAATCTTCGCGCATGAAGCGCTCGCGCCAGTCCTTGTCACGGAGGAGCGACGCAATCGCTTCGTGCAGACGCGCGACCGTATTCGCGGGCACGCCCGCCGGCGCGACGATGCCGAACCATGTCGGCCTAACGAGCGGGAGCGATTCGTCGCCGTAGGTCGGCACGTCCGGCAGTGCCGCAAGGCGCGTTCGCGCGATCACCAAGATCGGCTTAAGCCTCCCCGTCTGGATGTGCGGCAGGACCACTGGCAGGATGCTGAGCGCGAGGTCCACCTCGCCGGCAACTGCCGCCTGAAGCGCCGGTCCCGTTCCCTTGTAGGGCACGTTGGTGATCTTGATGCTGACGCCATGCTGGATGGCCTCGAGCAGTTGATGCGAGCTGCCGCCTTCGCCAAACGTTCCGAAGTTCACCTTGCCGGGATTCGCGCGGGCGTAGGCGACCAGGCCCTGGAAGCTGTCGAACGGCGAGCGCGCGCTGGCCACGACCACCGGCTTGGAAAATCCGAGCAGCGTGACAGAGACGAAATCCTTCTCGGCATCGAAGGGCAACGGCGCGCCGAGCGCCGGGATCACGGTCATGCCGTCGCTCGTCACGAAGCACAGCGTGTAGCCGTCGGCAGCAGACTTCGCGCAGACGTTCATGCCGAGCGTGCCGGTCGCTCCCGGACGATTTTCGACGATGACCGGCTGGGAGAAGCGCTCTCCCATGCCGTTGGCGAGCGCGCGGACCAGCGGATCGACCGCACCGCCCGGCGGGAACGGCACCACGATGCGCAACGGCTTGGACGGGAAGGTGGCCTGGGCGAGCGTGTGCGTAGCGAAC
>Ga0209577_10002938_pt1 | contig 16135 bp, 16 predicted proteins | sample GraSoiAngelo_109_FD_185874 | JGI IMG/M metagenome (GOLD analysis project Ga0209577, IMG submission 185874) | Grasslands soil microbial communities from the Angelo Coastal Reserve, California, USA - 14_0903_12_20cm (SPAdes) (version 2) | ecosystem: Environmental > Terrestrial > Soil > Grasslands...
CGGCTTGCCGCACTCAAGGAGCCCGAGAAAAACATTCCTGATAATCAAATTGAACTCTCAGATGAACTCCGCAGGGTTGACGATGAACTCGCGCGCCGCCGCACTGAACTGGCAAATTACGATGCCGGTGACAAAACGCTTGGTGAGGCCAAAGACGCTGCTGCTACACTGTTTCAGGACATAGCTGCGCTTGACTGCGCCAAGGTCTCAGGCACAGTGCCCGAGGCCGCAAAGCTGGGAGAGATAGCAAGTTCAATACTCAAAGTTGCACCGGGATCGACGGAAGCAAATCCGTGGGCGGCAATATCCCTCGGGGGCAACCAGAAGGTTTCTCCTCAACAGCAGTGTCAGAACTTGAAAGATCCCATCGGTGATGCCAATAAGAGGCAATCTCTTTTGAACTATATCGATACTAAGCGCAAAGAAAATGAGGCGAGTAAGACTCAGCTAAGCCAGCTAATTGAGGCGCTACAGAAACGTCGCGGCGCGCTATTGCAGCACGTGAGCGCAGCTACGGCACAAACAAAGGTTGGTGATGACCTCTGGATAATCATTGGGATCATTGGAGCGCTTAGCATTCTCACAATTGTCGTGGTCCGGTTCTTTCCTGCCGATATCCAGGCCCAGTGGGTCGGTTCCGGGCAAGTAATCCAGTTCGTCACGGTCATGATCTTGTTGACGGTCATAATGGCGCTGGGCCTGGCAGGTATTCTGAAAGAGAATACGCTGGGCACTTTACTTGGCGGAATAGGTGGTTATGTGTTGTCTCAAGGCGTGGGAAAAGCGGCTGCCGAGGCGGTGAAATCTGGCCTTATGGGTGGCGTGGCGCAAGGAGCGGCGCTGGCTACGCCGCCCGTAATAACCGCGCTTTCACCGCTTGTCGGGCCATCTGGTGGTGGAACCCCGGTGAAGATTACGGGCACTGGCTTTGCTACCGGCGCAACCGTAACTTTCGGAGGGACGAAGGCAACAGTAACCAACCCAACGAGCACTACTATCGATGTTACGACACCAGCTCACGCAGCCGGAACCGTCGACGTAGTTGTGACGAATCCAGATAATCAAACTGCGAAGGCACCCACGCAGTTTACTTACCAGTAGACTGCGAATTTGGTTGAATCGTGAGTCCTGGAGCGGCGCCTACTGCCCGCCTCCCGCGGCGATGCCCGGCTGCATCCTTTACTCACAACGGAATGTTCCCATGCTTCTTTGGTGGGTTCTTGTCGCACTTGTTCTCTAACAGCGCGAGCGCGCGGATCAGTTTGGTTTGGTCTGGTCTGCGCCGACTCGATCACTTCGCCAATGAAGCCGCGCTCGGCGGCAACAAACGGGGCAGTAGCCCGACCGTTAGAGAGGGCGTCGTCCTCACTCCTTGTCCAGTCCGGATTCTTAAGCATCGTCAAGCCGCGCTAAGCCGCACCTTCTCCACATTGCGTAGATTCACGCGCTGCTTCGCTTGCCACAAGTCATGATTGTATTGTATGGCAAGCCAACTTTCCGCCGAACGGCCGAGAGCTTTGGAAAGTCGCAGCGCCATCTCGGGACTTATGCCGCTCTTACCAATCAGGATGCGATGGAGCGTTGAAGCGGCGACGCCGAGTTTCGCGGCCAACTCGCGAGCGCTAAGGTTGTTGGGCTTCAGATAAACCTCTGTGATGAACTCACCGGGACATGGCGGTTTGTGCATAGCCATAATAGTCTTACTCGTCTCTCTCAGATCACGCGGTGTCTTTCTGAATTCATCCCTTTGATTTCCTCGCCAGGCGGTCCTTCCAGTATCCCGGTTCGCGAGCGCAGGGCGCTACCGCGACAATGAGTATGAAGTTCGGTTCGATTGTGTAGAGAATCGAATACGGGAAAATGTGTGTCAGACAGCGGCGAACATCGTCTTCGATTATTCTCCAGCGTTCAGGACCATCGAGAATCCGCCCGATCGCGTCTTCAACTTCGCTGACAAACCTTAACGCCAAACCCAGCTCACGATTTTCGTACCAGCTTGCAGCTTCGCGATATTCCTCGAGTGCTTCGGGATGAAACTCACATCTCATCGGCGGACAGAGTCACGAACGCTTCGAAGAGCTTCGTCGCCCGGAATCGTTTTGACCTTACCAGCACGTACTTCATCACGTCGTCGCTTCGCTTCGGAGAGCCACAATCGATCAATGTCCGTGAGCGCTTCTGTGTCGAGGCTCTCAACTAGAATGTCCGCAAGACGTGCCCGCGACTCGCCGGAAAGACTCATTGCCTGCTCGGCTAATTGCTCAACCGTAGTCGACATGGTTATAAGATACTGCGATTGGACGACTGCCTCAAGTCAGACTAAGTAACAAATTCGCGCGAAATTCTCTCTGGTTGGTTTAGAATAGGGGCCCATGATTTCGCTCGTAGAAAAAAGCAAGCCGGCCCTGGCAGACTTGTGTCGGCGCTTCAGAGTGCGTCGGCTTTATCTTTTTGGCTCGGCTGCCGCGGCGCGGTTCGATCCAAAAGCGAGCGACCTCGATTTTCTCGTCGAGATGAGCGATCGGCGTCCTACTGCCACTTACGCTGACCGCTACCTGGGTTTAGCCGAGGCCCTGGAGCGACTGCTCGGGCGTCGAGTGGATCTGATTACGGAGCAGTCCATCCGCAATCCATATCTCCAGCGGGAGGTGGAAGCAACGCGCCAACTCGTTTATGAACAACGCGGCGAAGAAACTACTGTTTGATGTGGCGGAATCAGCACGCAGTATTCTGGAGTGGTGTGCCGATGAACGGGGCAGTAGCCCGACCGTGAGGGAGGGCGTAGTCCTTAGTCATTATCAATCTCATCGTAAAGTCAGATGATACGCCCTCCCTCACGGTCGGGCTACTGCCCGGCTAATCATCGTCAAGCCGGAACAATTCATCACCCTGTCCGAGCAGCACGTACTCGATTGCCTTCGTCACATCTTGCTCCTTCCAGAGATAGATCGTACTGCCGTGTCGTGCCCAAGGCTTCGCCGTCGCAGATAGTAACCCACCTCCGCGCAGCGCTCTCGTGGCGTACGACTTGAACGAGTCCAGCATGGGCTCAGGTTTGTGAGCGGCCGTCACTACGGCATGGACATGATTAGTACGAACGTTGATGGCGCGCAGAATGTATTTGCGATACTCACAAACTTCTCGAACAGCCACTTCTACCACGTGCCTCTGTCTTGCGTCGAGAGTGATCGCGAGATGCTTACGCTGTTTGGAGTCCGAGTACTCAAGCTGTCGATTTGAGTCAATCTTCGGCGTTCCATAGATGTTGTGCTTGCGATCCATTGAGCCGCGGGCGTCGCCATGTAGCCACGTTCCGTAACAGCGGAAGGTAATCAGATAAGCCTGTGGAAATTCGTTGTCGTCGAAATCTCGCATGGAGCCATGGGTTCTGTACGGACGGAGATAATACGCCCTCCCTCACGGTCGGGCTACGGCCCCGTGTCGCATGATCACGCCACCCCTCTCACGCTTGAGCAGAGTCGATTCTTCACAGAGGAATATTCCCATGCTTTTTTGGCGGGTTGGTGTCGCGTTTATTTTCAAGCAACGCGAGTGCGCGGATCAACTTTGATCTGGTCTGTGCCGGCTCGATTACTTCGTCGATGAAGCCGCGCTCGGCGGCGACGTAAGGGTTGGCGAATTTTTCTTCGAACTCATTCACGCGGGATCGGCGGGCCGACGCTTTATCTGATGCCTCAGCTAGTTCGCGGCGATAAAGAATGTCAACTGCCCCTTCAGGACCCATCACGGCAATCTCCGCCGTCGGCCAGGCGAAGTTAATGTCGGTGCGAATGTGCTTCGAGCCCATCACGCAGTACGCGCCGCCGTAAGCTTTGCGCGTAATCACGGTGACTTTCGGCACGGTCGCTTCGGCGAAGGCGTAGAGGAGCTTCGCACCGTGCTTGATGATGCCACCGTGCTCTTGTGAAATGCCTGGGAGGAAGCCTGGCACGTCTTCGAAGGTCACGATGGGAATGTTGAAGCAATCGCAGAAGCGCACGAAGCGCGCACCTTTGATGGAACCGTCGATGTCGAGGACGCCGGCGAGATACGCAGGCTGGTTTGCGACGACGCCGACCGCGCGGCCGTCAAGTCGCGCGAAGCCGACTACGATGTTGGGCGCGTAGTCACGATGCACTTCAAAGAAGTAACCATCGTCAACAATCAAATCGATTACGTCGCGAATGTCGTAAGGCTGGTTCGATGCGTCGGGAACGATTGAATTCAACTTGGGTTCAATTCGAACAGGTGAATCAGACGCAGTGACGCGTGGCGGATCGTCCAGATTGTTTGAAGGAATAAACGAGATTAGCTCGCGCACCACGCGCAGCGCATGTTCGTCTGAATCAGCAGCGAAGTGAGCCACACCAGATTTGCGATTGTGCGTAGCTGCGCCGCCGAGTTCTTCCTTGGTCACATCTTCATGCGTCACAGTCTTGATTACGTCCGGGCCAGTAATAAACATGTAGGACGTGTCTTTGACCATGATGTTGAAGTCGGTGATCGCCGGACTGTAAACCGCGCCCCCCGCGCATGGGCCCATGATGCAACTGATTTGCGGCACGACGCCGCTGGCCAAAGTGTTGCGCAGAAAAATGTCCGCATATCCGCCGAGACTGACGACGCCCTCCTGTATACGGGCGCCGCCGGAATCGTTCAGCCCAATGATCGGTGCGCCGACCTTCATCGCCAGGTCCATTACTTTGCAAATTTTCTCGGCGTGCGTTTCGGAAAGGGAACCGCCAAAGATGGTGAAATCCTGCGCGAAGACGAAAACTTTGCGCGCGTCAATCAAACCATGACCGGTGACGACTCCATCGCCGGGATATATCTGTTTGTCCAGTCCGAAATCGCGCGAGCGATGCTCGACCAGCTTATCGAATTCCTGAAACGTCCCTTCATCGAGCAGAAAATCGATCCGTTCACGCGCAGTCAACTTGCCGGCAGCGTGCTGCTTCTCGACGCGCGCTGGACCACCACCTTGTGCAGCTCGTTCTTCGCGCTCACGCAGTTGATCGAGCTTGGAAAGTTTCGCGGGTTGTTGTTTTTGTGATGACATCAATCTCGGGCGGCTGAAAGAAGATTTTTAACGCAAAGGGCGCAGAGGTTTTCGCTAAGGCACGCAGAGGTTTTATTCAAATCTCTTTCTGATCTCTGACCTCCGACCTCTATCCTTAAGCTACCATTCTGCGCCGCAAACTTCTCATCGCCCACTCGCACGCTACCAGCGCAGATATTAACAGATAAGCCGCTTCGTATGCGTGCCGCATGAGAAAACGCCCGGTCAGAAATGCGCGGGTCAGCTCAATCGATTCCGTCATCGGTAGAATGCGCGCCGGTAGCTGCAGCCACATCGGCAGCACTTCAAGCGGGAAAAACGCGCCCGAGACATACATCGTCGAGAAGAACATCGCCATGTAAATATTGAAGGCGTCGATGTCATGTACGTGTGCGGTGACTCCCAGCGAAAGGCCCGCCATAAAAGTTGCTCCAGTCAGCAATGGCAGCGGAGCCAGGATCGCCCAGGGCGAAGTCGCGGCGCCAAAGACTATTAACACCGTCATTATGATCACGGTGTCGAATAGACCGTGAGTTATGGCCCAGAGTATCTCTGCAAGAGCCAGCGATTCAGGATCCACGGGCGTGGCCAGGATCGCATCGTAGGTTGATTGATAGACCATCCGAAAATAGGCGGCGTAGGTCGTTTCAAACATCGCGCGCATCAGGACCGTGACGCCCAGAAGTCCCGCCCCCGCGAAAGTCAGATACGAAATGCCAGTGACCTTGCCGGCGACCAGAGCGCCGATGCCCCATCCAAATCCCAATATGGATATAACCGGCTCGATGATGGGTGCGACCAGATTGAGTTTCCATAATCGCAGATGCACGACGACGTTTCGCCGCCAAACGGCGAGCGCATCGCGAAGATCGATGTGGGTTGCCGCCAATGTCATAGAGTCTGATTAACCACAGAGGACACAGAGGGAGACGAAGCATTCTCGATGAAAGGGAACTGGTGCGCTACGATCATGGAGACTAGTTCATCTACGGCTGCTCGCGCCTTGCTTTTGACTTCCTCTGAATAACCGTAACGGTTGGCGTTTTCTTCGAATTCGTCCAAATCCAAAACCTGATAAGAAAAGTCCGGCTGCACCAGAACATCGATGTCGAGATCAATGTACGTCAGCATATTGTCTCTAAGCGACGGCGGCATGTTGACGTTGCAGTAATACAGCCTGGTCGCGTTGTTTTGGTTCATAAATCGGAAGATGTTGTACCAGCGGTCGAGCCAGTAGTATTCAATCGTTCGGGTTCCGCTTTCAATCGGGCCCAGCAAGTCATGTTGCACCTCATATTCGAATTCCGCATCAAGCACGAGCAACGAGCCGCTGTGTTGCGAGAGCGTGGCATTCCAGCGCCGATACTCCGTGCCGTTATACTTGAGGACGCGAACGCTGATTTGATCGGGCCTCTCCATGTAATGTGGCCCTCCCTTACGGTCGGGCTTCTGACACAATTGATTAACCACCCGCTACCGCGGGCGGTTCTGACTCATTGTCGCTGACTAGCTGGAGAAAAACGTCTTCCAAATTCGAAAGGCGGATCATTCGGCGTCGGCCCTCGTATTCTTTCATCAGCGGAGTCAGAGTTTCGGCTTCGGCTGCAAAATAAAAATGCGCATTGTTTCGAGCGATCGCCGCCACGCCATTTCGCGTCGTGTGCAGTGGCAGATCGCCGACCTCACGCACTTCCAGTGCGTAACGCGAAACCTTAGACAAAACTAAATCCTTGGGCGTGCCCGTCGCGAGAATTTGTCCGTGGTCGATTACCACCAGACGCTCGCAAAGTTTTTCGGCTTCTTCCATGTAATGCGTCGACAACAGGATCGTCACGCCACTCACGCGCCGCAGCTCTTCCAGCTTTTGCCAGATTTCCTGCCGCACCTGCGGATCGAGACCAGTAGTAGGCTCGTCAAGGACCAGCAGCCGCGGCTCATGTAACAGCGCCCGCGCAATCATCAATCGGCGTTTCATGCCTCCAGAAAGATGATCGATCCTGGAGTCAGCCCGCCCCCTCAAGCCGATGAACTGAAGTAGTTCGTTGGCGCGTTGCGCTGCCTGAGTTCGGGGAATCCGGAAATAACTGGCGTAGACGATCAGATTTCTAATGACGTTGAGATCGGGATCGAGATTGTTCTCTTGTGGAACGACACCGATCAGCGAGCGAATCTGTCGTCCCCGGGTGCGAACGTCGAGACCTTCGACAAAAAGCTCTCCGGAAGTGAGCGGTGTCCGGCAGGCAATCATCCGCATCGTCGTTGACTTGCCCGCGCCGTTAGGGCCCAGCAGACCGAACGTCTCGCTGCGTTTGACTGAGAAGTCAATCGCATCGACCGCCGGCTGCTTTCCATAAACCTTGGTGAGGCCGCGAGCTTCGACCACGAGATATTGGGTATGGGGTTTAGGGTGTAGTGATTCAAGCGACGCGTTCATTATCTACCACTACTCCCGGAAATATTGGTTTGGGAAAAGACTAGATGGTCTATTACCGCGAACAGGGGTGTCCCATCCAACACCCTATACCCTATCCCCAAACCCTAAGCTATGCTTTCGCCGCCGCCGTCTTTTTCCAATCAGCCAGGAACTGTTCCTGACCTTTGTCGGTTAATGGATGTTTGAGCAGTTGTTCGAACACCTTATACGGCATCGTCGCAATATCCGAACCCAGACGCGCTGCTTCGATTACGTGAATCGGATGGCGCAGACTCGCAGCCAGGACTTCGGTTTTCCATTCATAGTTGTCGTAAATCTCGACAATTTCCTCGAGCAGTCGCAGACCGTTGTCGCCGATGTCGTCCAGCCGGCCAAGAAAGGGACTAATAAAGGATGCGCCGGCCTTCGCCGCGCAAATCGCCTGGGCTGCGGAGAAGCAGAGCGTCACGTTCACCTTGATTCCTTCGTCGTTCAAGATCTTGGTGGCTTCCAGGCCGTCAGCAGTGAGTGGGCACTTAACCACCACGTTTGGCGCAATCTTCACGTACTCGCGCCCCTGCTTCACCATCACGTCTCGCTCATTGCTAGTCGTCTCGGCAGACACCGGGCCGGAAACGATCTTACAAATCTCGGCGATGTGTTGTTTGAAATCGACGTTTCCTTCTTTTGAAATCAATGTTGGATTCGTTGTCACACCATCCGCCAGTCCAAGGGCTGCCGCCTTGCGAATCTCATCCAGATTCGCGGTATCGAGAAAGAACTTCATACACGCCTCCTGAGTTTGTGCTTTCCTCTAAATATAAGCGAAACGTCACGCGAATGACAGCGAAGTCGTAACCTCCGCGGTATAGCGGGCGGTCGATCTCTGCGATCAGTTACTTTGTTAATGAGGTTAACCGCCCACTAGCGCAGGCGGTTCTGACGTCTGCCCGATACGGTCTAAAGGATAACCATATCGTATTCATCGCCACTGTTTTCTTACCCTCTCACCAAGGAGTTGGACGAATGGAATGCTGATTGCAATGAGCGCGGTGAAATTAACTTTCCCCTCAGCCCGGAAATAAGATGGAGGATGGGTTATGAAATCAAGACACTTCAAACGCCTCGCGACGAGTCTTGCCCTATGCGCAATCGCAGTGCTCGTGGGCGTTGACCTAGCAAGCGCACAGGGCCGTCGCGACCGGCAGCGTGATAATCAGGATCAGTCTCAGTCTCAACAGCCTCAGAACGAGCGCCGTCGCGGTGGGGAAGAGAATCAGCGGCCGCAAGCCGAGGATCAGCAACGTCAGGCCGAGCGCCAGAGACAGGAACAAGCCCGCGGTGAGGAGCGCCGCCGATCAGAACAACAGCGCCAGGAGCAGGATCAGCAGCGGCGGCGGGACGAGAATTCCCGGCGCATTGATCAGCAACGCCAAATCGAAGCGCAGCAAAGACGGAATGCTGAACAACAGCGAAATGCTGAACAACAGCGAACGGTCAATGAGCAGCAGCAGCAGCGAGAGTTGCAACGGCGACGTAATGAGGAGCAGGGCCGAGTTCAGCAACAGCAACGCATTCTCGACCAGCAGCAAAGGCGGAACGAAGAGCAGCGCCGACTGAATGAACGCCAGAATCAAGATCAAAGGCGCCAGTCGGAAGATCAGCGTCGGCCGCAACAGCAGGAACAGCAAAGCCTAAGGCGCGACTCGGAACAACGCCGCCTGGAAGAGCAGCGGCGCGTCTCAGAACAGGATCGCTGGCGGCGTGATAATCAGGATCGGCAGCAGCGCGATCGCAACCAGCAGAATCGTTTGTCAGAGCAGCAACGCAACGAGTGGCTGCGACGCGAGCAACAACAATGGCGGCAACGCCAGAACGAATTTCGTCAGCGCGATTCAGACCGCGAACGTTGGTGGCGAGACCGCGAACAGCAGTTACAAAATCAGCGGCGGCAAAATTACTGGCGCTTCCACCAAAGCTATTATGACCGCCTGCGCCGCGATCAAATACGTCTGCAGAGCTTTAATTACTACGATTATGGCTCGCCCACTTATTCCTATTATCGTGGGGGCTCGTCGTTTTACCTTAACCAATACGGCGCCGATCTGTTGACGCGAGCGATCAATGACGGCTACGAAGAAGGTTATCGAGCAGGTTTGGCGGATCGCCAGGACGGCTGGCAATTCGACTCGGAGAATAATGATGCGTTTCAGGACGCTAGCTACGGCTACGACGGATACTACGTCGACGTTGGGGAATATCAGTACTATTTTCGCGAAGGGTTCCGTCGTGGATACGAGGATGGCTATTACGGGCGCTATCAGTACGGCGCTTACTCGAACGGAAGGTACAGCATCCTCGGCGATGTCTTGAGCTTGATTCTTGATCTGCGGCGGTACTGACAATCAGGTAAGAATATCTCGATAACTTAAGCCGGCCTTAGCGAGCGAGTAACGCGAAGGCCGGCATATTCTTTCTGGACTTACCATCATCACCGCAAACAAGGACGTGCTCGTTCTCTAGAGAGCACTCTGTTTAGATTGCCGACTTATCCGCTCTCAAAGTGAGCTGACGCTAGAACGAGCGGACAAGTCCGCAATCTAAACGGGAGTTTTCAGCAACCTGCTAGGGCACGGTCTCAGCAACAATTTCCGACTTCGGACTAACATTGCCGGAAGTATCGACGGCTTCCAAATAGTAGTAATAGGTCTTGCCGGGCTCGACGTTTTCATCCGTGAAGGTAGTCTTTGTGTAAAGCGTTGGCGTCAGCTTGGTCCATGGACCCTTTGGATCTGTGGAGCGGTAGAGAAGATAGCCGGCAACATCGGGTTCTGGGTTCGCTGACCAAAATACTGAAAGCCGTCCAGGCGCCGGTCCAACGCTTACTCCAGTAGGCGCGGAAGGTCGATAAATGTCCTTGGGCTCTGCTCTGACGGGGTTTGATTCCAAACTCTCAACTGGTTTTGCCAAAGTTCCGAGTGAAACCGCTCGCACCAGATAAGTATATTTCTCGCCGAACTTGAAACTACGATCCTGATATTGATTCGCCGAAATTGGTGTTTGATTGAGAGGGCTTTTGCCCGATTGGGGCTGGGAGGCGGCGGTTCGGTAGACGTTGTAGCCTAGCAAGTTCACCGGTGTTGAGCCGTCGATATTAGCCTTGGGCGGTTCCCACGAAATTGTGATTGCCGTTTCTGACTCTTCCTCTTTGACATTCGTCGGCGGTTCGGAAATCTTGGCGGCGGGCTCGAATAGAAAGAAATTTGAAAACGCGGCGCGCTGACCGGCAGAATTAACGTACCGAATCGCATAACGCAGACGCGTTGGCTCGCCTGCTAATTCGAGCGGGTCCTGGTAAGTGAGATTTTCACCGGCCCGTCTTATCTCGTCGTAGGTGACAGAACCCACGAGCGTGGCCCGGGCGGCAAATTCCTCCTCAGTCATGGGCAGCGGCGCATTGGGTTTCTCGGCGACGCGATACACATCGATGCGCCGGATGCTCTGTACGCTACTCTCGCCGGCATTGCGTCGTGGAGCGGGCCAACTCAGAACGATCAGATTGCCGCGCTGCGCGCCAGTCAACTCCTCCGTGCGCTGCGGAATTCGCTCAAGCGGTGGCAGCGGCGGAGTTCGCTTTCCGCAGGTGGGCGCGAGCGAAAGGGCAGAGAGGGCAAGCAATAACATTAGATGACGTGCCGCCGACTTGCGCCATCGTTTTGAAGGTCTTGACTGGGACACTGAAGTTGGAGGCAAGCGGAGTTAAAGGATGTAACGACTCAAATCCTGATCCTTCACCGTGTCGGCAAGCATATGGTCGACGTACTTGGCATCGATAGATTTTTGTTTCGGCTCAAGATCCGGCCCTTCGAAACTGATCTCGTCGAGTAGTCGCTCCATAATTGTATGCAGTCGCCGCGCCCCAATATCTTCAGTTTGCTGATTAACGCGGGCGGAAAAATTAGCGATAGCATCAATCGCGTCTTTAGTAAAATCCAGTTTGACGCCCTCGGTTTCCATCAGCGCTTTATACTGTTTCACCAGCGAGTTCTTTGGTTCGACCAGAATGCGCTTGAAATCTTCGATCGTCAGCGACTCGAGTTCAACCCGAATTGGGAACCGTCCTTGAAGTTCCGGAATCAAGTCGGACGGTTTCGAAACATGAAATGCTCCGGCCGCGATAAACAGAATGTGATCCGTGCGCACCATACCATAGCGCGTGTTCACAGTTGTTCCCTCGACGATCGGCAGGATATCGCGCTGCACGCCTTCGCGCGAAACATCCGGGCCATGTCCTGACTCGCGACCTGCGATCTTATCAATCTCATCGAGGAAGATAATGCCCGACGATTCTACTCGCTCGAGCGCGGCGCGAGCGACGGCATCCATGTCGATCAGGCGCTCCTCTTCTTCCTGCATCAGATATTCCATTGCTTCGTCAACGCGCATCTTGCGGCGTTTCGTGCGCCCTTGAAAGAGGTTGCCGAGCATGTCCTTCATGTTGATGCCCATCTCTTCGACGCCCATCGGGCCGGCAAATTCAATCGTGGGGAAGCTTTTCTCGCGCACTTCGACTTCGACCAGACGATTGTCGAGTTTGCCTGAACGAAGTTGTGTGCGCAGCTTCTCCCGCGTGCGGGCAAAGTTTTCGTCTCGCGGTTCGTTCTCAGGAACCAGCATAGGCACACTGGTCTCACCTGAATCGAAATCGAAAAGGGGACTAGGCCCGGAAGGTTTTGGCGGCGGCAATAAGATATCGAGAATGCGTTCTTCGACGTTGAGTTCGGCCTTGTCCGCGATCTCTTCAATCTTTTCCTGCCGCACCATGTCGACTGAAATCTCGGTGAGGTCGCGAATCATGCTCTCCACATCGCGGCCGACGTAGCCCACTTCAGTAAATTTGGAGGCTTCAACTTTCAGGAACGGCGAATTAGACATCCGCGCCAAACGACGGGCAATCTCAGTCTTGCCGACGCCGGTCGAGCCAATCATGATGATGTTCTTCGGAATTACGTCGGCGGCAAGATCGGGGGGCAGCTTTTTTCGTCGGACGCGGTTGCGCAGAGCGATGGCGACCGCGCGTTTCGCTGCCTTCTGTCCTACGACGTGCTTGTCGAGTTCGACAACGATTTGCCTCGGCGTCATCTCGTCGAGACGCACTTCCTGCTCTTCAGTTTCACCTGCGAGATAGATAACCATTGCCTAAAAGCGAATCACGGATAAGATGACTTTGAAAGTGTCGGCTGCCAACTCTTTAGAACGACGTTGAATCTGATACCGCCTTCATAGTTCCTCGATCACGACGTTCGCATTACTGTAGATGCATATCTCGCCGGCGATGCGCATCGCTTCAATCGCGATCTCGCGCGCCGACAACTCAGTGTTTGCGACTAAGGCCCGCGCTGCCGCTAGAGCATAAGAGCCGCCGGAGCCGATCGCCAGCACACCGTCATCCGGCGAAATCACGTCACCGTTGCCTGATAGCAGAAACGAACTCTTTTCGTCGGCCACCACCAGCAAGGCTTCGAGATGGCGGAGAATCTTGTCCGTGCGCCATTCCTTACTCAATTCAATCGCGGCGCGTTCGAGATTGCCGTGGTATTGCTCCAGCTTTCCCTCGAAGCGAGTCAACAAAGAAAACGCGTCTCCGGTCGCGCCTGCGAACCCGGCGAGAATCTTATCGTTATAGAGACGACGCACCTTCTTAGCGTGGGCCTTCATGACGGTTTCGCCAACGGTCACCTGGCCGTCTCCGGCCATCGCAACGCGCCCTTCGCGCCGCACCAGCAGCACCGTTGTACTGCGCACATCGAAAGATTTTTTCTTGTTCATTAACGAAAGAGCACTATAGGAACTGGCGCAAAGATTAGTCAAGCGAGCGGCCCAAAAGTGTGGCATACTTCGCCGGAAATGAGATTGTGAGTAACCGCTGGGTTTGCGTTATCATGAGAAAGAAATTGGAAAACTGATTTAATATCAGAGATTTTCAAATGAGACAACAGAACAGGCCGCGCATCGGGATCACGATGCGCATAGAATTGGAAACCGAGCGATTTTATCTGGCTCGGTATTACAGCGAAGCCGTCGAAGGCGCAGGTGGTACGCCCGTTCACATCCCACTTATTCCAAAGGCGGAGTTTATTCAGCACGCGGTCGAGGACCTCGATGGGATTCTGCTGCCCGGCAGTGATTCTGACGTCGACCCGTTGCGCTATGGACGTGAGCCACGTCCCCAAATCGGCGGCGTACACCCGATCAAAGATGAAACCGATTTGCTTGTGCTCGCAGAAATCGAAGCGCGAGCCATGCCGCTGTTTGCGATCTGCTTTGGAGTTCAAATTCTGAACGTTTTTCGCGGCGGCACCCTAATCCAAGACATAGCGAGCCAGCATCCGAACGCCATCAATCACCAACAGGGCGCGCCACGAGATCGACATTCGCATCGCGTGCGTTTGCTGGAAGACAGTATGCTAGGCCAACTGGCAGGTTCGGAAAGCGCGCCGGTCAATAGTCATCACCACCAGGCGATTGAAACATTGGGAAGGGAACTAGTCGCCACTGCCTGGGCCGCGGATGGTTTGGTCGAAGCCGTCGAGGATCCGCGCAGCGATCGATTCGTGCTGGGCGTACAGTGGCATCCGGAACTAGGCTGGGAACGAGACGAACTTTCGCAGGCTCTTTTTGAGCGTTTTGTATTGGAGGCCGGGCGCTTTGCGGGTTCGCGCTCTGATTCGGCTCGCGAGATGATCGCGTGAGTCGCCAAAGCCGGGCGTGGCTTTGAATCAATCACGCTTCGCGGATTGCGGAAAGGTCCAGAGGGAGTCTGCTTACGCTTCTTAAAGGTATCAGTTCCCCCAGGCGTGAACGCCTGGGTTATGGAAAAGGACGTTTTGAACAACCTGGCAGGTCACTTGCGGACATGACAACTGAGGGCTCAGCACTGAAAGACAAAGTCGCTGTGGTTACCGGAGGCTCTCGTGGTATCGGTCGAGCCACGGTTGAATGCTTTGCGAAGCTGGGCGCGAATGTCGTTGTCAATTATCTGAAGGATGAAAGCGCGGCAACCGCCGCTGTTGATGAAGCCAAGGCCGCAGGTGTCGGCGCGTTGGCAGTTCAGGCAGATGTTTCGCGCGCAGACGAAGCCGCACGTCTAATCGAAGCGGCTGTGGAGCGTTTTGGTCGCCTTGATTTTCTTGTTTGCAACGCAGGCATTTGGGAGGGCGGACCTATTGAAAGGATGTCTGAGCAGGTTTGGGATCGCACGATTGAACTAAATCTAAAAGGCACTTGGAGCGTATGTCGCGCGGCAGTCCCACATATGAAGCAGCAGAAATTCGGGCGCATCGTGATTGTCACCTCGACCGCGGGGCAGAGAGGGGAAGCGAACGTTTCAAACTACGCTGCCTCGAAGGGCGGCCAGATTTCATTTACAAAATCCCTGGCAGCGGAACTCGGCCCGTTCGGCATCAATGTCAATTCAGTCGCGCCGGGATGGGTTGACACAGACATGTGCACGGAGGTTTTCGCTGATAAGGCATTTCGGAAATCGATTGAAGACTCGATTCCGGTTGGTCGCGTAGCCAAGCCCGATGACATTGCCTGGCCGATCGTGTTTCTTTGCACCGAATGGGCGCGACATATCAACGGAGAAATTCTAAACGTCAACGGCGGCTCGGTACTGTGTGGATGAGTTAGATTAAGTCCCCTGCTTTTCACTTTGGGTAATTAGAAGTCATGTTCGAACGATATACAGAGGTCGCGCGTCGAACGATATTTTTCGCCCGCTATGAAGCGTCCCATTTTGGCGCTTCTGCCATTGAGCCTGAGCACCTGTTGCTCGGATTATCCCGCGAGGATAAACCCCTCTTCATACGTTTTCTCGGCGACGGTAAACAATCAATCGAAACAATACGGACTAAACTCGAAGAGCGGCTTTCTATGAGAGAGAAAGAAAAGACCCCGACCAGCGTTGAACTGCCATTGAGCGATGAGGCAAAGCGAGCGCTCCACTATGCACATGACGAAAGCTATGGACTCGAGGACCGTCACATCGGAACTGAACATATGCTGCTCGGACTCACGCGCGTAGAAGGCTCACTCGCGGCTGAGGTTCTCTTTGACCTTGGTTTGCGCGCCGAGGCGATGAGAGAGGTGCTGGCGCAGAAGACTGAAGCGCCGCGCTCTTATAAAATCCAGGCTACTCATCCACAGAGTAGTAGGCGCATCGTACTCGGAGTCGAGAAGCTGCTGAAAGAGCAAAAAGATTTGTTACGTGGCGCGCGCGTCGGCCTCGTTTGCAATCAAGCATCCGTCGATCACGACTTTCATCACGTCGCGGATCTCTTTCATGAACATCCCGATGTCAACTTGACTACGCTCTTCGGGCCACAGCACGGAATCCGCGGGGATGTTCAGTACAATATGATTGAGACAAGCCATGCGATCGATAGAAAAACTGGCTTGCCGATCTATTCGCTCTATAGCGAGACGCGCGAGCCAACAGAGGAAATGTTGCGCGACGTGGACATCATCGTTTTCGATTTGCAGGATGTGGGCACTCGCATCTACACCTTCATTTACACCCTGGCCAATTGCATGCGCGCAGCAAGAAAGTTTGGCAAGAAAGTAATCGCTTGTGACCGGCCAAACCCTATTGGCGGGAGTAA
>Ga0209577_10002942_pt1 | contig 16119 bp, 15 predicted proteins | sample GraSoiAngelo_109_FD_185874 | JGI IMG/M metagenome (GOLD analysis project Ga0209577, IMG submission 185874) | Grasslands soil microbial communities from the Angelo Coastal Reserve, California, USA - 14_0903_12_20cm (SPAdes) (version 2) | ecosystem: Environmental > Terrestrial > Soil > Grasslands...
GCGCGGATGTAGCTCAGTTGGCTAGAGCGTCTGCTTGCCATGCAGAAGGTCGTGGGTTCGAGTCCCATCATCCGCTTCGCTCGCGCCAGCGTGCCCCGCTCGCTTGAAGGCCATGTCTGATTCGTTGCAGTAGCCCGGCGCGTCCTCACCCGGCAGGCAGATTTCCATCGACAAGTATCGCTTCTCGACGGAATGGAAGTGCATATAAACGGCATTGACCTTCGTCCCCGCCTTCCATACACTTGGGCCTCTTCAATGGAATGGAGGCTCTCAATGCGGGAAATGGAATGAGCGATCTTCACCATTCTGGATGGCAGGGCAGGTCGCTGAGCATGGGCCGGTTCGGGACGGTCTCGGCCCGAGGGATGAGGATCGCCTTCCTGGTCGGCTCGGCCTTCGTGAGCGTCGGTGTCGCCCTCCAAGTGGTGGACATCGTCAAGGCGCGGTCGACGGGCTACCGGCTGGCCGGCATGGGGATGTCGACCGAGATGATCGTGGGCATGTGCTTCATCGGGGCCGGCATTGCCGTCGCCCTCCTCGCGCTGCTCCGCCAGCCGCGGGGACGGCAGGTGGACATTCACCTGGTGCGCCGCGAGGAGGAACGCCTGACCTCCGCTCACTGGAAGCTCCTGTCCGTCCTCGTGTTCGGGCTCGTGATCGACACGATGAAGCCGCTGACCCTCGGGTTCGTGATCCCGGGCATGCGGGACGAGTACGGGCTCTCGGTCAGCACGGCTGCCCAGTTTCCGCTCGTCGCGCTGGCGGGGACCGCCATCGGCTCGCTTCTCTTCGGCCACCTCGCCGACAGGGTAGGGCGGCTTCCGACCATCCAGCTCGCGGTCCTCATTTTCATCGCCACGTCGATCTGCGGCGCGATGCCGGGCTTCTACTACAACGTCGCGACATGCGGCTTCATGGGCTTGTCCGCGGGCGGAATGCTCCCGATCGTCTTCTCCCTGATCAGCGAGGTCGCGCCGCAGCGGAGGCGGACGCTGCTGACGGTGGGAGTGGGCGCGCTCGGCGGGATCGGTGGCTACGTCGCGGCGAGCAACGCGGCGGCGTTGATCATTCCCCACTCGAGCTGGCGCTTCCTCTGGCTCATCGGCTTGCCGACTGGGCTCATCCTGCTCGTGTTCGCGCGCGCGATCCCCGAGTCGCCGCGATACCTCCTCCAGCAGGGGCGCGCCGACGAGGCGAAGGCGACGCTTGCACGCTTCGGCGTGACGGACATAGTCGAGGCGCCGGGAGCGCCGCCGGAGGGCCGGATCCGCGACATCTTCTCGGGCGAGTACGCGCGCCGCACGATCTCGCTCTCCGCGTACGCGGCTCTCTGGGGGTTCACTACGTTCGGGCTGATCATCTGGCTCCCGACCGAGCTACGGGATGCGCACGTCGCCTCCGCGGACGGGGTCCTCGCCCAGGCGTCCCTCCTGGCCGTCCCGGGCGCGCTCGCGTGCGTCTTCCTCTACAACATGTGGAGCACCAAGGGCAGCCTCGTCTTCTTCGGTCTTCTGACCTCGCTGACGCTCGCCGGGTTCGCCGTCTGGTCGACGGTCCAGGGGCACGGCGGCTGGTACCTCTCGATCCTCGCGGTCATGTTGCTCCTGGCCACGACCGCGATCAACGCGGGCCTGATGCCCTACGCGGCGGAGGTGTACCCGACGCGAGTCCGGTCGACGGCGGTCGGGGTGGTCGCCGGCGCCGGCAAGCTCGGCGGCGTCGCCGGGCCGATCGTCACGGCCGTGGCGCTCCCGAACGCGGACGGGTTCGGGAAGATCGCGGCCGGCGTGGCGGTGGGGATGCTCGCGATCAGCGCGATCGTCGCCTGGGTGGCCGTCGAGACGCGCGGGAAGCCGCTCGAGGTGACGACCGGCGAGACGGACGGCCTGGTGGCCGCGGAGGCGGTGGCGCTGGCGGAGTGACGATCAACCCGCGTGCACGATGCACGCGTCGTGGGACGAGCGTGCGATCCGCTCGCGGCGGAGCAGCCGCCCGCGCGGATCCAGGATGCAGAGGCTTCCGGTCCCGAGCCCCGGGGTGACGACCCAGCCGTCCGCCTGCTGGACGTTGTAGGAGCCGACCGGCACGATCGTCCTCCGGAGCGAGTGCCCGTCGCTGCGGTAGACGCGCAGCGAGCCGTTCCAGCCGCTCGTCACGTACGCCCGTCGACCGCGGAAGGTGACGTGCTGCGGCGGCCAGTCCGCGGGTGGCCGGGCGACGACGTCGAGCGTTCGTGCTCGGTAGAGCGCGAGCTCGTTCTTGTCGCCCGAGCTGACCCAGATCGTCCTTCCATCCGGTGTCCAGGCGACGTCGTGGGCGAGGAAGGGCGGTCGTACGAGCCGGACGAGCCTCGGACGGCTCGGTCTCGTCACGTCGACGATCGCGATCTGCTCCGCCTTCGAGCCGAGCGCGATCCACAGCCTTCGGCCGCTCGGGTCGATGGTGACGTGCCGCGCGCGGGCGCCGACATGCTCGCGTCCGACGACGCGACCGCGGAGAACATCCACCGCGACCACCTCGCCGCGCTCTGCGTCGGTGACGAAGGCGTGGCGTCCGTCGGGGTGGCCGGCGGTGTAGCGCGGCTCGCCGAAGCCGTGCAGGACGTGCGTCACCGACAGCGTCGCGGCTCGGACGAGCGTCACCAGGCCGACCTCCGAGTGTGCGACCACCGCCGTGCCCCCGACCGTCTCGATGCTCCGTGGCTTCGGCTCCGTGGGGAGGTAGCGGTGCACGCGGCCGCTCGCGAGGTCGACGGCGACCAACCGCGCCTCCAGATCCGCGGTCACCAGCGCGAGCGGACGGCGAGACGTTCCCGCGAGCGCTCGGGGCGCGAGCGCGAGCGCGGCGGCGCCGAGGAGGAATGCCCTCCGGTCCACGCCTCTCCTACGAGGGGCGCGCCGGCGGAAGTCCTCCACACCGGATGATCGCCCGCCTCGACGCTCGCCGTTTGCCGACCGTGATCGTGAGCCGGACGCCATAGCAGGTGTTCGGGTTGCCGAGCGACTCGACGCCGTAGTGGCCGGGAGGGAGCGGGTCTTCGACCCGCACGGGGCCACAGGGCTTGCCGTGCCAGGTTTCCCCGAGCGGGACGAGCCACGGGGTCCGGTCGACGACGCTTCGCGCCGGCCACCACTCGCGGCGGCGCTTGTAGACCGCATAGTGCGTGACTCCGATCGCGCTCGGATACGCCGCTTCGGGCGAGCTGACACAGACGATCGCACGCAGCCGGACCCCCAGGAGCGGAAACCCGTCCAGCGAGCCGAGCTTCGCGACGGAGCCGCTCAGCCTCGTGATGCGGAGCGCGGCCGGGTGTGGGGCTCGTGCCGGAACCGATCGCTTCGACGACTCGCCGCTGCCGCAGCCCGCGGCGGCTGCGGCGATGACCACCAGAGCCGCCAGCTGCACACGCGACATCGCGATCTGATCATCGCCGAGCCCAAGACGAGCCGCAATCGCCCTGAAGGAGGGCGCACGAACGCGGCGAACGCCAGCCCAACCCGCGAAGGCGCGGCGGAATGCTCTCCCCGCTGCCGCTGCCGACGCAGGGCGAGGTGGGCGGTGCGGCGGGCCGCATTCCGTGCCGTCCACCGCCATCGGTTGGAGCTCTCGACCGAGGAGCACGCTGCCTTACGCCGAATAGGCGCACGGCCGGCGAGAGGATCCCAAGTTCGACGGCTGCAGGAGCTCTCGCCGGCTCTCTATCTCGAACGTATCGTGAGTCGCAGGCCGCAGCCTCACTGCGCCCAGCCGAAGCCGTTTCGGCCGGCGGTCAGGACAGACACGCCGTCGTCCGTGATCGCGACCGTGTGCTCGAAGTGGGCGGCCGGGCGGCCGTCGGCGGTCTCGATCGTCCAGCCGTCCGGCATGAGGCGAAGGGCCGTCGTGCCGAGCGCGACCATCGGCTCGATCGCGAGCACGAGGCCGGGCGTCAGCTCGAAGTCGTAGGACGGCGAGAAGTAGTTCGGGACCTGCGGCGCCTCCCACATCTGCCGGCCGATCCCATGGCCGCAGAGGCTCTCGATCACGTGGAAGCCGGCGAGCCTGACGTGCTCCTCCATCGGCTTCGCGACCTCGCTCCAGCGGATGTTCGGGCGCAACGTCTCGAGCGCGATCCGGAGCGCGCCCTCCGTGGCCTCGACGAGCTTCCGCAGCTTGGGCGCGACGTCGCCGACCGGGTGGGTCACGGCGGCGTCGGCGCACCAGCCTTCGTAGCGGACGCCGACGTCGATCGAGACGATGTCCCCCCCGCGGAGCTTCCTCGGCCCGGGGATGCCGTGCACGATCTCCTGGTTGACCGAGACGCAGGTCGCGGCGGGGAAGGGGTCGGTCCCCGGCACGCGCTGGCCCTTGAAGAGCTGCTCGGCGCCGCGGGAGGCGATGACGCCGTCGACGACCTCGTCGATCTCCGCCGTGGTGACCCCCGCGCCGACGACGGCGGCCGCGGCCTCGTGGGCCTCGCGCACGATCGAGCCGGCCGTCCGCATCAGCTCGATCTCAGCCGGCGTCTTCGTCGTCTGCGGAACCCGCCCTCGGAATCGGCTCACCGTCCCAGTATGCGGTCCCGCGGTCCGGGAGCCGCAGGTCGCCTAGTAGGTTGCCCGCATGACCGAGCTGCTGCTCTTCCATCACGCGCAGGGACTGACGGCCGGGTGCCTCTCCTTCGCCGAGGAGCTCCGCGCCGTCGGGCACGTCGTCCACACCAAGGATCTCTACGACGGCAGGACGTTCACCGAGCTGGCCGACGGCGTCGCCCACGCCCAAGAGGTCGGCTTCGAGACGATCGTCGAGCGCGGCCGGCTCGCCGCCGAGAGCCTGCCGAGCGAGATCGTCTACGCAGGGCTCTCGCTGGGCGTGATGCCGGCGCAGATGCTGGCGCAGACGCGTCCTGGCGCCAAGGGAGCGCTGCTGCTTCACGCTGCTGTTCCCACGTCCGAGTTCGGCAGCCCCTGGCCGCGGGGCGTCCCGCTCCAGATCCACACCATGGAGGACGACGAGCTGGGCGACGTCGACGTCGCCCGGGAGCTCGCGGAGACGATCGAGAGTGCGGAGCTCTTCGTGTATCCGGGTGATCGCCACCTGTTCACCGACAGCAGCCTGCCGGGCTACGACGAGAGCGCTGCGAGGCTGGTCATGGAGCGCGTGCTGAGCTTCCTCGGAGGCCGGCGGTAAACTCGAATCGCGTGCAGGAACAGCTCGAACGCCGTCGTCGAGCCGTCGCCGAACGCTGGAACCTCGACTCCGAGGTCGTGCTGATCGGGGCCGGAGAGCCGCTGCCCGTCCCGGGCAGAGCCGATCGCACGTACCCGTTCCGGTCGCACTCCGAGTACTTCTACTTCACCGACAGCGAGCGGCCCGGCGGCGTCCTCGCCTTCGACCCGCAGGAGGGCTGGGTCGACTTCGTCGCCCCGGTCACCAAGGAGGAGCTGCTCTGGTCGGGAGGGGTCGAGGGCCGGGACGGAGGCGTCCCGGTGACGGAGCTCCCGGCCTGGCTCGAGGCGCGGAAGGGCCGGCGGATCGGCGTGCTCGGCGCCCCCGTCTCCGGAGCGGAGGCGGACGCCGAGCTCGAGCCGGCCCTGCGCTACGAGCTCAACGACGTGCGGCGCCGCAAGGACGAGGTCGAGCTGGAGCGGATGCGCGCGGCCGAGCGGGCGACGGCCGCCGGCTTCGCGGCAGTCCAGCCGCTGCTCCGGCCGGGGGCGAGCGAGCGCGAGGTGCAGGTCGAGCTCGAGGCCGAGTTCTTCCGGGCTGGCGCCGACTTCCTCGGCTTCGACACGATCGTCGCCGGGGGGCCGAACACGGCGGTGCTGCACTTCGCGCCCACGGCGAGGGCGTTCGGCGAGGGCGAGCTCGTGCTCATCGACGCCGGCGCCGAGGTCCAGGCCTACTCGAGCGACATCACGAGGACGTATTCCGCCTCCGGGACGCTCGATCCCGAGCAGGCGGAGCTCCATGCGCTCGTCCGCGCGGCCGGCGTCGCAGCGACGCAGGCCTCTATCGCCGGGACGGAGTGGCGCGACGTCCACCGCACGGCGGCGCTCGTGATCGGCGAGGGCCTCGTCGACTTCGGCCTGCTCCGCGGCGAGCCGGGCTCGCTGCTCGAGCAGGGGGCGGTGACGATCTTCTTCCCGCACGGCATCGGCCACATGGTCGGCCTCGGCATCCGCGACGCGGGGGACGTGCTCGAGGGCCGCGACGGGATGTACCCCGGCTACCCGCGCCTCCGCTTCGACCGCCCGCTCGAGCCCGGCCATGTGGTCACGGTCGAGCCGGGGATCTACTTCGTGCCCTCGCTTCTGCGCGATCGGGAGCTCCGCGGGCGGCACCGCGACACCGTGGACTGGGAACGCACCGATCGCATGCTGGATTTCGGCGGCATCCGCATCGAGGACAACGTTCTCGTCACCGAGGACGGGTTCGAGGTCCTGACCGCCGATGTCCCCGTGCTTCCCTGAGCCGTCGTTTCGTGGCGGGGCAGGGCGGCCGGCTCGTCAGTCGACCGCCCTGCGGCTCTTAGGGCTGCCGCAGGTACGCCCTGCCTTCCCCTGGGGCGGCTAGCTCGAGCCGCCGCCTCCGCCGCCGATCGCCGCCAAGCCGACCGCCGACAGCATCGAGCAGATGTAGCGCGCGTACGCGCAACGTGCCTTCACGAAGCTCACCCCCTTTCGGTCGTTCGCTTGCCAGGGCCTCAGCTCGAGCCGCCGCCGATCGCGAAGCCGACCGCCGCGAGCATCGAGCAGACGTAGCGCGCGTAGCTGCAATGTGCCTTCACCGCTGTCACCTCCTTTCGATTGCCGCCGTCGCCGTTCCACGCCTCAGGGCGCCGCGCCGGAGCAGCGGGCGCTCGCGCGTCGACTCGACGGCCTCGCGCGTGACGCGGCGCACAGGCGCCTCGATCTCCAGGTACTCCCACGTCCGCCGCTCGGGGCCGAGGCGGAGGCGCCACCAGGCGTACTGCGGGAGCAGCAACGGGCCGAGGACGACCATCGCGGGAATGGGGCGGGAGAACCAGCCCAGGCGCAGCGCCGCGAGCATTCCGGCCACGGCTGCGACAGACGTGACCGCGGAGACGATCCCGGCGGTGCGGCCGAAGGCCTTGCGCAGGACGAGCGGCGCGAGCACGACCATCAGGAGGTCGCCCAGGCCGAGGGCCAGCCATTGGCCGCCGTCCCGCCACGCGACGAGGGGCGCGAACGGCAGCGTCGCCAGCCGGCGGAGGAGTCCGCCCATCAGACCGAGGTACGTCGTCGCGATCACGTCGTAGACGGCGAGCCCGGAGACGAGGAACGCGAGGTCGCGAGCGCGCATCCCGCTCTGGACGAGCACGTTGGTCACGCATACGGCGAGCACGACGAGCGCGAAGTCGTTCACCGCGAGCACCCACGACGCGCCGGCGCGCACGGTGAGGCTCACGACGAGGTCGACGGCGACGAGGCCGATCGCCGCGAGCCAGATCAACGGACGAAAGCGGAGCACGGGCTCGAAGCCGAACCAGAAGATGTTCAGGGCGAGCAGGCAGAGGACGGTGCCGACGACGGCGCGCGGCAGTGCGAGATACGCGACCGGCACGACGACGATCGCGACGAGCATGAACACGACGTCGTGCCAGTCGAAGACGCCGATCGGCGGGCGCATCACCTCGAAGCGCCGGAAGTAGATCCAAGCGGCGACGGGCGCGACGGCGACGAGCGTCGTGACGACGATCCAGGCGATCACGCCGGCACCGCCTCCTCGGCCGGGCGGAGCCTGGCCGTCCCGAAGTCGGAGAACGAATGCTCGCGCAGGTCCGTTCGCAGCAGCACCGGGTCCTCGAGCGACGCGGGATCCGTCACGACGCGCAACCCTCGCAGCGGCACGCTGCGCTCGAGCGCCGCCGCGACGCGCCGCCGTGTGCGGGCGTCGTCCTCGCGCGCGACGACCTCGACCGCGACGCCGTCCGCTCGGTCGGCGCGCATCCCGAAGCGCGCCGGCAGCGGAACCTCCTCGAGCGTCTCGAGCGCCTCGGCGACGTCGCGCTGGAACGTCCAGCCGCCCGAGTGCGGGATCGAGCGCGCGAGCTTGCCGAGGACGTGGCTCGTCGCGGGGATCGTGCTCAGCTCGCACGTCGGCGGCTCGGCCGGCACCCGGACGACGTCGGCGGTGTCGTAGCGAAGAACGACGGTCGTCGTCCGGTAGGGCGCGAAGGGCGTGACGACGAGGGTGCCCGGCTCGCCCGGCTCCGCCTCGCGCCTTCCGTCGAGGCTCACGACCTCGACGAGGCCCGGCGGGACCGGGAAGTGCAGGTGACCGCTCAGGCAGGTCAGCGCGCCCGTGCCGAAGATCTCCGTCGCGGCGTACGGCTCGACGTACTCGACCTCGCCGAAGACGCGCGTCGCTCGATCGCGGAGACCCTGCGTCGCGATCTCGCCTCCGAGCACGATCCGCTCCACGCCGAAGTCCCGCGGCCGGTACCCGAGCTCGGCTCCGCGTTCGACGAGGCTTCCGAAGTAGGACGGCGTCGTGGAGAGGACGTTCGCCCGTGGCCGATGTCCCGGCAGCGAGCGCTTCTCCGCGAGCAGCGCGAGCGCGTGCCCAGGATCGACGAACCCGGCCTGGTACACGACGGCGCCGACCCGCGCGGCGATCTGCGCCGCCAGCATCACCGGGAACAGCGCCCTCGAGCTGACCGAGAGCTGGACGACGTCTCCGGGCTCGACCTGGCGTGCGAGGAGGACGCTGATCGCGCCGAGCACGACCGTCGCCTCGAACTCGGCGCGCGAGAAGTACACGGTGGTCGGAATCCCCGTCGTCCCCGTCGTCAGCGCCCGGAAGGCGGGCCGCGCCCCGGCCGGAACGAACGCGTCCGGATCCGCCTTGAGCATCTCCTTCGGCGTCGGCGGCAGCGCCTCGAGGTCGGCCCAGCGCAGCTTCCGCGGCTCGATCCCGAGCTCGGCGAAGACCCGGCCGTAGTACGGCGTGCGGGCCGCGAGCTCTGCCTGCTTGCGGAAGCGCCGGATCTGGACCTCGCGGCGGGCCGTGTCGTCGAGGACCGGCCCGCGGAGCGCCTCCGCCGCGTCCCGGCCGACCGCGCCGAACTCCTCCCGCGCGTCGACGAGGGCCGTGACGAGACGGTCGAGCGACCGCGTGTGCAGCCGCGTGCCGAAGGCGAGCGAGCACACGTACCGGAGCTGGGCGGGGACGGTCTCGATCATCGTCTCGTCCGCGGGCCGACGGACGGCTGGTGACCGAGTGCCGCAGCCGAGGCGACGAGCGACGGCTGGATCAGCTTCCTCCCTAGTTGCCGAGGATTCATAGACCGCCGACCGCTCGTTGTCAAATAATCAGATGGAAATCAGCTCCGAGACAGCGGCGGCGGCAGTCTCGAGCTGCTCGTCGGAGACGAAGTAGTGCGGCGACGCGCGGACGACGGCCTCGAGGCCGCGGTCGGTCATGTCGAGGAGCGTCGAGCTCCGGCCGCTGACGGTCACCGTGACCCGCCGCTTCGCGAGCGCGTCGCGGACGGTGGCCGCAGGGACGCCGTCGACGGCGAACGAGACGATGCCGGACGGGCGGCGGCCGAGGTCGGTGACCGTCACTCCCGGGATCTCGCGGAGCAGCGACCGTAGGAGGTCCGCCCGGGCGCGCACCGCGGAGGCAACCTCGTCCACTCCGGGTGAGAGCAGGTACTCGACCGCCGCTCCGAGCCCGATCCGGGCGGCGACGTCGGACTCCCACAACTCGAAGCGGGTCGCGTCGCCGGCGAGCTCGTACCGGTCGCCCGCCGTCCAGGTTGCCGAGTGGAGGTCGAGGATCGGCGGCTCGAGCTCGCGCGCGAGCTCCGGCCGGACGTAGAGGAAGCCGGTCCCGCGCGGGCCGCGCAGCCACTTGCGGCCCGTGCCGGCGAGGGCGTCGACACCGAGGCTCCGCACGTCGACCTCGAGCTGGCCGACCGACTGGCACGCGTCGAGGAGCACCAGGCCGCCCGAGCGGTGCACGAGCTCCGTCGCCTCCGCGACGGGATTGACGAGGCCGCCGTTCGTCGGCACGTGGACGAGCGACACGATCCGCACCCGCTCGTCCAGCGTCCGCTCGAGGGCGTCGAGGTCGAGCTCGCCGCTTCGGTCGGCGGGCACCACCTCGACCCGCGCGCCGTGCTGCCGCGCCCGCTGGAGCGCCGCGATCGCGTTGCTCGCGTACTCGGAGCGCGACAGCAGGATCCGGTCGCCGGCGGCGAGCGGCACCGCGTAGAAGAGCTGCGTCCACGCGCGGGTCGCGCCGTCGAGGAGCGCGACGTCCTCCGCGGCGCAGCCGAGGAGCCGCGCGAGACCCTCGCGCACGCCGGCGAGGTCGTCCGCGCGCTCCTCCTCCGCCACGTAGCCGCCCACCTCGGCCTCGCGGCGCAGGTGGCCGACGACCGCCTCCAGGACCGGCGCCGGGGGAAGCGAGGACCCGGCGCTGTCGAGGAAGACGCGGTCGAGGCAGCCGGGCGTCTCGGCCCGGACCCGCTCGAGGTCGATCACTCGCCGCGGAGCGCGGCCGTGAGGAGATCCGTGAGCCCGGGGGAGGGGAGGAAGGCCGCGTTCCAGAGCGCGACGTGGCGCAGGCCCTCGGCGAGCGGCATGTCCTGCGTCCGCTCGACCACCTGCTTGATCCCCGCCACGGTCTGGGGCGGGTAGCCGGCGATCCGCGTCGCGACGGCGTTCGCCTCCTCGAAGAGCGCGCTCGGGGTCGCCAGGACCTTCGTCACGAGGCCCATCGAGCGCGCCTCGGCGGCGGACACGTCGCGTCCGGTCAGGGCGAGCTCCCGGGTGTGCCCGGCGCCCACGATACGGGGTAGCCGCTGAAGCACGCCGAGGTCGGCGACGATCCCGATGCGCACTTCCCGGAGGGAGAAGACCGCATCGGCGGAGGCTAACCGGATGTCGCCGGCGGCGGCGAGGTCGAGGCCGGCGCCGATGCAGCTGCCGTGCACCGCGACGACGACGGGAAGCCGGCTCGCGGGGAGGGCGCCGATCGCGTCCTGCATCCAGGTCGCCTCGTCGAGGAGCTGCTGCGAGACGTCGGGGCTTCCCTCGCCCGCGCGCACCATGCGCCGGTAGCGCGGGACGTACCAGCGCAGGTCGAGGCCGACCGAGAAGCAGTCGCCCGCGCCGCGCAGCACGACCGCCCGCGCGGCCGGGTCCGCGTCCAGCGCCTCGAAGACCGACGGCAGCTCCGACCACACGAGGCCGCCCATGGCGTTCCCGGCTGCGGTGCCCGCGAGCGTGACGGTGGCGACGCCCGTCCGCTCGTCGACCTGGACGTCGAACGCGCGCCAGGCTGCGTGGGCCTCGGCCTGCGTCATCCCACGATGCGCCGGGGCCCGCCTCGGTGCAGGAGCAGCGGCTCCCGGGCGGGATCGACCGACTGCCACACCGGAGCCCCGACGACGAGGACGTGGTCGGCGCACCGATGGAGCTCCTGCACCGAGCAGACGAGCTGCGCCGCCGCGTCCGCGAGCAGCGGCACGCCGTGTTCGACGCGGAGGTCGAGGCCGGCGAAGCGCTCCGCGGGCGCGCAGTGACAGAACCGCTCGCTGAGCTCGCCCTGCTCCGCCTCCAGGATGCTGGCTCCGAACAGGTCGGTCCCGCGGATCGCCTCGAGCGTCCGGCTGTCCTCGCAGAGGGAGACGAGCAGGAGAGGCGGCTCCACCGACAGGGACATCAGCGCGTTGACCGTGCAGCCGGCGGGTCCGTGGGCGCCCGTCGTCGTCACGATCGCCACGCCGGTCGGCCAGTGGCGCATGAAGTCGCGGAATTCCGCGTCGGGGACGGAGGGGAGGAGCACCGAGGTCGCCATCGCCTAGCCCCTCCCCCCCGCGGAGGCGACCGGCTCGGCTACTTCCGGCAGCTGCGCGAGCGACTCCTCGATCGTCTCGTCCGCGACCTCGACGTCGTCGAGCGTGCCGTTCGAGTACGCCTCGTAGGCGGACATGTCGAAGAGGCCGTGGCCGCTCAGCGAGACGAGGATCGTCGGCGACTCGCCGCGCTCGTCGGCCTCGCGGGCCGCGACGACGGCGCCGTGGACGGCGTGCGCGCTCTCCGGCGCCGGGACGATGCCCTCGCAGCGGGCGAAGATGGTCCCGGACGCGAAGACCTCCTGCTGCCGGTACGCGACGGCGTCGATCATCCCGCGGTCGAAGAGCGCGCTGATCAGCTTCCCGGTCGCGTGGTAGCGCAGCCCGCCCGCGTGCATCGAGGGCGGCGTGAACCGGCTGCCGAGCGTGTACATCTTCTGGAGCGGCGTCTGCTCCGAGCTGTCGGTGTAGTCGTACGCGTACCGGCCCTTCGTCAGCTTCGGGCAGGCGGCCGGCTCGACGGAGAGGAGGCGGACCTCCGGCCCCTCGCCCGTCAGCGCGCGGCCGAGGAAGGGGAACGCGATCCCGGCCAGGTTGCTGCCCGCGCCGACTCCGGCGACGACGACGTCCGGCCAGGCTCCGAGCTCGCTGCACTGCGCCATCGCCTCGAGGCCGACGACGGTCTGGTGCAGCATCGAGTAGGTCTCGGCGCTGCCGGCGCAGAAGCGCGTGCCCTCGACGAGGGTCTCCTCCATCGCCTCGGCGAGCGCGATCGAAAGCGTTCCGGACGACTGGCCCTCCGCGAGGAAGCGACGGCCGGTCTCGGTCTCCTCGCTCGGGCTCGGGACGACCTCGGCGCCGAGCATCTCCATGATCGTCTTCCGGTACGGCTTGTCCTCGTAGCTCTTCCGGACCATGTAGACGCGGCACCCGAGTTCGAACATCCGGCACCCCTCGGCGATCGCGGTGCCCCATTGGCCGGCGCCGGTCGCGACCGCGAGCCGCTTCGTCCCGGCCGCCTTGTAGTAGTAGGCCTGGGCCACGGCCGTGTTCAGCTTGTGGCTGCCGGCCATGTTCGCGCCTTCGTACTTGTAGAGGATCGTCGCCCGCGTCCCGAGGGCCGCCTCGAGCTCGCGCGCCCGTCGCAGGGGCGTCGGCCGCCACTGCCGGAAGCGCGCGACCACGTCGTCCGGGATCGGGGTCCAGCGCTTGGTCGAGAGCTCCTGACGGATCAGGCTGAGTGGGATCTGCGGGCTGAGCCCGCCGGCGGCGCCGTTCGGCGGCGGCAGGTCGGGCGGGAGCTCGAAGTCGAGATCCGCGAGCAGGTTGTACCAGTCGTTGGGCGGGTCCATCGCGTCCTCCTATCGTCCGGCCGCCGGGGCGAGCGTCACCTCGCGGTCGAGCAGCGCGAGCGCGCCGTTCGCGAGCAGCAGCCGGTCGTTCGCGTAGTTGAGGCTCGCCGAGCGCAGGTCCCTGAACAGCCGCTCCAGCGGGAACGGCGCGTCGCGGATGTAGCCGTAGCGCAGGCCGACGAGCTGGATGAGCTCGTCGACGACCGCGAACGAGCGCTCCGACGAGAAGATCTTCAGGGCGTTCAGCCGCAGCTGGATCGGCGGCGGCTCGGGGTCGTCCTCGCTCGTCGCGTCGCGGACGACCTGGCTCAGCAGGGCCGCGATCGCGTCGAGGTCGACCCGCACGCGGGCGAGGCGCGTGCGCAGCGTCTCCGAGTCGACGTCGAACTGCTTCCGCCCCGACGGGCTGCGCAGGAGCTCCACGACCGCCTTCGTCGCCGCGCGGGCGGAGCCGAGCCAGCATGCCGCCCAGGCGATGTGGCCGGCGGGGATGAAGCTCCTCGTCGCCACCGTCCGGAACTCACCCGGCCGGCCGACGACGTTCGACTCGGGGAGCCGTCCCGCGAGCTTCACGGCGACGCTGTGCGTGCCGCGCATGCCCATCGGGTTCCACGACCCGCTCGCCTCGATCGTCAGGTCCTCGCGGTCTGCGTACAGGAGTGTGACGGCGTTCGGCGGCGCCGACTCGCTGTCGCGCATCGTCACCAGGAAGCCGTCCGCCTGGAGGGCGCCGGTGACGATCGGCGCGTCGCGCTCGAGGAGCAGCGTCCCGTCCTCCCTGCGGAGCGGCGCCTCGGCGCTCAGCAGGTGGCCTCCCTTGCCCTTCTCGCTCGTGACCGAGGCCACGTAGACCTTGCCCTCGCCGATCCGCGGGAGCACCCGCTCCCTGAGCTCCGGACCGGCGTGTCCCACGAGCGCCGCGACCTGCTGGCAGTGCATGCCCCAGATGAGCGCGGTCGAGAGGCACTCGCCCGCGAGCTCCATGCTCACCGAGACCAGGTCGTCGAGATCGCCCCCGAGCCCGCCGAGCTCCTCCGGGACGAGCAGCCCCATCAGGCCGCTCTCGCGGAGCGCCGCGAGGCCGCGGACGGGGAACTCCGCGGTGTCGTCGACCTCGCGAGACTCGTCGTGCAGCACCGGCAGGACCTCGGCGAGGCGGTCGTCGAGCGTCCGTCCGGCGGGCGCCTGCGTCGTGACGGTCATGACGCCACCGCCTGCACGTCCGTGGCGGCCCCCGCGACCGCCGCCTTGAGGCTGCCCGGGGTGGCGAACGTCTCCGCCGTCATCGCGTCGTCGGGCAGGACGATCCCGAGCTCGTCCTCGAGGTCGAGCAGGAGCTCGACCGCCTGCATCGAGTCCAGGCCGAGCTCCTGGAGCGCGGCCTCGTCCGGAAGCGCCGCGTCCGCGTCCAGGTACTTCAGGCGCTTCCGCAGGATCGCTTCGAAGGTTGCGTCGTCCATCTCCACCTCCAGATCCGGTTGACCGAGCATCAGACCCTCACCGGCTCGCGCGCCTCGACGGGCGCGTGCCCGACGGCGAGCCGTGAAGCCGAGACCACCTCCTCACCGTCGACGACGACCTCGGCCGGCGGGTCGAAGCTCAGGAAGGCGATCAGGCTCGCCGTGAGCCCGTACGCGCCGACGTTGGGGATCGCCACCAGCTCGCCGGGCTCGAGGCACGGCAGCTCCGACCCTCGCCCGAAGACGTCGAGCGGCGTGCAGAGCGGGCCGGCGAGCACGCTCTCGCGCGGCTCGGCGTCGCCGTCGACCGGCTCGACGTCGGGCAGGATCCTCGGGATCCGGCGCAGGCCGGCCATCCCGCCCAGGTGGTTGATCCCCGTGTCGAGGACCACGAAGACCTCGCCCTTCGACTCCTTGACGTCGACGACCCGGCTGACGAGGGTGCCCGACTCGGCGACGAGGTAGCGGCCCGACTCGAACGCAACCTGCGGAGCGGCCCGCCGCCACCCCGGGAGGCGGTCGTCGAGCAGGCCGGCGAGGCGTGCGGCGAGGCCGGGGAGCTGCGGTCGCGCGCCCGCGCGCCCGAACGGCGCGCCGAACCCGCCGCCGAGGTCGACCTCGGTGACGTCGCCGAGGAGGTCGCCCAGCCGCTCGGCCAGGCCGATGCCTACCTCGAACTGCCTGAGGAGGGCGTCCTCGCTCACGAGGTTCGTGCCCATGTACAGGTGCAGCCCGGTCACGCCGCGGAAGCGGCCGGGCTCGCGGGTGACCCACGACGCGTCGGCGCCGAACTGCGACGAGACGCCGGTCATCGCGAGCCCGACGCCCGGGACCGGCTCGTCGGCGTTCACGCGCAGGAGGCAGTCGACGGCCAGGTCGCGGTCGGCCGCGAGCGAGTCGACCCGGTCGAGGTCTCTCGGCGAGTCGACGGAGAAGCGGGTGAGCCCGTGGTCGAGCGCGAGCGCGACGACCTGCTCCGTCTTCCCCGGCCCGGTGAGCAGCAGGTCGGAGGGGTCGGCCCCGGCGCCGAGCGCCGCCCGGATCTCGCCGGGCGAGGACACCTCGGCGCGGCAGCCGAGGTCGATGAGCTCGGCGACGACCATCGGGTGCGGGTTCGCCTTCAGCGAGTAGTAGAGGACGGACTCGTCGGGCAGGCCGCGGCGCAGGTCGGCGTGGGCGCGGCGGATCTCCTCGAGGTCGTAGACGTAGACGGGCGTGCCGTAGCGCTCGGCGATCTCGGCCGGATTCACGTCGGCACCACCTCGGCGAGCTGGCGCTTGTCGACCTTGCCGTTGACGCTCAGCGGGAAGCTCTCGACGACCGAGAGGTACGGCGGCACCTTGTACTCCTCGAGCCGGGCGGCGAGCTCCCCGGCGAGCTCCGCCTCCGTGATCGCGCCGGTGACGAGGAGGCGCGCACCGTCGTCACCGCTCGGCAGCAGCACCGCGGCGAGCTCGACCTCCGGGACGTCCATCGCCGCGGCCTCGACCTCGAC
>Ga0209577_10002943_pt1 | contig 16117 bp, 8 predicted proteins | sample GraSoiAngelo_109_FD_185874 | JGI IMG/M metagenome (GOLD analysis project Ga0209577, IMG submission 185874) | Grasslands soil microbial communities from the Angelo Coastal Reserve, California, USA - 14_0903_12_20cm (SPAdes) (version 2) | ecosystem: Environmental > Terrestrial > Soil > Grasslands ...
GAGCTGTAACCTGAACGTCGAAAACCCAAACGACCCGGACAAGCTCCGCTCGCTTGGGCAGCCGTCGGGGCTGCAGCAACTGCTCGGCGGCGGCGTCCGGACGTGGGTCGAGACCCGTGAGAACTATTACGTCATGCCGCTCGACGCCCAGGCCGACAACTACACGGCCTCGTGGAACAACGCCGCGATGCGATTCTATAGCTCGGTGGGCTCGGACTGCCCGCAACGTTGCGGGTGGACGAACAGCTCGACGGCCCCTGAGGCAGCGGGCGGTCCCACGGTGGAAGTGCTGTGGTACGGGTACTACAACGTGCTCACCACCGCGAACAACGTCTTGACTGGAATCGAAAAGCTCAATGTGTGCTTCGACACCGACTGTTCCGTGGACTCCACCCTGACGCAGCGCAATAAGGCGGTCGCGCGCATGCTGCAAGGGATGGCGCTCGCGGGGATCGCCATGATTTACGATCAAGGTTTCGTCGTGGATGAGACTACGGACCTTTCGAACCCGAAGAGTTTGCCATTCGTCACACGGCAGGAAGTGCGTGATGCGGCGCTCGCGAAACTCGATCAGGCGTACACCGAAGCCGGCGTCACTCCGTGGAGCACGCCAGGCGGGACTGATCCCAGCTGGTTCGGCCTCGGAAGCGGCAGGTCGTACACGAATGTCCAGATTCAGCAGCTGATCCGCACCATGCAGGCCGAGCTGGTTGCCATGTTCCCGCGGAACTCCGCAGAAAACACGGCAGCCGATTGGGCCGCTGTCGCGAATTACGCCTCCCAAGGCATCAGCAGCGGCACCCCGTTCCAGTTTGAGTTTTACATCGACATTACCACACGCGAGTGCGGCGTCGCGTGCATCAAGAACTGGGGCAACTCGGTCAGCACCGAGCGTGTCGACACGCGGGTCGCGGCCCTGCTGACGACGAACCACGTGGATCCCTGGCCGGCGCCGAACGGTAACCCCTGCCCGACGATTTCGCCGGACAAACGGGTCGGCGACGGAACGTACGGACCTCCTGCTAATGACAATTTCGACCAGGTTTCGATTGCTCCGGCGGATGCTGGAGCTGGTACGGATTACGCCTGCGCTGGTGTCGCCATCTTTCCGGCCGCGCGTGGCTCGTACCATCAGAGCAACCTGCAACACGTGCGCTACCACGCGCTGGCGTCCCGGGGTGAAGATCTGCCCGCCGATGACGGCACGGGGCAGGATCCGTTGTACACGACGCAGATGAACGACCTGCTCTGGGCTGAGGGGTTGATCCGCAGTGGTGGTGACCTCGCCCTGGCGGCAGCGAAGATCGACAATTCGCGTGTGACGCGGGGCGGCCTGCCTTCAATCGCCGGTGCGGGTGCTGCGGCGATGATCACCGCGCTGCAATACGAGCAGGAGATCGAATTCATGGGTCAGGGCGTCGATCCATTCTTCAATCGGCGCCGCTCGGGTTACAACGCACCCGCAGCGGGTGGTCGGCCGGCATACGTCGACGGTTTGATCCCCGGCACGCCGCGGCACATGCCCGTTCCTGCCAAGGAGCTCGACATTCTCACGCGCGCCGTCTATTCGTTCGGCGGACCAAGCGCGCCGGATATGTCGAAGTCGGTGGACGGCGGTCAGAGGCAGGAGACCGTGGGCGATCGCTTCCGTGCGTTGCAGAACGCCCGGCCAGGGTATCTGACGCGCTTCCTGCCGAGTATGCGGTTCTAGAGTAGCTCGATGTGAGCTGGAAGAGGGGGCGGGAGTGATCCCGCCCCTTCCTTATTTGGGTATGTGAACCGAGATCTCCCGCTGTCCACGCGTGAGCGGAAATATCTGGTCTCTACCCCCAGGCCACCGAACCCAGAGCGCCGTGGGCTCGCGAGCGCGCCCCAGTACCTGCACGGCGCCATTCTGCGACCAGTAGCCCGATCCCGCCTGAATCTCGCGCACGGGACCCGCCGCCTCGCCGTACCGTAGCCGCAGCTGTGTGCCGACACCCGTCGGATTATCCGCCGGCCCGATGACGCGAACACGGAGGCCGGGAGTTGCGCCCCGGTTTCGGAACAGCCGCGTCGGACCGGCATTCTCGCTGACCGCGAGGTCGAGCCGCCCATCGCCATCGAAGTCGGCGTACGCGGCGCCCCGCTGCTCGCCATACATCACCACCCCCGAGCGCTGGCCGGGCACGGCCTCGAGCCCACCGGTACCGTCGCCGAGCAGCAGCAGGCTGCGGCCGGCGTCGTAGCGCGGCGTGGCGATGCCGGTCGCGAAAAAGTTCTGGCTGAGAAACACGTCTTCTTTGCCGTCGCCGTTGAAATCGGCGACACCGGCGTAAAACGCCGGTGCGAGCTGCGCTTCTGCCGGCAACGGGTGCGCCTCGAACCGATCACCGCGATTCAGGAATACGATGTGATCCAGCGTCGTCGCGCCCAGCCGAACCGCGCCCTTGGCGGCCGGTCCGAGCACCTGATCGATGTTCGCGTCGGCATACGCGCTGAATGTGCGGAGCCGTTGGCCCACGTCTGGGAGCGCTAACACGAGGCGATCGTAGGACTCGAGCGGCGCGGGCGCGCCGATGCGCGGATCCTGCTGTGCCAACACTGCGTCCGGCCGGCCGCGTCTGCTGAAGAAGCCCGTATAGAGCAGCAAGGGATCGGAATCACTCGCGTGGTAATCGACATTGCGACCCCAACTCGTCGCGACAATGTCGAGCCGGCCGTCGCCGTCGAGGTCGCCTGTGGCGAGCCCGTTCCACCGGCTGTTTACGTCCGAGAGACCGGGAAACTCCGCCGCCCTGAATCGGCCGTGGTCGTTCAGGAAGATGTGAATCGCGCCCCACTCGAGGGTGACGATCAGGTCCTGGTCACCGTCCCCATCGATGTCGGAAAACACCGCTGCCGAAACCATCCCCAATTCGTAGAAGAGGTGATCGTTCGCCGAGTCGAGGACGAAGCGTCCGGCGCGGTTGTGGTACAGATGCGAGGAGGGCGACAGTGGATACCCGCCGGGGTAGATCCTCGCACCGACGAACAGATCGAGCTTGCCGTCGCCGTCGTAGTCCGCGAGCGCGAGTGGTCCCACGCTCGCCGTGTCGTTGCCGATCAGCGGCGTCACCGCTCCCGTGCGCGGCGAATACGCGACGACGCTCGCCGTCGTCCGGCCTTCGTAGTTGGCGACACCGGCGAGGGCGAGCGATTCACCACCTCTGTCCGGCCAGCCGAGAATCGTGGTGAGATCGCCGGGGGCAGGCGGGACCTGCACATTCATTGGTTGCAGCCGCGTACCGGTGTTGTGGAAAAATGCAATCTTCCCAGTGCGTCCGGCGCCGACGACCAGATCTTCCTTGCCGTCGCCGTCGAGATCGACCCAGGCGACACCAGGACCGAGCTGGCTGAAGGAGTTGGGCAGCAGGGGCTGACGGCGGTAGTCGTCGTAATACGGTTCGACGTGTTGATGGCCACCAAGCTGGGATGAGATGTCCTGAAACAAAGTCGGGGTTGTGCTGCGTGGGATGTGGGATGTGGGTTGTGGGGACTGCGGTTCGGTAACCTCATACTCCCGATTTGGCATCGCACTATCGATCACGCTGCGCCGTCCGTCGCGCCAGTCGACTTCGATTCGGACGTGCGCGGCCGCGCCGGTTGCGAACGTGAGGCTCGCATCGGAGCTCGAGAGGTACAGCCCGCCGGCCATCATCTCGCGTTGCTGCACCGGGACGGGACCGCCGAGCACGCGCACGCGGCTGCCGATGCCGGCCGTGTTCGGAGCCGCGCCGCGCAACCGCACGGCGACGCGCGGGGCGGTCGCATCGTTGCGGAGGACCGCTGCCGGCTGGTCCAGCCGGTTGATCACCACGTCGAGATCGCCGTCGCCGTCGAGATCGGCGAGCGCCATCCCATGCGAGATGTCGTCGCCGAGATCGAAGCGCCACTTCTTGCTCACATCCTCGAACGTCAGATCGCCGCGATTTCGGAACGCCACGTTGGGCAGCTTCAGCGGAGGATACGAAAACAGCATCCGTCGCCAATCGGTCTGACCGAGCTGATTGAGCAGGCGATATTGCGTGTCGCCATCCATGATGTCCCACCTGTGCCCGGTGCCGATCAGGATGTCTTCCCAGCCATCGAGATCCACGTCGAGAAGGACCGTCGACCAGGACCACCCCGAGCCGCTCACTCCCGCAAACCGCGCGACCTCGGCAAACGTGCCGTCACCGCGGTTCAGCTGTAGCGTGTTGCGCTGCATCTGCGGCCGTTCCTCGCCCAGGCCGGGATGCTTGGCGACGGCGGTGTGCGTCGGGATCTGTGTCTTGAGGCGGCGCGTATCGCGACTGAGCATGTCGACTTCGAACAGATCGGGATACCCATCCCGATTCACGTCGCCCACGGCTACTGCCATTCCCGAATTGCTCGTGGCGCGCACCGCATACCAGGGAATCAGGCGGAAGTGCCCGTGGCCGTCATTGATCCAGCATTGGTCCGGATCCTCGAAGTCGTTGGCGACGTAGAGGTCGGGCGCGCCGTCGCCATTGAGATCGGCGAACACGGCGGAGAGTCCAAAGTCCTCAGGCTCTTCGGCGAGCGGCAGCCCCTTTTCGTCCACGAAGCGGGGATTGTGCGCCATGGGCTCACGGATGAAGTGCCCGGTGCCGTCGTTCAGGTAGAAGTAGTCGGGATCGGCACGTTGTTGGAGGCTGATCCCACCCAAGTCCTCACGGTCCACCAGCCTGTAGTCACGGCGATACTGCTCTTTTACTTCGTACCGATTCGGTCCCCCCCCCAGGCGGCGCGTGACGTTGCCGAACGCGCGCTCCTGGGGCGACATCCGGTCGAGCGTCGTGTAGGCCTTGTCGTTCGCCACGTAGAGATCGAGATCGCCGTCTCCGTCCACGTCCGCGACGGCGACCGTCATGCTGCCCGCCGTCGACGTGAGGCCGGCGGTCTGCTCGGTGAAATGGCCTTTCCCGTCGTTTACGAAGACCGCGTTCGGCCCGCCCAGCGAGACGAGCACCAAGTCCTGATCCCCGTCGCCGTCCAGATCGGCGAACGCGCATCCTGTCGCATGGCGATCCGGCGCCGCGACGCCGGCCTGCTGGGTGATATCCTCGAATCGCCAGTCGCCCAGGTTGCGATACAGCGCGCTCGGGCCTGCGGTGCGGGCCAGAAACACATCGGGACGGCCATCGCCATCCACATCCGCCAGGCACACGCCGGCACCCTGAGCAAGCTGGCGATTGTACAGCAGCAAGGAATCGCTGACCGTATTGCTGAACGAGATGCCAGTTCGGGCGGGAGCGAGCGACGTGAACCCGGGAGTGAGTTTGCCCCGCGGCACGTCGAGCTCGCGCCAGCGGTAGCCATCGGCATCGTGCCATGTCGGCGAGACCGTGGCGGTTTCGTGTCTACAGGCAACAACCAACAAGAGCAAAGGCAGGAGCCTCAACCCTCCACGAGCCCCCACACGAGCGCAGCCGTTCGTTCGGCGGCGCCGCGTCCGTCGGCCACCATCCGCTTCGCGGCCTTTCCGGCGGCCTTGCGGGCGGCCGGATCGTGATGCCACACCAGCCACTGCGAGTGCAGGGGATGACGTGCGTCCGCGGGCAGCGCCACCGCTCCGCCTTGATCGAGTAACAGCGCCGCATCGCGACTCATCCGCCAATGCGGGCCGAATGTGATCGGCACGCCGAACACCGCCGGTTCGAGCAGCGAATGCAGGCCCGCACGATGGAAAGCGCCGCCGACGAACGCGGTGTCGCCGAGCGAGTAGAGATCGGCGAGAACGCCGACGCGATCGACGACGATCACCGGTCCCGGCTTCGCATGCTCGAGCTGCGACAGCCGGATAGGGCGCGGCAGCTTCAGGTGGCGCAAGCGCTCGGCGATGCCCGCCAGGTGATCGGGATTCGGTTCGTGGGGAGCGAGTAACAGCCGCGCGGTCGGGAGCTGATGCAGCAGATCCGCGAACGCGGGTAGAAGTACCGCCTCATCCGACGGCCACGTCGATCCCGCGACGATCGTGAACGTGTCGGGCGCGGTCGCTGCGAGTCGCGCGAGTGGCTCGCGGGTGCGGTCCAGGCGCGCGGCGCGCTCGGCCACGCTGTCGTACCGCGTGTCGCCGGTGACCGCGATGGCCTCGGGGCGTGCGCCCAGCATCTCGAGGCGCTCGCCGTCTTCTTCGCTGATCGTGCCGACCCTGTCCAACGCGTGATACGCCGGCGCGGACCATTGCCGGGTCGGCCAGCGCAACCGCGAGCTGGTCGGCGCCACCGTCGCGGAAATCAACCCCAGCTTGACGCCCCGCCGCGAGGCGGCGAGCGTCAGCTCGGGCCAGACGTCGAGCTTGCTGAAGACGAGCGCGGTCGGTTGCAGCGCGTCCAGGACCGCCGACACTTCGGATGGCCGGTCGAGCGGCAAGTAGTCCGCGATGTCGACCGGGAGGTTCTTCGCGAGCCGCTCAGCCGATGGAGAAAAAAAGGTGAAGGCCAGCTGCCAGTCGGGATGCTCGGCGCGCAGGGTCTCGAGCACCGGCTTGGCCTGTAGTCCTTCGCCTACCGACGGCGCGTGCATCCAGATCAGCGGCCGCTTTGTGTCGCGTTGCACCGCCGCCCACGCTGCAAGACGGGCGGCCAATCCGCGCCGCCCGTCGAGCCCTCGCGCCACTTTCTTATCAAAGCGTGCGACCAGCGGCGCCGCCCGCGTGACGACGTGCACGCTCAGCCGGTACAAGAATGAGGGTTTGCTCACTTTGGCACGCGCGTGCGCACGGCGTAAATCGAATCCAACAAATGCCGCATCGGGTCGGGCGTGTACGGCGCGCCTTCGAGCAAGCCGCCTTCTATATAGAAGGAAGGAGTTGCGTGAGCCCCGGATCGCGCCGCGCGCTGCGCATCGAGCTCGACTTCCTTGCGTACGCTCGCATCGTTGAGGCAGGCCAGCAGTTTCGTTCGGTCGACGCCGGAACGCTGGGCGATCTTCACCAGCGTGTTGCGCGGCTCGGGGAGCTTGGCCCACTCGTCCTGTTGCTTGTACAGCGCATCGTGCGTCGGCCAGAAGCGTCCCTGCCGCGCGGCACACATCGCGACTTCGGCTGCCGCGACGGCGTTGGGATGGATACTCGTGAGCGGCAAATTGATGAACACCCAGCGTACCTTGCCGGTCTGCACGAATTCGCTCTCGATGGTGGGAAGCACCGTCACCGCGAACAAGCGGCACGCCGGACACTGGAAGTCCGCCATCTCGTAGACGGTGACTGGTGCGTTCAACGCGCCTTTGGAGCGGGTGGCGAGCGGATCCTCGTTCTGCGCGCTCCAGCTGCCGACGAGCAGCGCCGCGGCGAGGAGGAGGGAATAGGAGCGAAGACTGGTCAGGGGCCCGACTTCGTCCAGATGGCGATGACTCCGCATTGGGAGTCCGACTTGAGGAATTCGGCGGGCGCTTCGCTGGGACTGCGGTAAATCACGTAGCTCATGGCGACTCGTGACTGCTGATTCACGACTTGTCCGCTGAGCCCGACACAAAAATGGAGTGGCGCGGCGTGCGGTTGCGCCTGTACCGGGACGCCTCGGGACGGGGCAATCCCGAGGCCCAGAGCCGCTACGGAGGGGAGGATGTGGGCGATGTATGTCATGACGGCGACCGTGAGCGACCGATGATAGATGATAGGGCGCCCGCGCCCGGATGCAACCCGGACGTAAGGGGGTTGACAGGGTTATGCATCGGACGGTATAACCCCGGGGAGACCCCAGGTAAGGGGGCCCCCCGAACGCTCCGGCAAGGTGCAGGGATTCCTTGCGTGCATTCGCTCCGGCCATTCGCTCCGGCCATCACGATAGGAAGGTTAGCATCCCCCATCCAGGAGGCGGCATGAATCAAATTCTGTTCGCTGCGTTCTTCACCTCCAGCGCAACATCATCATCCCGGGTCGATGTAGTCGCTCGAAGCTGACGCCGTTGAGATGCCTTGCCGCCGGTCTACCCACCGGCCGGCATTGTTGCGATGTCATACTCGTTCGTCTCAACAGAGAGGTGACCCCATGAAGGATCCGTGCGTCCAGTTTTCCCGCTGGGCGGTGCTCCTCGCGGCCGCATTGGCGCTGCCAGCCATCGCGTCAGCCCAGCAGGGCACGATAAGCGGAATCGTGACCGACCAGACCTCGGGCCAACCCGTGGTGGGCGCCAAAGTGGGCGTGGTCGGCACGACGTTCGTCACCCTGACCAACGCCCAGGGCCGCTACACCCTGGCCCGGATTCCCGTGGGGGCGGCGACGCTCCGGGTCAGTGCGATCGGGTACGCGGCCGCGACACCGAGCGTCACGGTCGCTGATGGCGCGACCGTGACACAGGACGTCGGTCTCAAACTGCAACCGTTCTCGCTCGACGAGATCGTCGTCACAGCTACCGGAGAGCAGGCGAAACGCGAGGTGGCCAACGCCGTCAGCACAGTAAACGCCGGCACCGTCGTGCCGAACGCTCCGATCGCCAACATGAGCGATCTGTTGGGCGCGCGCACCCCCGGCGTCGAGGTGCTGCCGAGCGCGATTACCGGCGGCGGCGCGCGCGTCCGGATCCGTGGTACCAACAGCCTGTCGCTCAGCAACGAGCCGATCTATTACATCGACGGTATCCGGATGGAGGCGAGCGTCAACTCTTCGAGCATCGGGATCGGCGGCACCAACCCGAGCCGCGTGAACGACATCAATCCCGAGGAGATCGAGTCCTACGACGTCGTGAAGGGGCCATCGGCGTCGACGCTCTACGGTACGGACGCCGCCAACGGCGTGATCGTGATCAAGACGAAACAGGGTCGCGCCGGGAAGCCCAGCTGGAGCCTCTACAACGAGCTGGGCATCATGCGGGACTACAATCAGTATCCGATTGCGTACCGGGGTTGGACCACCGGCTCGCTGGCGACGAACGGCACGCAGTGCTTTCTCACGAATACCGTGCGGGCGGTGGGTGATCCACTCCGCTGCGTACAAGACAGCGTGACGCAGTTCAACCTGTTCGCGGACAAAGACGCGAGTCCCAACGGCACCGGCTGGCGCGGCCAGTCGGGGCTCCAGGTCTCGGGCGGCTCCGATGTCGCACGCTACTTCATTGCGGGCGAGTTCGAGAAGGAGTTGGGGGTATTACGGATGCCGTCGTTCGCCTACGAGCGGGTCACAACGGCACGCCAGATCAGCGAGGTGCCCTACGAGCAGTACCGGCCCAATGCCCTCCAGCGGGCGAGTGTGCGAGCGAACATTCAGGCGACCCTGAACCAGAACCTGGACGTCGCCGTGAGTACCGGCTTCATCTCGAGCAGCCAGCGCCTGCCGCAAACCGACAACAATACGACGGGACTCCTCTCCAACGGGTTCGGCGGGCCGGGCAACAAGGACAACTTCGGGTATCGCTTGTACACGCCCGACCAGTTCTTCTCCGAGACAGTGCGGCAGGACATCAACCGTTTCATCGGCAGCCTCACGACCAACTGGCGTCCCCGCTCGTGGCTCTCCAGCAGAGTGACGGGAGGCGTGGACTACACGGGTCGCGAAGATTCCGACCTCTGCCGCCGAGACGAGTGCACGACGTTCGCGGGCAGTCTCGGGCCTTCGACGCTCGGATACAAGCAGGACAATCGCACGGGCTTCTTCAGCTACACGCTGGAGGCCAATGCGGCGGGGACCTATGGCCTGACACCGACGCTCCGCGGCAAGACTACCCTCGGCTTGCAGTACTTCCAGAATCGGTTCGCCCGCAACGGTGCGTTCGGGGGATACGAGTTGCCCCCAGGGTCCACGACGGTTTCAGCGGGCTCGATTCTCCAGGCCGACGAGGCCACGACGATCACGAAGACGCTCGGCGCGTTTCTCGAGGAACAGTTCACCTACAGGGATCGGCTGTACGTGACCGCCGCGGTGCGCCGCGACGATAACAGCGCGTTCGGCAAAGACTTCAGCGCGATCTATTACCCGAAGTTCGGCCTCTCCTGGGTGATTTCGGAAGAAGGGTTCTTCCCGGCCGTCAGCTGGCTGTCGGATCTGCGACTGCGTGGAGCGCTGGGGGCGTCGGGCACGCAGCCGGGCTCGACGGACGCGATTCCGTTCTTCTCGCCGGCTACGGCGAGCGTGGACGGGGTGGACCGGGGCTCGCTCGTCTTCAGCGCCATCGGGAACGAGAGGCTGAAACCCGAGCGCGCGCGCGAGCTCGAGCTCGGATTTGAGTCCACGCTGCTCTCGAGCCGGGTCCACGTGGAATTCACGTACTACAACAAGCTCACCAAGGATGCCTTGATCGCTCGTCCGGTGCCCCCTTCGGCAGGCGCGGCGGCCACACGGTTCGAGAATCTCGGCTCGGTGCGCAACCGCGGCGTGGAGTTCCTCGTGCTCGCGACGATCGTGAACCGTCCTGCCTTGAATTGGGACCTGACGCTCAATACGTCATTCAATCGCAACAGGATCGAAGCGCTCGGCGTCCCGACGATCGTCTCCGCTTCCACCAACCGGCAACAGGTCGGCTTCCCGATCGACGCGTGGTTCCAGCGGCCATACACCTACAGCGACGCGGACGGAAACGGTGTCATCACGGCCAATGAGATCGTCGTGGCCGACAGCGCCGTATACATCGGGCCTGCCAACCCGACGCGAGAGATCACCCTCACGAGTGGCTTCGACCTCTTCAAGCGGAGGCTTCGCATCACCGGTTCCTTCGACCACAAGGGTGGACGCTATCAGCTAAACGGGACGGAGCGGATCCGCTGCGAGTCGCGGCTCAACTGCGACGGGGAGATCGACCCGGCCGCGCCGCTGTGGAAGCAGGCACGGGCGGTGGCCCTTCGCGAGACCGCCGCGCGCACGCAGTACGGCTACATCGAGAAAGCGGACTTCATCCGGTTCCGCGAATTCTCGGCTACTTACCAGTTGCCCGACGTCTGGGCGCGCGCGGCCCATGCGACGCGAGCCAGCATCACGCTCGCGGCCCGCAACCTCTTCCTGATCACGAACTACTCTGGCATCGACCCGGAGAGCAACTACTTCTCCGGGGCGACCGGGATCCAAAGCGATTTCCAGACGCAGCCGCCACCGACGTACTGGACGCTGCGCGTCAATCTCGGCTTTTAAGGGGACGACCCATGACTCCATACAAGAGCCTCACGCTCCTCGCCCTGGCCGCGGCCGGGGCGCTGGGGGCCTGTAAAGCGGACATCCTGGGCGCCACCGACCCGGACATCATCCTGGAGGCCAATTCCGCTTCCGGGGCGCTCGCCTTGAAAAACGGCGTGCTGCTGCGACTGGCCCAAGCCCTGAACGGCGTGCAAGGACCGGATGCGTTTTTCGTGTATTCGGGCCTGGTCACTGACGAATGGCGCTCCGGTGACACGTTCGTCCAACGCAATAACCAGGATCAGCGCATTTGGGAGCCCACGAACACGTTCAACGCGGATCCGTATCGCCGGCTGAACCGGGTGCGGGTCGAAGGCCTGGCCGCGATCAAAGCGCTGCGGCAATATGTCGCCGACTCGGTATATCTCGTGGGACGGATGTTCGCGCTCACGAGCTACGTAGAAACGCTGATCGGGGAGAACTACTGCAACGGCACACCCCTCAGCGGCCTCGATGGCACGACGATTGTATACGGCCAGCCTTTGAGCAACGACTCCGTGCTGGCGATTGCGATCCAGAATGCCGACTCGGCGCTCGCCCAGGCGGCGCTGGCGCCGCCACGGGACTCCATCCAGAGCCGTCGAGTCACGCGGCTCGCGAGTGTCGTGAAAGGGCGTGCCCTGATGGATCGCGGTCAGTTCCTGGCGGCGGCAGCAGCCGTCGCTGGCGTGCCGGACACCTTCCGGTATCAGATCACGCATTCCGTCAACGCCAACACGAACCAGATCTTCGCCCTCAACAACAGCGCACGACGTTACACCATGGTGGATACGGAGGGGGTGGTCGGCCTCGACTTCATCTCGGCCAACGACCCGCGGCTGCCGCGCGCGACCGGCACGAATTCCAGCACCGACCTGATCTTCGACAGCGCTTACCCGCTATTTGTCACCCGGCAGGGCATCTGGACCTCGACGGCCCCGGTGTCGATCGTCACCGGAGTCGAGGCGCGTCTCATCGAGGCGGAAGCGCAGCTCCAGACCGGCGGCAACACTACGACCTGGCTCACCATCATCAACACGTTGCGCACCAACACGGCACTCTATCCTGCGGCGCAATCGGGATTCACTCGGGGGCCAAACCTCACAGCCATCGCGGATACGTTCGCCAGCAACACGTCCCGCATGAAAACGAACTTCCGGGAGCGCGCGTTCTGGATGTTCAGTACCGGCCATCGGCTCGGTGACATGCGCAGGATGGTACGCCAGTACGCGTATCCCGCCGACAGCATCTACCCGAGGGGGGGCTACTACAAGGGTGGGACTTTCGGCACCGCGCTCATGCTGCCGGTTCCGTTCGAGGAGGTCAACAACCCGAACTTCACCCAGTGCACCGACCTAGACCCGTGACGTGAGGGATCTGCGCCTTCTGGCGATCGCAGGCTGCCTCGTCGCCCTCGCGTGTGCGCCGGCACGGCGGACCGCCGAACCCACACCGTCACGCCGCGTGCTGCGGGAGCATGAGATCCGAGGTGCGCAAGTCGCGACGGCCTACCAGGTCGTTGCCCGGCTGCGGCCCGAGTGGCTGCGACGGCGCGGCCGGGTCAGCGTCCGGGATCCTACCGCCGGCGCTGTGGTCGTCTATCTCAACGGTATGCGACAAGGTGATGCAAGCGCGCTCGACGCGATCATGGCGGAGGCGGTCCTCGAGATGGAGTACCTAAACGGACAGGAAGCCACGACGCGGTTTGGAACCGGTCACGGGGGCGGAGTGATTCTCGTCCGGCTGCAGTAAGACGGGGGGACGTGGCCGGGGCGAAACACCACGGGGCGCACCGGCCGGCGCCCTTGTGGTGTCATGGACTGTTGTGGCGCGCACGCGTCGATTCTCAATCCACGGTGCGTAGTCGTCGAAGGCGCAACGGGTAGTCGGCTGCTCCAAGCTATGACCATTGACGTCCATCGCATAGGAACTCAGACTCCGCTCAACAAGATCCGACTGGTACACGATCTTGAGCGTATCCGGCGACCAGGCGCCCCAATCCTCCAGAGCGAAGCTCGTGCTCAGGCGCGCGAAATTCTTGCCGTTGGGATCCATCGCGCAGATGTCCGCGAGGCCATTGCCGAGGCGCGTGAAGATGATGCGGCCGGGCCCGGGGTCCGGCCCCGGCTGGAGCCACAGGCGGCGAGGAGCAGCGGGAGTGCGAGGCAAGCGGCGGTGCGACGCAAAGGGGTCATGGGCTGAAGGTGGGAGCCCGCCGAACGGTCCGGCAGGGGAGTAGGGGTTCCCTTGCGTGCCTTCGCCCGTGTCATCACTATAAGGAAAGGCTCCCACATCTCATCCAGGAGGCGGCATGAATCAAATTTCTGTTCGCTGCGTTCTCCACCGCCAGCGCAACATCATTATCCCCGGTCGATGTAGTCGCTAACCGCCAGCAATAGTTGCTGTTGCATGACCGCTCCGGTCCACGGACCGGATTGATCGCGTTTTCCGAGTCGATTTCCTTCAAATAGCGAGGAAGGGGATTATGCGATTTGCGATTTCGAACGCAGTCTTGGCCGTGACGCCTGCGCTGCTGCTCGCACTGTGCACGCGGCCTTCTGCGGCCCAACAAGGCGAAGTAACTGGTCGTGTTACCGACAAGACGTCCGGTCAGGCTCTGGCCGCGGCGCAAGTCGCCGTTGTCGGCACGACGATTCGCGGGGTCACCGGTCAGGATGGCCGGTACCGCCTCGTCAACGTTCCCGCCGGGCCGGCGACGGTGCGGGTGTCGTATATCGGGTATGCGACGACGACGCTGCCGGTCACCGTTCCGGCTGGTGGGTCGGCCGAAGCGAATTTCGCGATCGCGCAGGCCGCCGTCGGGCTCGAGGCGGTCGTCGTCACGGCGACGGGCGATCAAGCGGTGCGGGAGCAGGGCACTGCCGCACACACCGTGGATTTGCGCGACCGGACGAGTCAGGCCGTCACTACGAATCTGTCGGACGCGCTGAACTCGACGGTCCCCGGCGTCGTCGTGCAGTCGAGCGGCGGCACGACCGGCACCGGGACGCGTATCCGCATCCGCGGCTCGAACAGCGTCTCGTTGTCCAACGATCCGGTCTTGATCGTGGACGGCATCCGCGTCGAAAACGGCTCGAACTCGACCTCGATCGGCGTCGGCGGACAGCAGCCGTCCCGGTTGAACGACATCAGCCCGCAGGATCTCGAGGCGGTACAGGTGAACAGCGGGCCGGCATCGAGCGTGTTGTATGGCACTGATGCAGCCAACGGGGCGATCGTGATGCGCACGCGGCGCGGCCAGCCTGGCGTGACCAAGTGGACGATGTCAGCGGAAGCGGGCGCGCTCAACGACTACGGGACCTATCCGGATAACTACACCGGTCTCACCGCGCTTGACTCAGCGTGCACGCTGACGCGGGTGGCAGCGGGCGCCTGCGTGCAGGCGCAGGTTCGCCGCTTCAATCCGATCGAGCAACGCAGCCCGTTTCGGACGGGCCATCGCGCCCAGTATGGGATAAGCGCTTCCGGTGGCTCCGAACAGACGACGTTCTATATCGCCGGCCACTTTAACAAGGAAGACGGGGTGTATCCGGTCAACACGAGCCGGCAGGTCAACCTGTTGGCCAACGTCTTCGATCATGTGCGCTCGAACATGGATATCCAGGCGACCGCGCTGTATACGAACGGCCGATTGCGGCTGCCGCAGAACGACAATAACGTCTTCGGTGTTCTCTCAAGCGGTTTTCTGGGCGGGTCCGATAGCACGGTGAACGAAGGTTACGGCTTCCTGTCACCGGCGCAGAGCTTCTCGATCCAGACCTACCAAAATGTCGATCATTTCACCGGCAGCCTGCAGGCGAATTACCGGCCGCTTTCCTGGCTCGAAGCGCATGCGGTGGTTGGCACGGACTTCCTCAGCCGATACGACGAGAATACCACATTCCCGGGAGTGATTCCGGCGGCGTTCAACCTGAGCGCCAGCCAGGGCAACCGCAACGCTAATCCCTTCCAGATTTACAACTGGACGGGGAATTTTTACGCCACGGCGTCGTTCGCCCTCACGCCAACGCTGAATTCCACCACCAGCGGTGGTCTTCTCTACTACCACCTCCGGAACCACGGCGTGCTCGCGGGGGTGCAGCAGTTGACGGCCGGCACGAATTCGCTGACCGGTGGGGTCATTCCGACGGTCAACGAACAGACGCTCGAGACGGTCACGATCGGCCGCTTCGTCGAGGAGCGGATCGGCTACAACAACCGGTTGTTCGTTTCAGCCGCGCTCCGCAGCGACGACAACACCTCCTTCGGAAAACGGTTTGGGAACATTCTGTATCCGCGTCTCTCGGTATCCTGGGTGGCCTCGGAAGAGCCATTCTTCCCGCAGCCCGGCTGGCTCGGTGCGCTCAAGCTGCGCGCCGCCTACGGCAGCTCCGGCCTGCATCCCGGGCCCACCGATGCGCTGCAGTTCTTCAACCCGACGCCGGTCGTCATCAACAACACGGACGTTCCGGGAATCACGATCGGCAGTCTGGGCAACGCGGCGCTGAAGCCCGAGCGGACGAACGAACTCGAAGCCGGGTTCGATGCGGAGCTGCGCCCGCTCGCCACGCGCCTGGCCTTCACGTATTACTCCAAGTTGTCCCACGACGCGCTCATTGCGGTGACGCTGCCCCCCAGCTGCGGATGCGGCACGTCGATATTCCGGAACCTGGGCTCGGTGAGTAACAAGGGCGTGGAGATCTCCGCGGTGGCTACGGTGCTGCACAGCCAAAACGTCTCCGTCGACCTCAACCTTGGCGCGTGGGCCACCAAGAGCCGGGTGAAGACGCTCGGGGCGAACATCGCGCCAATCATCTTCGGGCTCGGTGGTGCTACACAGCGCATGCAGATCGGATACGCGCCGGGCAGTTACTTCCAGCGGCCCTACACGTTCGAGGACACGAACGGCGACGGGATCATCGCGACCAGCGAAGTGACGCTGGGACCGAGCGCCACGTTCCAGGGCCAGCCGTTCCCGGATCACGGTGGCTCGGTGAGCGGCACCATTACGAT
>Ga0209577_10002944_pt1 | contig 16114 bp, 17 predicted proteins | sample GraSoiAngelo_109_FD_185874 | JGI IMG/M metagenome (GOLD analysis project Ga0209577, IMG submission 185874) | Grasslands soil microbial communities from the Angelo Coastal Reserve, California, USA - 14_0903_12_20cm (SPAdes) (version 2) | ecosystem: Environmental > Terrestrial > Soil > Grasslands...
AGGCGCAGCTATGCGCATCATGACAGGCGCACCCGTACCGCCAGGGGCTGATACGGTTATACAGGTGGAATTGACCCGCACAGAAGGACCACGCAGCGAATGGGTAGAGATCATGGAAGCAGTTCCTCCGGGGAACAACATTCGCCCGGCCGGAGAGGATATGCACAGGGGCCAGACCATTCTGTTGCAGGGCAGCGAGATCGGACCATGGGAAATTGGCGTCCTGGCAACACTGGGCTGGGCTAGCGTACCAGCAACGCGCCGCCCTCATGTAGCGATCCTTGGTACCGGTGACGAAGTTATTGATGTAGACCAACCTCTACGGCCAGGAAAGATTCGCAACAGTAACAGCTATCTCCTTGAAGCGGCAGTACGTCGAGCAGGTGCGGTACCCCATCGTTTAGGGGTTGCCCAGGATACCATAGAGAGCCTGCGTGAGAAGTTCACCCAGGCTATTCAACACGACCTCATTATCACTTCGGGCGGTGTTTCTGTGGGGGACTTCGACCTCGTGAAGAATATTATGGCGGAACAGGGTCAGATCAACTTCTGGCGTATTAATATGCGTCCTGGTAAACCGGTCGCATTCGGATTTATCGGTGGAATACCCCTCTTGGGCCTCCCCGGCAATCCAGTTTCAGCAGCAGTGACCTTCGAGTTATTTGGTCGCCCGGTAATACGCAAAATGTTGGGATATACGCGCCTGCTCCGTCCACAAATCGATGTCATTGTAGAGGATGGCGTGAGTGACCGTGCTATGCGCCGCCATTATGTACGTGCCCACGTAGAATGGCGGGATGGTCACTTTGTCGCCCACACAACCGGTAACCAGGGTTCGCATATCACAACGTCTCTCTTGAATGCAAATGCCCTGGTAATTGTACCTGAGGGTGGATTTGAGGTCCATCCAGGAGATACAGCCAAGGCCATCATGCTCGACTGGCCTGAGGTTTAATTTGTGAGGCGATAGCGCAATTGGTCACGTGAAATATGCAGTAATGTGGCAGCTTGCACTTGATTGCCGTGGCAGCGTTCAAGGGCCTCCTGCACAAGTTTACGTTCGATGTTCCCTAAAAATACGCGCAGATCGACACCTTCAGGAGGAAGGGTTATCTGTTCCTGCACCTCTTGCAGTCGCTGGGCAGCGCTGCTTCCCGCTTTACGGATCTCCTCGGGCAGGTCCTTAGGGAGAATCTCGCGCCCATCACATAAAATCTGACCACGTTGAATGGCGCTGCGCAACTGGCGCACATTCCCTGGCCAGGAATAGCGCAATAAAAGTTCCATGGCCTGCGGGTTAATACGCAAAGGCTCCATCCCCTCAACCTGATGTAATTGCAAGAAGTGCTCAATGAGCGCCTCAAGGTCTTCTGGCCGCTCTCGCAGAGGCGGCAAGGTGAGTGTTATCACATCGAGCCGGTAAAACAGATCCTCGCGAAAGGCGTGGTGCGCAACGGCACTTTTGAGATCAACATTGGTAGCAGAGATAACTCGCAGATCAACGTGAATCTCTTTTGTACCACCAACCCTCCGGAAGCTTCGCGTCTCAAGAAAACGTAGGAGTTTGGCCTGTAAGACAAGTGGCATTGAGCCAATCTCATCAAGGAAGAGCGTACCACCATCAGCACGCAAAAGATAGCCCTCGCGCAAGAACTTAGCATCCGTGAAAGCGCCTGGCTCAACACCGAAGAGCTCAGTTTCAAGCAGTGTATCGGGGATAGCTGCACAATTGATATCAACAAACTGGTAGGCTGAGCGACGACGACTCAACGTATGGATCGCACGAGCCACGACATCTTTGCCTGTACCGCTCTCACCCTGCAACAGGACAGTTGTCGTGGGGGACTCAGCTACCTGGCGCACCATCATAACAATTTTATGCATGACCTCACTGCGCCCGATAACCATGCCCATACAGGAGTTAGCATCCTCCTGCGCTGGTTCCTTAGATAGTTCATGAGACAAACTACGCGCCTTCACACATATACCTCCCTCTACCACCTGCATTTATTTGGTCCAGACTAGCTTAGCTTCTCCCACCCACATAGGCATAGACGTTATGTGTTGTATACAATGGGCCACTTGGCTGTAAGGGCTGTAAAGGTTGAGGAGCGGCAATCCAACCTTGCCCGGGAACAAAAGTGGCTCCATTGCCACCATTTCCCCATTGTGACTTAGTCTCGAAAGGAATAGATGAACTGGAATAAGGGGGTAATGTTTCAGTAGTTGGAGTGATGGCAGCCCAGGGTTGAGAAGGTATAGCCGCATATCCAGGAGCAATATAACCATTAGCTAGACCAGCTGTGATAAGTTCTCGTGAAACAGGCGACAGTTCATCCATTGGCGCTTGCTGCATAGGCATAGATACTTGTATCAAACCCAGTGCGATCAGTTCACCTGCCAGTTGACAAACGAGGTTAGATGGCATGGCCAATTCCTGGCAGATCAACTGCAATGAGGTTCGCCCATCAACACGGGTAAGAAGCCGCCACTGTTCGGGAGTAATTTGTACTTGCGGATTCCGGTCACGCAGAGATGAGAGGTCCAGGGGCAGCAACACCATCTCAGGCCGCATGAACGAGGTATCGATACGCATTGGCGGTAGAGGTACAGCCACAGGCTGGGGTGGTGAGAGCGGCAGTGAAACCGGAGAATCGGAACTGCTAAACATGTTTAAGACGGGCATTGGTGACTCGGGGAGGGTGAAAGATACTGTACTGGATGGATTTTCACCAACGGAAATAAGTTGTGACGCACTCATCTGGGCAGGAGGAGTAGCAACTACAGCTGGTCTCTGCTGTTCTTGTAAAGCAGGAGATGGAGCCTCGATTGGTGCTGCTGGTGCCTCCTGTGACGACAGAGTAGCAGTTGAAGGTAACAATGAGGTTGGAGAAAGAGCAACAAGGAGACGATCAGTTGGCGGCGGCTGTTTCTCTTCAAAATAGAGTTCGCCACTTTGCCAGGTGAGCAGTACGTGTATCACTTCGCTAGCTTCTTTCGTAGCCCAGGCTCGTAATCTTTCATGACTCACATACCCCAAATCCATCAGGGTCAAGGCTATGCGCGTCTCACCTGGCTGCGCTATACCTATAGTGGAGATCGCTTCTTGCAAGGCTTGTTTTGAAATAACTCCCGCCTGTAAAAGGCGGTCCCCCAGAGTAGCGTTTGGTCGGACCGGGCCGATACACATCAATCGGCCATCCCTAAAATAGAGTTCCACCCATAGTACTTCTTGCTTAATTACAAGCAAACCAGTTTTCGCATATGTCTCGATTCCCTGCAAAATTAACGATAGATTGAGCTGTTCTAACTTACCTATGAATGACACAGTAATTCACCGCCTGTTCAAAAACGGCTCTCAATGCAAGCGTACGTTCCGTTCCCCCCATCCACGGCTTCGTATACCAACCCGAGAGACCACTACGAATGTTGCACTACAAATGCCGACTCAAGTTATCTGGCTTCTTACGAAGCTTCAATCAGTTGACGGACACTATCAACATCATTGTTCAAGCGGGGGCTAACCTTCCCTGACCGGCAATTCCACTATGAAACACCGACCACACAGACCATGAAATAAAAAGGGTTATTTACCTTCTTAACGGAAGGAGAGGGATTCGAACCCCCGGGGCTGTTAACCCAGCTGTTTTCAAGACAGCCGCAATAGACCACTCTGCCATCCTTCCGTGCACTAGTTTACCACAAGTCCCATGGAAAATGGAAGAGACGCGTAAAAATTGCTCTTCACGTGCGTTTATTCATAACCGTGTTTATCTTTACGGGAAGCAATTGAGCCTTTCCACGTCAGAATGATAACAACGAGGTACCCATATACGGACGTAGGACTTTTGGGATAACTACTGTGCCATCGGCTTGCTGATATATCTCCAGGATCGCTGCCATAGTACGCCCAACTGCCAGGCCTGAGGCATTCAGTGTATGCACATACTCAGCATGACCACCATTGGTCGTGCGGTATTTGATATTTGCACGTCGCGCCTGAAACGCTTCGCAGTTACTCACCGACGAAATCTCCACGTAGCGCCCCTGACCGGGCATCCAGACCTCCAGGTCTATCGTCCTGGCGGCAGCAAAAGGCAAATCGGCCGCACAGAGGGCAACGACGCGATAAGGTAACTTTAAACGCTGTAGGACGGTCTCTGCATCCCTTAGCAACCGGTTAAAGGCATCATACGAGTCCCGGGGCTCAGTAATTTGAAAAAGTTCTACCTTGTTGAACTGGTGCAGGCGTAGCAAACCACGTGTTTGCCGGGAAGCCGATCCAGCCTCGCGTCGAAACGCTGTCGACCAGGCAACGTAGCGTATAGGAAGAGTATCTGGTGGTAAAATTGAGTCGCTATGGACTCCAACTAATGGAACCTCTGCCGTCGGATTAAGATACAGTTCATCTTCAGGACAGGTATAGACCTGTTCTTCAAATTTCGGCAGTTGACCGGCCCCTACCATTATTGAGCGCCTCACAAGATAGGGAGGCATTATCTCGGTGTAGCCATGCTCCTGCGTATGCAGATCAAGCATGAAAGAAATCAGAGCCCGTTCTAACCGCGCTCCCAGACCTTTCAAGGTAACAAAACGGCTGCCAGAGAGCCTGGTTCCAGTTTCAAAGTCAAGCATTCCCAAACGTTCGCCCAGTTCCCAATGGGCACGTAGCTCAAAAGGAGTGGGAACGGGCTCTCCCCAGCGCTTCAGTTCAAAATCAACAGACTCATTATCACAATCCTTGACACTTGGATGAGGAATATTTGGTAGACTTAGTAACAGTGGCTGGAGGCGTGTATCAATATCAACGATTTGCAGTTCAAGCTGGCGAATATCTTCTGTTGTAGCCTTGATCTGTTTATTTAGCTCTGTACGCTGCTCAACATGTACCGTGCGTACCGTCTCTTTAAGCAGTTTCAGCGCATTATAAAGCCCATCACAGCGTGTGACAAGCCCACGTCGTTGCTCAATGAGACGTAATAGCTCGTCGATACTTTGAGGGTCACGACGTCGATGCAATGCCTCACGCACTACTTCGGGATGCTGGCGAATAAAATCAGGGCTCAACATGACCACAGTATAGCATACACAGGAGCATGCCTCTTTGGTTTCTATAACCCTTGAAACTAATTTCCAGCTAAGCCGTGAAATAAGCAGTAACCTTACTCTAACCTTTACCAGATTCGCTGGAGTTTAACCATGCCTGACAACCAGGAACAGCCATCAACAGAAAAGCACATAATAGGAAAAACAATTTTGATAGTTGAGGATGATGATTCTTTCGGGGAGTTTCTCTGTCAGGCTATTTCACAAGAAACGCTCCACCAACCACTACGCGTTCCCGATGGTTTTCAAGCTTTACAAGTCATCACAGAGATCACCCCGGACCTGGTTATTCTAGATTACTACCTGCCCGGCATGAACGGTATCGAGCTCTATGATCAACTCCATGCTGCGAGAAGGCTAGAACATCTCCCTGCCATTATGACCAGTCCAGGCGTACTCGAGCACGATATTCAAGACCGTCACATCGTCGGCATGAGCAAGCCCGTCGAATTGACCAAGCTTCTGGATATTCGAGCCATTGCATATCAGTTTGTTCTGCGGTACACTATCGTATGTTTAGTAGCAAGCAACAAGCATCAGGCTAGCAAAGAACAGAGCATGATAACCGTCGTCAAACAGAATCCGCTTGGGGAGGCGAAAGTCCAGTATCAAGGTGAAATTGTCGAACGGACATCTCACAAAGTGATTATTCAAGCTTACTGGTCCCGCACAACAAAAAACCTGGGATACACCAGCTTTGAACCCGGAGACCGTTTTATAGAGTATTATTATACCAATCGCTGGTTTAACATCTTCGACATTGCCGGCATTGACGGCGAGAGAAAAGGCTGGTACTGCAATATCGCCGAACCGGCTGTTATTTTTGATAACCGTATCGAGCAGGTTGACCTGCTCCTGGATGTATGGGTCACCCCAAAGGGCGAAACACTCATACTGGATGAAGATGAGTTTGCCTCTGACACCACGCTCAACGAAGAGCAGCGTAAGGGGGCCAGGCAGGGCTTGCGCGACCTCTTAGAAATGATTGCAGCACAGCAGGAAACATTTGCAAACATAGAGCACATAGGTACAGAGACAAAGAGAGAGTTTTGATACAACGGTGTTAGGAGATTATGATCAGTATTGACATTCCCCAACTGGCAACGATCGAATTACATCACGCAATTTTCGATAACAATACGCCGATAAGACTCTGTTTGTACAATGAAAACTAAACCAGCACATAGTGAAGAGCCTCTGGCACCACCATCTTCCGTTAAACAATCAAAGAACGGGCTATTCTACGTCTGTATTGCAGTCTTTTTCTTTTCAACCAGTGCCATCTTCGTGCGCTGGTCTCAGCCATTTAATGCTATTGAAATTGCCTTCTGGCGCTTTGTCATAGCCACCCTCCTTGTATCCATCATGGGTCTCATCACCCATCAACCACTACTGATAAAACGAATGCAGCTACCTCGTTTCATTTTCTATGGACTGGTGACGGCGTTGCACTTCATTTTCTACATCACTTCATTGCAATTTACAACCATCGCCCATTCCCTGGCGATTACCTACACTTCGCCTGTGTTCGTGACCCTCTTTTCGGCACTTGTCTTGCGTGAGCCACTACCACTCCGCAAGTACTTCGGTATCGGACTAACTATTATTGGAGTGGCGATCATGGCTGGCTTTGAGCCGCACTACACAGCCTGCTCTCTACATGGGCAATGTATGATACTCGGTGATGCTCTGGCAGTTCTGTCTGCCTTGTGCTTCAGCATTTACTCGATAGCTGGGCGAGGAGAACGAGATCGCCATCCCCTATTTCGCTATACTACCAATGTGTATGGACTGGCAGCCTTGTGGCTATTGCCTGCAGTTCTTTATTTCGCTTTTCAACATGCCTATCCCCTGGCAGCAATAGCCGCTGTCGCGGCCCTGGGCATTTTCCCTCTGGGTCTGGGTCACACTCTCTACAATGCAGCTGTACGCAAAGTTCATGCTACCTACGCCAATCTGATAGCTACGCAGGAAGTGACCGGGGGAGTCATCCTCGGTATCCTTCTATTACACGAGATTCCATCAATTACTACGGTCATTGGTGGGGGAGTAACGCTAATTGGTATTATGGGTGTATTAGTGTAATTGCTTCATTTGCTCTATAATTGGGCCATGACGTTTTTACTGATTGCTCGCAAAGTAGCAAACACACCTTTTCCCTCAAAGGCGATTGCTTCAAAGCTTGGGACGCGCCGGCGATTGAGGTAGCGTTCAAGTACGCTTACCGGCAAGGCCGAAGGCACATCGCGCTTATTCCATTGTATAATAAAAGGGAAATTGCCCAGTTCTTTACCTATACGGCGCATGTTCATCTCTAACTCACTGATACTCTGCACATTTTCTTCAAACTTCTCGGCCTGAGAGTCGGCCACGAAAACAATGCCATCAGCACCATTGAGCACAGCAAAACGTGTGCGCTCATAGAGGATCTGGCCGGGGACGGTATAGAGGTGGAAGCGTGTGCGGAAACCATGGACAGTACCCAGGTCGAGCGGCAAAAAGTCGAAGAAAAGCGTGCGCTCCGTCTCGGTCGCAATCGAGAGCATCTCTCCACGGGCACTTGGGTTAATGCTTCTGAACACGTACTGCAAGTTCGTTGTCTTACCACAATAACCAATGCCATAATAGACAATTTTACAATGTATCTCATGGGAAGCTATATTGATCAGCGCCATTGGTACTACAACCTCTAATCGCGGAAAAGCAAATCGATGGTATCTTCGACCGAGGAACGAAATTGCACATTGATGACCGAGGATTTGGTGCGCGAAGTGTCGGCTCGCACTCGCTCCAGAATGCGCCCCATTTCGTCTGACGCTTTTTTCGAGAGCACCTTGACCAGGCCAATATGGGTCAATTTGTCGAATACAATGACAAGTAGCCATTGTTCTTCTACCATCGTGGTGTAGATATTTTCGTGTACCCCTTGTTGGAAGATGGTGCGAAAATCTTTCTCGCCAAGTAGTTCAGCAATATGGCGTGAGGATGAGAAGGCACCGGCTAGCAGCGCGCCGAGCGAAGTAGCATTACGCCGTACGCCCGTCCCTTGAGTCGCTATAACCTGACCACTTTTGTCAATCAGCATGACAGAAGTAGCATTCGTGTCATTCATGAGTTTATTTAACACGGTAGAGATAATAGCGAGTTCACGATCTGAAATGACCAGGTTTGTCAGTTGTTCCATGTACGCGTTGCCTCCGTGTACACGCGATAGTACAAGTTACGCTATATCAAGAGCTTCAAGAATTTCGTTTCGAGTCGTTTTGATCAAATGGCGCACGCGAGCAATATTTGAGGCATTATCAGAAAGAGTGACCATGAGGGCGAAGTCACCCAAAGGATCAACGCTCACGAGACCATTTTCATATTCCATGAGCACTCCAATAACACTCCCTCGCGCAATCTCTTTTCCCAATGCCTCAGCGGTACTAAGGCCGGTGGTCATAATAGCGCCCACCGCCTCCATGTCATCTTTCCCATCATGCGTTAGCCCCTCTATCATCAAACCGTCGCGCCCTACCAGGATGGCTTGCCGCACTCCAGGGATCGATAAAAAGCGACTCAATGTCTGTTTCAGGTCAACCATACGTCCCTCGCCGGGGCCACCACAAAGGTACGCCCCTACTATAAAACGACGACATGCCCATTCTCTACAAAAAGAAGGCGAAGCCAGCATAAATCACCGTCATTCTAACTGATGAGGAACCTGAGAAGCAACTCGATGGGACATCTTGGCTAATTCATACCCCCCTCACCTATTCTTCACGCCATAATTGGGGGCTTCACGGGTAATCATCACGTCATGCGGATGGCTCTCACGCAAACCGGCGCTGGTAATGCGTACAAAGCGAGTACTATTGTGCATATCCTCAATGGTTGCAGCGCCGCAGTAACCCATGGATTGCCGTAAGCCACCAACCAGCTGGTGAACCAATGGGCCCAGCATACCCTTATAGGGCACCTGGGCTTCAATACCTTCGGCAATCAAGTGAGTCTCATCAAGTACATCACCCTGGAAGTAGCGATCCTTGCTATAGCTGCGCTGCTTCATAGCTGAGATCGACCCCATGCCCCTGTAGTCCTTGAAACGCTCCCCATGCGAGATGATAAGTTCGCCAGGACTCTCATCGACCCCCGCCAGGAGACTGCCCAACATAACTGCATCGGCACCCGCAGCAATAGCTTTTGCAATATCACCGGAATACTGAATACCACCATCGCCAATAACAGGCACGCCATACGACCGCGCAGCACGGGCACAATCATAGATCGCTGTGATCTGCGGCATACCTATGCCTGCAATGATGCGTGTCGTACAGATAGCCCCTGCACCAATACCAACCTTGACCGCATCTGCGCCGGCCTGGATCAGCGCCTCGGTGGCCTCCGCAGTAACGACATTGCCCGCTATCAATTGCACCTGTCTACCAAAACGGTCTTTGACCCGCGCCACCGTTTCCAGCACCATCTGAGAATGAGCATGTGAGGTATCCACTACCAGTACATCCACACCTTCCTCGATCAAGGCAGCACAGCGAGCATCGGTATCTGATCCTACACCCACAGCGGCACCCACACGCAAGCGGCCATATTCATCTTTGGCTGCATCGGGATACAGGATTTTCTTCTGAATGTCTTTCATGGTGATAAGACCTTTGAGCATTCCACGCTCATCCACCACGGGTAACTTCTCAATTTTGTAGCGGTGCAGGCTGTCGCGCGCTTGCTCTAACGTCGTACCAACAGGCACCGTAATGAGGTGATCCCGCGTCATGAGTTCTGCAACAGGACGCTCCGGATTGGTCTCGAAACGAATATCGCGGTTGGTGAGAATTCCAACCAGCTTGCCATTTTCAGTAATAGGGATACCGGAGATATGGAAGTGCTGCATAGCAGCCAGAGCTTCACGTAGTAAAGCCATGGGCTCCAGTGTAATAGGATCGGTAATCATGCCAGACTCAGAACGCTTGACCTTATCGACTTCCTGAGCCTGGTCTGCAATGGACAAATTACGATGGATAATACCAAGACCACCTTCGCGAGCCAGGGCAATAGCCAGCTTGCCTTCGGTAACTGTATCCATAGCGGCGCTGATGATAGGGATATTGATGGTGATCGCACGAGTTAAACGAGTTTGTGTGGAGACTTCACGAGGAAGTACGGATGAGGCGGCAGGCACTATGAGAACGTCGTCGAAAGTAAGTCCTTCCCCGGCAAACTTGTTGTCAAAAGCGCCGGGGTTATGCGCCGAAGACATGATGGCGGCATCCTCCTTTCAATACATCCCTGCAACGACGCTGCCTTTACCTATTAAACAGTCGAGAAACGACGCTGGCGCGTCTAGCTTTCGCTCATCTCGACTGCAAGGAACCCTGCCCGGGGGCAGGTAATCGTCTACTCTTCGAGTCAGCAAGGATAATGGGTAGCCTTACAAAAACGCCCAGCGCACGTGATAACATGAACTGGGCTCACATACATAATGAATGATTACAACTTTCCTGCTAATGGCTGAGAACAATGAATATTTCCTAGTAGTGTAGCACCCGAACTTGTGCTACGTCAAATTTCCTGATAACACCCTCCGGCCTTTTTGAATAGATGTTGAGTCTATCTGCTTGGGAGTATTAGGAAGAGTAATCTCTAGAGGAATTCCTGGCGCCAGTGAAAACTGTTAGAAATAGCACAAATGCCGTTCCTGGAGCCCGGACTTCACAATAGCCCCGGCTCCCGGAACGGCACCTGTGCCAGCTTTAGATGACTACCCCCTTATAGTGTACGCCCTCCGCGGGCACCCATAAAGAGGTTGTACAGCAGCACAATAACGGCCGCAATTATCAGAATATGAATAAGGAAGCTCGAAACGTGTAAAACGACAAAGCCTAGTAGCCAAAGAATTACTAGAACGGCAACAACCGCCCAAAGTAGACCAACCATAATCTGTACTCCTTTCAATCCATTCCTTCATGATCTCGTACGAACTAAATGATGGTATGCTCCCTCGTATTCCCTAAAAGGAGAAGGAAGTCTCCATCTACTACCTTCAGCACGAATCACAAATGCAACTAGTTTTATATAACCGTGCAAAAAAGGTTAGAAAATGGTTAACCTTTGATAAGCTTGGCATAAGCTTGCCAATTGAAGCGAGTTGCTGTACTGTAATAGAAGACTATTTTATACCAGTCCCATGTTGTTAAGGAGTTAACATCTATGTCTGCTAACATGCAGACAACGAAGCAAAAGGCTTCCTTGCAGGCAGCAGGAAGCCTTGCGCTGGCTGAAGAGGCTATCGTTGTTGACAATTTCAGTAAAAGCTACGGCTCTCGACGGGTCGTTGACCAATTACAATTTACCGTTCATAAGGGTGAAATCTTTGCCTTGCTGGGACCAAATGGCGCGGGCAAAACCACCACCGTCGAAACCCTGGAAGGCTACCGTACTCCCGACCGGGGAAGCGTTCGTGTGCTGGGTCTTGACCCCATTCGCGAGGCACAAGCCCTCAAACCGCACATCGGTGTCATGCTGCAACAGGATGGTCTTTACCCTGGATTGACAGCTCGCGAGGTCTTGCGCCTCTTTGCAGGCTACTATCGGCAGCCCCAAAACATCGATGAGCTGCTAGAACATCTTGGACTCACAGCAGCCTCCAGGACACGTTGTCGTCGTCTCTCTGGCGGACAGAAACGTCGTTTGGCTCTTGCACTGGCTCTGGTAGGCAAGCCAACTCTCTTGTTTTTGGATGAGCCAACCTCCGGTATGGATCCCCAAGCTCGCCTGGCAACGTGGGAAATTATCCGTGACGTAAAACAGCGGGGAACGACGGTGCTGTTAACCACGCACCTGATGGACGAGGCAGAGCGCCTGGCAGACCGCGTGGCCATTATCGATCATGGGCGGCTTCTTGCCCTCGATTCTCCCGCTCAATTGACAGGCCTGCACAATGCCAGTATCGTGCGCTTCGTCGCCCCCCCCGGCCTTGATTGCACGAAACTGGGGGCATTGCCCTCCACTCAAAAAGCAGAGGAAATCCGCCCGGGCAGCTATTTAATCGAAACAGCGCAGGTTCCAGCTTTGCTGGCAGAGCTAACAGCCTGGTTACGCGACAATAATATCACACTCTCTGAACTACGCGTAGGACACGGCTCACTGGAAGACCTTTTCCTGCGCCTGACCGGAGCAGAGGTACGCGAATAATATGTCAACACAAACATTCAACCAGAAAACTACACCCAGCAAGGCAGCCTCCCGCAGCCGCCAGATTTTGACACAGACTCAATTTGAGCTATTGCTTACTCTACGACGCGGCGAGAACATACTGGTTACTTTGATTGTACCGGTAGTGCTATTGATCTTTTTTACCTCGCTCAATATCGTACCTGCTGTCAATGGATCCGCCGTCAACTTTCTCTTCCCAGGCATACTCGCCCTGGCAGTGATGGCTGCCGGCATGGTAAACCTGGGTATCGCGACTGCCTACGAGCGTTACTACGGTGTGTTGAAACGCCTCGGCAGTTCTCCCCTGCCTCGTAGTGGGCTTATTATTGCCAAAATTATCTCGATACTTCTCCTGGAAATAGTTCAGGTAGTTTTACTGGTAGGCGTAGCCATCCTTCTCTACGGCTGGCAACCTGCGGGTTCACCACCGCTAGCCTTGCTGGCTATGGCGTTGGGAACAGTAACATTTGCCGCTATTGGCCTTGCCATGGCCGGGGCGCTTCGTGCTGAATTAACCCTGGCAGGAGCTAATGCGCTTTTCCTGCTCTTTATCTTGCTCGGTGGCGGCATTCTCCCCCTGAGTCATCTACCGGCCCCGTTGGCAGCCTTTGCTCAATTTCTGCCTGCCGCCGCTCTCACCCAGGCGTTGCAAGCAACCATGAGCAACAATGGAACCTTTCCTGGTTTCGCCTTTCTCATACTGGTTATATGGACCATAGTGGTTCTTGTGATAGCCATACGAACGTTTCAATGGGAGTAGCTGCAATATCACGTACGCATTACCGACCACACCCATTGATTCGGGCACGTATAGTCAAGAACAGCTACACTTCCACCATCGGGGGGCAAATAACTGATGATGAACTGTGGAACACTGGAGTGCTGAAGTCGATTCTGGCTATCCGGTATGAAAACAGAGATACCATCATCCCCATGTACCCTGGCAATGGTCTCATTATAAGTGGCAACCTGGTCAATGATGATTTTCACGCTAAAGCTTACTGTGACACCTTGCTTATCGAAGCCCAGATAGCGCGGAATAATAGTATCATCTGCATGTCTAAATGGATCATGAAACGTATAATCCGTTTTGTAAGGATTGTCCGGTGTAGCCATCATAAAAGCAAAAGATTCCGTACATAAGTGATACTTATATGCGCTATTTGGCACCCGGCCAAGATGCAAACGCACTATAGGCGTTGAAGTGGTTAACCGTGCTCGGAGTACAAAAAAACTGGCAGCAACGACTACTATCACCAGAGGAAGGAGGAGCCAACGTCTCTTATTCATAAATGCACCCCTTCATTCAACCGCCCCACGCACTACGAGTAACGATGAATGGAGTACTTACCTTTGATTACGCACCGGGGTGACCATTGGTTTCTCATCTGGTGTTTCGGGTTCTGCCTCCAGCTCTGACTGCTGTAATTGTGCCAGCGTGATGAGAAACATACAAAGAATGACTACATGGAGCGCAGTACACCAGGCGCAGATGGTATGCAAGCGAACAATTTCTACATAGACCAGGTATAGAGCGGTTACTATGCCAACAAAGGACCAGAGTAGTTGTGTTATTCTCAGCCAGCGCTGGCTCGATGCTGAACGCAATCCAATGAAAGCCAGAGCGCCACTGACTACACACCAGCCTAGACCTGGAATGGTTATGGGCACAGTAGTACCTGGAATAAGCGAGTAAGAGCTGGACAGGACACGAGCACAATCAATCAGACCGTTAGTTGAGCAGATGAGAGGGGTGTGTTCATAATGGACGGCTGTCAGATACATAGCAATGCCGGCCCCCAGGAGTGAAAGAAGCAATATTAGTATCTGTCCACCTGAACGTTGTATATATGTCATCACTGCCTCTGTTTAGAAATCTTGATCAGTGTCATCTGCCATAATTGATTGAATTATGAGGATAGGATACCCCTGACGAGCATTTAATGTCAATACTTACGTGGTAAGCACTGCAGATATATCAATCAGCATGACTTTCAGGAAGAAAATAGAAATGACGCAGGCTATTTCACTAGATGTCCCGCGTCATTTTCTTTTCCGTTTAGAGACTTATCGCCTCGAGAACCTGATAGGAACCTTCACTTAAGCAACTGGAGGGGTGACTTTCTCAGAGAAGTGGCAGGCCGCGTAATGCTCACGACCTTCCTTGCGTTCGAAAGCAGGTTCCACCTCACGGCAAATCTGCTGCGCCATGGGACAACGAGTATGAAAGCGACATCCAGAAGGAATGTTGATTGGACTGGGTAAATCACCTGATAAAATAATACGCCGCCGGCGTTTCTCAATCTGTGGATCAGGAATAGGTATCGCTGAAAGCAATGCCTGGGTATAGGGATGCTTGGGAGCGGCATAGAGTTCATCACGATCGGCTAGCTCGACGATCCTTCCTAGATACATTACCGCAATGCGGTCCGCGACGTGGCGTACTACGCTCAGATCATGCGAGACAAAGAGATACGTCAGATTAAATTGATTTTGCAGCCGCTGCAACAAATTGAGTACCTGCGCCCGCACAGAGACATCGAGCGCCGACACAGGTTCGTCGAGAACGATAAATTCCGGATTGATTGAGAGGGCCCGTGCTACCGCGATACGTTGCCGTTGCCCACCGCTAAATTCATGGGGGTAGCGGTCTATGTATTCTGAACGCAGACCCACAACACGCAACAACTCAGCTGTTTTCTCCCGAATCTCACTGCTCGAACCTATTTCATAGATGTGCATAGGCTCGGCTATCAAGGAGCCAATGGTAAAGCGGGGATTGAGCGAGGCAAAGGGATCCTGAAACACCATCTGCACCCGGCGGCGCATCAGTCGCAAATCCTCCCCATCCATGCGCGCCAGGTCCTGGTTGTCGAAAATAATTTGCCCCTCCGTGGGCTTATACAGGCGTATAATTGTGCGTCCAATGGTTGTCTTGCCTGATCCGCTCTCTCCAACCAGGCCCAGTGTTTGACCTTGCTCGATCGTAAAACTGATGCCATCTACCGCACGCACATAGCCGACCACGCGTTGTAGAACGATGCCCCTTGTTAACGGAAAGTACATCTTGAGATCGCGAATATCTAATAATGTCTTGCTCCCTACAAGCGTTTCTGCCATCTCATCCTCCTTCCTTATGAGGTCTGCTGTAGAGTTGCATCTGCCGGGGTATTGATGGCAGCCTGCATTGCTTCTAGCCTGGCTTTGCGCCGTCTATCCGCGTAGGCTTGCTCTTTGGGATCGGTTACGTCCACCCAGCAGGCCTTGAGGTGCGCCGAATTTCCGGCTACCGGATCAAGCGGAGGCATCGTGCGACAGATAGCGCGAGCAAAAGCACAGCGGGGCATAAAAGGACATCCTGGAGGGGGTTTCAACAAGTCGGGCGGAGCGCCCTCGATAGTTCTCAATTCAGCATGCCGTTTCTCATCCAGGCGAGGAACCGAAGCCAGCAAACCCAGCGTATAGGGGTGACGAGGATTAGCATATAGTTCACCCGTCGGCGCGGTCTCCACCACTTTCCCGGCGTACATCACCACCACACGGTCGGTCATCCCCGCCACAACGCCCAGGTCATGGGTAATGATCATAACGGCCGTCCCAAACTCACTGGCTATCCCGCTGATCAACTCGAGGATTTGCGCCTGCACGGTTACATCCAGGGCCGTTGTCGGCTCGTCGGCAATCAGTAATTTGGGATTGCAGGCTAAGGCGATGGCAATCATCACGCGCTGGCGCATACCACCACTGAACTGGTGCGGATAGGAATTGACCCGTGCAGCGGCATCAGGAATGCCCA
>Ga0209577_10002946_pt1 | contig 16110 bp, 14 predicted proteins | sample GraSoiAngelo_109_FD_185874 | JGI IMG/M metagenome (GOLD analysis project Ga0209577, IMG submission 185874) | Grasslands soil microbial communities from the Angelo Coastal Reserve, California, USA - 14_0903_12_20cm (SPAdes) (version 2) | ecosystem: Environmental > Terrestrial > Soil > Grasslands...
CCTGGACCGGCGCCTGAGCGGCAGCGGCCGGGACCGGCCTGGCGGCGGGCGGGGCGACCGCCGCCGACGAGGGCGCGGGGCTCGTGACCGGGCTGGCGGCGCCGATGGCCGGCGCGGCGGCGCTCGCGGCCGGAGCTGCAACGGTCGCCGCCGGGGCTGCGGCGCTCACGGCCGGGACGCCGGCGCCGACCGCAACCGGCGGCTCGGGGGCGGCCTCACGGGGAGCGGACGCCACGCCGCTCGCCGACTCGTCGATGCCGACCGCCTCCTTGACCCGATCGAAGATCGAGCGATGCGCGACCGGCTCGGGTTCCGGTTCGGGCTCGGGTCGGGGCGCCGCCTCGGGCACGGCCTCGACGACCTCCTCGCCGTAGAAGCCGAGGTACTTTCCGCAGTTGCCGCAGAAGCCGTCCATCTTGGCGTCGTAGTTTCGATGCCCGCAGTTCTTACAGACGATCAGGGTCACGCGGTCGTCACCTCCACCTGTTCACTGACGTCGGCGCGCTTGACGATCTCGACCTTGTGCGTCACATGGGCCGGTTTGGAGGCGGCGACGAGCGCCTCGAGCCGCCCGCGGTCGATGGCTTCGGGATGGTCGACGATAATACGCACCTGGAGCGCGAAGTTCGGCGAGCCCGGCAGTGCCGAGTCCGCCGTGGTCGAGGTCTTGACCCCGCCGGTGTCCTCGATCTCCACCTTGGCGCCGGTGAAGGTCTCCAGGTGGGAGCGCAGGCCGGCGAGAGTGCCCCGGACGCGGAACAGCTCGTGGGCGCGCGCCACGAACTGGCGCCGCCGTTCCAGCGAGAGGGCCTCGTCCAGCTCCAGGCCGACCCAGGCGCCGAGCCAGTCCAGGAAGTCCTCTGGGGAGAGCCAGGCATCGAGGTAGGCCTCGAAGTTGTCGAGGGTGCTGAAGACCGGAGCCAGCATGTCGTCGAAGGCGCCCGTGAGCCGCTGGGCGAAGCTGTCGTCCTGGAAGAGCGCGGGCAGCTCGGGACCCATCGGCCGCGGGGTATCCAGCCTGGGGACCAGGCCGCGGTAGAGCCGCGGCGGCCTGGCTCGGTTGGTGGTCGTCGTCACGGCGGTCTCGATCATGAGGCCAGCACCTGGTGCTCGTAGGAGAAGACCAGCGCATGGGGCTCGATCTGCAGCCGCTGGACCGCCTGGCCGCGCTGGCCCGTCACCGGGTCGGCGCCGAACAGCCGTGCGTCCTCGACCAGCTCGGTCCCGCGGAGACTCTGGAGCACGGAGTAGACCTCGCCGACGTGGACCGGACGGCCGAACGGCCAGCCATGGCCGTCGGGGCCTCCCATGATCGGATGGAAGTAGCGGTAAAGCGCATCGAGAGCCTCCGTCTGAAGGCGGACCGGGTTCGCAGCCGTCCGAGCCTTCAGCCGGGCGACCACCGTGACCCCGCGGTAAACCGGCGGTTCGATCGCGATCCTGGTCCCGGCGACGCGGGTCTCGGCCAGCCGGCGGGCGATCCGCGCCATGGTGTCCTCGGATGGAACCATCTGCTCGAAGCGCAGCCGGCCGCCATCGCCTTCGGCCGCGGGGACCACCAGGACCCGAACCCCGCCCGCGTCGGCGCCGTCCCCGGCCGCGACCGCGTGCACCCGGGCCAGCTCAGGAGCCACCTGGCGCGCCAGGTGCTCGTAGTCTTCGGTGGTCACGGCCCGGCCGCGCGTGCGCAGGGTGATCGGACCGCGCGTCTTGGCGCTTTCGATCTCCTCGCCATCGACACCGCCGTCGGCGGGGCGCCGGTTCTCCACCCGCGTGATGTACGGCATGGAGGTCTTGAGGACCCGGACCGAGCCCCTGGCCACGTTGCCCCGCCGGCCGCCGCCGATCAGGTAGGAGCGCAGGCGCAGCCGCGCTCCCTTGGGCGGGACCGCGCCGTAGCGGCGCAGGCTCCCGTCTGGTTCGCGCACGCCGGGGCCGAGGAGGACCTCGCCCGCCGCCGCGTCGAGCACGAAGTGAGGATCATCCGGTCCGCTCTCGTAGAAGTCCTGGACCTGCCTCCATTCCTGCCAGCCGTCCGGGCTGCTCACCTCCAGCACCGCCCCGGCGCCGCTGGGGACGACGGGCCGCTGCTTGAGGGCGAGGCGCTGGCCGGGCACTCCCTCCGCGATGCCGAGCAGCTCCTTCTCGATCAGCTCCGCATGCACCGCCTCGGCGGTGCCGCCGATGGTGAAGGCGGTAACCCCGTTGATGGTGGGCGAGGCGCTGTAGCGCGGCTGGTCGGGCACCTCCTCGGTGACCCGCGCGCGCAGCCAGCCGGCCCGCTGCTCGCTGATCACCGAGACGCTGTGGCCTTTGGGCAGATGGAGGACCACGTCCCCGTCCCGGTTCAGGCCGCCGGTCTCGTCGTGGTCGACCTCGCAGGGGATCCAGCTGTCGCCGTCCCAGGCTTCCCAGGCCAGCGGCGGATTGAGCGGGTCGACGCCCACCCCCTCGATGTCGCAGCGGAAGCGGAGGGTGACGGCGCAGGAGGGTGCGGCCTCGGTGAGGCCGACCAGGAGTAGGTTGCCGGCCTTGGGCACGCGGTCGAAGCAGTAGAAGGGAGTGCGCGCCTCGAGGGCGTCGGTGTGGTCGCGCACGTCCTCGTCGATCCTGGATCCGATCCGCAGCAGCGAGGTGGGCACGATCGCCAGGTCGCCGACCGTGGTGAAGGCCACCGCCTCGTCGGTCTCCGTGCGCATGGTCGCCACCTGGGTGCCGGGCCGGATGTGGATCGTGTCCGGCTGCGGGCCGGAGAGCCAGAAGGTGACCGCGACCCGGGCGGCTGTGGGAGGGAAGAGCCTCACGCCCAGCAGCTCGAGGAACTTCACGTAGTGGCGGTCGGGGATCCGGTTCAGGCGGTAGAGAAGCTGGTCGGTCATCCAGGCGAAGGTCTCGATCAGGGTCACGCCCGGGTCGGAGACGTTGTGGTCGGTCCACTCCGGGCAGCGCTGCTGCACCAGCCGCTTGGCGTCGTCGACGAGGTCCTGGAATCGCCGGTCGTCGAGGTTGGGCACCGGTAGGGCCATCTTGATCACTCCCCTTCAGTCAGTTCCGGGACGCCCGACGACACGGGCTCTTCGGATGGAATCACGTAGAAGGGGAACACCAGGTTGCGCGGGTCGTTCGTGTTCCCGATCGTGTAACGGATGTCGATGTAGAGGGTGCTGGGGTCGGCGCTGTCGAAGCTGACCGAGACGTCGTGGACGTCGATCCGCGGCTCCCACCGGCGCAGGGCGGCGCGGACCTCGGCCGCGATCAGCCCGGCGGTGGCGGCGTCGGCTCCCGCGAAAACGTAATCGTGGATGGCACAGCCGAACTCCGGGCGCATGGGACGCTCCCCCGGCGCCGTGCCCAGGACCAGGCGCATGCTCTCCTCGATCTCGCGCTCGCGCGAGACGAGGGCCACCTGCCCCGTCGGGTCGGTGCGGATCGGGAAAGCCCAGCCGCGGCCTATGAACTGGTCATTCATCAGTTGATGGCCACCGTCCCGCCCTTGATCGTGGTCTGGCCGCTCCCGTTGAGCTCGGTGGTCGCGCCCTTCATCTGGAGCTGGGTCTGGGCCTCGGCCTTGACGTTCATCCCCGAGACCTCGACGTCCTGCTGGGCCTTGAGAGTGATCTTCCCGGACTTCGACTCCAGGGAGATGTCGCCCTGCGATTCGATCACCATCTTGCCGCTGTCACAGGCGATGTGGATTTCCTTGTTGGTCTCGTCCATCGCGATCTTGATCTGGTTGTCGCTGGTGATCAGAGCCACTCCGGATTTGCTCGAGTCGTCGAAGAGGATGAACTGATGGCCCTTGCGGGAGATGAAGCCCCGTCGCTTGACCTTGCCGTTATCGAACAGGCCCTGGCCCAGCTTGGGCTTGTCCTGGCCGTTGTAGAGGCCGCCGATCACGTAGGGCCGGCGGATGTCACCGAACTCGAAGGCCACCAGGACCTCGTCGTTGTTCTCGGGGAGGAAGACGGCGCCGCTGTCGGGACCGGCTCCCAGCTGGACCACGCGGGTCCACTCGGTGGCGTAGTCGTCGCTGAGCCAGGGGAACTTGAGCTTGACCCGGGCCAGCTTGTCGGGGTCGTTGTTGTCGGTCACGATCCCGATCACCATGCCGTAGATCGGCGGCCCGCCGGCGGAGACGCTGCCGTTGGCCCGCCCCAGCGACATCAATCCGAGGAGCGACCGGTCCTGCCGGCCCCCGATCACGAAGTGGGTGCGGTAGCCCTCGGCGTCGAAGACGTGACGGGTTTCGGTCAGGGTGTACTTGCCGGCGAAGTCGCCCGGTACCTCGGAGATCGAGACCGCAGCTCCGGCGCGCAGGGCGGGGATGCCGCGGCTGACGCCCTCGCCCTCGCCTACCGAGCTTCCGATCTGCTCTTTCATCGCCTTGGCGGCGGAGTCGATCTCCGCCTGGGTGAGGAAGGCGCGGTCGACCAGCGTGTACTCGGGGCTCCCGAACTGGCCGGCGAGCGAGGAGGGAGTGGCCTGGACGGCGTTGAGCGTGGTACCGGCCGATTCCTGGCCGACCAGCTTCTGCTTTTGGGCCGGATCCCAGCCGCGCACGTGGATGGTGGACACCTGCTGCGCCGAGCTGAGCCTCGGGTAGAACTCGAGCAGGTCCTGGCCGAAGACGAGCTGGAGCGGATTGGTGGAGTTGTAGTCGCCACCGCTGGGGCCGCCCGAGGAGGGTGCCGGCTTCTTGAAGTTGAACTTGCCTTCGACGACGCTCACCTCGTAGCCGATCTCCCGTGCGATCCCCTTGAGGAAGTCCCAGGGGGAGAGGTTGGCCTGAGAGACGAGCTTGTGCGTGCCGCTGGTGGAGTCGATGGTGCCGACCTGCAGCCCGGCCTGGCTCGCCACCTGGCGGGCCACGTCGGAATAGGTCACCTGGACGTAGGTCTTGGTCAGCCGTCCGCGATGCAGGCGGTGCGACTTGTCGTAGCCGCGGACCAGGGTCCGGGACCCGTGCGGAGTGTACTCACCTTCCATGGAGGTGACCTCGCCCACGATCAGCTTCTCCGCGGTCTGGCTGCCCGGGGCGTAGCCGAGGATCGTGACCTCGGTCCCGATCGAGAGCCCGGCCTGGGACAGGACCTGGCGGTTGTGGTCCCGAAGCCGGATCGAGAACATGTCCGGCTGGTGCACGTGCTGCTCGACCACCACCTCGTCGAGGAGGGCCTGCAGCTCGTTGCTGAGGCTGCTGCCGGCGACCTCGACGTCGGGGAAGGGCTTGAGGGTCTGGACGCTCATTCAGCCTCGCCCTTGACGATCTCCTGGGCCTCACCGGGTGCAGGGACCAGAAGACTCGTCCCCGGTGGGACGCGCAGCGGGTCGTCGACCCCGTTGAAGAGGGCCAGCGCCCGCCAGAGGGTCGGGTCGCCGTACTCCTGGAAGGCGATCGAGTGCAGGCTGTCACCGTCGCCGACCAGCCGTGAGCTGCGCCCCAGGATCGCGCCCGAGGTCGGGTTCTGGCGCTTGAAGTCCTTGGGCACCTGGTCCAGCGTCAGGCTGACCATGGCCCGAGTCGGCGTGCCGTCGGGCCTGAACATCGTGTACTGGGCGCTGACCGAGGTCAGGACGCACTGGAAGTCGCTGAAGGTCTTGTTGCTGCCCCAGGCGAAGCCGAGCAGCGGACCGGCCGGCACCTTTCCCTTCTGCAGGGTGTCCGGCGTGGGCCGGGTCCAGTCCAGCAGCTGCTCCACGTACTTGGAGACGTCCCCGCTGGACTCGAGCGACTCGTCGAAGAGCACGCTCATCGAGAGGTTCACGTTCTGAGCCCCGCCGTAGTGAGGCGGCGCCGAGTGCTTGGCGGCCTTGGTCGGCTCCAGGGTCCACTTGGCCCCGCCCTTGACGGTGCAGTTCTCGGGGTTGAAGAGGAACTTGATGTCCTTGCTCAGGTCCGGAGGGTCCTTCTGGGAGAGGACCGCCTTGGTCAGACCGTTACTCGCCATCAGCGCTCACCTCCTCGACCTTGCGCGCTCATCCCGGCAGGAACCCGCTGTGCGAAAGCTCCAGGCTCTCGGTGGCCAGCTGGCTGCTGGCCGCGTCCATGCTGGGACCCGACCACTTGACCGGGTAGACCTGCTGCAGGTCCCACTTGCGCAGCTGCTTCCCCTCCGGATCCAGGAGCGAGATGTGCGCCGTCCCCGGCGAGATCTTCTTCTGGATGCTCGGCTGAAAGCTGGTCAGCCAGTCGGCGACCTTCTCCGGGGCCGCCGTCAGGGGACGGGTCAGCTTGATGTTCTGATACTTGGCCCGCCCCGGCAGGCGATGGACGAAGGTGTTCTCGCCGCCCTCCTTGTACTCCTGGATCTCGTACTCGACCGACAGGCCCTCGCACTTGGTCCAGGCGCCCAGGTTGTGGTGGTCGATCTCGACCTTGAAACGAAGGCTTCTGGCGGGATCGTCGGCCATTCCTTTCCTACCTCCTCAGCTGACGTCGTCGTGGTATTTGCCGGATCGTTCGCGCTGGACCAGCAGCTCGCGTCGCAGCCGCCGCAGGACCTCGTCCGCCACCTGCTGCACCGAGGGTGACGCGCCGGCGGGCGACGACCCGGGGGCCGCGGTCGACGAGCTGACCGAAGACGATGCGGGAGCGCTGGCGGACGCCTCCTCGCCAACCCTCTGGGCGGTGATCGGCGCCGACGCCCCGGCCGGGGTCTGGAAGCGAAGGCCTCCATCGCCGTCGGGTGCGGCCATGCCACTCGCCACCAGCTCACCCGCCACCTGCCGGGCGACCGTCAGGTCGGGGGCGCTCCTCGGCCGCGCCGCCGCGGCCAGGGGAAGGTCGAGCGGAGCGAAGCTGGCAGCGCCGGCCCGCTGCAGGGGCAGGATCGAGGGCGAGTCGCCACCGGCGACGGCCGACGGCGCCTGGACCTCGTGGAGGGCCACCGCCGAAGCGGCGGCGCCCTGTCGCTGCAGAGGCAGGTCGGCCGCCTGGCGCTGGATGGCTGGGCGGTCGTCGAAGGCCCCAGCCGGCCGCGGCGCCAGCGGCGTCCCCAGGCCCAGCCTCGCGATCGGCTCGGCCAGGCGGCGCTGGGGCGCGGTCGGGAGGGCCTCGGTCCGCTGCAGCGGCGCAGCGCTGACGGCGGACGCGCGCTCCATGGCCCGGGACGCAAGCGGGAGCGAGAGCGCGCCGGTCCTGACAGCCGGCGAGCTGCTGTGGTCGCCGGCTTCCCGGACCAGGGAGAGCTCGGAGACGGTGAGAGCGGGATCGGCCTGGTCTGCCGGCTGCGGCGGCGCAGGCATGGCCGCGCCCTGAGTGGACGCGACCGGTTCATGGCTCTCCTCGGCGCGCCCGCCTGCCGGCGAATCGCTCTCATCGACCGCGCTGCGCTGCAGCGACGGTCCCGAGGCGGCCGGGCCGCCAGCTGACTCGGCAGCAGAGACGTGGGCGCCCGAAAGCGCCTCCGGCTGGGAAGCCCGCGGGGCCAGCGGCAGCTCGAGCGGCGTCATCGGGTGCTGGCCCGGAAGGACGGTCTCGACCACGCTGGTCAGGCGCTGGACGGGAGCCGGCGGCAGAGCGCGCGGCCGGTCGCCGCCAGCCTCGAGGAGCTGCGCCGTGCCAGCGGGCTCATCGGGGGCGGCCTCATCCGGAGCGGGCTCCGATGCCTCCGTCTCCGCACCGTTCGATTCAGCCGCGGCCGTGCGCTGCACGGTCCGGACCAGCGGGAGCACGACTCGACCCGCGGGATGCAGGCTGGACGAAGCCAGCGAGACGGCAGCCGGCGGCGGGGGCGAGGCGGCGGGTGCCGGCTCGGTCTCGGCGCGAGCAGACGTCGTCGAATGCGAGCGGGCCACCGGCATCGCCGGCTCGTCCGCGTCAGCGTCCTTGCGCTGAACCGGAGCGTGCGCCAGCGGCGCGCCCAGGCCGATCCGGCGGACCTGGCCCAGTGTCATCCGCGGCGCCGCGGGCGATCCCTCAGTGCCGTCGGCCGTGCGCGCGACGACGACCCCACCCACTGGGCTGGCCGGCGTGACGGGCGCGGGCGGCGGCGCGATGCGGATCGCGCTGGAGGCGACCGGCTGGACCATCGGGCTCGCGTCCACCCGGCTGAGGCGCTGGACCTCGAGCGACTGGACCGCGACCGGCGCTTCCATGGCGGTGGGCGGGCCCTCGGGGGTGGCCACAGCCGCGTCCGTCTCCTCGGGCTCCGTCTCGGCGCCGGCGGCCTTGCGCTGGACGCGGGGCCGGTGGATCATGGCCGGGCTCTGGCGCGGCGAGGGCTGTGGCGTTGCTACCGCGACCACCAGTCCGGGCGCCGCCTGGGGCGAGAAGTGATGGCCAAGCGGCTGCAGCGCCGGGGCCGGTGGATGGCTGGCGAGCTGGTCGCCGAAGGAGGGCTGCATGGTCAGCGGCGCGGGCCCCACGCTGCGCTGGATGGCCGGCAGGCCGGCCCAGTCCGTGCGCCGGGGCGGCAGCGCGGCCATGGGCGGCGGGGCATCAGCCGCGGGCGCCTGGGTGCGGGTGAAGGGCCAGTGCATCAGGCCTTACCCTTCCGCCTCGTCCGAAAGCCGGCGGTTGATGCTGGCGATCTCCTCGACGAAGCGCCGGCGGACGCCGTGCTCCAGGTCCAGGATCTCATCGAGCGACCAGTGGAAGTGGTAGGCGACGTACGCGATCTCCTCGAACAGCCGGTCCGTCGCGTAAGTCGTCACGCTCCCCCCAGGCGACCACCTGCCATGTCGACCGTGAACTGGTGCTTGCAGGCCGGGCACTCGACCGCGGCCTGGGTCTGGCCTTCCTGGTTGATCCGCCGGTAGAGGTCCTGGAGGAAGGCCAGGTCGGAGGCGAAAAGACCCTCGATGGTCCCGGGGTTGATCTCGCGCAGCGAACCCAGGCGGGTGACCACCCGGGAGAGCAGCAGGACCGTCAGGTAGGACTCGTTCTCCCGCACCCTCGGATCGCGCTGGGGCAGGATCTCGTCGCGCGCGGTGGCCAGCCGCATCACCCCCTCGCGGTGGACCAGACCGTTCTCGTCCACGTAACCGCGGGGGAGGGTGAAGCGGAACTCGGTGTGCAGTCGGTCGGAGGTGGAGGCCGTCGAATCGGCCTCCACCTTGTGCAGCAGGCTACTCACTTGACCCGGACGAAGTCTTCCATGACGATCGAGACTTCTTCGGTGGCCACCTCGTTGGCCTTGGCGCTCAGGTTGCTCGTGCCGACCTTGGAGACCCAGGCGTTGACCATGTTCCAGCGGGCGACCTCGCCCATCTCGTAGTCGTAGAGGACGATGGACGCGTTCTTGCGAGCCTTCATCACCTTGCCGTCGAGCATGTCCTTGTGCCAGTTGTAGAGGTCCATGGACACGTTCTTGGCCCGCTTCAGGGTGATCGTGGGCGGCTTCTTGTTGCCGGGCAGCTTCTTGATCACCGGCTTGCCGTCCAGGGTGTTTTCCTTCAGCTCGATGACCTCGATCTCGGACGAAATCCCGCTGATCTCCGTGAATTGCGCGACGCTGGTCCCGTCGATCTCCACGGAGAAGTGCCGGGCGGCCAGGGCGTCGTTGTTGGTTGCGCTTGGTACGCCAGATCCCATGGGCTATCCCTCCTCGTTTACTCGCTCAGCGACGCGCCGCCCGAGAACTGGGCGATGCGGAAGATAACGAACTCGGCCGGCTTTACGGGTGCGATCCCGATCTCGACGATCAGCTGGCCGGCGTCGATCGACTCGGCGGTGTTGGTCTCGCCGTCGCACTTGACGTAGAACGCCTCCGCCGGGGTGGCGCCGAACAGGGCGCCGTCGCGCCAGACGCGGACCAGGAAGGCGCTGATGGTGCGCTTGACCCGCTCCCAGAGAGCCATGTCGTTGGGCTCGAAGACCACCCACTGGGTCCCTCCCAGGACGGAGCCCTCGATGTAGTTGAAGAGCCGGCGGACGTTGATGTAGCGCCACGCGGGATCGCTCGAGAGAGTGCGGGCGCCCCAGACCCGGATGCCGCGGCCGGGGAAGGCCCGGATCACGTTGATCCCCTGCGGGTTGAGCTGGTCGTGCTCGCTCTTGGTGATCTGCAGCTCGAGCGAGATGGCGCCCCGCACGACCTCGTTGGCGGGCGCCTTGTGCACGCCCCGGGTGTCGTCGCTGCGGGCCCAGATGCCGGCCATGTGGCCGCTCGGGGGCACGAAGATCGACTGGCCGCTCAGCGGATCGAAGACCTTGATGTTGGGCCAGTAGAGGGTGGCGTACTTGGAGTCATAGCCCGCCTTGTCGACCCGCCACTCGCGGATCTGCTGCGCGTTGAGGCCGGGCGGCGCGTCCAGGATGGCGACCCGGTCGCCCATCAGCTCGCAGTGGGCGATCATGGCCAGCTGGACAGCCTTGACCTGGTCGGCGTCGATCATGCCCTTCTGGTAGGCGGCCATCAGGTCGGGTACCGCGAGCATGGTCACGTTGTCGATCGCCTCCAGCCCGGCGAAGCCGGTCCGGTCGGCGGAGTTGCCTACGTACTCGTCGGGGGTGACGCGGGCGGGCGCGGTCGAACCGCCGCCGACAAGCGTGAGCTTGCCCGGGGCGGGGACCTTCTCCAGTGCGCCGGTGGTCCCGATCTCCTCGAGCTGGATCAGCTTGGAAGCCTTGACGGCGGTGAGGACGTTGTTGCGTCCCTTGCGGGCAGTGACGTTGTCGTAGGTCTCCTCGACCTTGCCGCCCTTGCTGATCACCAGCTTGAAGGTGTCCTCAGCGGGCTGGGAGGCCTCCGCGACCTCGACCGTGATGTCGTTGCCGGCCTGCCCGGCCTCGATGGCGAGCACCCGGTAGCCGCTCAAAGCCTTGTCCTTGGCCGACGGAAGCTCCGCCTGGGCGGTGGGCGCGTGGCCGTTGGCTCCGACGCGGACGACGTAGGCAGCGCCGCCGCCGTTCAGGAAGTAGCCGTAGACCGAGTGCGCCAGGTAAGAGCCTTCCAGAAAGCCGCCGAAGGTCTGCGAGTACTGGCTCCAGTTGGTAACCAGGGTCGGCGTGTTAGCGGGTCCCCGCTCGGCGAGGCCGACGAAGGCGGCTACCGCCGTCCCGACCCCTTCGATCGGCCGGGAGCCGGCTTCCACCTCCTCGACGTATACGCCAGGTGACAGGTAATTGGGCATGGGCGATCCCCTCCATTGAAGATGGCTATCGGATTGCTGCGAGCGTCGCACCGCGGGCGATGGGGGACAAGGGGCGACTGGACCGGTGATCGGGTAGCGCGCGCTGCCCCAAGGGGCACCGGGATGGACCCCAACGATTGCCCCGGCGCGACTTGTTGGGGAAGGCTAAAGCCGCGATCGTTGAGGGCGATGATCCAGGACGTGGATGAGTCTCTGCGCGCCCTCGTCAGGAAGGAAGGCCTGAACGGCTCCAAGGCCGAGATCGCCTTCGACGCTCCGACCAGGGACTGGGCCTCCCGCCGCAACACCCCGACCGTCGACCTCTACCTCTACGACATCCGGGAAGACCTGGAGCGGCGGGAGATCGCGTGGCAGGACGTGCGCGGGGACGACGGCCTGGTCACCGAGCGCAGGCCGCCAGCGCGCCGCTTCAAGCTCTCCTACCTGGTGACCGCCTGGACCCAGCGGGCGGAGGACGAGCACCGGCTCCTGTCCTCGCTGCTGGACTGCTTCTTGAGCCACGAGCAGCTGCCCGACGGTTATGCCAGCGGGTCGCTCTCGGAGGGTGGCCATCCCGTCTACCTCAACATCGCCCTGCCGCCCCCGCAGGATCGCTCGATCTCCGACGTCTGGTCGGCGCTGGGCGGGGAGCTGAAGGCGTCGCTCGACCTGGTGGTCAACGCTCCGGTCGCCGTGCACCGGTCCAAGGCCGCGCCTCCGGCGGTCCTGGAGGATCCCAAGATCGTGGTGGCGCGTCCCGACGCCGAGGCCGAAACCGCCCCCGGGGGGAAAGGCAAAGGCAAGGCCGGGCGTCCGGTGGGAGCGCCCGCCGCGGGTGGCCCTCGCCAGGGCCGTCTCCAGCCCGGCGAACCGCTGACGCCGGCCATGATGCCGCTCCAGGAGGAGACTGTGCACTCGGGTAAGGAGCGGCAGCCGGGACGGATCCTGCGGATGCGCGGCGCGCCCCGTTCCTGAGTGGTGAGCGTCAGCGCCCAGCCCGGGCTGGAAGCCGCCGGCGTCCGCCACGTACTGAGCCGGCTGGAGCTGGTCGAGGCTCGCGTCCGGGCCGCGGTGGCACGGCGCCGCAGCACCGATCCCGATCCCGACGACCGATTTCGCGGCCTCTACATCTCACCCGCCGACGTCCAGCGGCTGCTGCAGCGGACGCCCGGGGCGCCGCCCCCCGATCCGCAGGCGCAGGCCGCCTTCGGACAGGTGGAGGAGGAGGCCGACCGGGCCGAGCAGGCGGGCGCCGACCTCCGGCTGCGACGCCTGGCCCGCAGCTTCCAGCTCGATCAGCTCGACCTGGAGCTGCTCCTGATCGCCCTGGCGCCCGACGCTGACCCTCGCTTCGAGCGCTTCTACGGCTACCTGCAGGACGACGTCAGCCGGAGGCGGGCCTCGATCGGCCTCAGCCTCGAGCTGTGCGGCCTTCCCTCGACCAGCGCGCTGGCCCGCAACCGGCTCTCCTCGGGCGGCCCGCTGATCGAGGCTGCCCTGATCCTGGTGGAGGACGGCGACCGTCCCTTCCTGACCAGATCGCTGCGGGTGCCCGACCGGGTGGCGGCTCACCTCCTGGGAAGCGACGAGCCCGACGCCGCGCTGGCCGGACTGGCCCTGACCTGCCAGCCGGCGGCTGCGCCAGAGGGCGGGGTGCTGGCTCGCTGGCTTGGAGGTCGGGATCGTGGCCTGGCCTACGTCCGGGAGCAATCCGGCGCCTCCGGGGCGTCGCTCGCCGTGGCCGCGCTGGGCGAGGCCGGCCGGGCCTCGCTGGTGCTCGACCTGGAGCGCCTGCGCGGCGACGACGACGTGCGCCTGATGGGAATCCTGGCGGCGCGCGAGGCGCGCCTGCTCGACGCCGCCCTGATCGCCACGCCGATCGACGCGCTGTCGGCCCGTGGGATGGCCGCGGTGCGCGCCTTCGCCGAGCTGCCGGGGGTTGTGATCCTGGTGGGTTCCAAAGGCTGGGACCCTGCCTGGTCGCGCACCGTCCCCCTCCTGCTCGAGGTCGGCGGGGCCACCGCCGCGCAGCGCGAGTCCCAGTGGAGGGAGCGCCTGGACGGCGAGACGCCGCCGGACTTCGACCTCCTCTCCACGGTCGGGCAGTACCGCCTGACCGCGGACCAGGTCTGGCGGGCCGCGATCGCCGCCCGGCTGCAGGCCGCCGCCCACGGGCGGCGGGTCGACGAGGCCGACCTCAAGGCGGGGGCACGGGCCCAGAACGCCGCCGGGCTGGAGCGCCTTGCCCGGCGGATCGAACCCGCGGTCGCCTTCCAGGACCTGGTCCTTCCGGCCGAGGTGCTCGAGCTTCTGGTGGACCTGGTGGTCCGGGCTCGTCAGCGCGAGGTCGTGCTCGGGACCTGGCGCATGGGCGGCGCCTCCTCACGCCGACGCGGCTTGACGGCGCTGTTCGCCGGGCCCTCAGGCACCGGGAAGACGATGGCCGCCGAGGTGTTGGCCATGGAGCTGGGGCTGGACCTCTACGTGGTCGACCTGGCCACCGTGGTCGACAAGTACGTGGGCGAGACCGAGAAGAACCTGGACCGGATCTTCGCTGAGGCGGAGCGGGTCAACGGCGTGCTCCTCTTCGACGAGGCGGACGCGCTCTTCGGCAAGCGGTCCGAGGTCAGGGACGCGCACGACCGCTACGCTAACGTCGAGGTCGCCTACCTGCTGCAGCGGATGGAGCTGTTCGACGGGATCGCCGTCCTGGCCACCAACCTGCGCGCCAACCTGGACGAGGCCTTTGCCCGGCGCCTCGATTCGGTGATCGACTTCCCCGAGCCCGAGCCGGATGCCCGGCGCCGGCTCTGGGAGCGCTGCCTGGGAACACGCATGCCGCGGGGCGACGACCTGGACCTCGACTTCCTGGCCGAGGCCTTCAAGCTCTCCGGCGGCAACATCCGCAACATCGTGATCGCCGCTGCCTACATGGCCGCGGAGTCACGCGTGCCGGTGACGATGACCGACCTGGTGCGCGCTACCCAGCGCGAGTACGCCAAGTTGGGCCGGATGACGGTGGAGTCCGAGTTCGGTCAGTACTACCGGCTACTGCCCTAAACGCCTGTAGAGGCAAGACCCGAACTGGTGCTGGCGGGGAGGCGGACCTGGTAGATGTTCCCCGGCGCCAGGTGGTGCGAGAAGCGGCAGACCAGGTCGTCGATCGGGAAGCGCCACGGAGGGTAGGAATGGATCGCGAGCACCTCCAGCCGCTGCAGGGAGAGGAGGTCGAGCATGGCGCGGTGCGTAAAGACGCGAAGGTGTCCTTCGGTAGTGTTTCCCTGTCCCAGTGCCTTGAGGCGCCGGCCGAGCTTGGCGCGTGACGAGTTCTCCAGGAACAGGGGCGAGATTCCCGCCAGCAGGAGCAGTCGATTCGCCCAGTAAGCGAGGTTCGGCGTCGATAGGAGGAGCACGCCGTCGGCGCTGAGCAGCGCCTTGAGGGACTCGAGGAGAGCGTCCGGACTGAAGACGTGCTCGATGACCTCGCCGCAGAAGATGACGTCGAAGGCTCGCCCATGGAACCGGCACGAGAGGTCGTCCTCGTTCAGGTCGACCTGCGCGAACTCGTTCACCGGCACGACCGGCGGGACGATGTCGCATCCCGTGTAGCTGTCGCCGTCGAGCAGGTACCTGGAGAGGATCACCTCCGGCCCGCTGCCCACGTCGAGGACGGACACGGGACGGCCCAGGGCCTTGCGATGTTTCGCGTACAGCCTCAGCATCCGGCGCATGCGCGGATTGAGCTTCAGGCTGCCGCTCCTGGCATAGAAATCGCGGTAGAAGGCGCCGACCGTCGAGGGAGTCGCGTCGCTCCTACCGGTGTCCGCCCGCGGCCCGACATCGCTGGCCCCCGCTGCCACAATTAGTACAGTCTACAACTGTCGCCATCAGTCCGCAACCGTATTCGGTTGGTCGTGTAAGCGCAACCGCCATGCGGCATGGCTGTTGTGGATGCAGAATCTCAGGCCCCGGTTCTGAAATGCGCGCTTGTTTACGAGTTAAACGACTTGTTACTTGAGACGGGCGATTATTCGTTCTAGTTTCGCTCGATCGGTTCGTACGGAAGGTCCTGCTGCGTCTTCTAGTCGAGTAAGTACACTCTGAAGGACAGGAAGGGCGGATCGGATCCCAAATTCGTCGATTAATGCCAGAGCATCAAAACGCCGACGAGCGTCTCCATTGATGACCCAGGATGTCAGGATCCGGTCGACGACCTGTCTGTCCTCCTCATCGAGGCGCCCGTAGAACTGAGCGAGGCGAAGGACCGCCTCATGTGAGAACTTGGCGCTTTGGGCCTCGATATCAAACTGAGCCCAGACGTCTTCGAAATCGTTAGCCGTTAGACCACTCATTGACCAATCAACGAAATGAACTCTGGCGGAACTTCGTACGGGAACTGCATCTCAAACTCGCCACCTGGCATATTGAAATTACGGCCGGCTCGAGTAACTCTAGGGACATCGTAGCCCGCTTTGCGAAGACCGGCTAAGTTGATTGTCAGCACGCTATTGGTCAGCCCCCGGTTCGGAGGTAGCGCGAGATCGATCTGCGCCTGCAGCGGACTGAGGCTGCCATTGAGTGTGACATAGGAACCTGGTCTAAGACCATTTCTTTGGATCGATGCCACCAGGTCCCGGAAGGTGTAGTGGTAAGCAATGTCAGCGGTGGCTGCGTCTAGCCCCTGCGCTGTTTGTCTTTCTGCGGCCTGGGCGGCCCTTGCGGCCTGGCTCTCCTTGGCGGCTTGGTTGAGACGCGATTCCCAGTTGTCGAGCAGGCCGGTAATGTCGTCGTTGGTCAGGTCGTAGCCTGCGCAGAGCAGGCCTTCGACGCCGAAGCACTCCGGGTTCAGGATTCCGATGCGAATTGGATGGCAGATCCCAATCGCGAGGCCGCCGCAGGGGAGTTCCGGACGCCAGGAGTTGCCGCCGCCTGATGTAGTAAAGGAGTCGCCCGAAGCGCTATCCGGGGGCGGAGAGGCAGGGGATGGCGGGAGCGCCGGCGTGGTGCTGCTCGCGGGGGGGTTTCTTCGGTGGG
>Ga0209577_10002952_pt1 | contig 16087 bp, 17 predicted proteins | sample GraSoiAngelo_109_FD_185874 | JGI IMG/M metagenome (GOLD analysis project Ga0209577, IMG submission 185874) | Grasslands soil microbial communities from the Angelo Coastal Reserve, California, USA - 14_0903_12_20cm (SPAdes) (version 2) | ecosystem: Environmental > Terrestrial > Soil > Grasslands...
CGACGACGTTGGGCGCTCCTTTCGGTGCCTTAACCTCAAAGCGAGGCGGCGGTTTTACGTCGCGGGCATCCAACTCCGTAATAGTTGGCGGTTTAGGCTCTGGAATCGGCAGTACGATCCGATCCATTTGTTGAGCCGCCAACGATAGCGGCCATAAGCTCAATAGGCCGAGTAAAACAGATATCATCGGTGAGTTCTTGGTAGGCGTTTCTGATTTCATGACTGCTGCTTCTTTTAGCTTTATTTCTCTCTCTCAAGGTTTGGTTTGGTGTGCACATCGGTTGCACGTGAAACTGCGTGAACTTCACGCCTTCTGCGGCGAGCTTCCAGATTCGGCGTTTTCATATCGGTCGTGCCGCTGAACCCGACGTCCTTCCAGCCGAGATGTCTCCAACGATGTTTAGCTTACCTGCAGTCATTGCCGACGTTCCAGTGGCGAGTGCCGTTATCACTATTTCACCTTCACCTTCATTTCGCGCTTGAATTTGCTCGACTGGGTAGCTCCTTTCATCTAGGTGTACCCAGCTTCGGCGCAACCACTTGCCAAGACTGAGTTGCAAGCTGTTCGGCCTACGTTTATCTCGCACGGTGGTACCGTTGAAAATAGTAAACGATCGTTACATCGACCTGCAATCGTTTAGAACTGCTGCTAACCGCTTTTTGAACACTAGCGCTAAGCACAAGCGGAACTTTTGAAAGCCGCTTCGCGATGCCTGCACTGACAGTGTGAGCCCATCGATCGCCATTGTTGAAATCGACGAGTGCCCGGTATTTCGCGCTCACCGACCAGTTTTGAGGAAAAATGAAAGTAACCGGTAGCGCCGTCTCAAGGTAACTATGCGGCCGAACATTATCTTCTTCAGCGATGGAACGGTTGTAGTCGGCACTAACAGACGCGCTGAACCAATTGGTAAAGTCATGAGCAACTCCCCAGCCCCACTTTAATCGCCAAAGATCTTCCGCAAAAAGGGGATCTGAAGCTGTGTCGGAGTGCAACTCGATACCGCCACCAGTCCTCCACTTGTCATTCAAACGAAATGCGGTGCCTACACCAACTTCCACATCGCCCACACCTCCTATGTTACCGTGATCTAATCCCGGACGACTCGTTTGATAGTCAACTGGCAAATTTAAGCGGATTGCCCAGTCTTGCCGATCACTCACGCGCCAGCTCCACAACGCGTTAAGTGCCCAGCTTGCCGCTTCAACTCCATCTTTGTATCGATTCCATTCTGAGTCCAGCGACAGGTGAGTTCGGAGGAGGGTGGTGTCATTTAGTTGTTTCAATTCGTCTGCCACCGTCGGATCAGTCGGGGTTACACCTATAACAGGATAAGTGAATGCGAGCAACAGCATCGTGACGAGCAACCAGCGCTGCGCACCGCCTAGATAAATATTTTTGGCAGGCACGAGCTATGAGTTCGGCGAGACCATAGCTAGCTCTAACTACCTGGTCTCCTTCGAGAGATTGGCCAGCACCTTGAGCATCGGTTCGTTGGGAATTCGCACAACAGCGGAAAACGGGTGATCGAGGTCCAGAATAATAAAAACCGCGCAGGCGACTGAAAACGCACCGGCGATCAGGGCCAGAATGCTTGTAGCGTTGCCCGGCGACACCAGACTGAAACCGAGAAAGATGACCACAAGCCATACGGCCAGCGCCATTAGCAACGGCTTCGATACCGACGAAACCGCCTGCGCCTGGATCAGAACTCGCAGCTCCGCTAATTGAGCCATTAGCGATGCTGCCTCCGTCTTGAGAGCGCGTTGCGCTTCGTCCTGCGGCGCGAGATGACTTATCGCGACGTACACGGCATCGCCCATTTGTTCGTTGGGGCTTAGCTGGGCTGGCGCCTGCCCGCGTGCCGGCCACGTGCGCCGGACACCTTCCTCAACGGATTCGCGAAGTGCGCGACGCGCGTCCGCTGTTTCTGGTCCATACAGCAAAAGTACCCGATCAAGCAAAGCGATCTTAGCGGCCATTTGCATCACTTCACTTCGCGTGGTGTCGAAGGAGGTCTTCGCTGAACTCACAAGAAGTCCAAGAAGTAGGGCCGTCATCGTAGCAACGAGTCCAAGTGCGAGTTTCACGGCATCTTTGGAATCGCTACTGAGATGCTCAGCGGGAAGGAGTCGCCGCAGACGCGCTCCCATCAGGGTAACGCCCACCAGAAGCACGAACAGAACTGCAGCGGTACTGCCGATGATCAGTCCACCATTTAGCGCGATCATTTTACCGTTAGGGCTAATGGCATCAGTCCGAACATAAACGTTCGCTTGGTTTTTGTCGCGAAATACGACTGCGCGGCAACTCAGGCGCAATTCGCATAACAGCCCAAAATCACAATTTCCTCGTGTCTAACAGACTAGGTTTTTACCGGCTTGTCTTTTTTCGCAATATCATGTCCGGAGAGACTCGGACGCCCTTGGTGAAATTTTCTGCAGAGATGAAGGCCCGTTCGACAACGAACCGGGCGACGATACTCGCAGTGAACGAAAAGAAAGATTTCATGGCAGCTAATGTGCAGTGACTAGTCTGCGTGATCGTTCAAATCGCCTGCGGCTGTCAATCGTTTTGATCTGATACAAGTCGGGCTTGCTCGGCTACGCAGCTGGCTCCGAATGTAGTTCCCGGTGCTTTTGCGATACATCGGCAGGCGGCAAATCGGAGTCGAGAAAACCGAGCGCGTGAGGCACTTTGATGACGCGCACTCCAGCCTTGCGTTGTTGCTCAACGATCTGATCGCGCAGCGTCTGCATTCGCGTCCAATGCACCTTTGGCCGGAAATGATGTTCTGCGTGATAACCGTTGAAGAACCACGTCCAGTTATAGAGCTTGCCGTAGGTGCTGACGCCCCAGGCAATTGGGTCGTTTGGATTGCCGCCGTAATGGCGATAGTAGCCGTTCAGATAAGAGAGGCAGTGGCCGAAATACCAAAACGGCAAAAGGAAACAGATGTAATGCCAGTTTAGAATCCCGAGAATAACAAACGTGCTCACGAAGCAGGCCAACTCGAACACTCCCCAAAACGCCTCGCGCGGGTTCTTGCGCTTCAGCTCGTTCAAAACGGTCTTCGGATCTTCACGAAAGAAGCTCACGAACGTGTATTTCAATGGATGTTCGGCTTCACCATCGTGGCCGTGCTTGTAAATCGAAATCCAATCGATCGTGTCCCCGTAGTCGTCGGGGCGGTCGGCGTTTCCCTTGTGATGCTGCATGTGGATGCACTCGTAGAAAATCTGACCAAAACAAACCGTGATCGATTCCATAATGCTGAACAAGCGATTCAGCAGCGGCCACCGGAAATACGGATTGTGAATGAAGTTGTGGGAAATGCCGTTGATGTTCCAGGAAATGCTCACGGAATAGATGAAACCGAGAATCAGCATCACCCAGAGCGGCTCGCGTGGGAAAAGATAAAACATGCCGAAGAAATAAGCGCAGTGCAGAATGCCCGCTGCGACAGGAATTATATCCCATCGTGTGTGCGCAAAAACCTTGGAATTCGTCTTCGGACGTTCGATGGAGACGAGTTCGTTAGGCTTGAACTGGATACTTTCCATTCCTGGGAATCTCATGATGTTGTCCTGTCGGCGAAGCGCTTGCGATATTAGGCCGGGCCGTATATCAGGGAAAGCCTTATTTTTTAGGCAGAGATATTCTTAAGGGATTACCGAGAACGGCGCGCACAAGTCGGGCAGCCGGTTGTAACGTCGCAGTTCCAAATCAAGATACTGCCAGGGAGGGGACTCGAACCCCTACGGATTTCTCCACCAGATCCTAAGTCTGGCGCGTCTGCCAATTCCGCCACCCCGGCATACTTGATGCTGAACTACTTATGAATAAGTAAACGTAGCGATTTATTGCCTGTGCTAGAGGTTGTGCTAGAGTTACGCTGTGCAACGTAAAGCAATGCAAAGTAATCCCGCGGACCCGCACACGGGCCCAAACAAACCGACCGTACTGACCAAACAACCCACAGCCAATCATGTCGCGCAGTTTACGCCAGCGCGTGACTCCCGCAATCGACGCGTGCCCGGTCTGTACATTCGTAACGGCCGCTATTACTGCCAGCTCTGGATTGACCGCGGCGATGGACGAAAATCAGCTCGCCGTTTTCCGCTTTTTAATTCAGAGAATTTGCCAGCCCGCAATCTGAACGAGGCAAGAGAAGCACTGGAGATTAAACGCAACGAGCGACGCGAGGATAGACTTCCAACACCAGGACGTAAGCCAAATTTCCTCGACTACAGTGAAGCGTACCTGGCTAAAGGGCGGGTTCAACGCAAGCGGCCAGGAACCGTGCAGAATGAGCATCAGGCAATCGCGCGATGGCGATCACACCTGGGACATGTCCGGGTCGACAAAATCGCTACTCCGATGGTGGCGAGCTTTGTGAAGAAGCGGCTAAAAGGCGGTCTCTTCGGCCAGCGCAAACTGGAGCCGGTCTCGGAAAGAACTGCAAACCTTGATGTGATCGTTCTCCGTAACGTGCTTAACGCGGCGATCGATGACGGTCACTTGCGCGATTTGCCGCGCATAAAGCTTCTGAAAGAAGCGCCAACTCCAAAACGACGACTCCTCACGCCGGCCGAGTTCGCGTCGCTGATCAAAGCCGCGAAAACGCGCTGCAAAAACAACGGAGCACAATTGGCTGACTATCTCTTCTTTTTAGCTTTCAGTGGAGTACGCGAACAAGAAGCGCTGCGCATCAGGTGGAGGGATGTGGATTTTGAGCATGAGCGTATCACAATCGGCACTGATGGTCTGTCGAAGAACCGGGAAAGCAGGATTGTAGAGTTTAATCCGAAACTGCGTGCCCACCTCATCCACATGAAACGCAATCGCGCTCCTGATTGCGCGTGGTTATTTCCTTCTCCTCGTCGCGGGCCACGAGACGAACACGCTAGAAGTTTTCGGGAGAGTCTTAAAATCGCTCGCAAGGCTGCGGATCTGGAGTGGGTCGGCTTTCACGACCTGCGGCATTATTTCTGCTCAATCTGCGTCATGGCAGGGATTGATTTCATGACGATTGCGGCCTGGGCTGGCCACAAAGATGGCGGCATCCTAATTGGGAAAGTGTACGGCCACCTTTTAGACGAGCATCGGCAAAGAGCTGCGAAGCGCGTTACGTTCGAATGAATTGCCGAATCGCAGTTGTTGTTGCTAACGGCTAGAGGGTTCAGACGATTCGCTCCAACGCGGCAAGCAGAATTGTACCCACACGGACGGTTACTCGAACTTTTCTGCCCGCAACGAATCCCGCTTTGCGTAGCCACTCGCCGTTAAGCCGCAGCGCCGGAACATAGCTGTGCTGGCGCCGGCAACCCGTATACCATTCTCGATGGACTGTGGAGACAGTGAGTATTCGTGTTCCACTACTTGTGCTGGGGACATCGCTTGTACGCGTCCCAACCCTGGCCGGGGTGTTCTCATGTTTACTTTGTGCCCGTTTGGTCGGTCGGCTCTTCCGGTTTTTGACTTGTAGTACTTTACACGGTTTGGGAAATACGCATCTAATCAATGTTTGAGATAAAGCGTAGATGTTGATCAGCAAACTGACGGCGCAATTCGCTGCTATCGCCACGGTCGCCGCGCCAAGCATTGTAATTGTTCGGTCCGATGATAATCCGACGCACTCGAATGCCCTTGGCTCGCAGGCCGCGTGAGATGTCGTATTGACTTGCCGCTGCCAATCGAGTGCCCGCCGAGGGTAGAAGAATCGGCAATGTTCCTCAGTCGCAAAGACTACGTGCGTTCATTTACGCGTTGGGCGCGTTAGGCGTTGGCGACGCGATTTGGCAATTTGCGACCGGTGGTTGAGCGACGAAGCAGACCATCGTTTCACGCGTCGGGACGTCTCCAAGGAGTTAGAAATCAAATGATCCAAAATTATTCTGCGAAGCGCTGTTGCAACCGCTGTCCTGGCAGCCGCGAAAAAGCTTTACGACGCTATTGCCCCGAATATTTCCACAACTGCAGTGATTCGGGTTAACAATGGGATAGTTCACTGCTCGAAAGGCAGCGTCTCCAGTTCGGCTCTTCGTGGCGTGCAGCGCGTCATCGAAGAAGAGTCAATCGCACATGGAAAGATCCGAATGACCAAAGCTGGCAAGATTCGTTTCTGATTCGATTCCAGCTTCAGAACGGCAACGCCTACGCAACATACTTCTCAATGCATGATGTAATGCTCAAAAAAATTCGGCAATTAATGTGGGGGGTGGGGTGGGGTTTTGAATTATTTTTAGGGAAAGACATAAAGGCTGGAAAATTGGCAGGGTCAACAGCAACGAGGGCTGCCGAACCTGAACGTGTGTCTCGTTTGAAAATTCCGGCACAACCTCAACCATTTTGGGTTGTGATCGATGCAGTCAGCCCCGGATTGAGGGTCCGTCGCGTTCGGATCGTGGCATATTATCGAAAAATCGAATCCTTAAGATTTCCTAAACCTTAAATGTGGTTCGATTCCCGCCGGGAACGCCAGATATAAATGATGTCGAGCGCATCACTTAGACGCCCTTTGTGAATCAGAGGACGAGATTTGCCATTGCTCAGAGTTGATCAACGCAGGATCAAATCCGCTCAGGTTTTTGTCTGTAGATTGTCCGCAAATTAGTCCGCAATTGAGCGCACGAGAAGACTGCCGCACTAATAATCGTTCTAGCACAAATCCTAGCTCACAGATGTATTTCGCACCGTAAAGGCGAACGCGGACAGAGGTAAACGCACCAGATTTCCAGTCCGGCGGAATCACGCAAATGGCTTTGAATGAGTTGGTCTGGAGATCGCCCCCTTCACCTTCATTTCTTTACAAACCTGCCAAAATCGCGCGTGGAGTTGTTCAAGCCTCCACGAGGTTCTGCCGATTGCGCTCTCTTTCTGTTGTCCAAGGGGCGGACAACCGGCGCTGTTCGCGAAGGCAGTATGCTGATCAACTTAGAATGAAAGCTGCGTTTGGGGCGGTGAAAAAATCTGAACAAAATAGTTGACTGGTCGGTCTAGTGAGGCTAAATGGTCGATATGCCAAGAGTAAGTGACATGAAGGAACGCCTGACGGACGCGGCGATGGATTTGATCTGGCACAACAGTTACGGCACGACGTCGGTGGATGCGATTTGCGAGCGCGCCGGTGCGAAAAAGGGTAGCTTTTATTATTTCTTCAAGTCGAAATCTGAGCTCGCCGCCGCCGCCTTGGAGGCGGATTGGAACAAGAAGAAGGCGGAAATGGATTCGATTTTCTCACCAACGGTTCCGCCATTGGAGCGGCTCGATCGGTACTTTGATTTTGTTCACGAGCGCCTCGCGGAACTTCAGAAGAAATGCGGTTCAATCCTGGGTTGCCCGTTGTTGAGCATCGGCAGCGAGGTCAGCACTCAGGATCAAATTGTTCGTGAAGCGATCGACCGGATCATGGACCGCAAGATGAATTATTTCATTTCGGCAGTACGCGATGCTCAGGCGCAGGGATTAATTGATGCCCCCGATCCGGTCGCGAAGGCGAAAGCGCTGTTCTCCTGTTATCAAGGGACAGTGGCGCAGGCGCGGATTCAAAATGACGTCGAACTGCTCCGCGAATTCAAGCACGTGGCCAGGGATGTTTTGGGTGTGAAAGATGCCCATACTGTCTCTTCGTAACTCTCTTTTTTTGCTAATTTTATAGACGACCGGTCAAATAGAAACACACCGAAACCGAAAGAACCCGACCCTATGAAAACTGACATACAACCCAACCCAGTTTTCCTCCAGACAATCTCAGTCGCCCTCGCGCAACTGAAACAACGATTGCAGCAAGATTATGAACAGGCTTACCCAGACCTGCGCGAAATCGTTCAGCTGATCCTCGACGAGGAAGAAGCGAACGCCTGGGAGCTTTCGTTGTTCCCACATTTGCTTCTCCCCGATCTGGTCGAGGCGCGCCTCATCAACCTGAATCTGGACCCGATCGAGACGAAGCATGACGACGTCTTTGCGCCGCATGGCTTCAATCGAATCGAGACTGGCCAACCCGCTTTCGCTCTATGTGGATAACAAGGATCCGAAAATGAAAGGCATTAACCAAATGAACAAAGGAAAATTAGACGGAAAAGTTGCGGTCGTAACCGGGGCCTCCAAGGGAATTGGGGCTGCTATCGCCAAAGAATTCGCCGATGAAGGCGCGACCGTAATCATCAATTACGCTTCGGCGAAGGAAGATGCTGATCGCATCGTGGATGAAATCACCAAGCGCGGTGGCCAGGCCGTCGCCGTGCAGGCCAATGTCGCGAAAAAGGCGGACGTTGAACGGCTCTTCGCAGCGGCAAAGAGAGCGTTCGGAAAGATCGACATCCTGGTCAACAACGCCGGCGTTTACGACTGGTCGCCTATTGAAGAGATCACCGAGGAGCAATTTCACAAACAATTCGATGTGAATGTTCTCGGTCTGCTTCTGGCCACTCAGGAGGCCGTCAAGCAATTTGATTCCAATGGCGGCAACATTATTAATGTTAGTTCGACTGTCACGTCACTGACGCCGCCGGGTTCGTCGGTTTACACCGGCACCAAAGGCGCGGTCGACGCCATCACCAGAACGCTGGCCAAGGAACTCGGTCCGCGCAAAATTCGCGTCAACTCCATCAATCCCGGTCTTGTCGAAACAGAAGGCGTGCGCGCAGCCGGTTTCGACCAAGGCGATCTTCGCAAAAGCGTTGAAGCACAGACACCATTTGGTCGCGTCGGTCAACCCAGCGACATCGCTCCTGCCGCGGTCTTTTTTGCTTCGTCTGATTCCGCGTGGATCACAGGCGAAACGCTTCGTGTCGCGGGAGGTCTTCGTTAGGCCAACGAAATAATGAACTTCAAAAACAACCACACAAAGAGACAAAAAAATCAGATTATGAAAACTAAATTCTATTGGGTCGCGCTTCTTGCGAGCGTGGCTTTGATTGGGCAAGCGCAAGGTGGCGATAATCACGGCGGCGGAATGAGAGGAGGCTTCGGTGGTCCTGCTTTCAGCGGCGGTGGCCATGTCGTCGGCGGGGGCGTCCGGGCTGGACCAGTTGGAGGCGGAGGCGGTTTCCGGGGCGGTGGCTTTCAGGCAGCAGCCCCGGCGTTCGGTGGCGTGCGCAGATCCTTTGGAGTGGGAACGCGCGGAGGCGGAGTTGGCTTCGGCATACCGCGCTACTCTTCATCTGGAGCGCGTCCGTTATATCGGCGGCCTGTCTATTATAATGGACGAGTTGGCCGATCTGTAACTCCGTCCATTGGCGCAAGAACAGCGGCTGGTCGGCCCCAGAATCGTTTCAGCTCGACACGCAACCTTGTTGGGCAAGGGTCGGCGGCAGCGGTTAATCGCGCAGCCAATGCTTCAGCGGTGCGTTCACCTGGAACAGCTCTACACCGGGGATTGAACGGACGAACGGACCACATTGCTGAACATCATGGCGCAAATTGGTGGCACCGCGACTGGGACCGGCGGCATGCACACTTTTTCCACAATCGGTTCTTTGTTTTTGACAACGGCTTCTGGTTCGGACTGGATGATGGATTCTTCCCGTGGGATTACCTGCCATATTACGCGGGCGATTACTATCCGTACGATTACTACACTAACGTCCAGCCGGACTCTGATGCCGAGTCCGATAATGCCTATCCGTACAGTTACTACACGGGCGTTCAGCCGGACTATAACACTGCAGCCGCTAATGGTGCGCCGATAGCTGATGCCACGGTCGAAGCTATCCAGGAGCGGCTTGCTCAGTTGAGTTATTACGACGGTCCGGTCGATGGCATTTTCGGTCCAACAACGCGCGATGCAGTGGCAAAGTATCAGATCGACAACCAGCTAGATGTAACCGGGAGTCTTTCGCCGGACACGCTGCAGTCACTCGGAGTGCCGTCCGGTCCAAACAGCGACAGGTAGTTAAGTCAAACATCGAAGCCAAACCTCGAAACAATGAAGTTGCTGTCTCGCGTTTAGGAAACTCAACAACAGCGAAAGGAAATTGTATGAACACAAAAAAATTCTCAGACAAAGTCGCACTCGTGACCGGAGGGACCTCCGGCATCGGTAAGACAACCGCCATCGAATTTGCCCGTGCTGGCGCCAAGGTGGTCCTTTCCGGCCGACGTGAAAAAGAAGGCGCGGATGTAGTCGCAGAAATCCAACAACTCGGAGGTGCCGCCGCGTTCATTCGCGCGGACGTCGCAAAAGATGCCGACGTTAAAGCAATGGTCGATTTTACGGTCGACAAATTCGGCCGACTCGACATCGCCTTTAACAACGCCGGTGTTGAGTGGATAGGCCCATTGGATCATGCCACCGAGGCGGAATACCGCCGCATCTTCGACATCAACGTTTGGGGCGTTCTGAATTCGATGCGTTACGAAATCCCTGTCATGCTAAAAAGCGGCGGTGGGGCAATCGTCAATACTTCCAGCGTGGCCGGGCACGTTGGCATGGGTCAGGTCAGCATCTACACCGCGTCCAAGCATGCGGTCGAAGGCTTGACCAAGGCTCTCGCACTGGAGTTCGCCAAACAAAATATCCGTATTAACGCAGTGGCCCCCGCCGGTGTCGCAACCGAGATGGTCGATCGTTTTGCCGGAAAAGAAGGCGAGATGCGCGATTACCTCACATCTCTTCATCCGGTTGGGCGCATTGGAGCCAGCGAAGAAATCGCCGCGGCGGTTCTCTATCTCTGTTCCGACGACGCGAAATTTACCACCGGCACTTCCCTGGTAGTGGATGGAGGAATGCTAGCCCAATAAAGAACACATGCAGAAATCGAAACATCATGAGTACAACTATCGAAGTGAATCTTCTCCCGCGAGCCTTTGAAGAGGCCAAAGAGAAACCGCGCATCCTAGTCATCGATGACAACCGTGACTTTACTTACTCTGCCAAACTCGGGCTGGAGAGGACGGGACGCTACTCCGTTTGGGAAGAGAACGAACCAGCCACGGCGGACCGAACAGCGCAACGCGTCCAGCCCGACCTTATCCGGCCACACTCACGGGAAAATTGTCCTGCGCGTGAAGGAGTAAACGTCATGAGAGAAAGGAGATAACCATGATCACAATCTCAATACTGACACTCACGATCTACTCAATCGGCTTTCTACTGGTATCCCTCGTGCACCTGACCTCATGAGAAAGGAATCAATCATGATTACACCATTCACACCCGCAATTCGTAACACGAATAAGCCGCGCATTCTGATCGTAGACGATAGTCCGCGTTTTAGCCAGAGCGCGCATCTGATTCTGCAACAGTCGCGTCATTACGTCGTCTGCGAAGAAAACGACGCAGCCAGCGCTGTGGAGACGGCGCGTAGCTTCAGGCCGGATCTTACCCTCATGGATCTTGTCATGCCCCGGCTTGATGGCGCTCAAGTGGCCGCGCAGATCGAACCGGATTGGGCGCTGCACGGAGTGCCCATCGTATTCGTGATTGGCCTCGTCACGCCCGCAGAGGCAAAAAACGGCCAACGCATCGTCGGCCACCGCGTTCTATCGAAACCACTCCGTAGTTCCCATCTGCTGCGAGTAGTCGAGGAGAGCCTCCCATGCCGTGCCGCTGCCTAACTCTGAACCCGCAGGACCAACCATGATCTCAATCTCCATCGCCTGCGCGCTCATTATTTACCTGTTCGGCTACCTCGATTCGGCCGACGGCCGGGGAATTGCTTCGGCAGCGAAACTCATGTGCCGAAAGCTAGCCAGCGGCAAACGCAGCTAGATCACAGGACATGATTACCATGAACTCAAAATGCAATGCCATCGTCGACTGGAACTTTTCGCGGTGGTTCGTGATTTTTAGCCCTCTGATCGGCGTCTTGTTAGGCTTCGTCGCAGCGTTCCTTGCAAGTCGATGAAATTACAAAAGGAGAGACACAAATGAACACACGGAGCGCAACACTTAATTCGTCGCTCACCACGCGCTCGCCTATTGGCACAAAGATCGAGAAGGAAGTCACGGTGAAAAAGCGTCAGCGTTACATCTGGCCGGAAGCACAGTTCGTGCGCCTAATGCACGGGTTTCGCTGCGAGGTGCGCGTGGCTTACCAAAATAGAGAAGTTGATGGCAGGAGCGTTCTCGAGTTGATGACGCTCGAAGCACCCGAAGGCTCGACGGTGCAAATCCGTGCCGAAGGAGCGGATGCGGCCGAAGCGATGCGAGCAGTCGACCGGCTGATCAAATCGCCGGCGGCGGACGAAGAGTGACGGTTTTTTTGGTGAACTAGAACAGAGTTCGACGCTGGACCTTTTTTTGGAAGAGACATTCGAACAGATGATCACGCTGCGCGATATTGAGGCCCTGAGCGACTTGACAGGCCGAATTCGCGAGCGCCGGGCTGCAACTTACTCCAATTGCCGCCTCTTCTCCCCCGAAGCCGGGGATTGGCGATCAACTCAAACGAATGCGAATCTGATTAAATGAAGCAGTTCTTTTTTGCGTGTGCCGCTTTTTTGTTCGTCTTTTTGACGGGAAGTGCCTGCAAGAAAGCATCCGTAACGCAGCAACCTGCTTTGCCGGTTAACGTCGTTACTGTCGTCGAGAAAGAGGTAAACGAATGGGACGAATTCACCGGGCGGCTTGATCCGGTTGAGTCGGTCGAGATTCGGCCGCGCGTGTCTGGATACATTACCGAGATTCATTTTGAGGCGGGCGCGATCGTTAAAAAAGGAGACCTCCTTTACGTGATCGATCCGCGCCCTTACCAGGCGGATTTTGATCGTGCCGCGGCGGAAGTCGACCGCATGGAGGCGCAACTCAAGCTTGCCGAGATTGAGCTCAATCGCGCAAAAGAGTTGCGCGGCAAGGCCACAATTTCCGCGAGCGAGTTCGATCAGAAGGCTGCTACCTATCAAGGGGCAGCCGCCGCAAAAAGTTCGGCTGAAGCCGCCAAGAATGCCTCGGCGCTAAATTTGGAGTTCACGCAAATCAAATCTCCGATCGACGGCCGAGTGAGTGACCAGCGCATTACGGTGGGCAATCTGGTCCAGCCCGGGGCGGGTCCAGATAGCTTGCTTACGACAGTAGTCTCGGTCGATCCGATTTATGCCAAAGTCGATGCCGACGAGAACGCGTTGCTCAAATATGTAAAGCTGAGCGAGCAAGGGAAACGCGTAAGCGCGCGCACGGCAAAGATTCCAGCGTGGGTTGAGCTCGGCAACGAAACGGATTTTCCGCACAAAGGTACAATCGACTTCGTAGACAACCGCCTTGATCCTGGGACGGGGACGGTCCGTGCGCGAATCGTTCTAAAAAACTGGAACCCTAACTTTATTGCGCCGGGTTTCTTTGTTCGGGTGCGCGTCTCGGGCGCAACGCCTTATCGGGCTGCACTAATCCCGGACAGAGTGATCAGCTCGCAACAAGGGCTGAAATACCTGTTCGTCGTGAAGCCCGATAACACCGTCGAACGTCGTAATCTCGAGACTAGTGGTTTATTCGAAGGAAAACGGATTGTGAAAAGCGGTCTGAAGGATGGCGAGAAAGTTGTCTCTACCCGTCTGCAATTGTTGCAAGCCGGAATGCCGGTGCAGCCAATTCCCGAGCAGGGAACTCCGCCGTCGCAGCCGACGCTTTCAAAACCCGAGCCGAAACAATAAATGCGGAACTCGGAATTCGGAATGCGGAATGAGTCTGATTTGAAAAAGCGCACGAAGGCGTTTGCGCTTCGGATCTTGAAGCTTGTCGATGCGCTGCCGAAGACAACGGTGGGTCGCGCACTCGCATCACAGATTGTGCGTTCCGGCACATCTATTGCGGCTAACTATCGCGCTGCCTGCCGGGCGAGATGCACCGCAGACTTCATTGCCAAGATGGGCATCGTCGAAGAGGAAGCCGATGAGACCTTGTTCTGGCTCGAATTGTTAGAGGAATCTGAACTGGTTTCTGCCACCAAGCTCGCCGCGATCAAGCAGGAAGCCAACGAACTGATCGCGATCACAATCGCCTCAATTAAGACAGCGCGACGCAATCGCAGTTCGAATTACGCATTCCGCACTCCGAATTCCGACTTCGAATGAACTTTCCGCACTTTTTCATCGACCGGCCAATCTTCGCCGGCGTGATCAGCATCGTTATCACGCTGGTCGGTGTCATTGCGCTTTCAACGCTGCCCATCGCGCAATATCCCGATATCGCGCCACCAACAATCCAGGTCACAGCCAGCTATCCCGGCGCGAACGCCAAAGTCGTATCGGAAACAGTGGCGACGCCGATCGAGCAGCAAGTCAACGGCGTCGAGAACATGCTCTACATGTCCTCGCAAAGCACGAGTGACGGCAACATGACTTTGAGCATCACGTTCAAGCTCGGCACCAATCTCGATACTGCACAGGTGCTGGTCCAAAATCGGGTTGCGATCGCGATTCCCGTGCTCCCACCCGATGTGCAACGGATCGGCGTGACAACGAAAAAGCAATCGCCCGACATCACGATGGTCGTGCACCTCGTTTCGCCGGATGGATCGTTCGATCAGCTTTTTACCAGCAATTACGCCTTGCTTCAGATTCGCGACGAGCTCGCGAGGCTCGACGGCGTGGGCGACATCAATGTCTTCGGCGCGCGCGAATATTCGATGCGGATTTGGCTGGATCCTCACCAACTGTCTGCGCGCGGATTAACGGCGCAGGATGTAGTGACGGCTATCCAGGAGCAAAATGTGCAAGTCGCAGCCGGAATCATCGGCGCGCCGCCTGTTCCGAACGGCGCGACGGCATTTCAATACACCGTTAGCACGCAAGGGCGCCTCACTGACGAAAAACAATTCGGCGACATCATTGTTAAGACCGGCGCTAACGGTCAGGTCACTCGGGTGCGCGACATCGCGCGGGTTGAGCTCGCCGCTCGCGATTACACGGTCAACAGCGGTCTCGGCGGAAAACCGGCGACGGCGATTGCGATTTTCCAGCTCCCGGGCTCGAACGCGCTCGCCACTTCCGATGCAGTGCGCAAGAAAATGGGTGAGCTCAAGCAACGTTTCCCTGCCAGCCTGGACTACACGATCGTTTACGATCCGACGGTTTCCGTTCGCGAATCAATTCACGAGGTCCAGAAGACTCTTTTCGAAGCGATCGCGCTTGTCGTGCTGGTCGTCTTGATCTTTCTCCAAACCTGGCGCGCCACAATCATCCCTCTCATCGCGATCCCGGTTTCTTTGATCGGCACATTCGCGGCGATGAAAGGCTTCGGGTTCTCGATCAACAATCTCTCGCTGTTCGGCATCGTTCTAGCAATCGGTATCGTGGTCGATGACGCCATTGTCGTTGTCGAGGCAATCGAACATCATATTGAAGATGGTTTGAGTCCGCGCGACGCAGCGCGCAAGGCGATGACGGAAGTCGGCGGCGCATTAGTTGCGATCGCTCTCGTGCTTTGCTCTGTTTTTATCCCGACCGCGTTTATTGCGGGCATTACCGGCACATTTTTTCGCCAATTCGCGCTCACCATTGCGGTCTCGACCGCGATCTCTGCACTAAATTCGCTCACACTTTCCCCTGCCCTGGCGGCACTGCTCCTCAAGCCGCGCGGCGCGAAGAAGGATTCGTTCCAACGAATTATCGATGGAATGCTTGGATGGTTCTTCAAAGGATTCAACAAGACGTTTTCCTGGGCCTCCAACGCATACGGCAACACGGTCGGACGCCTTGTCCGATTAGCTGTCATCGTTTTGTTTGTCTATGCAGGTTTACTTGCGCTGACCGGTGTCGGTTTCAAAGTTGTGCCAGGAGGCTTTCTGCCGACGCAAGATCGCGGTTACGCTGTCGTGTATGCGCAATTACCTGACGCGGCTTCGCTCGAGCGGACCCAGGCGGTTGTCGACAAGATTTCGAAAATCGCGCACGAAACCCCCGGCATTCTCAACACCGTCGAATTCGCGGGATTCAATCTCTTCGGCGGCAATCAGCCGAACACGGCCGCGGTGTTTCTTCCATTCAAAGAATTTTCCGAGCGAAAAACGCGCGACCAGAGTCTGCCGGCGATTCTGGCGAAAATAAATGCGCGTGTGCGTGCGGAGATTCCCGAAGCTCTGGTGATTGCTTTTCCGCCGCCGCCCGTGTCCGGCATTGGTAATGCTGGCGGTTACAAATTGTTTA
>Ga0209577_10002954_pt1 | contig 16078 bp, 12 predicted proteins | sample GraSoiAngelo_109_FD_185874 | JGI IMG/M metagenome (GOLD analysis project Ga0209577, IMG submission 185874) | Grasslands soil microbial communities from the Angelo Coastal Reserve, California, USA - 14_0903_12_20cm (SPAdes) (version 2) | ecosystem: Environmental > Terrestrial > Soil > Grasslands...
GCCGATGATATACGGCGATGGCGAACAATCGCGCGACTTTACCTATGTCTCAAACGTGGTTAACGCCAATCTGCTCGCTGCTGAATCCGCTGCCGCGGTTGGTGGTGTCATTAATATTGCCAACGGCCGTAGCGTAACAATCAATCATGTTCTCGAACTCTTGAAAGAACTTACGGGGCGGATTGACGTGAAGGCCGAGCATGCCCCGCCACGAACAGGAGATGTTCGAGACAGCCTTGCCGATTTAACACTTGCGCATTCGCTGCTCGGATACAACCCGAGCGTGGGCCTGGAAGATGGGATGCGCCTAACCCTCGATTGGTGGAAAACAAACCGTTATCGTGGGGTGGCCGACGCGTGACTGTTCGGGTTGCGCTCTGGTCGGCTTAATGGCCCTGCGAAAGCTTACCGATCAGCGCGAACATCGGCAGATACATCGCGATTACGATTGAACCGATGGTGACTCCGAGGAATCCAATCAGCGCCGGCTCAATTAGTGTCAGCAAGTTAGCGATTGCTGCATCCACTTCCTGCTCATAGAAGTCAGCGATCTTTCCGAGCATTGCATCAAGTGCGCCTGTCTGCTCCCCGATACCAATCATTTGAGCCACCATGTGAGGAAATATCTCGGCGGCCCGGAGCGGCTCGACAAAACTCTTACCCTGCTCCACGCCGGCCCGAATGCTGACGATCGCTTCCTCGATCACCATGTTTCCAGCGGTACGGGCTGTGATGTCCAGCGATTGCAGAATCGGCACTCCTGAAGACAGCAGGGTCGAAAGCGTCCTCGAGAAACGCGCAACGGCGATCTTCAGAAAGATGGGACCAATGATCGGGACCTTCAGCAGCAGCGTATCAATTCGCTTGCGCCCTCCGGGCGTTTTATAATAGAAGCGTAGCGCGATGACGGCTCCTATCACCAGCACCAACATAGAAAGACCTCCCCAACCCGCGAGGAAGTTGCTGATCCCGACAACAATTCGCGTCGGCAACGGCAGAGGTTCGCCCGGACCGAGCAGCCCAAGAAAGATCGTCTGAAACTGAGGAATCACGACGATCATGATTACGACTACCGCGACGATAGCGAGCAGAATAACCGCGGCGGGATAAATTAGCGCCGAAACGACGTCGCGCTTCAACTTGACGATCTTTTCGATGAACGTTGAAAGCCGTTGCAGAATGAGGTCGAGGATACCGCCTGTCTCGCCGGCTTCGACCATATTTGCGTAAAGCTGGTCAAACACCCTGGAGTGTCTGGCCATCGCGGCTGCCAAAGTGGAACCTTCCTCCACATCCTGTCTAACTTGAGCCAACACTTGCTGGAAATACTTGTTCTGCTGTTGCTGTGAAAGAATGTCGAGGCACTGGACCAGTGGCAAGCCGGCATCGATCATGACTGAAAACTGGCGTGTGAAAATCGCCAGGTCTTTCGATTTAACTTTCTTTCGGCCGGCAAGCTTAGGGATACCGATTTCTCGACCCTTTTCTTTTACCGATGTCAGCGTTACTTGTTCGCGGCGCAGAATCTGTCGTAGGGCGTCGCGATTGTCTGCGACGCGTTCACCCATAACGACCTCGTTCACACGATTGCGGCCCTTAAAAACGTAGGTTGGCATTTCTTGGAACTCCGTTTCTGTTTGCTTGTTCTCTCTTTAAATATGGTTTCCGACTTTGGGAAAACCGCGAATTCATTTGCGTGAGATGATACGACTCGTCTGCCCATAAGAGGCCGGCATTCCCGGCTTTGGCAGTGAGCCATTGCCGCCATTTAGGCCCACACCCCGATCGATAAGATCGCGCAGTTCGTTGAGGTTCGACGTGCGCTGCATGGCGGTCTCTCTAGTGATTTGGCGCTTGTGAAAAAGCGATGCCAAAGACTGATTGAACGTTTGCATTCCGTGAATATCCTGCCCTGTTTGCATCATCGAATAGATCTGATGGACCTTGTCCTCGCGAATGAGGTTTCTAATTGCCGAATTGGGAATAAGGATCTCCATTGCCAGTACTCGACTTCGTCCGTCGGCGCGCGGCAGCAATGATTGGCAGAGAATGCCTTCAAGGGTCAGAGACAATTGAGCGCGCACTTGCGCCTGTTGCATGGAAGGGAACACATCGATGATGCGGTTGATGGTCGAGACTGCTGAGTTGGTGTGCAGTGTGGCGAAAGTCAGGTGACCTGTTTCGGCGATACGCAGGGCGGATTCGATCGTTTCAAGATCGCGCATTTCGCCGACCAGTACCACGTCGGGATCTTGTCGCAGCGCCGTGCGCAGAGCCTGTGCAAAACCCTTGGTGTCGGCATTAACTTCGCGTTGATTGACGATACAGCTCTTATGATTGTGCAGAAACTCGATCGGATCCTCTATCGTGAGAATGTGTTCGTGGCGCTCCTTATTTATTTTGTCGATTACGGCCGCCAGCGTCGTCGATTTTCCCGACCCGGTTGGTCCAGTCACAAGCACCAAGCCTCGAGGTTTGTTACACAATTCTTTGACTACGGGTGGCAGACCTAGTTCTTCGAAGGTTTTGATCTCGTACGGAATGGCACGGAAAACGGCGCCGACGGCTCCTCGTTGATTGAAGATGTTCGCGCGAAAACGCGACAAGCCTTTGACGCCGAAACTGAAGTCAAGCTCGAGATTCTCCTCAAAACGGTGCTTCTGCGCGTCAGTTAGTACCGAATAGGCCAACTGCTTCGTCTCTGAAGACGTTAAGGGGTGGTAACCGTCCAGAGGGCGAATCTCGCCGTGTACGCGGACCAGAGGCGGGGTGCCCGTGGTGACGTGAAGATCTGAGCCGCCCAGTTCTGACAGCCGGTGCAGGAGTTCCGAGAGTGAAACTTGCGGTGGATTTTCCATGTCCATTTTTCCTTTAGCGAATCGAGTTTTCCCGCTAATGAGCTCCGGGTTACTTCATAGCGGTTCGGTTTGCATCCATCGGGCGGAAGCTCCCAAGAAATTTCTCGGCGTCAGCGGCCAGTTTTTCTCTAAGTCCCGTTGCCGAGTGCGTCGTAAGCGAATAGATTCGGCCGTTGACCTCGGTGAAATAGAAATTCCAAACCTGTTCAGGCTTGTCGCTGTTCGCAGGTGTTTGCGCAATCACCTCAAACACTCGATGGCCGGCGATCTCGCGCTGTCGATCATTGACGACCCAACCGCCGGCGCTGATCATTCTGTCAATCACCGTGCGTCTGAGATCCGAAAACGGAAGCCCTGCCAGATTGTTTCTCTGCTCGCGGCCGACGAGTTGATTTGCATTGGCAGGGGCAGAGGCGACGACTGCGAGCGTCGCTTGCGTAGGCGTTCCACTGGAGGCGATGCGAAAACTTGTTGTGCCTTTGGTAGCGGACTCGGCGGACCATCCGCTCGGAAGCGCCATGGTAAACGCACCGTCTTTGTAGAGGCCTTCCGGAAGCGCCAAGGAGGGAATAGCAGTGTGATTGTCTGCGATCCCTTTCGATTCAGGCGATGTAACGCGCCTCCGCGCCTCGGCAGCTAATGCTCGCCTTCTCGCAAGCAGAGCTTGCCGCCGGCGCATCAACGCGCGATGCCGCCGCCACCACGCTCTCGAGTGGTGATGGAAGCGTTGTGAACGCGCGGCCAATTGAGATCTCAGGTTATGCGCCGTGGAAATCGCAAACGGCAGCAGGACCACGATGGAAACGACTAAACCTAACGATAGAACAATTCGACGCCACATACCTCACCCCTTTCATGCCACCGTCTCGCGAAGAACTTCTTCGATGGTGGTAACGCCATTTCTTATCTTTTGGAGACCGGATTCGCGAAGTGTGATCATTCCGTCTTCAATCGACTTCTTTCTTAATTCCAGAGCCGACGCTCCGATCAGAATCAATTCACGAACTTCATCGGTTATCTCCATTACCTCATAGAGTCCGATCCGGCCCTTATAGCCGGTATCGTTACAACTCGGGCAACCTTTGCCCTTGTATGTCTTTACCTTTTTCGCTTCTTCCGGCAGAAAGCCGATTTCGACCAGCGCTTCGACGGGTGTGGGATGCTCTTTTTTGCAGTCTTTGCAAATGCGCCGGATTAGTCGCTGAGCCTGTATGAGATTTACGCTCGTGGCGACCAGGAAGGGCTCGATTCCCATGTTCATGAGTCTCGAGATGGTTGAAGGAGCATCATTCGTATGGAGGGTTGAGAGAACTAAATGGCCCGTCAGCGCGGCCTTAATTGCAATCTCGGCAGTTTCAAAATCACGAATCTCACCGACCAGAACGATGTTTGGATCCTGTCGCAGGAAGGAGCGTAAGGCAGCGGCAAAGTTCAGACCAATCTGTTCTTTCATCTGCACCTGATTAACGCCCGGCAGATTGAACTCGACCGGATCCTCGGCTGTCATAATGTTAGTGTCGACTGTGTTCAGAGACTGCAGCGCTGAATAGAGAGTATTCGTCTTGCCGCTACCTGTAGGTCCGGTAACCAGAACCATGCCGTAAGGCTTGGAAATATTGCGCTGGAACTTCACGAGAGACTCAGGCTCAAACCCGAGGTTAGTCATGTCGAGCATGAGCTTCTCTTTATCCAGCAGACGGAGTACCACCTTCTCACCGAACAGCGTGGGCAGTGTCGATACACGAAAATCGAGTTCGCGCGATCGCGAATCGACCTTGACACGGACCTTGATGCGGCCGTCCTGAGGCAGGCGCTTCTCTGAGATATCCAACTTGGACATGATCTTGATGCGGGAGATTAGGGCGTCGCGCATCTTCAAAGGGGGGTGCATTACGTCGTAGAGCACGCCGTCGATGCGAAAGCGAATGCGCAACTCTTTTTCGTAAGGCTCGACGTGAATGTCAGAGGCACCTCGTCTGAGTGCATCAACCAACAGAACATTGACCAGGCGTACGACTGGAGCGTCCTCGCTCATCCTGGCCAGACTGGAAAGGTCAATCTCCTCGTTGTCCTCTAAAACATCGACCTCGCCGTCAACTGACTCTTGATCGAACTCGAGGTTGTCGAGCGAAACAAGATCCGCATCAGAGAAGCCGTTCCCATTCGCGCCTTCAACAGCAAAATCCGGCGCCACATGGGCAAGTTCGATCTCGCGGGAGCTGCTGTAATACTTCGCGATCGATGCCTGTACGCTGGCTTCTGCCACGACCACCGGCTCTACGTTGAGACCGGTCATGAACTTTATGTCGTCCATCGCGAAGACGTTCGTAGGATCGACCATGGCGAGCGTGAGGGTGGCGCCTACGCGTGACAACGGGAGAACTGAGTATTTCTGAGCGACTTCCTGGGGAATGAGACGGAGAACCGAATCGTCGATGTCAAAGAGTTCAAGGTTAACGGATGGAATGCCGTACTGGCGGGACAGTATGGCGGTAATCGTGTCGTCGGAAACCAACCCGAGTTTGACGAGGTTGTAACCAAGCCGGCCACCATGCTCGCGCTGATAATCCAACGCCTGGCGCAAGTGCTGCGGGCTAATAAGGTTCTCGCGGACGAGAATTTCGCCGAGTTTTGCTGACATTTCTGGGGTTCTAGTTTTCCGGCTTATTCAAAGATGGTGGGATCCGGCCCAAATTGGACTCGAAAAGTGAGCCTTGCGGGTCGGGCAACGATGTCAAACACCGTTGCAATGGCGATTCTAGCGTTGAACGATAGGAACTGTCAACAAAGATTTCAGCTTTATTAAATATCGGCCCGTGGGGTGCTCAAGGCTATTTTGTTCTGGACAAACTCTTTGTCGATATTCGATAATATTCGCTTTCGCTTCGAAAATCGGCCAGGAGGAGACAGATGCCAATCACTGTGAGACAACGAAGAGTATTGGATTACATCAGGCGTTATGTCGAGACGCATGGGGAACCGCCAACCATAGCCGAGATTGGCAAAGAGTTCGGCATGAGTTCATCGGCTAGCGCCCATCATGTAGTCTCGATCCTGGAAAGAGAGGGATTGATTCGACGGATTCCGAATGTCAGCCGTGGCATTGAACTGGTGAAGGAAGAATCCGCCGAGGCCAACTACGAAATTCCGTTGCTGGGAGTAGTAGCAGCGGGCGCGCCGATCGAAGCGATCTTAAATTACGAAACGGTTTACATTCCCCGTGACATGTTGAGGTCGGGACGGATGTTTGCTCTGCGTGTGCGCGGCGACTCAATGATTGACGAGCAGATTCGTGAAGACGATTTCATCATTCTTCAGTCACAGCAGACGGCGGAAAATGGGAAGACAGTTGTCGCTTTGATCGATGGCAGCGACGCGACTGTGAAACGGTTTTATGGCAGCCGAAATCAAGTGCGGCTCGAGGCTGCAAATCCTCGTTATAAGCCAATAGTTATTCGGCCGCCGGAGCGCGTGCAGATTCAAGGAGTAGTGGTGGGAGTGATTCGCAAGTACGAATAGATTTCAGATTATCTCAGATCTCAAATGTGAGATCTCAGATTTGAGAATCTCAGATTCAGTGAGAGTCATATTAGATTTAGATCGCGAAAGATCATCGGTCCGATCATCTCTTTGAAAGAACGTCCGCGACTTTCTTTAGATCGTCAATGAAACGTCGCTTCTGCTCGTGTCGAGTTTCATCGTCCGGGGCGCGCAGAATCGCAGATGGATGAATGGTTGCGATGATATATGGCGCGAGGTCCGCTTCGATGAACTTGCCGCGGTCCTTGCTGACCCGGAATTGTGATCCGAGCAACGCCTGAGCAGCAGTTGCGCCAAGGCAGACGATCACTTTCGGCTTGACGATCTCAATTTCGGCCTCCAGCCAGGGGCGGCACGCGGTAATTTCTCTCGCGTTTGGTTTTTTGTGGATGCGGCGCTTGCCGCGCGGTTCCCACTTGAAATGCTTGACGACGTTAGTGACATAAGCTTTTTGGCGATCGATGCCTGCTTCTTCAAGTGCTTTGTCGAGCAGTTTGCCGGCAGGACCAACGAAAGGTTCGCCTTCGAGGTCTTCATCGTTGCCGGGTTGCTCGCCGACGAAGAGAACTTCAGCCTGGCGAGTGCCGGCGCCAAAGACGGTTTGCGTGCCGCGCTTATAGAGGTCGCAGGCCTGGCAATCGGCCGCGGCTTCGCGAAATGCCGGCAGCGTTTTTCGATCGGGAAAGAAATCTTCGGCGTCTTTTGATTCTTTGAGATCTTCAGATTTTTGAGATCTGAGATTTTCAGATTTGTCTTTGCTCAAGAAGCAAATCCTCCTCCGAGAATGTAGAACAGGCTGCCACCCTGTTCAACTTTCATTTGTTTCGGGCAGTGTAAGACAGGCTGGCAGACTGTTCTACCGAAAAAATGAAAACGGCAGTTGCGAAAAAAGAGATCGAATCAGCACTGGCTAATCGCTTTGGCGCTGTTTTTGAACGACGTGAAAAGCAGCCCGGCGAAATCGTGCCTACCGGTGTTTCGGAAATCGATGCTGTCTTAAATGGATTCCCACGCGGAGCTATTACAGAAATCCATGGAGCGGCATCGTCAGGACGGACCAGTTTATTGCTCTCCGCTCTAGCCTTTGCGACCGGGCAGGAAGAGACATGTGCCCTGATCGATTGCAGCGACACTTTCGATCCTACGTCTGGCGCCAAAGCTCGAGTGGATTTCGATCGCCTTTTATGGGTCCGTTGCAATAGCAACCTGGAGCGCGCCTTTAAGGCGACAGATCTTTTGCTGCACGGCGGCGGCTTTGGTCTGGTCGCGCTTAACCTGGCCGACGTGCCGTCAAGAAACGCGCGCCGAATAATTTCGTCATGGTGGTTTCGTTTTCGTCGCTCGTTGGAAAACACGCCAACCGCTCTCATCGTGATCACGCCAGTGCCTTGCATCCGCTCTTGCGCCACGTTGGTTTTGGAGTTAATGAACGAAAGCATAATTTGGCCCAGTACTGTGTCATTAGTTTTAGATAACCATGACGCAAGAGTAACGATGAGGAGGGGGTCGCACCTTTCGCTGGTCGAAGATTCAACCCGTCAGCGTGGAAGTTACTCTTTCGCTCTAACCCACGCACGTTTACTTGAGAGGATTCGCGTTCAGGTAAATCGTGAAAGGCCTATCGCATGGACTGTTGGATCTGCTAAATTTGAGAGTGTTCGATAACTTCAGCTTGTCTTGAAGTCATCGCCGCAACAAGCTGAGCTTGGCGCAAGCGGGAATCGATAGTGTAGATACGGAGGATTCCCGCATTCCTCATCGGTGCATTACGCCCAAATGTGAAACAACATTCCGCTACTTTTGAGTATAGCTGGTCATCTCAAGTTTGCGGCGGGTCAGGTATAAATCTCTCTCTGTTGACGTGAATCTTAGCTCTGAGAAATTTCTGGTGTGCTTCTACGGCCTTGCAGCCTGTTCCTGGGTGCCGCATTGGGCCTGTCACTACTATCGATTGGAAACGCGAAGCACTTTCATAGTCGGCAAATGGAGATTTTCACCAGCGCACAGCTCCGTTTCTCTCCTCGTGTATAGTTTTCTGATTGCGATAAACCTGATGGCAATCGGGTCCGCGGAATATCGAGTACTCAGTGCAATGATCTCGGGTGTGGGTCACCTATCAATCGGACTACTCCATGTTTATCGTCTCTGGCGCCCTTTCCATTTCGAGGTGTTCGGGCATGAGTGGTCGCGCGATGCTTCGCTACGAGAAGCAGCCATAGTAGTTCCGTTTGGTCTGTTGTGTCTCGTCGTAGCAGCAGCTTGAGCGTTAAATTCGCCATTGATTTGTAACCTTATTCAGCCTTGACAAGATTCGGCGATATTCGGTAATCTTCGGATTACCAGCGAGCCAACTTCCCTAATCTAAGCTTGCACGGTGAATGCCTATGTTTGCCTGCATTTATGGACAAGTTTCCCCCAAAGATGGGTTCAGCGACGATGCCAAACAGGCATTGCTGATTGATCTGGCGTTCACTTTTTCGCCATTGGTGGAGCGAACGTTTGTTGACACCGTGGTGCTGGATATATCGGGCGATGAGTTGCTGTTTAGTTCGCAGAACCAGGCCGAGGTTAATTGGACACGCGGCCTCGGCGATGAAATTGCGCGGCGCGCGGCTGAGTCGGGTTTGAAAGTAAATGTGTCCGTAGCCGCGAATCCTGATGTGGCGATTCATGCCGCTCGAACTTTTAAAGGAGTAACTGTCATTCCTGCGGGAGCAGAACTTTCGCAACTCGGTAACCTGTCAATAAAGCTGCTCGATTATTCCCTTGCGGAAATTGACGAGAAGAAAGCGGAGGAGATTGGTGAGACCTTGGTGCTTTGGGGCATTCGCACGTTCATTGATTTTGCGGAGCTGCCTTTGGCTGGCGTGGCGCAGAGACTGGGACAGGAAGGCGTGCGGCTGCAAAAGCTCGCGCAAGGTAAAAGCGAACGCCAACTGGTTTTGGTCCAACCGCCGGTCGGTTTTGAGCAATCAATTGAATTAGAGCATCCGATTGCAGAACTCGAGCCGCTTTCATTCATGCTCTCACGTTTGCTTAATCAACTCTGCGCAAATCTGAATGCGCAGGCACTGGCGACAAACGAATTGAGGCTGCGCCTGAGGCTGGAAGACAAAACCGAACATGAACGAACGATTACCTTGCCCGTGCCGATGCGCAATCCGAAAACTTTTTTGCGATTACTCTTGTTTGATATCGAAGCACAGCCTCCCCAAACGGCAATTACCTCCGTAACGATCGCAGCCGAGCCAGTAAAACCGCGCATATCGCAGACAGGTTTGTTTATTCCGCTGGCGCCTGAGCCGGAGAAATTGGAAGTGACTTTGGCGCGATTGGCTAAATTAGTCGGAGCGAACAACGTTGGTTCGCCCGAGCTTTTAGATACCTATAGACCAGATGCTTTTCGAATGAAACGGTTCAAGCTCACAGTCACGCACAAGAAAGGAACTTCAAATCCGCAATCCGCAATCCGCAATCCGCAATGCCTGATGGGTTTCAGGATGTTTCGGCCATCGTGGCGGGCCGAGGTGCAAACCCTCCACGGCGAACCGGTACGCGTCGCTGCTCGAAACACGGATGCGTCGAGTGCGATGCGCGGGAAGATTGTCTGTGCCTCCGGGCCATGGCGCTCTTCCGGTGATTGGTGGCGCGCGGATGTTTGGGCCCGAGACGAATGGGACGTGGTAGTCGCGAATTCTAATAGCGGACAAAGCGACGTGCTCTGTCGCCTCTATCGCAATCTGGCGAGCGAAGAGTGGTTCGTGGAAGGCGTCTATGATTGATTACATCGAGCTTCATGCGCGGTCTGCATTCAGTTTTCTTGAAGGCGCTTCGACGCCGGAAGAATTGATTGCAGTTTGTTCTGAATTAAAGATGCCGGCGATGGCGCTCTTGGATCGCGATGGCGTATACGGCGCGGCGCGGTTTCATTTAGCGTCAAAGAAGATCGGAATCAAGGCCCACATCGGCGCCGAAGTCAGCGTTCAAAGCACAACGTTCGAAGACCAAAGACCGAAACAGGTAATCTCAATTCCATTACTCGTTCGCAATCGCACCGGTTATCAAAATCTTTGTCGTCTGATCACCTTGATGAAAATGCGCGTACCAAAACATGCTAAGCCGGGCGAGTGTTCGGTGACGCCGGATGAGTTAGCGGCGCATGCGCAAGGGTTGGTTTGTTTGACTGGTGGGAGCAATGGGCTGCTTGCGAAAGATTTTCACCACAGAGGACACAGAGGTGCACAGAGAAACGCGGAGTGGCTGATTGATATTTTTGGCAAGGGAAATGTCTATGCCGAGTTGCAGCGCCATTTCAATCGCGATGAAGAAGCGCGTAATCATGCAGTAATCGAAATCGCACGGAGGTTGAAACTGCCATTGTTGGCAACAAATGGAGTTTGTTACGCCACGCGGCGGCAGAGACAAGTCGCAGATGTGTTCACCTGCATTCGCAATCACGTGCGTCTGGAAACCGCCGGACGTTTGCTCTCGATGAATTCAGAACGGTTTGTGAAATCTCCTAAAGAAATGGCTCAACTGTTTGCCGATTTGCCGGAAGCAATCGCGAACACCACGGAGCTTTCATCACGTCTTGAATTCACTCTGCAAGATCTGGGTTACGAATTCCCTAAATATCCCGTGTCACCGGACGAGACAATGACCTCGTTTTTGCGCCGGCGAACTTATGAAGGCGCGCGGTTGCGCTACGACGGCCGAAATGGGTCGCCCACATTTGAGCGCGCGCAAAAGCAGATCGAGCATGAGTTGGCGCTGATCGAGAAGTTGAAACTCGAAGGTTATTTTCTGATCGTTTGGGACATCATTCAGTTCTGCAAACGCAACGGCATCCTCGTTCAGGGTCGAGGCTCGGCGGCGAACAGCGCAGTCTGTTACAGCTTGGGCATTACCGCGGTCGATCCGGTTGGTATGGAACTTCTGTTCGAGCGCTTTCTTTCCGAAGAGCGCGGCGAGTGGCCGGACATCGATCTTGATTTGCCCAGCGGCGATCAGCGCGAGCGCGCGATTCAATATGTTTACGAGCGGTACGGAAAATTGGGCGCGGCGATGACGGCGAACGTAATCACCTATCGCGGTCGCTCGGCGGCGCGCGAGGTTGGCAAAGTGCTGGGCTTTGACGACGAAACGCTCGGACGATTATCGAGTCTGGTCCATACGTGGGAATGGAAAGATCCAAAGGACACAACTGAACGTCAGTTCAAAGATGCCGGATTGGATCTACGTGACCGGCGCATCAGGAAATTCTTCCAGCTTTATCTCGCGGTGCAGGACCTGCCGCGACATCTGGGCCAACACTCAGGAGGAATGGTGATCTGTCAGGGACAACTTGATTCAGTCGTGCCGCTCGAGCCGGCAGCGATGCCTGGCCGCGTTGTCGTGCAATGGGACAAAGAAGATTGCGCGGATTTGGGAATTATCAAAGTCGATCTGCTTGGCTTGGGAATGATGGCGGTAATCGAAGAAACGATTCAAATTATCCGCGACGACTACGGCGAAGAAGTTGATTTGGCTCATTTGCCGCCAGATGATCCGGCGGTGTATTCCGCGCTTCAGCAGGCCGACACCATTGGCATGTTCCAAATCGAAAGCCGGGCGCAGATGTCTTGTCTCCCGCGACTGCGGCCGCGGAAGTTTTACGATATCGTGGTGCAGGTTGCGATCATTCGGCCAGGACCGATTGTCGGCAACATGGTCCATCCTTACTTGAATCGCCGGCTGGGTCGCGAACCGGTTAAGTATTCGCATCCTTCACTTGAATCGGTGTTGAAGCGCACGTTAGGGGTGCCTCTCTTTCAAGAACAATTGCTCAAGATGGCGATGATTTGCGCGGGCTTTAGCGGTGGCGCAGCCGAAGAACTACGGCGGGCGTTCGGCTTCAAACGATCGGAAGCGCGCATGAAAGAAGTCGAAGTAAAGCTGCGACAAGGCATGACGCGCAACGGCATCAGCGCGAAGGCACAGGACGAGATCGTGCAATCAATCACTTCGTTCGCGCTCTACGGCTTTCCCGAATCGCACGCCGCCAGCTTTGCGTTGATTGCTTACGCCAGCGCCTATCTCAAGTGTCATTACCTGGCGGCGTTTACCGCGGCGACGCTCAACAACCAGCCGATGGGTTTTTATCAGCCATTCACGATTATCAAGGATGCCCAGAGGCACGGATTGAAAGTTTTGCCGGTCGATGTGACGCGATCGAATTGGGAATGCACGATCGAAAGCGAGGGTATTGGGTGTAGGGGGTTGGGTGTAGAAAGCAAGCGCGTAGTGCATTCGGTGTGGGATGGCGAAGGTGAGATCGTAAATAATGAAGGCGACTTCGTAGATTCAAAAAATCTACACCCCACGCCCCACACCCCACACCCATTTTCTCTTCATCTCGGTTTGCTGTGCGTCAAGGGTCTGCGCGAAGAGGCTGGACGCGCGATTGTGAGTGCGCGCGCGCAGCGACCTTTTACGAGTATCGATGATTTGCATTATCGCCTGCCGGAATTGAGAAAAGATGAACTACGAAAGTTGGCGGCGGTGGGCGCGCTGAATCCACTGGGAGCGCGGGCGTCCCGCCCGCTAGTGTTTATTAACCACAACCATGTCGGGCATATAGGCGGGCGGGACGCCCGCGCTAGTACTCGTCGCGATGCGTTATGGCAGGTCGAACGCGTTTCGCGCGACGCTGGGCCTTTATATGAAAGACTTGAAGAAGGCGGAGGCTCGCCGCTGATGCCGATGACGCTTAATGAACGTCTGAATGCAGATTTGCGCGGCACGGGAATCACCATTGGCCGACATCCAATGGCTCATCAGCGCGAGTCACTGAACAAGATGAACGTGGCGCGTGCGGCAGATTTAAAGAACATGCGCAACGGCGTATCAGTGAAAGTTGCGGGTTGGGTAATCGTGCGCCAGCGTCCTGGGACAGCGAAAGGATTTGTGTTTCTGAGTTTGGAAGACGAAACCGGGATCGCGAACATCATCGTCAGGCCGCAGCTTTTTGAAAGGTACCGAATGGAATTAGTCAACTATCCTTTTCTGTTAATCGAAGGAGCGCTGCAGCATCAGGACAATGTCATTTCCGTAAAAGCAAGACGCGTCGAGCCACTCAATATAAAGATCGAGAGTACCGGTTCGCATGATTTCCACTAAAACAATCCGCCTCTAAACGATTCGGGAAATCAAATTGGAATGGTTATGGTCGCTTGCGGCGCGCCGGAGTAGTTTTTTCTGGCGTAACGTTCTCCGTGCTCTTTAGTTCGGCCAAAATTGCCTTCGCGTCGATCTTGAACTTGTGAGTGTCAGGAGCCTTATCGACAAAGTGCTGCAAATAATTTGCCGCATCCTGATACTTCCCTTTGTCGCCGATGCTGAACAGTGCCAACCCAGCTCCAAGATTTGCATCCACATCATCCGGATTCGCAGCGAGGATCTTTTGATATTCCGCATATGCTTTATCGCCAGAGCCGGCGTCGAGAAGCATCTGGGCGAGGTCAAGCTGCGCCCGTGATTTCTTCGCCGGATCAGTTTCGACCGAGATGTAATCCTGGAAAGCCGCTGCACCCGCGTCTGCCTGCGTCGGATCAGTCTTGGTCACATACAACCGCATAGCTTCTGCTCTGACACTGAACGCTGCATATTTGTTAGCTTGCTGCTGCTTCTGCTCCGCCGGATCGGTTGCCGCCGGCTCTTTCTTAAGTAGATCAGCCGCGGCATTTGCAGCTTCGGCAGCAGCCTTGAAATCGGCCTTTGCAGATTCGGTTGCTGCTGCGTCCTTGTCCTTAATACCAGCGTTGTATTTATCGACGCCACGCGCTTTCAATGCGGCTGATTTGTTCGTTAGCAACGCGGCCTGTTCAGGATCGGCAGCCAAGCCGATGTCGTACTGCTTAATCGCTTCGTCGTAGTTCTTCGCGTTTAGCGCGACATTACCGGCTTTGAAGGCCTCACTGATGACCTTATTGGACTCTTCGATCTTTTTGTTTTTGGTCTCGATCTCAGCGTTCTTCTTGGCAAGCTCTTCGCGCTTCGCTTTGTCGGCTGCGCTTTCGCCGCCACCGGTTGAACTCGTTGCACCTCCTGCGCTTGGCTGTACTGCGGATTTGGCTTCGTCTTTGGTATAGCGCCGGCCGTTACCTGGCCCAAGCACGATTTCGTAGTCGATGTCCTGACCCACGCGGACACCAGTCAGAGCGGAAGGTGCGGCGTTGGGCGCGCTCGCCGCAAGGATATATCTTCCAACGTAAGGCAGGCCGGCATACACGAATTGCCCCTTCTTGTCGGCCTTGGTGGGGTATTCGCCGGAAAGGTCAGTTCGGAAAACATCGATCTGTGCCCCAGCCCCAGGAACGCTAGTCCCGTCCGCCTGCTTGATCACAACGTGACCTCGAAGTTGACCCGTTTGAGCTGAAGCCGCGATCGCGCTCGAGAGCAAAACTGAGGCGGCCATGATTAGACTGAAAAGATAAAAACGACGCATTTAAATTTCCTCCGAAAATCTTTGGCCCTTTTTTGAGTTGGCCGTCGATAAGATGCCCTGTGCTGCAAACAAGTTGTAGCGTTGGAACCGGCACTAAGTTAGTCAGCCCGCGCATCAGTGTCAAGCATACGGAATCGGATCGTCCACTTTAGCTTCGCGAAACGCCCGTAGCCGCAGCGCGCACGAATCGCATCGTCCGCAAGCTTCATCTTCCGCCTGATAGCACGACCACGTGAGCTCGAATGGCGCGCCCAATTCAACCCCACGTTTTACTATTTCTGACTTTCGCAAGTCTATGACGGGCGTCACAATCTCGATCTGAGTTTCAGGCTTCGTTCCCGTATCGATTGCCCGCTGAAATGCTTTGTAGAACTCAGGCCGGCAATCAGGGTAGCCGGAAGAATCCTCCGCGACTGCGCCGACATAAATTCGCTGGGCGCCGATTACTTCCGCCCAACTCGTGGCGATCGAAAGCAGATGTGAATTGCGAAACGGGATGTAGCTGGTCGGAATCTCATGCGACGCCAGGTTCGCTTCGTCAACCGCAATGTTTGGATCGGTCAGCGAAGAGCCTCCGATCTGCTTGAGATGTTCGACTGAAACAGCGAGCCGCTTAGTGACGCCAAAGTGATCGGCTAGCTCGGCGAAGGCTTGGCGCTCGCGGGCTTCAGTGCGCTGGCCATATGAAACATGCAGAAAGGCGAGTTCTTCATTCTCCTCTCGCCCGATAGCCGCCGTGACGCACGAATCCATTCCGCCTGAAACGAGACAGACGGCCAGGGACAAAGGATGATAACCGACGACGGACGAATCCAGCTCCGTAATCGGATCCTCTACAATCTCAGTAGTGCCACCCATTTCATTTTCCATATTTCATTTATCATATTTCATTTGCCATCCCTACCATCTTCCGGTGGGAGAGGGACTAGGGGTGAGGTGCGAAGCATAAAAAAGAAAAAATATAGGTTCCCGCTGAGCCCTCTCCCACCTCTCACCCTGTACACACCCAAAGGGAGAGGGAATTAAAATGGCAAATTAAAAATGTCAAATGCCAAATGGAAAATAGCCTTTTTAAACACCTCGCGCATCTGGCCCCCAAATGTACTTGTGCATCTGCAACTGCATGCGCAAATTCATACCGCTCTCGGCGATCCAGTTCGCAAGTTCCTTTAAATCGATCAGGCCCCAGGCCGGC
>Ga0209577_10002956_pt1 | contig 16069 bp, 12 predicted proteins | sample GraSoiAngelo_109_FD_185874 | JGI IMG/M metagenome (GOLD analysis project Ga0209577, IMG submission 185874) | Grasslands soil microbial communities from the Angelo Coastal Reserve, California, USA - 14_0903_12_20cm (SPAdes) (version 2) | ecosystem: Environmental > Terrestrial > Soil > Grasslands...
CGAGAGCTATCACGCGTACGTGGACGAGCGTGGCACCATCGTCGGGGAGTTCGCGGGCCGGAAGATTCGCACCTGGCCGCTCTCCTATGGCGACAGCACGGCCCTCGAGACGAGTGACGCGACGGATGTGTTGGCGCTGGGCCGGACGTTGGTCAAGAAACTGAAATTTCATGGAGTGGCGAAGTTCGATTTCAAGCGCGGCCCGGATGGTCGGTTGCGTCTGCTCGAAGTGAACCCCCGCTTCAATCTCTGGCATCACCTCGGCGCCGTCGCCGGCGTGAACCTCCCCGCACTCGTTTATGGCGACCTCATCGGGGCGGCGCGCCCCATGATGGGGCCGATCCCGGCAGGACTACGCTGGTGCAAGCCATGGAAGGACCTGTCTGCGGCGCGCGCGTCAGGCATGTCCCTTGCCGAATGGATCCCGTGGGTGTTCCGGTGCGAAGCCAAAAGTGGCCTCGCCTGGGACGATCCGCTCCCGTTGATCGGCGCGACGGTCCGTCGGGGAATCGACGCGCTGGCACGAACAGTCCGACGCACGGATGAACAACCGCTGACGCTTCGCAGCGTCAAGGAGTGAGGTATGAGACCTGCCATGATGTTGCTAATTCGCGCCCTGGTGATTCTCGGCGCCGTCCTCGCGGTCATCTCGTGCGGGAAATGACCTCGTCGTTAATCGTAACTGCACACCCGTCCCACTCAAGGAGAGATGTATGAAGGTCAGACCCCGCTTCATGATTCGCGCCGCTTTGGTGCTCACCGCCGGCGGCGTGATCGGCTTCTTCGGCGCGTGTAAGAGCGACTCGCCGGTGGCGCCGCCGCCGCCTCCGCCCCCACCGCCCCCACCGGCCGTTACCGCGCCGTCGGGGCTGTCCGCCACGGCGGTCAGCAGCAGCCAGATCAATCTCGCATGGACCGATAATGCGTCGAACGAGACCGGATTCCGTGTCGACCGCTGCAGTGGTGCGGGCTGCACGAACTTCGCCCAGGTCGGTACGAACCTCGCGGCCAACACCGTCGCGTTCTCGGATGTCGGCCTTACGGCCAACACCGCGTACAGCTATCGGGTGCGTGCGTTCAACGCGACCGATACGTCGGCGTGGACCTCGCCGGTGTCGGCGACGACGACCGTCGGTGGTAGCGCCTCCTTCACGATGGTGGGTGCTGGGGAGATCACGACCTGCGCCAGCTCGGGCGGGCCCCTCGGCACAGCGCACGTCGTCGACAGCATCCTGAAAGCCGAGCCGGGAGCCATCGCGTTTACGGCAGGCAACAACCTCGCCGACATGGGCGCGGGAACCACGTTCCAGAATTGCTTTGATCCAAAGTGGGGCTCGTTCAAGTCACGGACGTACTACTCGATCGGAAACGGTGACTTTGGCACGGACCGCGGGCCGGATGGTGTTTATAACTACTTCGGCGACGGCACGGCGGCGGGCACGGCGATGGTCGCGCACAAGGGCTGGTTCTCGTTCGACAAGGGAAGCTGGCACATCATCGTGCTCAACACGTCGGATTGGGAGCATGGTCCCTCCACATACGGTATTGACCCAACACTGAAGCCCGTCCCATCCGAGCAGGTGGATTGGCTTTCCGCCGATCTCCAGGCCAATACAAAGCCCTGCGTGATGGCGATCTCGTGGGAGCGTCGGATGTACACCACGACCAGCGGCACCGCTGGACGCAACAGCAATATGATCCCGATTACCACTCTGCTCCACGACTACGGCGCGGACCTGATCGTGAGCGCCAAAGACAAGGTGTACGAGCGGTTTCTCCCTGTGAACCCGGTGGATGGATCACTCGACGCAAATAAGGGGCTCGTCCAATTCATTGTCGGCACGGGCGGTCGCAGTTGGGACCAGGCGAATGATTCGACAACCGTCGCCGTTCGCGGCTCGATGATCAAGAACACCTGGGGTGTGTTGAAACTCACGCTCGCAGAGAACAGCTACAGCTACGAGTTCGTCGCAACCTCACCGACCACCAAGAGCGACAAGGGTGGCCCGGTGGCCTGTCACTAACTGCGAGTCCGGAGGCTCCGATGGGGAGGTTCGACGCACGCATGCTGACAGTGGCGCTGCAAGCGCTGCTGATTGGCTGCGGGAGCGGATCGCACCAGCCGGAGCCTCCGGCCGTGGTCCCCGCGCCGGCGGTGCAGCCGCAGGCGAACCCTCAAAGTCCATCAGCTCCGAATCCCAAGGGGACTCCCAAGATCGCGCCCCGGGATTCCGGAGGCAGTGGGACGTATCCCTGGCAGTCCGGTCCGATCGCGGCAGCACGATGACGTCGCGCGCGATCGCCCGGCTGCGAGGTTTCCTCCTGGTCCTCGCCGCAGCGGCCTGTGGCGGCCACTCCGGCGGCGGGACCGGCCCCGCTAACAAACCCGTGGTCCAGCTGGGCGACAACCGCTCCAGCCTGCCCGCCGGCACGACGTACACGCTGTCCGCGACGTTCTCCGACACGAGCAATAGCTCCCCGTGGAGCTACGACATCGCCTGGGGCGATGGGCAAAGCTCGAGCGGCACGAAGACGAACGTCTCACCGATCACCGGCACGCATATGTATGCGGCGGAAGGCAATTACCACGTCACCGTGAGCGTCACGAATCAGCTGGGCGCGACGGGCGACGGCTCGGTTACCGTCTCGGCCACCGCCCCCGTCCTCCTCGCCGCCGGCGACATTGGCGACTGCACCCGGTTGGGCGACGATTCAACGGCGATGCTGCTCGATACGCTCGAGGGCGTCGTCGTCCCGCTCGGCGACGATGCGTACCCGAACGGCACGCTGGACGAGTACAACAACTGCTACGCCCCGACATGGGGACGGCAGAAGGCGCGCACCCGTCCAATTGCCGGCAACCACGATTACAACACGCCGGGCGCCCCGGGCTACTACGGATACTTCGGCGCCGCCGCGGGCGATCCCGCCAAGGGCTACTACAGCTACACGCTCGGCTCCTGGCTCGTGATCGTTCTCAATACCGGCACCGACCAGCCCGTCAACTACGAGGCCGGTTCCCCGCAGGAGCAATGGCTGCGCAGCGAGCTCGCGAGTCACTCGCAGGAGTGCGTGCTCGCGATGTTCCACCATCCGCGTTTTTCGACCATCACGGATCGCGACTCGATCAGCTACTACACGGCGGCGATTTGGAACGCGCTGTACGAGTCCGGCACGGACCTGGTGGTGAATGGCCACGATCATGCCTATCAGCGATTTGCGCCGCAGCGGCCCGACGGCACGCGCGACAACGCGCACGGGATTCGGCAGATCGCCGTCGGGACGGGTGGTGGTGAGACCCTCTACGACTTCAAGATCCCGGCTCCCGCGGGCTCGAACATCGAGGTCCGCAATAACCTGACGCATGGCGTCATCAAGCTCACGCTCCGCACCGGCGGTTACGACTGGAAGTTCCTGCCCGCCTCCGGCGCATCGTTCACTGATTCAGGGTCTGGAACCTGTCACGGGAGACCGTAGGGATGTCCCGCTTCTCATATCTGGTGCTCTTTTGCGTCGTCGGCGCCGCCTGCACCAAAGGCGTCACACCGCCATCACCGCCTGCCCCGCCACCACCACCTCCGCCGAACCATCCGCCGGTCGCCGTCGCGGGCGGCCCGTACAACACCGCGACCGGCGTGATCAGTGTCGACGGCTCGCAGTCTTCGGATCCTGACGGCGACGCACTCACGTATCGCTGGGACTTTGGCGACGGCACGAGCGGCGACAACGCCAAGATGTCGCACACGTATCGGCAAGCCGGCAGCTACAACATTTCGCTCGTCGTGACGGACACGAAGGGCGCGAAGGATACCGCCAAGACATCGGCGGCAGTCACGCTGGAAGCCGCGCCGATCCTGGTGGGGGCCGGGAACATCGCGGGGAAGAACAGCAACCAGGAGCTCACCGCGGAGTTGGTGGACACGATCCCGGGCACCGTCTTCACAACCGGTGACAACGTTTTCCCGGATGGATCCGACACGGCGTATGCGAAGTATTACGCGACATCCTGGGGCCGCCACCTGGCGCGGACGCGCCCGGTCCTCGGCAATCACGACTACGTCGACCCGAATGCGAAGGGGTCGTTCGAGTACTTCGGCGACCGCTTGGGACCGACGCCCGGCCTCGGCTACTACAGCTACGACGTCGGCACCTGGCACATCATCGTCCTGAACGACAAGGGCGGTACCGGAATCGACGCGGATCAGGCCGTCTGGCTCCAGGCCGACCTCGACGCGCACAGGAACGTGCGCTGCACGCTCGCGATGTGGCACGTCGCCTTATTCATCTCGTCCAACGACGCCAACTGGACCGTGAACATGGGGCACAAGCCGATCTGGGACATCCTCTATCCCGCCGGCGTCGATGTCGTCCTCAACGGACAGCAGCACAACTACGAGCGGTTCGCGCCGATGAATCCCAACGGCGATCTCGACCCGGCCGGGATTCGCGAATTCAACGTGGGGACTGGCGGACAGTTCCTGGACGATTTCACCGTGATTCATCCGCACAGCGAAAAACACACGGCCACGTACGGCGTCCTCAAGCTCACGCTCAAGCCGGACGGCTACGACTGGACCTTCGTGGCGGTCCCCGGCGCAACGTTCAGCGACTCGGGGTCCGGCTCATGCCACTGACCTTGTTGCCGACCGTCGCCCCTCCTCCGGCCCGCTCCGGCGCAGCTGCACCCGCGGCGCTGGTCGCCCGCCTGGGCGCGGCGCTGGCGAGCCGCGGCATCTCCTACTGCCAGTGGAAAGGGCACGGGAAGCGGGAGCGATGGGAGAGCGGGCGCGGCGACATCGACCTGTTGGTCGACAGTCAGTCGTGGGCCGATTTTACCGACGTTCTCGGCAGTCTGGGATTCAAGCTCGCCTTGCCGCCCCCCGGGCGCGAGGCGGCCGGCATCACACACTACTTCGGGCTGGACGAGCGCACCGGCCTGCTCATTCACCTGCACGTCTATCAGCGTCTGGTTATCGGACTGCCGTGGCGGATGCACTACCGCTTGCCGCTCGAGCGCGCGATGCTCGAATCGGCAACGCTGCGCGACGGCTCCAGCGGCATCTTCAAAACCGCGGTGCCGGAGCTCGAGCTGATCGTCTCGATCCTGCGGCTGACGCTGCGGCACATGCTCCGCGACTCGCTGCGCCGCGCCTCACCGCGCTGGCTCGACGGCGCATTGAGTGAGGTCGATCGCCTCGAGGACAACGTCCCACCCGATGTGGTTTTCGCGGCGCTGCGCCGGCATCTCCCCGAGATCAGTGTGTCGTTGTTCACCCGCTGCCGTGCGTCGCTGCAGCCGGGCTGCTCGCCTTCACGCCGCATCGTCACGCGCGCCGCATTGACGCGTGCACTATCCGCGCACCGCACCCGCCCGGCCGTGTTCGGATTCGCCGAGCGGCTCTGGCGCCGGATTCGGCCGCGCGGGCAGCAACTCGCGAGTGGCGGATCCGTCGTCGCGTTGCTCGGTGGCGACGGTTCGGGGAAATCGACCTGCGCCGACGCGTTGGAGGCCTGGCTCGCCTCGTCCATCGCCGCGATTCATGTCCACCTCGGCCGCCCGACGCGCAGCCTCGCCACGATCGTGGTCGGGGGCTTGTTGAGGGTGCTACGCAGTATCAACGCCTCTTCACGCTTCACCACGCATCTCGAGGTGCTACGCCACGGCTGCACCGCGCGCGATCGGTACGCGCTGTACCGCCGTGCGCATCGTTTCGCGAGCAGCGGCGGCATCGCGATCTGCGAGCGCTATCCCCTGCCCGAGAGCTGGGCGTTGTCCGGGCCGAGTGAGGTGCAAGGCCAGTCCCTCGCGGCGCAGTCGCGCCTTGCGACCGCCCTCCGCAAGTGGGAGCGGCGTTTCTACGAGCGGATGGCGGCGCCGGACCTCGTCTTCCTGCTGCAGCTCGATCCGGAGACCGCCGTCAGCCGCAAGCCGACGGAGCCGGCGGACTACGTTCGTAAACGCGCGCTGGTCACCGCCGAAACCGATTGGAGCAAAAGCGGGGCGCGCATGGTGGATGCCGCCCAGCCATTGCCGCAGGTCATCGCGACGCTCAAGTCGGAGCTTTGGAGCACGCTGTGAGCCGCGAACGCGCTGTCATCGTCGAGCTGGTCGGACCAGCCGGCGCGGGGAAGACCACTCTGGCGAAGGGAGTCACCGAGACGGATGCCACGGTGCGCTCGGGCCTGAGTCTCTGGGGTCTCCCGCGGCGACGCCTGTTCCGGAGCGCCATGGCGCTGTTGCCCACGATCCTCGGCGCGAGCTTCCATCGATCGCACCTGCGCGCCGGCGAGATGGCGCAGATGATCCGGCTCGGCGCGCTGCGAAGTGTGGTGGAAGACGAAGCGTCGCAGCACCGCATCATCATTCTGGACGAAGGGCCCGTCTTTGCGTTGAGCTGGCTCGACGTGTTCTTCTCCCGCAACGGGGATCGCGTGCCGACCTCCTGGCGGCGCCGCGTCATCGCCGAGTGGGCGACGCTGCTCGACGTCGTCGTGTTCATCGACGCCTCCGATATCACCCTCGCAGACCGTATCCGGACGCGCGACAAGCCGCACACCGTGAAGGATCTACCCGACGCCGAAATCTTCGGCTTCTCGGCCGGCTTCCGGCGTGCGTTCGAGCGCGCCATCGGCGATCTCGCCGAGGCCGGGCACATCGTCGTGGACACGTTGAGGACCGATACCGGCCCCGTCGACGAGAACACGGCGCAACTGATGACCAAGCTGACGCGGCGTCGCAATGGCCACTGACGCCGGCTTCGCAGCGCCGCTACCCGGCGCAGCTCCCGTTCCCCCACCCCTGGTGGGGACCGACCCGACACCGACGCCGGTTCGCAGACCCGCGAACCTGACGAAGCGCGCGTCACTGACGGCGGTTGCGTCGCTGCTCGACTACACCGTCAAGGCAGCCGTCTCACTCGTCATTACGCCGATCCTGGTCGGCGGTCTGGGCCGCTCGATGTACGGCATGTGGGAGATGCTGGGCCGTCTGATCGGATATATGACGGCGACCGATGGCCGGCCCACTGAAGCGTTGCGGCTCGTCATCTCGCAGCAGCAAGCCGCTGATCCTCAGGCGAACCGCCGCGCCATCGGTGCCGCACTGGCCGTGTGGATCATCATGCTGCCGCTCGTGGCGCTGGTCGGCGGCGCGCTCGCGTGGCTCGCTCCCAGCCTCACCCACGCACCGCAGGCCGATGCCACGGCCGTGCGCCTCACCTGCGCGCTGCTCGTGGTCAGCTTCATGTTTACCGGTCTCGCGGCGATTCCCGAGTCCACCCTGCGCGGCATGAACCTGGGCTATAAGCGCATGGGCCTCCAGGCTGGGCTCAGCATCATCGTGGGCGCGCTGGCGGTGTGGGCAGTGAAAGCCGGTTTCGGCCTCCCCGGCATGGGCGCGTCGCAGATCATCCGGGCGTTCGTCACGGGCGCCGTCTTCTGGCTGCTGGTCCGCAAGTACGTCCCCTGGTTCCATGTGGCGAAGCCGACGCGTGAATCGGTCAAATCGCTGTTCGGGATGAGCATCTGGCTTTCCGTCGGCGACTTGATGGCCAAACTCCTGCTGGCAAGCGACGTGCTCGTCCTGGGTTGGATCATTTCCCCCGCCGCGGTGACGACCTACGTGTTGACGAGTTATGCCGCCCGCACCGGAACGGGGATTTTTGTTTTCACCGCGAGCGCGGCCATGCCCGGCCTCGGCGGCGTGCTGGGCAAGAAGCAGTTCGCGAGCGCCGTGAAGATCCGCCACGAGCTGCGCATGCTCACCTGGTTATTCACCACCGTGATCGGCGCGACGATCCTCGCCTGGAACCACTCATTTCTGCATCTGTGGGTCGGCTCGCGGAACTATGCGGGCCCCTGGGTCGACCTGCTCATCGTCTGTGTTGCGATGCAAACCGCGTTCATTCGTACCGACTCGTACATTATCGACGCGGCATTGAGACCGCGGGCACGCGTGATCTTCGGCGCAATCACCGTGGTCGCGACGCTCGGCCTCGGGATCGCGCTGACGCACGCGCTGGGAATCGTCGGGCTTTGCCTCGGTCTCCTGGCGGGCCGGATGATCCAATCAATTGCCTATCCGCTGATCGTCCACTCGTGCCTCGAGAAGCCCGGGATTCAGATGGCCGAGCGCCTTGCGGCCGTGCGTATGGCGGTCACGACCGCCGTGCTTTTCGCTGCCGGAAACATTGCGGGTCGCGTGCTGCTCGCGCCGCGCTGGTTCATCTGGCTTGGCGGCGTCTTGCTGACGATCGCCTTTGTTTCCGCCGTCTCCCTCTTCCTCGGCCCCACGCCAGGCGATCGTCGCGCCATCATCGCGCGCGTTCGCGCGCTGGCCTCCGGGCTGCGGCGTACCGACTAATGTGCGGGCTCGCTGGACGGTTTCACGCGAACCGGCTACCGGTCGCGCCGGGCTGGCACGAGCGCGCCGACCGGCTGCTCGCCCACCGCGGTCCTGACGGCGCGGGTTACTGGGTGGACGATCGGTGCGAGCTGGTCCATCGCCGGCTGGCGCTGATCGATCTGTCGCCCGCCGGCGCCCAGCCGCTCGCGAATGAGACGGGCGACATCTGGGTCGTCTTCAACGGCGAGATCTACAACCATGGCGTGCTGCGGGCGTTGCTCGCGGCGCGCGGCCACCTGTTCCGTTCCCGCAGCGACACCGAGGTCCTCGTCCATCTCTACGAGGAGCGTGGCGAGCGGCTGATCGAGCATCTGCGCGGCATCTTCGCCTTCGCGATCTACGATTCGCGCCGGCGCCGGCTCCTGCTCGCGCGCGATCGCTTCGGGGTGAAGCCGCTGTTCTACGCGAACCCGGGTGGCCAGCTCGTCTTCGCGAGCGAGATCAAGGCGATCACCGCCCTGCCCGGTTTCAGCCCGACCCTCGATCGGCAGGCCTGCTGTGATTATCTCGGCCTCGGCTATATCCCCGAGCCAGCCACGGGATTCCACGAGATTCGCGCGCTTGCCCCCGGCGCGGTGCTCATCGCCGAGGAAGCGGAAGCGCGCACGCAGACGTACTGCCGGATCGAGGCTCGGCCCGATCACACACGCCGGCTTCGCGATACCGCGGTCCAGGCCAGCACCAAGATGGTGGCCGCGGTCGAGAGCCAATCGGAAGCCGACGTCCCGGTCGCGGCGCTGCTCTCGGGGGGGATCGACTCGTCGCTTGTGGTCGCGGCGCGCACGCGCACGACAGGCACCGCGCCTGCTCCCATCACGTTCAACGTGCGCTTTCCGGTTGCGGGAGCCGATGAGACGCCGCTGGCGCTGGCCGTCGCGCGGCACTTCGGAACGCAGCACCACATCATCGAGCCGCGCGACTGGTCGCTGACGCCGGATACTGTCGTGGGTGTACTGCGCCATTTCGACCAGCCCTTCGCGGACACGAGCTGCATTCCGATGTACTGGGTATCCCGCGCCATTCGCGAGCAGGGGATCATTTGCGCCCTCTCCGGCGACGGCGGCGACGAGGCGTTTGGAGGGTACCGGCAGTTCTGGCGCGCCAACCAGCTCATGCACCTGATGCGGATGCCGTCATGGGCCCGCACGGCGGTGCACACGGCGGGGGTCGCGCTGACGTCGTGGACGCGCGATCTCGGCCGACACATCGCCAAGGCGACGGTCCTGGCCGAGGCAGGTCGCGCGGACGCCGCGGTGTTGCTTGCGGGGTTGTCCAACTACATCGCCGAAGACCAAAAGGCGGCGTTGCTGCTGCCGGCGGCCGCCGCACAACTGTTGCCAGTCTCCCGCCATTTCGACGGCTTCCGTCCGTCCGGCGTGAACGACCTCGAGGAGCTGTCGCGCCGCATGACGACCAAGACGTTCACGATCGGCTTGCCGTCGAACATGCTCCGCAAGGTCGACATGATGAGCATGCGCGCGGGCATCGAGGTCCGCGTGCCGATGCTCGACGAGAACGTCGTGGACGTCGGATTGTCGCTGCCGCACCGGCTGAAGACCAACGGCCGCGAGGGGAAGCTCGTGCTCCGGGCGGTCGCGGAGCAGTGGCTCCCCCGCAACGTCGCGCGCCACCCCAAGACGGGCTTCTCGGTTCCCGGCCAGCTGCTCGCGACGTCCGCGCTCGCGGCGTTGTGCGACGATCTCCTCCTCGGCAGCGATGCGCGGGTCGGATGGTTCCTGAATCGCGCGTTGATTCACGAATGGGTCACGCGATTCCGCGTGAATCGCGGCACCGGCGGCGCAATCAGCAGCTCGGGTCTGTACCAGCGCGTGTTCACGCTGCTGTCACTCGAGCTGTGGATGCGCGATCACGCGCTCACCTGGTAACGGGATCGCCAATGCCATCATCCGAACGGAGTAGATCGCGGAATCACCAGCGCGCGCGCGGCGCGAATCGTGCACGTAGGCGAGGTACATCACACCGGAATGGGTCATTGGTCGTGGAGCTGGTCGGTCCGGCAGGCGTCGGCAAGACGACGCTCGCCCAGAAGCTTCATCGCGTGGATGCTCGGGTGCACGTGGGGCTCAGCGTCTGGGGGCTGCCCCGCGCTCGCTTGATCCGGGGCGCGCTCGGGCTCGTGCCGACTATCGTCATGGCGGTGCTGCGGCGGCGCCGGCTGCGCTGGGTTGAAATCACGCACATGATCCGCCTCGAGGCGCTACGGCGGGTGCTGCGGCGCGTGAAGGCGCGGCATCGCGTCATCATCCTCGACGAGGGACCAGTCTTCGGAATGAGCTGGCTCGACCTGGCGTTCGCCGAGCGCGGCGTGCGGCCGCCCGCCAGATGGCGCCGGCGCACCCTCGCCCGCTGGGTCGATGTGCTCGACTCGGTCATCCTGCTCGACGCGGGCAACGAAGAATTGGCAGAGCGAATCCGCTCGCGCGCCAAGGTGCACCGGATGATGAACGGCAGCGACCGCGCGATCCAGCGCTTCGCGAACGACTATCGCAAAGCCTTCGACACCGTCATCGACGATCTGGGCCGTGCGGGACGTCTGGCCGTGCATCAGTTGCGGACCGATGGGCCGCTGAATCGCAGCACCGCGCGCCTGAAAACCATGCTCGCGCGGTATCGCAATGGCCACTAACGCCGGGGTCGCCACTTTCCCCACTTACGTGGCGAGTGGGGCGCGGAGCACCGTCAATCCGGTGGTGCGGGCGGCGCTCTACCTGTTCGTCCTGTCGATCCCGTTCGAAATGCCGAACCGCGTCTTTCCGGTCGAGATCCCGACGATCACCGGCGCGGTCTTTCTCCTCGCAACGGTGCTCTCGCCCAGCGCGAGCTACCGTCGCATTCCGGGATCGGTCTTCTGGTTCTTCGGCTATCTCTGGATGTTCGGCCTCAGCACGCTGGTCAACACCACCATCTACACGACGCTCGTGCTGAACCTGTTTTTATTGATGCTGGAGCTCGTGCTGATCTTCTGGGTGGCCTCCAATCTGCTGCGCGACCGCACGGTCCTGCGTGGTGTCCTGATCACGCTGGCCTTCGCCGTCACCGTGCGGTCGGCACTCCAGGTGCTGGGGATCGGAGCCACCGCCCACACGGTCTGGACCGGCGGCGAGCGGATTACCGCCTTCGGCCAGAACGCCAACTTGAGCGCGATCATCATGTCCGTCGGCGCACTCATCCTGCTCAACCTGCGCCCCAGGATCCTCACCTGGCCCATCGTGCCGATCATCGGTCTCGCCGTCATTCAGACGGGCTCCCGGGGTGGGCTGCTGTGTCTCGTGCTCGGTGTGCTGGTCTGGGCGATCGGCTCCGGGCGGACGATGGCCGCGCGCCTCCGCGGCCTCGCGGCGGGACTGTTGGTCCTCGCGGTGCTGGCGATCGGGGTGTGGCGATCGGACATGCTGCGCACGCGGTTGCTCGCCTCCGCCGAGCAGGGCTCATTCGCCGGGCGGGAGGAGATCTATCCTGCCGTGGTCGGCATGATCCGCGAGCGTCCGGTGGTGGGGTGGGGACCGATCGGAAACCAGTTCGAGATCGCCGCCCGCATAGGCGAGGAAAAGAAGGACCGGCGGGACGCCCACAACCTCGTCCTCGACCTCATGTCGTCCACCGGCATACTCGGGACGATTCCGTTTCTCATCGGATACCTGCTCTGCTGGCGCGAAGCCTGGCGCGCGCGTCGCGGGCCGTACGGCATCCTGCCGCTATCCCTCATGGCCGTGACGTTCATGGGATCCATGAGCGGCACGTGGATTGCTGGGAAGATTCTCTGGTTCACACTCTCGGTCGCGTGCGCGTGCGGTGCGACGGCGCCACGCCCGGGCCAGGTTGTCCGCGAGGAAACGCCGTGAAACTCGCCGTCTTCACGAGCCGCTATCCGGCTCAGGTCGCGACCTTCTTCGAGCGCGACATGCGCTCGCTCGTCGACGCGGGCATCGAGATCGACGTGTTCTCCGTCGCGCCGTTCGATCCATCGCTCTGGAAACACGCGCTCCCGTTGCTCGGACCGGACCAGCTCCCGCGCGATCGCGTGTACCATCTGGGCGTTCTCGACGGTGTGCGAGGTGGGATAAAAACGCTGCTCCGGCGCGATCCGACCGCGCGGCGCGACGCCCGGGCGATCCTCGCCAGTGCCACGCAGTACGGCCTCGAGCCGTTCGCCAAGACCGCCTACGTCTTGCCCAAAGCCTGGGCCTGGGCGGCGCGCGCCCGGAAATACGATCACGTGCTGGCCTACTGGGGCAATTATGCCGGCACGTGCGCCTATGCGTTCCATCGGCTGGCGATGCCGCACGTCCCGTTCTCCATCTGGCTGCATGCCGGCAGTGACCTGTACTTCGATACCGTGTTCCTGCGCGAGAAGCTGCTGTATGCGGACAACATCATCACCTGCTGCGAATTCAACGTGCGATACCTGGCGCGGGAATTCGCCGATGTGATGCCCCAGATCGCATCGAAGCTCCTGGTGAACCATCACGGCCTCGACCTCTCCGCCTTCACATTCCGGCCCGAGGGCCGCCCGCAGAATCGCGTCATCGCGGTGGGCCGGCTGGCCAAAGAGAAGGGCTATGACTACCTCGTGCGTGCCGCCCAGTTGCTCGCGACGCGCGGCGTCGATGTCCTGGTCGATTTTGTCGGTCACGGACGCGACGAGGAAAGACTCGTCTCGCTCGCGCGGGAGCTCGGCGTCAGCGATCGCGTGCGGTTCCGCGGATGGCTGCCGTTCGCTGAGGTCCGGAAGGCCATGAGTGAGGCCACGGTGCTCGTGCACCCCTCCAATGGGCTGGGCGACGGACTGCCGAACGTCCTCCGCGAGGCCATGGGTGTCGGAACACCGGTGATCGCCTCCGACGTAGCAGGAATTCCCGACGCGCTCAATGACGGGTGCGGCGTCCTGGTCCCTCCCAAGGATGTCCCCGCCCTCGCCAACGCGATCGCCGCCTTGTTGGCCGATCCGGCGCGGCGGATCGAGATGGCCACGCGGGCACGGCAACGCGTCGAGCAGCATTACGACCTGGCGCGCAACGGTATCCGTCTGGCGCGGGTGCTCCGATCCACCAAGCCCCGGTCGGCCGGACGCGCCGTCGGAATGCGGTCCGGCTCGCGGTCGCAGCGGTCCTATGATCTCGTCGCGCTCGACCTGTTGGTCACGCCGAAGTCGGATGCCGTGCGGTTCGACCACGACGAGCTCGACTGGAGCGAACTACGGCAGGCCGCGCAACGTGGCGGCGCGCTCGTGCGCGTCGCGGATGCCGTCAAACGGCCAGGTGAGCCGTTGCCGACCCGGTTTGCGGAGGCCGTCGCGAAAGCCTGCCAGCGCACCCAGCAGATCGTCGATGTCGTGGATCAACTGAGTGATGTGTGCACCCGGCTCGGACTCAGCCATGCTTTCGTCCGGACCGCCGAGTGCTATCCCGACGCACCAGCCGCGGTCAACCTGCTGATCGGCGAGCCGTCGCCTGGCGTAGATCGGGACATCACCCACCCCATCCATGCGGTACGGGAGCGCGGTTCGCTCCATCACCGGCTGGCCGGCGTCTCGACATACAGAATGCCCTACGGGAATCAGCTGCTCATCCGTCACGGGCGCCTGGGTCGCCTTGGCGAGCACGCGCGGTTCGCTCGCCTGCTCCTGGCCCGTGCTGAGTGCCGGTCGATGGGAACCGCGACGCCGCGATCTTCCGCGCCGGCGGACCACCTCGTGGTGCTGGCGATGCATCAGGTCTACACGCGGCCCGAGTTCCGCCTCTCCGACTTGCATGGCGCGATTATGGCAGTGCGCGGCACGTCCATCGATTGGGACTATGTCTTCGCGACGGCGCTGTCTACGAGCACCCTGCCCGCGGTCGGCTGTTATCTGGAGTATCTCGCGCGCATGTACCGATCCGTCTCGGACGATGCGCTTGTACCAGAGGACGTGCTTCGCCGCTTCGCGGCGAGCTCCCCCACTCCGGCTCCGGCGCTCGTGGAGGACCGCGGCTTCCCGCGAACCTGGTCGGCGGTAAGACTCTACTGGCAGCACTTGCGCGCCACGCTCGAGTCGGGACGCTGGCATAGTGCCGTGCGTTTGTCGCTCGTCCCGGTCATGGCGGCGTTGACGGCCGGCGGGCGCGCATCGGGAGGAGCCCGTCGATGACCACGCGATCCGCAAGCTCGTTGCAGCGTGTCACGGTCGTGCTGCCCTGTCGCAACGAGGCGTCGCATATCTCCGCCTGCCTCGATTCGATTCTCGGCTCGGCCCACCCGGCCGAACGCCTCGAGGTACTGGTCATCGACGGCATGAGCGACGACGGGACGCGTGAAATCGTCGAGCAATACACCGCGACGTATCCCCGCATCCGGTTGCTCGATAATCCCGCCCGCGTCGTGCCGTGCGCGCTCAACATCGGGATTCGCGCGGCGACCGGCGACATCATCGTCCGCACGGACGGGCACGTCGTGTATCCGCCGGAATACATCCCGCGCCTGGTCGACGCCCTGCTCGCGGACGGAGCGGACAATGTCGGCGGGTGTCTCATCACGTTGCCGGCGGACGGTTCCGCTGTCGCGCAGGCCATTGCCATCGCGATGGCACACCCGTTCGGGGTCGGCAATGCCCATTTCCGGATCGGCGCGCGGGAAGCACGCGACGTCGACACCGTGCCGTTCGGCTGTTTCCGGCGTTCCTTGTTCAAGCGCATCGGGATGTTCGACGAGGACCTGGTGCGGAATCAGGACGATGAATTCAACCATCGCATCATCCGGCACGGCGGGCGCGTGCGGCTGATTCCCGACGTCGTCTGCTATTACTACGCCCGGGGCTCGCTGCGGCAGGCCGGACGGATGTTTTACCAGTACGGCGCCTTCAAGCCGCTCGTCGCCCGGAAGGTCGGCCGCATCATGACCGTGCGCCAGCTCGTACCGGCGGGGTTCGTGGCGACGCTGCTGGGCACTGCGCTGGGCACGTTACTCTGGCCGCCTTTCGCGGTCGGCGGCGCCGCCATTGCCGCGGCCTATACGTTCGCCGCGATCGGCTGTGCCGTTCCGGTCGCACGCTCCCACGGGATTCGGTGCGCGCTGGCTCTCGTCATGACACTACCGGTCGTGCATGTGAGCTACGGATTTGGGTTCCTGCTTGGCCTGGGCGCCGGCCTGCGTGGAAGAAGCCGGTGGCGCGATCCCGCCGCCGTCCCGCTGTCTCGGTGAAGGAGGGTCTATGGGCCCCGAAGTCGCTGGTCTGATGTATCACGAAGTCACCGATGATCCGACGACGTCCGGGTTTCAACGCCCGGGCGCCCTGCCCTACACGCTGACGCCTGCCGCGTTCACCAGCCATTTGAACGCCATCGCCGGCGGCCAGCTGCGGCCCGAGCTCGTGTCCAATCTCGATTTGAACAGCAACAACGGCAACGGCACGCACCGGCATCTGCTGCTCACGTTCGACGACGGGGGAGCGAGCGCGATGTACGTGGCCGATGAGCTCGAGCGGCGCGGCTGGAAGGGCCATTTCTTCATCATCACCAGCCGGATCGGGGAGCGGACGTTCCTCAAGCCCTCCGATATCCGGGCGCTGCGCAGCGCGGGCCATGTCGTGGGGACCCATTCGCATACGCATCCCGACATCTTCCGGCGCCTGCCGCGCGAGCTGATGACCACGGAGTGGCGCGTCAGCCC
>Ga0209577_10002959_pt1 | contig 16066 bp, 21 predicted proteins | sample GraSoiAngelo_109_FD_185874 | JGI IMG/M metagenome (GOLD analysis project Ga0209577, IMG submission 185874) | Grasslands soil microbial communities from the Angelo Coastal Reserve, California, USA - 14_0903_12_20cm (SPAdes) (version 2) | ecosystem: Environmental > Terrestrial > Soil > Grasslands...
GGCGGCTTCGACCCCGGAAGCACCGTGGCCGAGATGGTGGGCGAAGGCTGGCCCCGCCTCGTCTCCGACCTCAAGACCCTGCTGGAGACGGGCGAAACCCTCCCCGCCAAGCCCGACGCGGAACGGACGACGGTGAGGACCTGACCTTCGGCTTGCGGAGAGCGGTCAGATAGCGTCCTCGCTCAACGCTATGACGGTGGCGAGCGGGTCGTCGCGGCCGTACCGCCGGCGCGAGGTGTGGCGGCCCGACCCGGGGTCACGCACGGGGCCAGACGCTACCGTCGCGCCTGAGACGTGAGATCCGGTCCAGGGCCGGCCGGAAGTCAGAGGTCGCTGAGGGCCTTCCTGCGCGCCACCAGCTCTCGCTCCACGTGCACGAGGGCGGCACGCGACCCCTCGTCTACCTGCTCCGCCAGCGCCGCCACCACGTGCTGTGCCAGCCGGTCGAGGTGCTCGCCCACGATCCCGCGGACCTCGTCGTCGCTGGCGGCCCCGGGCCAGAGATTGGTCGGCCTCCGGCCGGCAACGCTCGAGATGTCCCCCAGCGGCGACACGCCCAGCGCCTCGTCTCGCTCCAGGAGCAACCGAGCCCAGCTCCGAAGATCGGCGAACAGCTGGTCGAGCAGGGCGTGGAGGGCGTGCGTCTCGGGCACCTTGCGGTGCGCCTGCTTGACGTCCTGGACCAGGTCTATGACCTCGCTCAGCACCTGGTTGAGAGCAGCAATGGGGTCGTCGGGTGGGGGCGAGCTCACGGGAGCAGCGGTGCGGGTCGGCCGTCCCCCGACCGGTGACACTGGTGGCGCGGCATCGGCCGTGATCCTTCCAGGCACTCGATCGCCAGGCAAGGCTCGGGAGGCTCACATGCCTGGCACCGTTGTTCGGTCGCTTGCACCGGACGGGGGCGGTGGGGTCATGCTCGGCGACGACCGTGAGTTGGAGGACGAGCTCCGCGCCCAGCTCCCCGAGGGCGGCCGACCGGCAGAGCGGTGGAGCCAGCGGTCAGCCGATACGGCCGAAAGCGCGCAGGACGCGGAGTGCTCGCAGCGTCTCCACTCCTCGACACTCCGCCTCGGCCGCGGAGCTGAGGGACTCCCAGGTGATCGGCCACCCCCGTCCTCGGCCTGGGCGGCCTCCAGGGCATCGAGGTGCGCCTCGACGACGGAGGGGTCGAGCGGGCCGAGGAACAGCGGAGCCATTCCCGGCCGGAAGGGCATCCCGACATAGAAGAGTCCTTCCTCGCCGGCGGGTGCGGGTCCGGTGTCGGGCCCGGCGACGAAGAGGCGCCGGCCGTCCCAGATGATGTCCATGCAGCCATCGGGCAGGACAGGCTCCGCTGACGGGCTCCCACATGCGTCGATACTTCCCGTCCAGCAGCAGGCGACGTAGCGCCGGAGCGAGGCTTGGGTTGTCCACTCCAGATAGCCGGTGGGACCGGTGAGCTCTGGCGCCACGACCACAGCTTGCCTCGCCTTGGGGCCGTCCACCGCCCGCCGACGCCTGCTGCCCCACGGCCCCCCGGGATGCCAGTGTTGGAGGGTGAGCGGGATCCTCAGGTACGTAGACGCCGTGACCGTCCGGGTGCCGGACCTGGACGCCGGGCTCGCCTTCTACGGCGGTGTCCTGGGCCAGGACCTCATCTGGCGAAATGACTCGATCGGCGCGGCCGGGCTGCGCTGTTCCGAGTCCGATACCGAGGTGGTCCTCACCACCGAGCACGGCTACGAGCCCAATTGGAAGGTGGACTCCGCCGACGCCGTGGCCGACCTCTTCTCCCAGCGCGGCGGGCGGGTCATAGCCGGCCCCCACGACATCCCCATAGGTCGCCTCGCCGTCCTCGCCGATCCTTTTGGGAACGTTCTCGTCGTGCTCGATTCCAGCAAAGGCACCTATCAGACCGACGAGGGGGGGCAGGTGACCGGTGTTTCATAGCTGCTGGCCTGGACGTGGTCCCGGCGCCCGCCGAAATTCGAAACATCAAGGCCGGGGAGTGCGCCTACTGTGACGGCTTCGGTGACCGCAACCGAGGAGGGGTAATGCGCGCGATTCTTGGGATGGTCGACCGGGGTTCCGACACCGCCGTTCCGACGCGGTAGTCCCGCGGGCGGGCTGATTCGCCCGCCGGTGTCGGTCCTCAGGCAGCTCAGCCCAGCTCCACTGGCGCGCCCCGCCGCGCCCGTCTAGTCCGACACCACCGAAGGGATATCGTGCTTGCCAGCACGGCCACATCCGGAAGCCCGGACCCTCCGAAGCGGATCCACGCCGACGAGGTGCACGTGGATGGCGACGCCGTACGCGGTCTCATCAACACCCAGCTCCCGCTGTGGGCCAGCCTTGCCTTGCCGCGGACGCCTTCCACCGGCACGGAGAGCGCAACCCACCGGCTCGGTCGCCACCTCGGCGTGGGGGTGCCTCGCGTCCGCCGGGCGTTGCGCCGAGGCGGCCGCCCCCAGGAGAGACGGGCTGGTGGATGACGCCATCTTCCGCGAGCGCAGGCTCGCCGAGATCTACGACCCGCTCGATCCCGACCGGAGCGACCTCGACGCCTACGCCGCGCTGGTCGACGAGCTCGGCGCGGCTTCAGTCCTCGACATCGGATGCGGCACGGGGACCTTCGCCTGCCTTCTCGCCCTACGAGGCAAGCGGGTGACGGGGATAGATCCTGCCGCCGCCTCCCTCGACGTGGCGAGGCGAAAGCCGGGTGCCGAGCGGGTGCGATGGCTGGACGGGGATACGACGGCGCTTCCGCCGCTGCAAGTCGACCTCGTGACCATGACCGGCAACGTGGCTCAGGTCTTCCTGACCGACGACGAGTGGGCGTCGACGCTCCGGGCGGCCCGGGCCGCTCTACGACCGGATGGTCTCCTCGTCTTCGAGGTCCGCGATCCGGGGCGGGAGGCTTGGCAGGAGTGGACCTGGGACCAGAGCTTCAGACGTGTCGAGCTCCCCGGGGTTGGCGCCATCAAGACCTGGGTGGAGCTCACCGACGTCAACCCACCGCTCGTCTCGTTCCGTCACACGTTCGTCTTCGAAGGAGATGCCGCCGTCCTCCGCTCGGAGTCGACGCTGCGCTTCCGCGACCGGGCTGAGATCATCGACTCCCTTCAAGCTGCGGGCTTCGCCGTGCGGGAGGTCCGAGGCGCCCCCGATCGACCCGGGCGCGAGTTCGTCTTCATCGTCCGGCGGGCGGAGGATCGCAACCTGCCGGCCCTCGCCACGCCGGACCGGGTCAGGCTGCCCTCCAGCCGCACAGAGGTCCACCGCCTCGGCGACGTGGTCGTGCGGGCTGCGGGGCCCTGGACCGCTTCGATCCACGCCCTGCTGCGTCACCTGGAGGCCGCGGGCTTCACCGGCTCCCCCCGGGTCATTGGCGACGGCTTCGACGCCGAGGGCAACGAGGTCGTCTCCTACATCGAGGGCGAATTCGTCCACCCGCAAGCCTGGAGCGACGAGGCGATCACCGCCCTGGGCGCCTTGCTCCGGCGTCTCCACGGCGCCACCGCCACCTTCGCCGCCCCGGCCGATGCCGTATGGCAGCCGTGGTTCACCCGCTCCGAGCGGCCCGACGCCATCGTCGGCCACGGCGATCTCGGACCCTGGAACATCGCCGCCCGATCGGGCCTGCCCGTAGGGATCATCGACTGGGAGTTCGCCGGGCCCGTCGACCGCCTCGATGAGGTGGCCCAGGCCGCCTGGCTCAACGCCCAACTCCACGACGATGACGTCGCCGCTCGCAACGCCCTTCCGCCCCCGGAAGCCAGGGCACGTCAGCTGGGACTGTTCGTCGACGCCTACGGCCTGGACGCCGCTGAGCGAGGCCAACTCGTCAGCCGGATGATCGAGCACGCCATCCGGGACGCGGCCAACGAGATCGTCGACCCCGGGGGTGTGAAGATGGCGAAGGCGCCGTCGGCCCCCTCCGGCAGGCAAGACCCGGAGAGGGCATGGGCCTTGGCCTGGCGGGTCCGCTCCGCCGCCTGGCTCGTCCGGCACCGCCAACTGCTCCAGGCAGCCATCGAGAGCTCTCATGGGCCCGTTGGTTCAGCGCATCCGGGCAGACACCGGGAGCCGGCTGAGAGGGATGTGTTGCTGGCCGGCGTGCATGTCCCGGTCCCTGACGGAGCCCTGGGGATGCCGTCGGGGGAAGGAGACCTTGATCACACGTAGCTCGGGAAGGCGGAAGATGCGCACGAAGGAAGGGTCGACGCCATAGACGTCGGCGATTCTCTGTTGGGTGACGACACCGGGCGCTGACACCAGGTCGTAGGCGTCGTCGGTATCGCAGAACACATCGAGTGTGATCCAGAACGGGCCCGCGTTCTTGGAACGGACCAGCGATGCGACATCCACGATCGTGGCGCCGGATCCTTGGGTCACGGGTCGATCTCGATGCGGACGAGCTCGCCTGGAGCGTCCAGGGAGACGGAGTGCTGGAGGACGAACTCGTAGATCGGACCGCGTTCCGTCTCGGCGGGTGACGACAAGAAGGCGAAGCTGGGGAGGTGGTCCATGTCGGCGGTGGGCCAGTGCAGGAGGTAGGGGTTGGCGTACTTGGCGATGGCCGTGGCCCGCTCTTGGTCGCCGGCGGTCACGAGGAGCACGAGGCCGACCTCCCGGGGCGGGGTGGTGTCGGGTTCGAGGTCGCCGAGCACGGCGTCGAAGCCATAGGTCCGAAGTTCGAGGTGGTAGTCGCCGGACCCGTAGCCGAGGACTCGTTGGATGCCGTCGGCCAGGAAGGTGGCAAGGGTGGCGCGCCAGGCACCGATGTCGGCGAGCACGTCGGGATCGCGGACCCCGGAGATGGCGATGGTCTGGTAACCGGCGACGGCGGCGCCTTCGAGCTTCATCGTCGGTGAGGCCGGCTCGAAGCGGGAACCTTCGACCCGCACCCGTCGGGCGTCGAGCTGGGTATAGCGGGCCTCCGAGGTGTCGAGCGTCCCGGAGGGCTCGCGCATGCGGAATGGGTCGGCGTTCTCGTAGAGCATGTGGGCGGCGACGGTGCGGGTGGTACAGGCAGCGGCCGGGTCGAGGGGCTCGATGGTGAAGCCGCTCTCGTCGATCGTGGCCAGCACGCCGCCGGTTCGGGGCTCGGTGGTGCACAGTGCACCGCACTCCGCCGTCTTGGCCGCGTGCCAGGTGGGCCCGGGCGGGCAGCTTCGCAGCAGAGGGACTGCGGCGATCAGAGCAGAGTCGGTGGCTCTGCCGGCGACGATGACATCGGCGCCCCTCCGTATCGCCTCGGCTATGGGCTCGTGGCCCATGATCCCGACGATGTGGGTGCACCGCAGCAATGTGTCCTCACCAAGGGGTCCTGCGGGCTCCAGCGGAGTGACCCTCCCGGCCCGGAGCTTGTCGATCACTGCCTCCGGGCGCTGCTCCGAATACAGGCGGGCGACCCTGGGGTGCAGTCCGCCGCCGGCTACGAGCTTCTGGACGATCCCGGCGATCCAGTCGACGCCTCGATCGGTGCCGCTGGTGCCGCAGGAGCCGACGATCAGCGGTATGTGGGTGGCCTGACTGGCGGCGAGGAGGACGTCGAGGTCGCGGGCCACAGCGGCTTCGGTGGTCTTGGGTCGGGCGGCCCCCAGGTAGTAGGGACCGGAATCGGTGGAGCCGCCGTCAACGGCGATGACGTCCGCACCGAGCTCGATTCCCCGTGTCACGGTTTGCGTGCTGAACCCGCCTCCGAGCATCCCGACGGGCACGAGCACCCGGGCGGTCGTCGGTGCGGTGGGTGTCACGATTGCAAACGGCGGGCGGCGGTGGTCTTGCGCGCCGCCGTCCGCACCGAGACCGCCAGCAGGGCGGCGATCGATGCGGGAAGGATCCACCACAACCCGGGGTGACCCGACACCGCGGTGTCCACGGCACCGAGCACGATGACCACGCCGACCGCGAGCCGCCAGTCGTCGCCCACGATGAAGTCGAACCAGAAGCGGGCGAAGCGTGCGACGAACCTCATGCCGCCACCTCCGCCGGCGCCGCCTTTGGTAGCCGTCGCAGCGACGCGACCAGGGCTCCGGACACGAAGAAGGTGAAGGCGAGCAACCCGATGAGCGCCGCGTCGCTACCCGGCCAGTGCACGCCGACTCCCTCGCCGGCCCAGAACATCCCGAAGGTCGCGAGCATGGCGCCGACCGCAAACTTCATCGTGTTCTCGGGCACGCGGCTAAGGGGCCGATGCACCACCAGACCGGCGATGAGGACGGCGGCGGCGGCTGCGGCGGCGGCGATTGCGGCCAGAGCCACGTGGTGTTGTGCGCCGCCGAAGGTGACCACGATGAAGGCCACCTCGAGTCCTTCGAGGAACACGCCCTTGAACGAGACGGTGAACGTGTACCAATCCATGCCGGTCGAGGTCTGGCCGACCGCACGGGCGGCGCGGCGCTCGTCCTCGAAGATGGCGCCCTCGTCGTGCAGGGCCTTGACACCGCCGGCCCGCAGGACCGCCTTGCGGAGCCACTGCAGGCCGAACACCAGCAGCAGAGCGCCAACACCGAGTCGGAGGGTGTCGATGGGCAGCACGGCCAGCGCTGGGCCCAGGACGGCGACGACCACCGACAAGGCGGCCAGCGCCGACCCGGCGCCGACCAGAGCGGATCGCCAACCCCGGGTGACGCCTACCGCAAGGACGATGGTCAACGCCTCCACCATCTCGACCGCGCAGGCGATGAAGGCAGCCGCGAACAAGAGCACCGTGGTCATGGTGCGGCCGCCCTCCGGTTTCTGTAGTATTCACTACCGTGGCCACCAGGCATGCAATAGACACTACAGTCCCCCTCGCCGCTCGTCTAGAGCGGCTGACGAGCCCGGCGGAACGCCGGGTGGCCGACTACCTGAGCGTCGTCGGGGCACGGGCCGCGGCCATGTCCGCCCAGGAGATCGCCCGAGCCGTGGGCACGAGCGACGCCACCGTGGTCCGCACCGCCAAGTCACTGGGCTACCTCAGCCTCCGGGACCTCCGCCAGGCCCTGGCCGACGACAACGACGACGTCGAGATCTCGACCCGGCTCAGCGCCACGATCGCCGGCAGACCGGCGGCCCACGATGTGCTCGCAGGCGCCGCCGAACGCCAGCTCCAGGCGCTCGAGTCCATGCTGCGGCGCGTCAGCGGCGAGGACTTCGACCGGGCCACCGCCATCCTGGCCGCCGCGACACGAATCTGGTGGTGCGGCACGGGGCCGAGCGCCTTCCTGGCCGGGTACGGAGCCTTCCTGTGCCGGCGGCTGGGCACGCCGGCAGGCACCTTGACCCACGCCGGGGCCGACCATGCCGACGAGCTTCTCGCTCTACGAGACGGAGACGCGGCGGTCGTTCTCGCCTACGGGAGGATCCACCCCTACGTGCACGTCCTCCTCGACCACGCGGTGGCCACAGGCGTGAACATCATTCTCGTCACCGACATCCGAGGTCCTCGCCTTCAGACGCCCGTTGCGGTGCAGCTCAACGCCGGACGGGGCACGCCGGGACTCTTCGCAAGTCACGGGACCACGATCGTCCTCGTCGAGTCGATGGTCCTCGCCATCGCCGCCCGCGAGCCTGAGCGGGCCACCGAGGCCCTCGCCAGCCTCAACCAGCTCCGCCACGGCCTCACCGGCCGCCGGTTCGATGTCGACCCGGACTAGCAACAAGCTCAAAGGCGCCGGCGGCGGGCCATTAGCGACCGCAGGGACCCGTGCGAGTCACGCTCCGCACCGGATGCCGACCCTGAGGCCGTCGCCCCGGGTCGACCACGGAGGGGCAGGAGCATGGGAGCGATCCGGTCGAGCACGCGGAAGAGGGGGCCCAAGGGTTGGGAGAGAAACCACGTGAGGGCGGCGGCCGCTCGACCCCGACGGCGGGCGAACGCGGGCCCGACGGCGGCCGCGAACAAGCCGATGGCCGTGAGTGGACGCATCATCACGCGAATCTCGCCGATCGTGCCTTCGGGCCGGTAACGGAGCATGTCCACGCCTTCGACGGTCCGGTGTCGGAGCTCGCCGCGCCAGACGACGACCTCGGTGTCACCGCTGCGCCATCGATCGACAATCGTGACCTGGCCGAAGAGATCGAACAGCACGCCGTAAAGCTCACGCGCGACCTCGCGACCGCGAAAGGGTGTGGTCAGCAAGGGCGAGTGCAGGACCACGTCAGAAGCCAGGGCGTCGATCCAACGCTCCAAGTCGCGGGTCCGCCAACCTTCACCGAACGGGTCGTCGCTTGCGGCGGGCTCGCGGGAGGCCGGGTCAGCCATGGGACGCCGAGGCCGTGACTTCCCGCCATGTCCTCCCCATCTCTCGCATGATGGCGGGGTACACGATGAGGTACCGGAACGGCCTGATGGCGGCCATGTAGGCCGAGCCGAACAGACCGTTTGGCTTGACCAATACGGCCATCTGGGCCCGGAACCCGCCCGTCTCGTCCGGGACCCAGCCGATGTGCATTACTCCATGCATCGTCTGATTGGCGGCCTCCGCGGCCCACTCGTCCTCGGTCAGGTACAGCGAGGTGAAGGGGAGCGCATCGAAGGCGGGGCCGATGGGGCCGTCGCTCAGATCCGCCGGCAACCGGCCGCGGAGCGTCGGCACGCGGGAGCCGACGCCGGCGTTCGGACCGTCCCAGCCCAGCAGCGCCCCCAGCTTCCACCGGATGGCGAAGAGCGTGCGCGTGGCAGCCGAAGCGCTGTGCGCCGGGTCGTAGGAGGCGATCAGGTGCACCAGCTGAGGGAAGTCGTCCTTACCACCGACCTCGGGAGGCGACCACACGTCCTCGAGCCCGAAGTCACGGGTCACCTCGTGGATCCGCCAGGGCTGGGAGGTGTGCGCTGCGTCAGGAAGCCTCATCGCGGCTTCCTCGGTGGGGTCACACCGTCTCGATTGAAGCGTGAGACTTCAGTGCTTGACCGAGCATGACGGCCGCACCTCGGCGATGAAGAGCCGACACCGGAGGCCAGATCATGGCGGCGATCGGGCGTTCGAAGCGAATGAACAGGGCGACCGACAACAGTCTGTCATCGACCTGCACGACGCCATGGGCGGTCAGGAACCATGAGGCCGCCTCGATCCTGATCCAACCCTCGCCCCGATCAGCGATCTTCCAGCCCTGTACGTAGTCGGGCGAAGGCGTCGGCCCGAGCCGGAGGCCCAGGAGTCGCCAGAGCAAGGGGGCTGAGCGTCCGGCGGGCGTGGTCTCGAGCACGACACGGGCCCACTCCTCGGCTGACTTCTCTCCTGCCCGACTCGTCGTGACGGTGAAGAGGTCGACGTAGTCGGGGCTGACCAGGGTGTCGTGGCCGCGGATCGCGTCGGGAATGTTGTTCACCCCGACGACCGTCAACACCCTCCCGTCCTCTTCGAGCTCGATTGGTTCTGACGTCATACTCACCTTGCCTCTCGGGGTGTGTTATTCGATCGACGTGTGCCGGGAGCCGAGTACACGGACACCGGCCCAACCAAAGGCGGTGTCCGCGCCGATCTCGAAGACTGCGGTCGCCCACGACAAGGCGGTCACGTTCGGCGCGACTCGCCTGCCGGTGAACGAGTCACTGAGGGAACCCCAGTGCGGAAGGAGATGCGCGGCGGTAAAGCCGATGGCGCTGGCGAAGCCAATGGCGATGGCAGCGAGCGGCGCCCAGGGGTGCCGACGGACGACAAGAACGACCGCGACCGCCGCAAGCACAAACTGGATGGTGCCCGCCGCCGTCACCTGCTTCGTCACGACGTCCAACCCGCGGCGGGCGTGATCGGCGCCGTGCACGGCTACCGCGGCTGCGAACACGACGGCAATCCGACGAAGCCGTTGCTCGGGAGACCGCTCGTCGTCGTGGCGTCGCAACCGCCACGACCCTTCGACAACCGACCTGGTCAACTCACCTAGCTCTCGTTCAACCGACCGGGGATCGATTACCGACGAAGTGTCGGTGACCGATTGTCGGTCAGCTTGGTACGGTCCGGCCATGTCTGTCAAGCCACTCCGGGTCCGCCAGGCGGAGGCGACGCGCAGCCTCCTCATCGAGGTGGCACGGCAGAACTTCACCGAGCACGGCTATGCGGCGACGTCGATCGACGACATCATCCGGCAGGCCGGGGTGGCACGCGGCGGGCTGTACCACCACTTCTCGGGAAAGGAGGCCCTGTTCCGGGCCGTGTACGAGACGGTCGAGGGAGGGGTCATCGCCCGTGTCATGGAGGCGGCCGCGTCCCAGTCCTCACCCTGGGACGCGGTGCGCGCCGGCCTGTCCGCCTTCCTCGACGCCTGCCTCGAGCCCTCCTTCCGTCGCATCGTCGTGCTCGACAGCATCTCGGTCCTGCAGTCTCAGGTCTTGGAAGTGGGCATCGATCCCCATGAGCTGCCCATGCTGCGCACCGTCCTCACCCCCTTGCTGGGCACGGCTTCCTTCGGGGGCATGGCCATCGACGCGCTCACCTACGTCGCCCTCGGAGGCCTCTACGGCGCCTCCCTCTACATCGCCCGCGCGTCGCAACCGCGGGCGGCCCGGGCGGAGGTCGACCTCGTCCTCGACACGCTCATCAGCGGCCTCCTCGGCGGCAAGCGCGGCTAGCGGGGTATGTCCGCGGACGACCGAAGCGGGGCAACACCGCCTCCTCGACCCCGCTGATGGCCCACGTCCGAGGCGCCGGTGAGCGGCGCCTGCCGAGGGGGTTCAGCCCACGCCCTCGTCTCGGGCGACGTTCGCTCGCAGTCGCCCGAGGATGCCGCTCATGGCCTCGAGCTCCTGCTCGGTGACCCCACGTCGCAGCCGCTGATCGAAGGCGGCGACCGATCCGAGCAGGCGCTGGAAGCTGGCTTCGCCGGCCTCGGTGAGCTCGACCTGGTGCACCCGGCGGTTGGCCGGGTCCCGGGTCCGGGTAATGAGCCCGGCGGCCTCCATCCGGTTGAGGTGATGGGTCAGCGTCGGCCCCTCGACACCGACGGCCTCGGCGAGTTCCCGCTGGGCTCCGTGCCGGCGCGCCTTCAACGAGACGAGCACCAGCCACGTCGAGAGCGCACCGCCCGCCTCGGCGAGGGCGTCGTCGAAAGCGCGGCTGACGACCTTGGCCGTGCGTGCCAACTCGAGGCCGATCGGCTCGGTGGCCGGAGGACCCATGCCCGCAGTATAAGACATCGAACCCCTAGACATCAAATCCTTCGATAGCTATCCTTCACCCCTGACCCACCTACACGACACGCAACAGGGGGACTCATGGACACGACGATGGTCCCGGCCCAGGCCGAGCGTCGGGCACTGATGATGAGGCGGATCAACGTTCCGATGCGGGCGATCCTGTCGCTGCCCTTCGCCACCCCGTTGAGCGGGCGGCTCATGCTGGTGTCCTACACGGGCCGCCGGACCGGTCGGGCGTACCGCCAGCCCGTGAGCTACGTGCGCGACGGCGACACGGTGCTCACGCCGGGCGGCGGCAAATGGAAGTTGAGCCTCCGTAGTGGCGAGTCGGTCCGTCTCCACCTGCGTGGTCGTGACGTGGTGGCCCGGCCCGAATCCGTACGCGACTTCGACCACGTCCAGCGGCTCCTCGGAGTGATGCTGGCGAGCAATCCACGGCTCGGCTCCTTCGTACCGTTCGTGGAGCAGGACGGCACGATCGAACCCGGAAAGCTTCAGATGGCCCTGGATCACGGCTTCTGCATTGTGCGATGGCACTTCGATCGGAGCCGGCCCTGATGGCCGCCGTGGACGTACCCACACGGCCTCGCTTCGTGATGGCCGCGACTGTCGCGGCAGTCGCGATCGTCACACTCGACACGACGATCCTCAACGTGGCCATCCCCACCATCCGAACCGATCTGCACACCAGTCTCGCCAGCCTGCAGTGGGTCATAGCCGGCTACTCGCTCACGCTCGGGAGTCTGCTGATCATCGGCGGGCGTATCGGCGACCTCTTTGGTGTGCGGCGGACGTTCGTCACCGGCGCGATCCTGTTCGCCTGCGGTTCGCTTCTGGCGTCAGTGGCCACGACGACGCCGACGCTCGTGGTGGGCGAGGCCATCATCGAAGGCATCGGGGCGTCGCTGCTGTTCCCGGCGTCACTCGCGACGTTGTCGCGGACATTCCAAGGGCCGGCGCGGGCAAAGGCGTTCGCTCTCTGGGGAGGCGTCGCTGGAGCCGCCGCCGCGCTGGGCCCGGTGATCGGGGGTTGGTTGACCAGCGACTACTCGTGGCGGTGGGGCTTCCGGATCAATGTCGTGGTGGCCCCGCTCGCCGCGCTGGCCGCCCACGCCGCCCTCCCTGCCGACGAGCGGCGCGATCGGAGACCGCGACTCGACTTCGGCGCGGCCATGGTCCTGGCCACGGGGTTGTTCCTCGTCGTCTTCGCGCTGACCGAAGCGCCCGACCACGGCTGGCTCGCCAACCGTGGCGCCGGACTGGCGATCGCAGGCGTGACCGTATGGTCGTCAGCTTGGCCGGCATCACCGGTAGTCGTGGCGGCCGCCGGCGCCGTAGCCGCCCTCCTCGGCTTCGTCCGGCTCGAGCAGCGCGGGAAGCAGTCGCATCCGGAGCCGCTCGTCGATCTCGGATTGTTCCACAGCCGCGCGTTTGGTGGCGGGCTGGTCACTGCGGCCACAGTGGTGATGGCACAAGCGGGGACAATGTTCGTACTCGCCGTGTTCCTGCAAGCGACCCATCGCCTCCAGCCGATCGCGGCCGGACGCTGGTTGCTTCCCGTCGGCCTCGCCGCGCTTGCCGGCGCGCAGCTCGGCGGCCGTGGCGCGGGCAAGAGGGGAGCGATGACGGTCGTGCGCGCCGGGATCGTCGTGCAGCTCGCAGGTTTGCTCACCGCCGCCACCATCCTCAGCACCGACGTCGGATGGGCAACGCTCGCGGTTGCCCTCTCCATGTTCGGCGTTGGGGCGGGCATGGCGAGCTCGCAGCTCACGGGTCTCATCCTCGCCGAGGTTCCCCGCGACCGAGCCGGGTCAGCCAGCGGCGTCGCCACCACCAACAACGCGATCGGCGCCGCGCTCGGCGTCGCCATCCTCGGCGCCGTCCTGCGTGTCGGAACCTTCAGGGACGCGGGCTCCGCTCGATGGGCGCTGTTCGTAGCCGCAGCGCTCCTCGCCGCCGGCTCGGCCGCTTCGTTCGCCATCCCCGCCGGCCGCCCAGCCAACACCGACCAGCCCGAACCCGCGGCCCGGCCACCGTTGTTCAGGCCGCCGCGTCTGGATGCCACAACCTGACAGGAACAGTCGATGGGCGCCGACCGAGACCGATGAACTCGCCGGTCGCCGAGGTGCCACGAGCCGTTGCCGGTCAACGGTGGCCGTCCTGCGGGCCGCCCTGAACCTGCTCGCCAGCTGGGACCGCCACGCCCGGTCGCGCTCCTGTTGACGGGTGCGGGAAGAACCCTGACAATCGGCGCCATCCACCCCTCCAGACAAGGGAGATGTCGTGCAACTCCAGCCCAAGAGGCCGTCCGCCCAGGGTCCGGCCGAGTGGTTCACCGGGGACGTCTGGATCGACGGCATCGCCCAGGGAGAAGAGCCCTCGCGCGTCCGCGTAAATGCGGTCCGTTTCACCCCCGGCGCCCGCACCGCCTGGCACTCCCACGCCCTCGGGCAAACTCTGTGCGTCACCGAAGGAGCTGGACTCGCGCAGTCACGTGGCGGCGACATCATCACGATCCGCTCAGGCGACGTGGTCCGCGCGCCAGGCGGCGAATGGCACTGGCACGGCGCCGCACCTGACCACTTCATGTCGCACCTCTCCATCACTGAGGGCGTCCCTGAGGGTCAGGGGCCCGAGACGGAATGGGGGGCGCACGTCACTGAGAGCGAGTACCGCGGCGAGGTGCAGTAGATGGCGCCGCTGCTGCCGGAAGGATGGCGCGTGTCGCTCGCCCGGTTGGTGCCTCGCTGGGCAGCTTGTCGACGTGCCGGTGGAAGGCGCCGGGGTGACGCCGATGCGGTTTGCAGACCTCGATGACGGGGAAGGCGCCTCGGTGCGTCTGCCAGCGGATCAGAAGGTCGGTGGTCCGCTCGTAGAAACTGAAGCGGGGAACTGCATGCCTCTCGACATAGGGCCGCGCCTTCTATCGCCTCGGCTTCTGACGCGCTCGACTATCGGAGTCTCGCCCTCCTTGACTGAGCTCGTCGCGGTAGATGGCAGGGAGCACACGGGCCCTCAGTCAGAGGCTTTGGTGACCCCCGTCGGTAAGGGCCTACCCGAGCTAGCTTCGGGCTGTGGACCGCGCTCGGGCACAGTCCTACGACAGCCTCGCCGACCACTACGAGCTCCTGAGCGGTGCCGGGCCCGACCGGGTGGCGGAGTGGCTGCCCAGCGTTCTCCCCGATAGCGGCTACACCGCCCTGGATCTGGGTTGCGGGGCGGGCCGTCACGCCGTGCTCCTGGCCGACCGCTTCGACCAGGTGCACGCGATTGACATCAGCCCTGCGATGATCGAGCTGGCCGAGCAGACACGGCCGAACCCGGCGGTGACGTACAAGGTCGCAGACCTGTTCGACGTCGACGGATGCTACGACCTGGTCTTCAGCAGCGCCATGCTCCACCACGTCGACGACCTGAGCGTGGCGCTCCGACACGTCGGCTCCCTCATCGCCAAAGGAGGGACCGCCGTGCTTGTCGATGTTATTGCACCTGACTCACCCGGGTTGCGCCTTGCGCACAGGATCTCGTCACGGTCGGTCTACCGCGCCAGCGCCCTCCTCCATCTGATCGGGGCGGTAACTCGCGGAGACCGGGGCGGGCTGGAGCGATACCGGCTGATGACCTACCGCCCGTGGCTGGACCATCTCGTCACCGACAGGTTCCTCACCGCCGCCGAGTTCGACGCCACTTACAAGAGCAACTTCCCCGGCGCCGAGACGGTCGATCTCGGCTTCCTCCGTGCCTGCATCTGGTCCGCTGCGGCGAGGGATCGTCTCTGTTCGCTTTGCCCATGATCGATCTCGCGCAAGGCCATCCCGGTGCCGATCGCCGGCGGGACCTCGAAGCTCGGGAGGCGTTTGGGCACGGCGGATACGCCAACCGACTTCCCATCGTCGACCGGGCGTTGGCGTCGCTCCCGACCCTTGGATGACCCCTCCGCCAACCCGCGTTCCGGGTTGCGTCGACCTCGGCTTCGGCGTGGCGTTGGGGATACGGAGCGCCCTGCCGGTACGACCTGGGAGGTTCCCCCCGACGACCTCGGGACAAACTATGGCGGTGACGGCCGAAGGCGATGAGCAGCGCCGCAAGCGAGAGCGTCAGCGGGTGCTCTTCGACGACGTCGCTGCCCTGTATGACGCCACCCGCCAGAGCTACCCCGACGAGGTCCTGGATGCCATCCTCACCACCGCCGCCGTCGGGTCCGGCGCCTCCGTCCTTGAGATCGGGTGCGGCACAGGCCAGATGACCCGGTGCCTGACGGGCCGAGGCTTCGAGCTCACAGCCATCGATATCGGCGCCGCCATGATCGCGGCGGCCCGGCGCAACATCGCCGATCCCATGGTGCGCTTCAAGGTCTCCTCCTTTGAGGACCTCGAAGCGAGCGGACCCGTGGACCTCATCGTCTCGGCGACGGCCTTCCATTGGGTGGATCCCGAGGTTGGCTGGGCCAAGGCCGCACGTCTCTTGCGCCCCAGCGGCTGGCTGGCGCTGTTGACCACCGGGGAGAGATATCGCGAGCCCCTTCGCACGTCGCTACGGCAGCTGTGGATGAACTACAACCGCGAGAAGACCCACTGGACCGAACGGGCACCCTGGGCGACACCGATGCGGGAGACGCCGCTGTTCGGAGAGGTAGTCGAGGTGACGCACGAACTGTCACTGAGCCTCCCGGCGGACATGGTCCTCGGCGTGGAGTGCACTCGGGCCACCTTCCTCAGCTATGAAGAGACCGACCAGGAAGGCTTCGTGGCTGACCTTAAGAAGCTCCTCGAGCCGAGCCCAGAGGTGGACCTGGTTCAGGAGACATTCCTAGCCATGGCGCCGGTGACGGCCTGACCCGAAGGCCGACGATGGCTCCAAGCCGGCGTTCAGGGCTAGTGCAGCATCGCCGTACGGTCGCACGGTGATCCTCCCCAAGCACCGCGACCCCCGGTTCATCGCTATCCGCCGCGGGGGGACGCTCAC
>Ga0209577_10002961_pt1 | contig 16063 bp, 17 predicted proteins | sample GraSoiAngelo_109_FD_185874 | JGI IMG/M metagenome (GOLD analysis project Ga0209577, IMG submission 185874) | Grasslands soil microbial communities from the Angelo Coastal Reserve, California, USA - 14_0903_12_20cm (SPAdes) (version 2) | ecosystem: Environmental > Terrestrial > Soil > Grasslands...
CCATCGCAGCCGCTGTAACCACCCTGGCCCTCTTCGGTGCTCAATGGTTGAACTTCACTCGATCTCTCTCGATAGGACGCGTGATCCCTATTCTGCTGGCGGCTTGCGCCTTCGCTTTCATCGGCGACGGGGTTTTGACAGATGAACCGATAAGGCTCGTGGGCGCTGCACTAAGCGGCCTTCTTGCTGTTTGGGTTGCGCGTCAGTCACGACCTCCCCACCCATCCGATTAGAACCCGAGAATAGCTCGACGCTCCGGTCCTCAAATGACATTTGCGAACACTGGCATGCCCGAGAGACTTGTTCCCGGGCCCCTACCGGCTGCCGTTAGAAGGAGGGTCCGAAGATCTTCTTTAGTCGGTCTTGATAGTCCCATGCCGCGTCCAGGATTGCTGTCGGGGAGGCAGTGCTCGGCCTCGGTGAGCATCGCGGTGAAGACGAACCACAACTTCCCAACAAGCGCGCGGGGAACGACGACGGCGTCACGAAAGAGAGTTCCGAATCCGTCAGCCACTTCGAGCAGGTCTAGCATCGCCGTTGAGTTGAGTACCTTGGTCGCTCGCAGTGCGGGAAGCAGCTCCGTCATCGCTGAATCTAGCCGTTCCTCAAGGCCGCTAATCTCGACCATCCGTCTGCCTCCCTGCTCGCCTTGCGTTCCCAATCTGGGCACGCTCTTGTGTCATTTGCGAACACTGGCATGCCGAACGGCCTATCGGATGGCTTCGTGCTGCGGTGGGACTCGCGCCCTCGCCATCTGGCTATTCCGAGCCGATATTCTCCTGATGGTGAAAGCGTCATCGCAGCAGATTCGAAGCCACCCAGTGGCCGGCGTGATCTTTGTCGCTATTGGCTTTGTCGGCCTGGTTCTGCCGTTCGTGCCTAACTTCACACACCAGGGAATCCCTGTTCTGGCCGGTGTCGGCATCGCCGCTGCGGTTTTCGTTGGCCTTTCGCTCGCCATGAAGAAATGGCCCGCGACGAACTGGAAACCTCCGAGAACTGCGGTACAGGTCGTTGTCGCGCTCGCACTCGTCATTCTCGGTCGGGTGCTCGTTCACTCGACCTCGCTTCGATGGACGTCCGTATGGGGCAGCATCGCTGCGGGCATCATGTGGGCGCTGGGTCTTCGTCTAATGCGGTCTCGGCCAACGCCGCCAGATCAAGCGCTCCCATAGAGGCGGCCCGTTCAGGTGTCATTGACGAGCACTGGCATGCCCTGGCGGCCTCTCGCCGTTAGGGAGGGCGAGACACTCAGTTCATCTCTCGTACCAGCCCTCGAGGAAGGCGCGTCCAAGGGTGCCGTTGAAGACCATGTACATCATGTAGGCGGGTGTCGCTCCCCGATCAATCTCGATCTTCTCGGCCTCGAGGGCGAGAACCGCGAAGATGTAGCGGTGCTTTCCAGTGCCCGGCGGCGGCCCCGCGCCAACGTAGCGCAGCGATCTCGCGTCGTTCGGGAGATGAAAGGCGCCCTCCGGGAGCCCCTTGCCGGACTCGTCGCCGGCACCGGTAGGCAACTCCGTGATGTTGCCCGGAATGTTGACTACAGCCCAGTGCCAGAAGCCAAGGACGGTGGGCGCTTCGGGGTCAACCATGGTGACCACGAAGCTCTTTGTCCCTGAGGGGAAGCCACTCCAGGAGAGCTGCGGGGAAACGTCCTGGCCGCCCGCACCGAAGACGCCACTGACCTGAGGCATCGCCAGCTTCTCACCCTCGCGCAGGTCGCTGCTGGTCAGTGAGAACGACTCCGCCGGGGGAAGGTTCGCGTACGGGTCCCAACTCATTGGACTCCTCCTGCTTCCGAGGCGGGAAGTCATCGGCAGCGCCTAGCTTTGCAGCGCAAACCGTGCTGCCAGTCTAGGCGGGGCGACAAATTTCGTTCAATCCGCATGCTCACCCTGTTGGATCGCTACATTCACGATTCTTCCCGCATGGCTACCCAGCCGGTTACTTCGTGTGACATTGACGAACGTTCGCATGCGCGAACGGAGATCCCACCCGTCTCGAGCGCACCGCTACCGATTATGCGCGGTACGTGTGGCGCGATCGAGTGCCGTTGATTCGCGACGCGGTGAGGGTGCACGTCGCACGGGACGGTTTCACCGCTGCAACGAATCGAACATTAAGCGGTTGTTTTGTGGAGCCGCTCGACGCTGATTGCAACGAGCTGTTCGCCTGTGGACGAGCCGTCGAAGCGCTCCGTTGGTGGGACGCCTTCCGCGGCAGTGGTACCGGCGCAGTAGGAACGTTCGCGACAGGCACGGGCTTGGTGTCCGGCGCCGACGGAGTCCCGCCGACACCGGGCGCTCGGTCGACGAAGGAATGCCATCCCTGACGGATCAGCTGCTCGGCAGTCGGAGCCAGCCCGAGGGCCAAACAGACCAGTGTGACGATGATCATCGTGCGCTTCGCTCGCCGCCTTTGATCCGATTTTTTCCGAGCAGCCGGAGGCTGTGGCGCGCGCGGCGTCTCGACAGCGTCCTGACGGACCCCGGCGTCTGTCTTGAGAATCACTTCGTCAATCATCGATCGGGTGTTGGATGAACGCGGTCGGTCCCTTGTGAGCCAGCTCGGTGATGAACGGGACGAACCCTGCGGCGAAGATTCCGAGCAACGCAACCGCCGCCACTGCTCTACGGATGCGATGCGTGTGCAACTGACGGCTCGCCTGCCACCAACGCCGGAGGGCCGGGACTCGAAGGATCGCAAGCGGGATGCTCAACGCCAGCGCCCGCAAGAAGAAGCCGTGGAATCCGAACAGCAAGAGCAGGTGAAGCAAGATCAGTCCCCACACGACGTACGTGAGGCGGTGCAACCATCGCCAGTGCTTGCCGAGCCAGCTCTGCGCGCGCGCGTTGGCGGTGATGACGAGCGGGATCAACAGCAGCGTTGCCAGCGTGCCTGCAGCGAGGAACGTGTGGCCGTACAAACGCGAAAGGAATCCTCCGTGGAACGTATCGTCCGTCGTCGTTGCAGCCAGCGTGAGGTCGGTGATCGCGGTCACTGCCATGCCGATACCGAAATCTCGGCGGAGGATGAGATGCCAGCGCCACCCCGTTACGACATGAAGGGGGGTGATGGTCAGCATCATCACGAACAGGAGGAAGCTCGACGTTCCGAGGACGTCTGCCGTCGATGCCGACAGGTGCGCCACCGCGTCCGGCCGATTCCGGATCGCGGCGACGATCTCCGGTGTCATCAACGCGATCGGGGTGATGATCGCTAGACGCAGCAGCCAGACGAGCAGCCGCTGGCCCAGCGCGCGCGGCGGCGCCCGATAGGTCCCACTTCGCACCGGCTGTGCGACGAGGATCCGCTCAGCCTCGGATACGGCAACTCCTGAGCCGACCCCTTCGATCAATGCGTCCCCTTACCCGTGGATCGAGCCTGGTTCCGTGAAGGCTGCGCGTAAGCGAATCACGCGCTCCATTGGAGGGCAATAGATATCGCTTAGGAATTCGCTGAGAGTCTCCCCAAGGCCTGCGCTGCGCAGACACTCATCGCTTCAAGCTGCTCGACGTAGTGCGCCGCCGAGTCGTGGTGGAACCGGAGGTTGAGCTTCGTTGCACCGGCGGCCGCGTAGCTTTTGACCACCTCTGCCGTTTCGTTCGGTTTTCCGGCCGGATCGAGAGGGGGCTCCGGCGCGAGGACGAGATCGAAGGCTGCGGCGCGCGCGCCGATCTCATCTCGCTTCGTATCGATTATCGGCGTCAGCTTGTCCAGCGTTAGGCCGAACGGCGCCCATCCGTCGCCGAGCTCGAGTGCGCGCCGCAAGCTTCTCGCGGTTCTGCCGCCGATCCAGATCGGGACATGCCCTTGCACCGCATGAGGCTCGACGACAAAACCGTCGAAGTCGTAGTACTCGCCGTGATACGTCGGTACGCGTACACCTAGCGCCGCGCGTAGCGCGCGCAACGCATCATCCGCACGCGCCCCGCGATCCTCGAACGGCCGGTCGAGCAGCTTGAACTCCGGCTCTAACGAGCCGACTCCCAACCCGAGGATCAAGCGGCCGCCGGAGATCCGGTCGAGCGTGCCGTACGTCTTCGCGATCTGTAACGGATGGTAATAGCCGAGCACGATCACGTAGGTCGCGAGACGGATGCTCGACGTGCGCGCGGCGATGTAGCCCATCGTCGGGGCCGGGTCCCAATAGATCTTGCCCCGTCGTTCCTCGCCTTCCTCGGGGATCGCAACATGCTGTGGGAAGCAGGCGAACTCGTAGCCGAGGCGTTCCGCTGCCTGGATCACCGTTGCGAGGTCGTCGACCTCGGCGTTGAGCTCCCACTCGGGGGGCGAGAAACGCGGATTGCGGTTCACAATCGGCGGGATGATACCGAGGCGCAGCACGTGAACCCCCTGGTCGCTGGACCCGAGGATGCTACATGGGTGCACCCTCTCGGTGTCCGGCGGATATGTCCCCTAGACCGAGCGTCACACCCGGGACTAGCATCGAAGCGAGTCGACAGAAAGGGGAGGGGAATGCTGTCGAAAGCACGTGCAGCAGCGGCGTTGCCGGCCGCCGACCTGGGACGCGCGAGGAAGTTCTACGGCGAGGTCCTGGGGTTGTCGGTCAAGGAAGAGAACGCCGACGGCGTTGAGTACAGCTGTGGGGGTGGCACCAGCGTCTTCGTCTATCCGTCCGGGTACGCGGGAACCAACCAAGCGACGGCGGCCGGTTTCGATGTGGACGACCTCGATGCGGCGATGAAGGACCTCGAGAGCCGGGGCGTTACCTTCGAGGAGTACGACATGCCGGGCATCAAGACCGTTAAGGGCGTCGTGACGATGCCCGACGGCTCAAAGGGCGCCTGGTTCAAGGACACCGAGGGGAACATCCTCTCGCTGATGAACCGGGCCTAGCTTCTCTTTGCTGCTTAGAGGCGCCCCTTCGGGGCGCCTCTTTGTATGCGCTGCCAAGTCGAACGCGCTCCGGAGTCTCCTGCCTTACAGTTGGGTGCATGGAGCAGGCCTTCGTCGATGAGGCGCGCGTCCAGGTCCGCGGGGGTGATGGCGGCAACGGGTGCGTCTCCTTCGCGCGCGAAGCGCACAAGCCGAAAGGCCGTCCGGACGGCGGCAACGGCGGCGGTGGCGGCTCGATCATCTTCCGCGTCGATCCCAATGTTGCGACTCTGGCGGATCTCGCGCGCAACCCGCATCAGCGCGCGGACAAAGGCCGGAACGGCTCGGGGAACAACAAGCACGGTGCAGGCGCCGCTGATCGAGTCGTCCTCGTCCCCGATGGGACGGTCGTCAAGGACGAGAATGGCGCCGTCGTCGCAGATCTCGTCGGAGCGGGAAGTGAGATGGTCGCAGCAGCCGGCGGACGAGGCGGCCGCGGCAACGGAGCACTTATAAGCGCGCGCCGGCGCGCGCCCGGTTTCGCGGAGCGCGGCGATCCCGGAGAAGAGCAGACACTTCTGCTCGAGCTGAAGGTCATCGCGGACGTCGGGTTGGTTGGGTTTCCGAACGCCGGGAAGTCCTCGCTGATAGCCAAGTTGTCGGCTGCTCGGCCGAAGGTTGCGGATTATCCGTTCACGACGTTGACGCCCAATCTCGGCGTTGCGGAAGCGGGGGACGCGCGATTCGTGGTCGCCGACGTGCCGGGGTTGATCGAAGGCGCGAGTGAAGGGCGGGGGCTGGGGTTGGCGTTCTTGCGGCATCTGGAGCGATGCCGGGTTCTGTGTTTCGTGCTCGACCTGGCGTCGGAGGTGCCACCGGGTGAGGCGTTGACGGCCTTGCGCGGCGAGCTGCGCGCGCACCTGCCTTCGTTCGACGAGCGGCCCGGCGTTGTGGCCGCGAACAAGGTCGATGCGGCGCTGTCGGAAGGTGCTGTCAGATCCGCTGAGGTGACGGCGAAGGAGGCCGGCTTCGACTTCGTACAGACATCAGCCTTGCGGGGCGATGGGGTCGAGGAGCTCTCGCGGATCTTGGGAGATGCGGTTGCGCGCGCGCATGCGCAGTCCGAGCACGTCTCGCATCGGCTCATCCGGATCCGGCCTGAGGCGACCGATGTGATCGTGGCGCGAGATGGCGACGAGTGGCGCGTTCGCTCTGAGAAAGCGGAACGCATGTTGCGCCGTTACGACGTGAGCAATCCGGAGGCGCTCGCGTTCCTCCAGGAGAAGCTCATCGCGGAGGGCATCGAGGACGCGTTGGCGCGCGCCGGCGCGCGCGAAGGTGACGAGGTGCGGATCGGCGACATCGTGTTCGAGTTCACGCCGGAGCATGCGTTGGGCGAGCAGTCGTGACGCGCGCGCTTCCGAACGTGCGACGGGTCGTCGTGAAGGTCGGTTCGACGAGCCTCACCGGCGCGAACGGGCGGCTCGACGATGAGCAGGTACGCGCGCTGGCCGGACAGATCGGCGCGCTGCGGCGCAAGGGATTGCAGTGCGTTCTCGTCAGTAGCGGCGCCATCGCCGCCGGGCTTGATCCGCTGGCGCTGAAACGCAAGCCGAGCGACATCCCCTCGTTGCAGGCAGCGGCGAGCGTCGGACAAGGCATCTTGATGCACGCGTACCAGCGCGCGTTCGCGAAACGCCGCGTGCCGGTCGGCCAGGTGTTGCTCACGCAGGACGACTTCGTGCGACGGAAGGCCTACCTCAACGCGCACGCTGCACTTGCACGACTGCTCGACCTTGGGGTCGTTCCGATCGTCAACGAGAACGACACCGTTGCGGTCGATGAGATCCGCTTCGGGGACAACGACCGCTTGGCCGCCTTGGTTTCGATCATGGTGCACGCCGACCTGCTCGTAATCCTGTCCGACATCGACGGCGTGTACTCGGCGGATCCGAAGCGTCATCGAGCGGAGCTTCTGGCGCAAATCGACGACCTGCGCGCGCTCGACGGGTTGCGCGCGGGGAAGTCCGGCTCGCCGCTGGGATCGGGCGGCATGGCGTCGAAGGTCGAGGCCGTGCGCGTCGCGAGCGCGAGCGGCACCGGCATCGTTATCGCGAACGCACGTGCCGACGCGATCTTGCGCCGGATCCTACAGGGCGACGAGGTCGGCACGTTCTTCCCGGCGCATCGCGTGCGGGGACGAAGCCGCAAGCTTTGGATCGAATTCGTCCAGAATGCGCGTGGTACCATCGTCGTCGACGCCGGTGCTCAGAAAGCGCTGGTCAGCGGCGGGAAGAGCCTTCTGCCCGCCGGAGTTGTTGGACATCGCGGGGCTTTCGCGATCGGCGACGCGGTCGAGGTTGCCGGACCCGATGGCTCCGTCTTCGCAAAAGGCATCACCAACTACGGCGCAGACGAGATCCCTTCGATCCAAGGGAGCAGCATCAAGGAAGGCGGACGTGAAGTCATCCATCGAGACTCGCTGGTGATCCTGTGAACGGCATCGACGCGATAGGCAAACGCGCGCGCGCCGCAGCCGCCGCGCTTGCGCTGGCCGGCGCCGACACGAAGGATCGCGCGCTTAACGCGATGGCGGATGCGTTGATCGAGCACGCCGGTGAAATCCTGAAGGCCAACGAAGAGGACCTGGCGCGCGCGGAAGCAGACGGCGTCACCGGCGCGCTGATCGACCGCCTGACGTTGAACGAGAAGCGGATCGATGACATGGCGCAAGGGCTGCGGGACCTGACGTCCTTACCGGACCCGATCGGCGAGGTAGTCGGCTCGTGGACGCGGCCCAACGGGCTCCAGATCGAGCGCGTGCGTGTTCCGCTCGGCGTGGTCGGAATCATTTACGAGGCCCGCCCGAACGTAACGGTCGACGCAGCCGGCATCTGCCTGAAGAGCGGGAACGCGTCGATCCTTCGCGGCTCGTCGAGCGCGATCTCGTCGAACAAGGTGCTTACACGGATCATCGACGACGCCGGCGTCACGGCCGGGCTGGCGAAGGACTGCGTGCAACTGATCGAGGACACCGCGCGCGAGAGCGCCAAGGAGCTCATGCGCGCGCGGGAGTACGTCGACGTGCTGATCCCGCGCGGTGGACCCGAGCTGATCCGCACGACGGTCGAGGAGTCCACGGTTCCCGTCATCGAGACCGGAGTGGGGAACTGCCACGTCTACGTGGATGCGCGCGCGGACCTCGCGAAAGCTTTGTCGATCGTGGTCAACGCGAAGACGCAGCGGCCGGGCGTTTGCAATGCGGCCGAGACGCTGTTGGTGCATAAGGCTGTGGCAGATGATTTCTTGCCTCGGGTGGTCGATGTGCTTAGCGAGAGTGGGGTCGAGCTCCGCGGAGACGAGAGCGCCCGCGCGATCCGGTCTTCTATCGTTCCGGCGACGGAAGAGGATTGGGACGCGGAGTATCTGGATCTGATCATGGCCGTGGGCGTTGTGGGTTCGTTGGACGAGGCCATCGCGCGCATCAACACGCACGGGACCAACCACACCGACGCGATCGTGACGGAGGACCCCGAGGCTGCGGAACGCTTCGCGCGCGAGGTGGACTCCGCGTGCGTCATGGTCAACGCATCGACGCGGTTCGCCGATGGCGGGGAGTTCGGTTTCGGCGCAGAGATCGGTATCTCCAACCAGAAGCTGCACGCGCGCGGCCCGATGGCGCTCGTGGAGATGACCTCGTACAAATACATCGTGCGAGGAGACGGGCAGGTGCGGGAATGAGCAAGAAGAACGAGCTGCTCAAGATGGAAGAGGAGCGCTGGAACGAGATGTTGAGCTTGCTCGACCGGGTGCCGGACTGGGAGAAGCCCGGGGTGGCCGACGAGTGGTCGGCGAAGGACCTGCTCGGGCACGTGGCTGCGTGGCACGCGTGCACCATGGATCGCCTCGAGCAGTTCCGCATGAAGGGTGAGATGCCGAAGGCGCCGCCGGACATCGACGCGTTCAACGCCGTAACGTGCGAGCAGAACAAAGACCTGTCGCTGCACGACGTCAAAGTGATCGCCGGCGCGTCACGCCATCGGTTCCGCGAGGAGCTTGCGATGCTGAAAGACGAGGACGCCGAGAAGCTCGAGCGAGTGATCTTCGGGAACGCGCAGGGTCATTACGAGGAGCACATCCCTCAGATCGAGGCGTACCTCGCGAAGGAGAACGCGTGACTTCGTACCGCTTCGGGACCGTGCCCGAGGTCGTCGAGAAGCTCGGCAGCGTTGACTACCTATCGGACGAGTCGATCGCCACCGTCGTGTACCTCGCCGACCGTCTGGGGAAGCCGGTGCTGGTGGAAGGGCCTGCGGGTACCGGAAAGACGGAGCTCTCGAAAGCGGTTGCGTCGATCTTGGGTGCGAACCTGATCCGCCTGCAGTGCTACGAAGGCCTCGACGAAGCCAAGGCGCTCTACGAGTGGAACTACAAGAAGCAGCTCCTTCGCATCCAAGCGGAGCAAGGCCGGGAGATGAGCTGGGAAGATGTCGAAACGAACATCTTCACGGAAGATTTCTTGCTCGAGCGGCCCTTGCTTGCCGCATTGCGCGCGACCGAGCCGACCGTCCTTCTCATCGACGAGATCGACAAGGTCGACTTCGAGTTCGAAGGACTGTTGCTCGAGCTGTTGAGCGACTTCCAAGTCTCGATCCCGGAGATGGGCACCGTCGTTGCAACGAAGATCCCGATGGTGTTCCTTACGTCGAACAACTCGCGCGAGCTGTCGGAGGCGTTGAAACGGCGCTGCCTGTACCTGTATCTCGATTACCCGACGATCGAGCGTGAGCGCGCGATCGTCCTGTCGCGCGTGCCCGAGCTCCCCGAGACGCTGGCCGATCAGATCGTTCGGCTGGTGCGCTCGATCCGACAGATGGAGCTGAAGAAGGCACCCTCGATCGCGGAGACACTTGACTGGGCGCGCACGCTTCTCCACCTCGGGATCACGGAGCTGGACGCCGACGCCGCGCGCACAACGCTGACGGTGCTCCTGAAGTTCCAAACCGACGTCGAGAAGGTCGCCGGCCACCTGCAGATCCCGCCGCGGCCATCGGATAACTAGATGCTCCCGCGCATCCTCGACTTCACGCACGCGTTGCGTGATGCGGGGGTGCCGGTCGCGATCAGCGAAGACCTGGATGCGTTGCGCGCGCTCGCGCATATCCCGATCGAAGACAAGGAAGCATTCCGAGCATCGCTCGCGACGACGATGATCAAGACCGAGGCACACCGGCCGGCATTCGACACGCTCTTCGATCTGTACTTCGGCGCCGGCCGCGGGCCCAAAGCGCTGGAAGAACGCGACGAGGCCGACGGCGAGCCCGGCACGGAAGAGGAATACCTCGACGACTTGTTCCGCGCGCTGCTTTCCGGCGACTCGCAAGCGCTGCGCGACCTCGCGCGCCGCGCCGTGGCACGATTCGGCCGAGTGGAGAGCGAGCGCGCCGGCAGCCCCTACTTCGAGTACCGGGTGTTCCGCGTCGTCGACATGAACACGATGCTCGGCAGGCTGATGCGCGACATGGAAGAGGGTTTGACGCCGCTCGAAGAGCGGATGTGGCGCGACGAGTTCGAAGCGCGACTGATGAAGTTCCGCGAAGAGGTGCAAGCCGAGGTCCGACGGCGGCTGGCGGAGTACAAGGGTGCCGAGCAGGTCTCCAAACACGCCGTCCGGCCGCTCCCCGAAGACCTGGACTTCGTGCGCGCGACGCGCGATGAGATCCTGCAGCTCCGGCGCGCGATCGGGCCCTTGGCCCGGCGTCTTGCAACCCGCCTCGCCATGAAAAAGCGCCACGCACGCAAAGGCCGCTTGGACGTCCGAAGAACCGTTCGAGCGTCCCTGTCCACCGGCGGGGTGCCGTTCGATACGCGCTTCAAGCACCGCACGGTGCACAAGCCGGAGCTATTCATCCTGTGCGATATCTCGGGGTCCGTCGCCGCCTTCGCGCGTTTCACGCTGATGTTTGTGCACGCGTTCCAGGCGCAGTTCAGCCGCGTGCGCTCGTTCGTCTTCGTAGACACGCTCGACGAAGTGACCCGCCTGTTCGACAACGAAGACTTCCTGGTGGCGGTCGATCGTATGAACCAGGAAGCAGACGTGGTGTGGTTGGACGGCCACTCGGACTATGGAACGTCGCTGGATCGTTTCTGGAAGCAGTACGGCAACGATCTCAGCCGGCGCGCGAGCGTCCTGGTACTCGGCGACGCGCGCAACAATTACCGCGAGTCGGCGGCATGGGTGATCAAAGAGATGCGCAAGAAAGCGAAACGTGTGTACTGGTTGAACCCCGAGCCGGCGATGTACTGGGATACCGGCGACTCGATCGCGAGCGAGTACGCGCGCAACGCCGACGGCATGATCGAGGTACGGAATCTGCGGCAGCTCGAAGACTTCATCGCGCGCGTCGTATAAGGCTAGAACGTCTCGTTCCGGCCTGAACCCCTCGCGCCTTATCAGCGGGCGACGTATCATCGAGACATGCAGGCCGTCACGTGGAGTGCGATCGGGCTCGTCGCAGCCTTCGCTTTCGGCAGTATCTTCTACCTCGGCGCTCGCATCGACGGGCTTGGCAGCCGTATCGACGGGCTTGGCGGCCGTATCGATTCGCTAGCGGCGAGGATGGACGCGAGATTCGATCGGATGGATGCAAAGTTCGACGGTCTGCAAGCCAGGATGGATTCTCACCTCGATAAGCACCTGTTCTGATCAGCCGATCGTATCCAGCGCCTGCTTCAGGTCGTCGACGAGATCGCTTGCGGCTTCTATCCCGACCGAGAGTCGTATCAACGCCGGGTCCACCGCGAGCGGGGAGTCCGCCGCGGACGCGTGCGTCATCTTTGCGGGATGCTCGATCAAAGATTCGACGGCGCCCAGAGACTCGGCGAGCGCGAAGAGCTTGGTCGCCGCCGCGACACGCAACGCCGCTTCCTCGCCGCCGTGGCACGTGAACGACACCATGCCGCCGAAGTCGCGCATCTGTTTCGTCGCGACGTCGTGTCCGAGATGCTCGGGCAAACCGGGGTAGAGGACGCGGTCAACGGCCGGGTGGTCGAGCAGCAGGTCGACGACCGCGCGCGCGTTGGCGCAATGCTTCTCCATCCGGATCGCGAGCGTCCGAACGCCGCGGAGCACCAGCCAGCAGTCGAACGGCGACGGCACGGCACCCACTGCGTTCTGCAAGAACGCCAGGCGCGCGGCGCGCTCCTCGTCGTTGAGCGCGACGAAGCCGCCGACGACGTCGGAGTGGCCGCCGAGGTACTTCGTGGTCGAGTGCACGACGATGTCGGCGCCGAGCGATATGGGTTGCTGGAGGTACGGCGTCGCGAACGTGTTGTCGACGACGCAGAGCGCGCCGCGCTCGTGGGCGAACGACGCGATCGCGGCGATGTCGACGACCGTGAGCATCGGGTTCGTCGGGGACTCGATCCACACGAGCTTCGTCTCGTCGCGCCAGGCCGATGCGAGCGCGTCCAACGAGGTCATGTCGACGGGGGAGTAGGGGAACCCTGCCGGTTCGAACACGCGCGCAACTAGGCGGTACGTCCCGCCGTACGCATCGTCCGGGATGACGATGTGATCGCCGGGCAACAGCAGTCGGAGCACTGCGTCCGACGCCGCAAGGCCGCTCGCGAACGCCAGTCCGTGCTTCGCGTTCTCCAGCGACGCGAGGCACTCTTGGAGCGCCGTGCGCGTCGGGTTGCCGGTGCGCGAGTATTCGTAGCCTTTGTGCTTGCCGACCTCGTCTTGGACGTACGTCGAGGTCGCGTAGATCGGCGTGAGGATCGCGCCCGTCGACGGGTCCGGCTCCTGCCCGTCGTGGATCGCGCGCGTCTCGAACTCCATCACGCCTCCTTGGGCACGGTCGACGCGACCAACGCCGTACTGCGGCGTATCAGGACGAGGGTCAGCCAGAAGATGAGAAGCGCGTTCACGGGGTGGAACGCTGCGACGACCGGCGCTCGGTGCCGCGCTTGTACGAGCAACGGCTGGGCGAGGAATGTGAGTGCAGCGACGACGAAAGCGAGAAGGGCTGTGCGCCATCCCGGTCGTGTGGCAAGCGCAACGAGGAAGATCGCCACGGAGATGTCACCGAGAAGGTAACCCCAGTTGCGATGCAGAGCGAAGGGGCTCGGGTCTCCGCTCCTTGGGAAAACGCCGAAGCCGATGAAGAGCAGCTGTAGCACCAACCCGAGCAAGAACGCGCGCTCGAGCCACATCCATACGATCCGCAGCGTCCGCATCCTTACCTCCCCCTCTGCGACAAGAAGTCGAGCACGTCCGATCGCGTGAGGATCCCGATCGGGTGCCCGACGTCGACGACCAGGACGGCCGGGCCTTTCTCGAGCGCCTCGACGGCGACCTCGACGGCTTCGCCGCTCCCGACCGTCGGCAACGGCGGCCCCATCGCTTCCGACACCGGCCGGTCCAGTAGAGAGTCGTCGGCGAACACGCTCTCGAGCAGCGCGCGCTCACGCACCGAACCGACAACCTCCGCGATGGCCAGCGGCAGCTCCGCTTTCACGACGGGCACTTGCGACACCTCGTACTCGCGCATCAGCTTGATCGTGTCCCTCACCTTCTCGTCCGGATGAACGTGTACGAGCGACGGGATGTCGCGCGTCTTCCGCTCGAGAACCTCGGCGACGGTTTGGCCGCCGGTGCGCAGGAAGCCGTAATCCGCGAGCCAGTCGTCGTTGTACAGCTTCGAGATGTAGCCGCGGCCCGAGTCGGGGATCAGCACGACCACGACGTGCTCGGGCCCGAGCTCACGCCCCACGACCAACGCGGCGTGGACGGCTGTTCCCGTCGAGCCTCCGACGAGGATGCCCTCCTCGCGCGTCACGCGGCGCGCGGTGAGGAACGAGTCGCGGTCGCTGACCGACACGATGCGATCGACGATCGACGGGTCGTACGTCTTCGGCCAGAAGTCCTCACCGATCCCTTCGACGAGGTACGGCCGTCCGCTTCCGCCGGAGTACACGGACCCTTCCGGGTCGGCGCCGACGATCTGTATACCTGGGTTCTGTGACTTCAGGTACCGCCCGGTGCCGGTGATCGTGCCGCCGGTCCCGACGCCGGCGACGAAGTGCGTGATGCGTCCCGCCGTCTGCCGCCAGATCTCCGGACCGGTGCCGAGCTCGTGCGCGCGCGGGTTCTCGGCGTTCTCGTACTGGTTCGGCCGGAAGGCACCGGGGATCTCCTCGGACAGCCGCTTCGCGACCGAGTAGTACGAGTCCGGATGCTCCGGCGCGACCGCCGTCGGGCAGACGACGACCTCGGCGCCGTACGCGCGCAGCAGGTTGATCTTCTCCTGGCTCATCTTGTCCGGCATCACGAACACGCAGCGGTATTTCCGGCGCGCGGCCACGATGGCAAGCCCGACCCCTGTGTTCCCGGACGTCGGCTCGACGATCGTCCCGCCCGGCTTGAGCAAGTCGGCGCGCTCCGCAGCGTCGAGCATCGCGACACCGATGCGATCCTTCACGCTGCCGCCGGGCTCGAGCAGCTCGAGCTTCGCGATCAGGTGGCAGGACAGCTCGCGGCCGATGCGATCCAACCGTACGAGCGGCGTGTTGCCGATCAGATCGATCAGCGATCCGGCGACGTCCATCGCAGGGCCGGGATCGCTGAGAGGACGGACGTCGATGCCGGCCGCATGCAAGGCTGCGCCATCGGAAACGTTGTCGTCCGTGTACACGGCGACCGGGAACCCGTCGCGATGGAGCGTCAGGGCGGCCTTCTCGGCACCGGGGCCCGTGACCCCGACCTCGCGCGGGATGCGCGGCCGAAGATCGGCGACCACGGAGGGGGGCACGGTCGCATCGGGGATCCGGACGATGTGGTTCGCGCGCGCGAGCAGCCGTTCCGGCGGCGAGCCCTCTCCCAGGATCACCAGGACGTCCACACGCTGAGTCTACCGGGCGATTCTCGCCTGACAGCCGGTAGGCTAAGGCCGAGATGGTCTATCGCATCTTCTGGTTCACGATCGGACCGTTGATCCGTCTGTATTGGTGGGTTCGTCCGCACGACCGGCACAACGTGCCCCGCGACCGAGGCGTGATCCTCGCGTGCAATCACCAAGCGGCCATCGACCCCGTGCTCGTGTGCATGAGCTTCTGGCGGCAGGTCTGCTGGCTCGCGAAGGTCGAGCTGGTCAAGACCGCGCGCATCGCGTGGTTCTTCCGCGGCGCTGGCGTGATCCCCGTCGATCGCGCGGCGCCGCAGGAAGAGTCGGTGGACAAGGCTGCTCGCGTGTTGAAGGAAGGGAAGATCTTCGGGATCTTCCCCGAAGGCACGCGCTCACCCGACGGCCGTGTCTACAAGGGGTACACCGGCGTCGCCCGCGTTGCGCAGCGCTCGGGCGCGCCCGTCATCCCGACGGCGATCGCCGGTGCGGCCAAAGCGCACAAGAAGGGGTCGCGGCTGGCGAAACCGTCGAAGACCGACGTGCGCTTCGGGAAGCCGATGTTCTTCGACATCCGTCCCGGCGAAGACGAGCACGCCGCGTATCGCCGCTTCACCGACCAGGTGCTCGACGAAGTCGCGAAGCTGATCGGTACGGAGCGCGTCCCCGATCGCTACTCACGCGAACCGGCGCGCCGCCCGGCTTAAGCGACGGCGGCAAGGGTCTGGTCGAGGCGCGTAAGGACTTCTTCGATCAGATCGTCCGGGATCGTCAGCGCAGGCTCGATGCGTACGGTCGTGGCGGCGATCTGTGTGCCGGCGACGAGAACGCCGCGACGGAACAACTCTGAGGACACCTTGTAGCCGGTCTCGTTGTCGGGGAACACCATCCCGATGAGCAGCCCTTTGCCCTGCGCGCGCGAGAGCACCTTCGGATAGCGCGCGCGCAGATCTTCTAGGCCGCTCATGATGCGCGCCCCTTTGCGCGCGGCGTCTTCCCACAGCTTGTCGCGGAGGATGACGTGCAGCGAGGCGATCGCCGCCGCGCACGCGAGCGGGTTGCCGCCGAACGTCGAGGTGTGGAGGAACGGGTTCGGCTCGAGCGCCCTCCACACACGCGCGCGCCCGATGATCGCACCGACCGGCATCACTCCGCCGCCGAGCGACTTCGCGACGCACACGATGTCCGGCTCGACATCCCAGTGGTCGACCGCCCACAGCTTCCCGGTGCGGCCCAAGCCCGTTTGCACTTCGTCGGCGATCAGTAGCGCGCCTGCTTCGTCGCATGCCGCGCGCAGCCTGGGGAGGAAGTCGTCC
>Ga0209577_10002963_pt1 | contig 16057 bp, 17 predicted proteins | sample GraSoiAngelo_109_FD_185874 | JGI IMG/M metagenome (GOLD analysis project Ga0209577, IMG submission 185874) | Grasslands soil microbial communities from the Angelo Coastal Reserve, California, USA - 14_0903_12_20cm (SPAdes) (version 2) | ecosystem: Environmental > Terrestrial > Soil > Grasslands...
GGCTTGCACGCAGTCGTTAATTCCCTGGGTCAAAAAAGAAAACGCCTGCATTCCCGGTGAATCTGCCTCGTGGTATTTCTCATGATCGAACCCTTCCGGAATTGGCATCATGAATGTGGCCCTGTATGGATGCGGGTTTTCTAGCCCAAATTCGATGTACGCGAGGAGCCCGCGCTTTAGGCGTTCGATAGGCTCTCCCGGCTGTTCCAAGATTTTGCTCAACTTCTCGACCAGCCTGGCGAACGTTTCCTTGCAAACCTGCTCGAGCAGGTCGGCCTTGTCCTTAAAATAGATGTAAATGGTCGTCGGCGAATACTCGATTTTGTCCGCAATGCGCCGCATGGACACATTTTCGTAGCCATGGCGTACGAATAGTTCGCTGGCGGCATCCAGAATCTCCTGCCGCAGGTACTTCTTCTGCCGCGCCCGGCGTTCCTTCACACCCATTTCAATGCGCCATCCTCATTAACTTAACGGTGTTAAGTTACACTACCTTGGCGGGCCCGTCAAGGCCTGTCTTTCCCTTCGCCGGACTCCATTTCAGACTGGGGCTAAATTAAATTCGACTACTTCCGGTGGTGTCTAATTTGGACCGCACAGGCCCTGGTGAAAACCGAAGGTCTTAACGCTTGACAGCGATGGCTTGCAATTCGAAATGCCCCCCCGCCAGCAGTGACCCCGCCCCAATGAATTCGCGTGCCGGATAATCCTTCGTCGTGAAGTAGCTCGCGTAAATTGGATTGAACTTCTGGAAGAGCGACAAGTCCGTACAAGCAATTTGCACGTACACCAAGTCATCCATCGTCATTCCCGCTTGCGCCAAGACTTCTTTCTCGCCATCGAGCAGAACTTTGATTTCGTCCTCGATCTTTTCCGGCACCTTGCCGGTCTTCGCATCAATTCCAATCCGTCCGGCCAGGTAAAGCGTATTCCCCGACAGAATCGCATCGCTGAAAGGCGCCGAAATCGGTCCGGCCAGCTTAATCACCTTTCTTGTCGGTTGTATGGTCGTCTGCGAAAATATCCCTTTCGCCGTGAAGACTGCCCCCACTATCAGCACCCCGGCCACAATGCACATTCGACGATTCATCCTCGCCTCCTCGATGTCAAACTGCGCGCTCGCGCTGAGTACTTTTCAAGCGCGCCGCGCGAGTGTAGTACCGCGACACCACTCCTCGCAAGTCGCTATCGCGCTCCCGTACCGCGGCAGCCCCACAAGAACGTCCCGCGTCGTCTTTCACTAGCCGCATTGTGCGCCGGTCTTTTATTTATTCCTCAGCTCGCCGTCCCGTTTTCCACCAAAGTGATCGCGGCATTGGGGTTAGCCCGGTTGGTACGCAATAATGAAGCGCCGGATGCCAAGGACGGGCTGTCAGCGCCCAACATCGTTGTCAATCTGACAGACAACGCGTTAAGTATCACTAAGTTCTAGCAAACTGCCACTCGGTCACGGCAGTTTTGGGCATTGGAGGGTATGGACTGTAACAGTAGGGAACGGGAAGGAATGCAAGGTAACGCCAAAACAGCGGGGCGTAGTGCAGTGGTGCACGGTCAGCCTTCACGCGCACTGACGGCTATAGGTATTTTCTTATTTTTCGGAGCCGTCATGGCCTCTCTTGCGGGAATAACCTTGCTTTGGCGGGGCACAGTCCTGGAACAGATGTGGACGCTCAATCCTACTGCCTACAAAAAGCTCGTGCCATTGAGGGCATCGGCGGGCATTCTCTTTCTGTTGCTCGGCGTAGCTCTGGCGATTGCCGGTGCAGGTTGGTTCAAACGCCGCCTCTGGGGGTGGAGACTGGCAGTGGCCGTCATAGCCACACAGGTCTTGGGAGACTTGGTCAATGCCCTCAGGGGCGATGTCGTGCGGGGCGCGATTGGCTTCGCAATTGCTGGCGCGCTGCTCTTCTATCTTCTACGTTCCGAGGTCCGGGCTGCTTTTGCGAAAGCGGCAACGTGACGAGCGTTCGTTGATGAATGCTAGAGGTCCGACGAGGAACGAATTCCGAGAGGACGCTTCGTTCCACAGTGAAATTCCGGGCGCGAACTGTGACAATAGAAATGGTGACGAGGGGGTGGAGCAGTGCCGGAGTCCATTGACTGGCCGAGGATGCATGCGCCGCCGCGGCGCCGCCGCTTTCTTTTCCTCATTGTCGTTGTCCTTGCCGTCATCGTTATCGGCGGTCGGACCGTGTTGTCGTATTACGTGGACGTGCTCTGGTTCGAGTCGCTCGGCTATGGCGACGTGTTTTGGAAAACGCTAGGCCTCCAATGGGGAATTTTCGCCGCCTTTGCTGCGGCCACATTTCTAATTCTGTACGGATCGTTTCTCGCTCTGAAGCGAGCGCATCTGCCCAATCTTCCGAGCGGTCACACGATTTTGATCGGCGGACAGCCGCTGAAGCTGCCGGTGGATCCTGTCCTGCACCTTATCGCGCTTGGCCTTTCGCTGGCCATTGCCGTTGCAACCGGAGCCGGCATGATGGTGGAGTGGCCGACGATCGCGCTCTTCCGGTACGCACCGCAGAGCGCTGGCGGCTTCGTGGACCCGGTCTTTGGCAAGCCACTGAACTTCTTTCTCTTTACCCTGCCTGCATGGCAACTCGTCGTGGGTTGGGTGTTTGCGCTGGCCGTGATGACCTGCGTGCTCGCTGTTTTTTTCCTTCTCATTACGGGCGGAACTCGTGCGGTCGCCGGGCGTCGCGGGAGTTATGGCACATTGCCTTGGCGTGGACTCTCCATCACGTTTGCGATCCTTTTACTGGTCCTTGCGATGCGTGCGAACCTCGGTCGATTCGAACGATTGTTCGAGGGTCATACGATCTTCGCGGGTGTGACCTACTCTGACGCGCACATCATGCTTCCAGGGATGCTCGTTGTCTGCGCGGCGCTTATTCTCGGCGCTGTGATCGCGGCCGCAAACGCGGTGAGGGGGGCACGCGGGAGCTGGATTGCGGCGGCCATTCTCCCGGCTGCGCTGTGTTACGTCTGCCTTCAAGTAGTCGGCTGGTATGTCAGCAGCTTTATCGTGAAACCAAACGAGCTGGTTCGCGAGCAGCCCTATATTGCCGACAATATCGCGCTGACGCGGCAAGCCTACGGACTGGATCGCGTTTCGCAGCGCGAGTTCCCCGCTGAGACAGACGTGGCCGCAGCCGACCCGGCGAATAATCAGGCTACGCTTCAGAACATCCGGCTGTGGGACTGGCACGCTCTCCAGGACACGCTGCGTCAGATTCAGGAAATCCGCACCTACTACGACTTTCCCGACATCGACATTGATCGCTATCAAATCGACGGCACGACTCGCCAGGTGATGCTCGCAACACGCGAGTTGAACGTCGACAAGCTTCCGGAAAGCAGCCGCAACTGGATTAACGAGAAGCTGATCTACACCCACGGTTACGGCATCACGATGAACCCAGTCAATGGGTTCACGCCGGAAGGACTGCCCACCCTGCTTCTGAGCAACATGCCCGTCCAGAGCACGGTGCGCGGTCTCACCGTGACGCGTCCGGAGGTCTATTTCGGCGAGTTGACCAACACCGACGTCTACGTGAAGACACGCCAGAAGGAATTCAACTACCCGCAAGGCCAGACCAACAGCCTAACGTCGTACGAGGGCAACGGCGGTATCGTGCTCGGCGGTTTTCTGCGCCGCATCATCATCGCGCTCGACCACGGCGATCTGGCGAAGCTGCCATTCAGCGATGACGTGAACAAGGATAGCCAGCTCTTGATGCGGCGTAACGTGCGAGATCGAGTGTCGGCACTAGCGCCCTTCCTCACCTACGATCCGGATCCTTACATCGTGCTCGGCGACGACGGCCGGTTGTCGTGGGTCATGGATGGGTTCACGGTTTCCGACAACTATCCGTACGCCAGCCATTACCGTCTCGACCGCGACCCCATTAACTACATGCGGAACAGCGTCAAAGTCGTGATCGACGCATACAACGGTGCGACAACGTTTTACGTGTTTGACCCAGAAGATCCGGTCATCGCGGCCTACCGCAGCATCTTTCCGAGTTTGTTCAAGGATGCGAACCTCATGCCGCCCGGTCTACGCAAGCACATGCGGTATCCCGAATTGTTGCTGAAGCTGCAAGCGGAAGTGTATGGGCTATATCACATGACGGACCCGGGAGCATTCTATAACCGTGAGGATCTATGGACAGTCGCCACCGAAGTCGGTTTGAGCGAAGGCGGGCAGCAGGTTACAGAGACGATGCAGCCGAACTTTGTGCTAATGAAACTCCCGGACGAAACCGGCGTGGAATTTGTAGAAATTCTGCCATTCACGCCGGCCAACCGGAATAATCTGATTGGGTGGATTGCCGGGCGCAGCGACGGCGCGCAATACGGCACATCGGTGGTCTATAACTTCCCCAAAACGAGACTGGTCGACGGACCATTGCAAATCGAGGCGCGCATTGATCAGAACGCGCAGCTTTCCGGACAATTGACGCTGTGGAATCAGCAAGGCTCGCACGTGCGACGCGGGGCTTTGCTGGTGATTCCGACCGGTCGCGCGCTGTTGTATGCGGAACCGATTTACCTGCAGGCCGAACGGAGTCCGATGCCTGAGTTGCGTTTGGTTGTGCTCGCACTGCAAGACCGGCTTGCGTACGGACCAACGTTCGAGTCGGCGATGGCGGCCCTTTTTGGCGGAGGGGTCTCGTCGTTGAGCGCCGCGCCCGTCTCCGCGGAGCCGGCGCGACACGCACCGGCAGCAGCCGGATCACCTCCGCCGGCAGCCGACCTCAACGCCCTCATCGCGGAAGCTGCCAAAGACCTCGCCGACTATCAGCGCCTGACCGCGGAAGGCAAGCTCGGCGAGGCTGGTCAAAAGCTTGAAGAGCTGAAGCGCGCACTCGAAAGGCTGAACGCGCGTAAAAGATAACGGAACACTCCCGTCTAAGGCTGTTTGGCCTTCGACTAGGTGGCGGCGACTCCCCTGTCTTGGACATGAAACCAGGAATTTGCCAAAGTCGATTAGAGCAGTCTGGGTGCAATTAGGGTGCAATAACAATTCCCGAGTGTTTCGTAGAGCGCCAAGGGTGGCGATCGGCACCGTGTAATTACGACTAGTTACCTCTGGCTGCTGCAGGGCATGTTAGGGGACGATAACCGCCAAACCCGAGTTCCCTGCAGCGAACTCGCTGCAAAGCGCCCCCCTATTGCACCAGGTTCGGTTTCGGCAAGAAGCCCGGGCAGGATCGCATCGACCAATCTGTCCTGCGCATGACGCTTCGTCTTCGACGTCGCCTGCAAGTACTTGTTCGTGACTTTCAAGGTTGTTGCGTCGTAGATAGTCGCGGATTGTGAGTTGTCCCATCTCCGCAAGCATCGTTCCCACGGTGGCCGAGTGCCGTAGCACCTTGTTTCTGTGCCTATTTGGCCGCGATAATACCCCTCGCACCGAGAGAACGTATGCGCGGTGCTCTCCGCGGGATGGTGATAAGCTCTTGCGCCCTTCCGGGGGTCACACCTAACTACGGTTGAGGCTTTTCAGGGGTAGCAGGTTTTGTCGGTGAGGGAGCGGTCGACGCTGGCTGTGCTGCCGTTGGATCTGACGTCGCGTGAGAAATGCCGGCAAGAGACGCGACGATCTTGGCGGTTGCGTCTTTGCTGACGTTGCAGTTGCGGTCCCAGATGCGGCACTGCGCCAACGTGTACGGGCATCCGCAGGTGCAGGATTCCGCATTAAATTTGTGAAGCGCCGCGATTTTTTGCTCCGGCGTCAGTTTCGAAAGGTCCACGCCGGGGAGCTGCGTGGCGCGGTCGGCGTGCTTCAGAAAAATCTGCCCGGTATCCTCAAACGTTTCCACTTTCACATTGCCGATCGGCAACCCCATCAGCGAGCGAATTTCCACTTCATATAGAACAGGATCGCGCAGACCTTCGTGCTTTTGCACCAACCTCCCTTCGCTGTTCAGCAGAAAGGAAGTAGGAAGGGCAGGAATCCCGCCGTACTCCAGCCGCAACGCGTCGGTCGCGATGGCTACGGGATAATTGATGCCATACTCGCTGACAAACTTCTTGATGGCTTCCTGGTCTTCATCATCCACCACCAGACCAATGACCTGCAGCTGATCCTTATATTTGTTTTGCAATTCGACGAGGTCTGGAATTTCGGCGCGGCACGGTCCGCACCAGGTGGCCCAGAAATTCAGAAGAATCACCTTGCTCTTGTAATCCGCTAGGCTGAGAGCTTTTCCGTCCAGGGTGGTCAGTTTGAACTCCGGCGCCGGATCCGGGTTCCGCACAAACCGTATCGTCGGCTGCTGTGCAAACGTTGATGCCGCAGCCAACCAAAGTGCCAGCCCAGCGAGGCAGGCAGAGAATATTCGGCCCTGCAGGCAGCCTCGCGACCACGAACACATGGATGGGTCCAATAATTCCATCGCTTTCCACTTTAGCAGAGCACAGGGAGCCGTGGAAACCCAGTTCCCGGCTCGCGTCGTTTTTTTCTGGAGAAGATGACCAAAATTGTAGGAAAAGACCACGGTTTGCCCGGCCGCGGCCTGGGTTATTTCACGCTATTCTCTGTGCCGGAACGCACCATGGGAGAACCTAGGGCGGAGAGTGTGGTGAAGTGCGGCAGGGTGTTGGGATATCCAACACCTTGGAGCGCAATGACTTAGGGCGTTTGGACAAGATCCACCTTTCTTGGGATCTACGGGCCGCCGCCTGCAAGGAGAAACAGTGGGTAGCCATGACGCATTTTCCCCGCCTCCCCTAACTCGCGCTTCGCAGAACGGCGTTGCGGGCGTCAACCCCTCCCATGGCGTGTCCGCCGTCAATCCGTCCATCAATCAGTATGAAAACTGCTTGCGCTGCCACGGCGCCAGCGCCGGAAAGGTCGATAATCCCGTGTTTGGTTATCTTTCCGCCCGGGCGGTTACTGCCGGCGATTTTCTCAACGTTATTCCCCAGTTCGCCTATACCAGCTCCCGTCACGCAAGTTCGCAGCAGCGGCCTGCCGCCGCCGAGCTTGCTGGCCAACATGCTGAATCTCGACGGCGTCACCCAGGGCCGCAGCATGGGAACACAAATCCTCTGCACGGCACGATCTCAGGCGAACGGCTGGTCAACTTTGACGTAAACGTCGTCACCCTCAACGGCGTCGTCTCCTATTCGCGGGCTGCCAACTCCTGCACCCTCATCTGCCATAACCACGCTCATTCGGCAACCCTCGGCGCTACCACAACAATCAAGAAATACGTGCCTCGTAGTCGAGAGTTCGAAATGTAGGCTCATCAAACCAGAATCTGGGGGGGCAACTCCAGCGCAAGGCAAGTGTCAGGGCTCGGGAAAAAATGGGAAGAGCTTGCGAATCTCTTCCTCGCTCGGCTGATGTCCGTATTCCGTGATTTCAAATGCCTCGGCGTGCTGAACACTTGCCGCTTGCGCGCCATAGCGCTTCTCCAACGCTTCTCGCCACTCCGGCTGAAGTCTCCTGGCCCCGCGCATCGACGCCGCCAGCCATTTCTTCCGCTCTCCCGGATCCTTCGGCACTTGCTCGAGCTGCCCCTCGGTCCATGGCAGCCACTCATAGAACTGCGACACGTGCGCGTCCAGCATATTGATTTTTTTCTCGAACACATCGTCAATCGACACGACAATGTCCGCGTGAAAAGGCTGGGGGCGCGTGAACCGGTCGCTGTAATACAGGAAAACCGGATTCCGCTTCAGCGGCGGCGTATCCGTCACCAAGTCCGGCACAATTACCATGTAGGACGCGTCCTGGACCAGTATTCCGGTATACCGATGATCGGGATGATAGTCGTTCGGGCGCGGCGCAATGACAACGTCCGCCTTCCACTGGCGAATTTCGCGGATCACCTGCTCGCGGACTTCCAGGGTGGGCAAAAGCTTGCCGTCATGGTTGTCGAGGACTTCGTATTCGATGCTGATGCGTCGGCCTGCCTCCAGGGCTTCGGCGCGCCTGCGCCTGGCGAGTTCCTCACCGCGCAGTGACTGGTGCCCGGCATCGCCATTGGTTAGGGATACGAACTTAACCTTATCGCCATGCGCCGCATACTTGGCGGCAAGGCCTCCAGCGCCGAGGTCGCAATCGTCAGGATGCGCCCCGAAGGCGATGACGCGCACCGGTTGGTTTTGTGCCCTGCCAGGCAAAACTAAGAGCGACACTGCAGTTAGTATGCAGGCGAGGCGCGGCCCGCAACGCACAAAGTTTAGGGAAGGCATTTGACCCACCGAATGAAGTACGCTCATTTACCGACGGCGGGATTATATATCTATCGGTTCACGGGCTGCCTCTATTTTGCGGCTTCCCGACGACAAAATGCGGTCTTTGATTTTCAATGACCTGTGCGCACTTTTTTCCACAATTTTGTATGTTTCCAGCGCATTTTGTTCCCAGTTTCAGAACTGGGAACAAAAAAGCGGCGATTCAATAAATGCAAGTGCTAGTCCAGTCTCGGTACTAACCCAACGGGCGAGCTGATCCGCGGACGCCCAACCGGCTAATTTCTATTCTAAGAACAGGTGGTGAGAGCCGAAGGGGTTTCGGTCGAATCGTCGGCAAACAGAAACCAATTCGGTTACTTCCGCATCGCCGTGATCCAGGCACGATCGTTGGAAACACCCCAATCAGGAGTTTTCCTGGCAGGTGGTTCCGCAATGTTGCTCCCGACCCGCCAGTTTATTTCATCGAGGATTTCTTCCGGGTCTATAATCCATGCCACTAATGGCTCTTACAAACGGGACAAAACTGGGGGCCGCATGAGATCGTCGCGCCGCTCGGCTCGGGCGGGATGGGCGAGGTGTACCGTGCGCGGGACACACGGCTCGACCGCACCGTCGCGATAAAAATTCTTCCCGCGCAGCTCTCTGCTGATCCTGCTCGCAAACAGCGCTTCGAGCGCGAAGCCAAAACCATCTCCTGGCGGTCGGTTCAATTAAGAAGGGTGCCAAGAATCCGGGGCAGCCGCCGCCATGACCGGGCCGCATCTCCGGTCTGCGCGTTCCGCCCAAAGTGAAAGCCAAGGTTTAGGCCAGAGAGATTGACCGAGGGTGGCACGCCGAGATAACTGTGTCCCGGGAGGTGAGACGCCCGCATCCCGCCATTGTCGAAAGGATTGAGCAGAGCGTCTCGTATATGAAGGGTGCTGTGAAAGGCGTCCAGCTGCAGGCGTCCGCGACAGAGTTGACCGAGCGGCAAGCTAGACCGCGTGAGAGTCAAGGTCTTAACCTCGTTCATTGGCAAAAGATGCTCTAGGCTGTGATCACGCTTGTAAGCTCCCGCGAACATAAGACTGAAACGAGCATTGGATTTTTCGCCCTTGGACAGCAGGAAGGAAGCGGCGGGCAGAGGGGTCGATACTGTTGGGAGCATGGTGATGATCGGCGCAACGTGTTCTTGCGCCAGAACGTTCCATGGGGCGGGTGTTTGTGCTACGGCTGGCACAAGGCTACCCAGAAAGAGGCCGAGCAGAAGAAGGAGCCGATTACGCATCAGCGCCTCCGATACCGCGGGGCGGATAGGTCAAACAACACAGCAAGGAGTGGAACCATGGCACTCCTGACCCGGGGATATGAGTTGCACCATAGCGGAGCGCGTGGTGTTTTTCCATGGACCGAAAGCACCGGTACCCGAGTAGTAGAACTACTAAAGTCTAGCAAGGTTCCTGGTGGTCTCACAGATCATGCCCTTCAGCAGGAGCCGACGCACGCCGCTGCGATGCGCTTTGTCCAGCGCATCCGCAATCTGCGCACCTAACTTCAGCGCCTGCTCTAGCGGCAGCGCGCCTTTCTCCAACCGCTTGGCTAGCGTCTCGCCCTCCACGCAATCGACACTCACCATTGGACAAGTTGTGGATGCGCCTCAGCAAGAAGGTCACGTCCACAGGCGATTGAAGTGAGCAGCTCTACGGTGCCAAGAAATTAGGTCCATAATCGGAAGTACGTATGGCCCTCATTTCGGCTCCCTCGGTTCATCAGCCTTCTACTGACAGCGCTCGCAGCTGCCGTGGTTCTTGGCCACGCTCGTAAATCATTGAGCTGGAAGCTCATTTAGCTCACAAGTCCGCAGAGCAGCGTGCAGTGTCACCAGGATGTAACGGCTCGGACGAAACCGAAGGGACCAAGAACAATGCCGTTCACCAGCCGATGCAGAGAGTGGGTTCGCTTTCCTGTTTCCCTATCGAAAACGGCGAGTTGGACCGGAGTGGACTGACAATCGAAGACTGGGTATTGGAACGTAGCACGCGCAAGCCCTTGACAATACAATGGCCTGCAATGGATGCGCGCATAAGCCTCTGCTGGAGAGCACCTGCTTGCCTACCGGAAGGTCATGGCATGAATTTGCTCGATGTAATAGAATGAAACCGAGTGAAAACAAAGACGTTGCACAGTTCCCCGGTAGCTCAACGGTAGAGCATTCGGCTGTTAATACAGAACTTCAAATCACATAACTCGTTCTCTGGCGTCAATTAACAGCTCCCGGACCATCCCCAAACACCTTTTTCTTGTCCCCAAGATGTCCCCAGCCCCTGGGGTGAACCCCCTGTAGTGAGACAAATTCTTTGGGCACACTTGCAAAGTGTGCCCATCCGGACTGTCTCAATTCAAGGGTTCAGTCCACCCGTCTTGCGCAGCCGTCTCATCGAGACCGCGGCTTCTGCCGTGACAACTCCTAATTTTATGGGAACTGATTGAAACTTGGCGGCACGGATGGCTACCCAAACCGCCCAAAGTTACACTCCCAGTTGGCCGCAGATTCTCGAAACCGCAAGAACCGAAGTTACGTCAGAGTAGGTGGAGAAGGACACATGCCGTGCCTTCGACCACACTTCAATACAAGCTTTCATCAACATCAATTTCTGACCGTCCCCGCTCCCGGCCTTACCACTTGGAGAATTGCGAACCCCAGGGTCGCTTCGTGCTGCTCAACCCGTGGGCCGAAACCGAAGAGCAACGAACATGCGCAAAAAAGGAGGCACCATGAGCCGGGGTTTGGCGTGGTTGTGTGCGGTTGGTAGTGTGCTGGCGTGCACGTTCGCTGCTGGCTGCGGAAGTAACCCTAACTCATCCATCGTGGTGACGCTCAGCCCATCGTCGGCGCAGATCGATCAAGGCGGGACCGTCAATGTGAGCGCAACAGTCACAAGCACGGGCACGGTTATGGATCAGAACGTGACTTGGTCGCTTTCCGGTGCGGGATGTAGCGGCACCTCTTGCGGTTCGCTGACCAACCAGACGGGTTTGTCGGTTACCTATAACGCCCCCGCTTCCCCACCCTCGAGCTTTGCTGTCTCGATCATGGCGACCTCCGTCGCCAATCCGTCGAAGTTTGCCACGACAACCGTCAATGTCCAGGCCGTCACCGTCAGCATTCAAAATGCGGTCACGGAGCTGGCCGCGGGCTCCGGAAGATATTACTTCACAAACTTTAGCGCATCGGTGCAGAACGATCCCGCAAATGGTGGCGTTACCTGGGCGCTTACCGCAAACGGAAAAGCTTGTTCGCCGGCTTGCGGTACAATTTCAGCTCCCACTATCTATTACGTGCAGTACGCGCCGCCAGCAACGGTTCCTGCCGCGCCGGCCAACACACCGACCCTGACCGCAACTTCCATCAGCGATCCGTCCAAGTCCGACAACGACACTTTTACGATATTTGATGGAACTGCCGCCTGCGGCACCGGCGGAAACGAAAGTCTGCTGAACGGGCAATACGCCGTTGTCTTACAAGGCTGGACCGGCAGCGCCCCGAACAGCACGCCGCTTCTGTTCGGCGCAACATTCAAAGCCGACGGTACCGGCAAGATCACTGGCGGTGTCGACCAATTCAACCCGTTCGTCAAAGAGTCCTATACCAACGCGTCTATCCAGCCCTCTGGCAGTTCCTATTCCGTGGGCCCCGATAATCGCGGCTGCCTGACCTTGACTGATGTGACGCTGAGCACCTACACCCTACACTTTTCGCTGGGCGGCATCAGCTCCGGCGTGGCCTCTAAGGGTGACATCATCTATTTCAATCAGCAGTCCGCCATACCTTCCCGCGCTTCGGGAATTCTGCGCAAACAGGATCCATCCGCGTTTTCGCTCAGCGCGCTCGCGACAAATTATGCTCTGGCGCTGGACGGGTGGGAGACTTCGAACGGCAGTCTGAAGCACTACGCCCTAGCGGGCGCGTTTGCGCTGAACGCCGGGAACATCTCTAACGGCTTTTGCGATGCGAATGAGGGCGGACACGTTCTCAATAGCGGCGGATTTTGGGGGACCATCCCCTCCATTGCCACCGCAGACGGCACCGCAGACGCCACGCTGCAACTCCCGGGAGCGAACCCCGGCATGTCCCGCTTGACAGCCTATATCATCAATTCCTCAGAGCTATTCTTTATTTCCTTTGATCTCGGAGACGGCACCGGCGGCCCCGTTGTCGCTGGCCGGGCAATCGCCACTTCTGCTTCCTTCACTTCTTCCTCGCTCTCACCCAACTATATTTTCCGCTTCACTGGAAATTCTTCCGGCGCCACCGCGGCACTTGGCGTGGCCAGCTTCTCCGGCGGACTCGCCGGCACGCTATCCGGCACCATGGACCAATACGCCGCGGGCGCAGCCAGCAATCAGTCACTCAACGGCAGCTACAACCTGGATTCGTCTACAGGCAGGCTGTCCATGTCTGGCGCGGGAAACTCGACCCTGCCGGTTTGTTACATGGCCACTCCCGCCGATGGCGTGTCCGCCTTCTGCGTCAGCACGGATGCCAACGCCAGCACCGGCGTCTTCGATACGCAACCCGTCGCGACCTATGGTGTTAATTCGCTCTCTGGCAACTTTATTTTCGGCACCAACGCAATGAACGCTACCGTGGCTTCCGGGCTTTCGGGCGTCGCCACGATTTCCTCTGGCAGTTTGCAAGGCACGCGGGATGCGAGTACCCCAACGGGTTTCACGCTCGACTCGGCGATCTCCGCCGCGCTCTCCATCCACACGGATGGCACCGGCAATGGGGGACCAAATACCGTTGCGGTAACGAACGGCACGGTGCTTTATGTGATCGACGAATCCAGCGGTGCTCCCGCTGAAGTGCAGGTCTTCGAGCAATAACGGTCCACCGACCTTTTCTCGATGAGAACCGTATTGGCTCTATTCTGGCGATGCGCTGGAAGGGAGAGTCGTATTTCCACGAAACCGGAAGCCCTTTCGACAAACAATGCCTGCGAACTCGGGAAGTGGATCGTCGGCGAGGCAATCAAATACGCGCAACTGGAGGAATACTTAACTCTGCAGGCAGAGCACGTAAAGTTTCATCTTGCTGCTGCCGACCTGGTGCGCCGAGCCAACGCTGGTGAAAGACTCTCGGAGGACATGGTTCTCGGATCAAAGAGCGAATTCCGCGACGTCCAATTCTGTTGTTCGAGCCGTCACCCGCGATCCGGAAAAAAGGCCAAATAGCCAACTCCGTCAAACTCTTCCCGCAACGAACTTCAGAAAGTTCATCTACATCATTACCAACCCCGACAAGCTTCCGCTACCTGCCCGATCATGACTCCTGAATTTCCACGGGTTTCGCGCTCCGATAAATCAGACTTCACGACAATCCGTTCGGCTCTCTTCGAGCCTTGGTACTATCATTACTTGAATTCGCACTTGAATTCGTGTTTGATGCGAATTTTCACGATCTTTTTCTTGACAAGTCTGAACTCACGGGCGCAGACTAGCGCCCAGTTTTCCCAATTTTCCAGGTTTTTCTTCTTGGTATGGTTGGAATCCCGGGCCATCACTCACCGGAGCACAGCTTTTTGTGCGCGGACGGCAAGTCGAAGGAGATCGACGATGAACGATCAAGACCTTATTTTATGGAAAAAGCTTCAGCAGAAATGGCTGAGTCGGCGGAGCCTCATTCGTGGAGCAGCCGGAACCGCTGCCGGAGCTGGTTTGTTGTTAGGCTCCGGCCTGCGGTCGTCGGTACAGGCGGATGATGACAATTGCAAAGCCCTCTCGCGGCCTATCCCGCACATCACCGCGCCGCCGGGTGGCCACTTCTTCTTCCCTGGGCCGCCCGATGGCAGCGCTTCATCCACATTCCCGCACTTCCCCAACGCCGGATTTGATCCGTCAACCATTACCGACTTTAAGGGAGTGATTGCTCAGGCCGACCTGAACTTTTCCGGCACAGGGACGGACCTGAATACGGGTGATAGCACAGCGTACATGTTCCACACCGACTGGCGTTTCTTTAAAGGGACATTTGTGGGCGTTGACGGGCTTCCGCACGCGGGCACGCTCACGTTCATATGACTTGACTCTCTGAGCCCGTCGGGCTCGGGGCGCGATCACTCCTGGGATGCCGGCATTTCTGAGAGTCTAACGTTCTGGACAACTCCAGTGCCGGAAGGCGGTGCGGAAGTGGATTTGGCCGCGGGCACCGCCGAACTCCACGCCGAAAACATCTGCGCAGTATTCGACGCTTTCACGGTTGCTAACAGCCTTAGCGCGGACCGCCCGCTTGGATTCGTTAGCGGGAGAATTGATTCGGTTGACATCAAGTGGAGCGGTGTTACGAAGAGCTTCATGGGAGTCCATGACACCACAAATCACTTCCTGGGCAACTTCTTCGAGATCGGGAAGGTCACTATTGCCGTTACCGCCGCGACACCCAAGATCACCGGGCACGGCTTCCGGTTCGTCTCCGACCCGGCAACAACCACGGTCAACTACGCGCTGATCGGCAGCGAAAGTAACGGCGTTTTCTTTTCATGACGCATCCTGCTTCTCCGCGCGGAGGGCACACGAGAATTCTCACGGCGGGCGGAAATTGATCCTCTGCTCGCCGTGGCCTTGCGACTACCAGCGAAAACTCCGCTCGCTGGCCCTGTGGCCCGAGAACGATGAACAACGATAAGGGTGGTCTTATGACGAAAAGGCTGCGACGGAAATGTCTATGGCTTGCTGCCGTATCTCCGTTAACCATTGGGATTGTGGCATTGGGGCAAAGCCGCAGTTCACAAATCGGGCGCGAAGTGGCGGTACCCGTACACCTACAGGACGGCGACGAATTCACCATCCCGCGAGAACAGTTGATCCAATTTGGAGCTCAATTGTTTAATGCGAAGTTCACGATTCAGGAGGGGGCTGGCCGCCCGCATTCAAAGGGAACTGGCGCAGCCATCTCGGATCCAAGTTCCCCTCTGGTGTTTCCAAGAAATTTCGACCGAATCTCTTCGCCCGACGCAAACTCATGTTCTGGTTGTCACAATGCCCCGGTCCCCGGTGCAGGGGGCGACCGAGTGACGGAAGTCTTCGTCTTGGCCCAGCGCTTTGATCGTTTGACGTTCGATCATGACGATGGCATTACGACGCGCGGTGCCGTGGATGAATCCGGAAAACTGGTCACAATGGAGAGTGCCACTAACGACAGGAAGACCATTGGCATGAACGGTTCCGGCTTCGTTGAGATGCTAGCCAGGCAGATGACCGCAGACCTGCAGGCTGAGCGCGACGTAACGCCTCCCGGAAGCAGTACGCAATTGATCTCGAAGGGGATTTTCTTCGGTGTTTTGACGCACAATCCCGACGGCACTTGGGATACCTCCCGAGTCCAAGGCTTGGCTGCCCCGAGCGTGCCGAGCAGTGGCACTCGACCGAGCCTGATCATCCGGCCTTTGCATCAAGTCGGCAATGTGGTGTCGCTAAGACAATTCAGCAACAATGCCTTCAACCATCACCATGGCATGCAGTCTGAAGAGCGTTTTGGGCGTGATGCCGACCCCGATGGAGACGGGATTACAAACGAACTAACGACCGCCGACCTCACCGCAGTTTCCATGTTCCAGGCCACACTGCCCGTGCCAGGCCAGGTGATACCAAATGATCCGGCGGTGGAGCATGCCATCATGATCGGTGAGCGCGTGTTCAATAGGATAGGCTGCGCAAGCTGCCATGCTACCCTACCTCTTACTTCAAACAACAATCCCGGTCTGCCAGGGCAGCCGGGCTGGATCTACTTTGAGCCCAATCCCTACAATCCCGCTACTGGTCCCAATTCACCGAACTTGCAGTTGGGACCCAAGAACTATCC
>Ga0209577_10002964_pt1 | contig 16051 bp, 14 predicted proteins | sample GraSoiAngelo_109_FD_185874 | JGI IMG/M metagenome (GOLD analysis project Ga0209577, IMG submission 185874) | Grasslands soil microbial communities from the Angelo Coastal Reserve, California, USA - 14_0903_12_20cm (SPAdes) (version 2) | ecosystem: Environmental > Terrestrial > Soil > Grasslands...
CAGAACAAGCGCGTCGCCGGCGATGCCGTCGTGCCCGAGCTCTGGGCGACCGACAAGCACGTCGTGATCATCGGCGGCGGCGACACCGGCTCGGACTGCGTCGGCACCTCCAACCGCCACGGCGCCAAGTCGATCACGCAATTCGAGTTGCTGCCCATGCCGCCTGAGGTCGAGAAAAATCCGGTGTGGCCGTATTGGCCGGTGCGGCTGCGCACCTCCTCGTCGCACGAGGAGGGCGTGAACCGCGACTGGTCGGTGGCCACCAAGGAATTCGCGGGCGAGAACGGAAAGCTCAAGATGCTGCGCGCCGTGCGGCTGCAATGGAGCGACGGCAAGCCGCAGGAAGTGCCGGGGTCGCAATTCGAGATGCCGGCCGACCTGGTGCTGCTCGCGACGGGCTTCGTCTCGCCGCTGCAGTCGATGCTCGAGGAGTTCGGCGTGCAAAAGGACGCCCGGGGCAATGCCCAGGCAGACACGGAAGGACCGCGCGCCTACCTGACGTCGGTGCCGAAAGTGTTCGCGGCGGGCGACGTGCGCCGCGGCCAGTCGCTCGTCGTCTGGGCGATCCGCGAAGGCCGCCAGTGCGCCCGCGCGGTCGATGAATCCCTGATGGGCTTCTCAGAGTTGCCGCGCTAGCAGCGCCCGGATCTGCTCCCGGTCATTCGGGAACAAGTTGAGCGGCTCGATCTTTTTCCAGATACGAGTAGTCGAGCGCCATGAATTCGGCGCACACGCGGCCCGGGTTGTCGGCGATGAGGCGCGAAGAGGCGCCGAGCTTGCGCACCACGCCAGGGCCGCTCGGGGGCGTGGCGATCGTGTGAATCGACAAGTCGGGGCGATATTTCTTCACTAGCACGATCAGCCGCCAACGATCGCCGCTGCGGAACTGCAACCAGCGCTCGCGCTGCGCCGTTCTGCGGCCGTGGGGAAAGCAGGCGTGGACCGCGATCGTCGATTGCGCAGTCGACAAGCGCTCGAGGTTAGGCAACCGTGCCTAGATACTCCGCCTGCGCAGCGCCGTAGCCGCCACCTCGGCGGCGACGACGAGCGCAAGGATCGCGAGCAGTATTCGCGCACCATATTAGCCTAGAATCCGCGTGATGCCGCTCGACGTGGTCGTACTGGCTGCCGGTCTGGGCAAGCGCATGCGGTCGGACCTTCCCAAGGTGCTTCATCCGCTTGCCGGCCGGCCGCTGCTCGCCCATGTGATCGACACGGCGCGCACGCTCGCGCCGCGCAAGATTTTCGTGGTTCACGGCCATGGCGCCGATCGCGTGCGCGCGGCGTTTCCCGATTCCGGCCTCGATTGGGTGCTCCAGGCGCCGCAGCGCGGCACCGGCCACGCCGTCATGCAGGCGCTGCCGCAGGTGTCGCCCGCCGCGGACGTGCTGATCCTCTACGGCGACGTGCCCCTGGTGCGCGTAGAGACCTTGAAGCGCCTGCTCGAGGGTGCGCGCGAGGGCTTGGCCATCCTCACTGCCGAGCTCGCCGACCCTTCGGGCTACGGCCGCATCGTGCGCGACGGCGCGCGGCGCGTCGCGCGCATCGTCGAGCAAAACGACGCCACGGCGAGCGAGCTCGCCATCGGCGAGGTCAATGCCGGTTTTTTTTGCCTGAGCGCGCGGCGGCTCGCGCCATGGCTGTCAAAGATCGGCAATGACAATGCGCAGAAGGAGTATTACCTCACCGATCTGGTGGCGCTCGCCGTGGCCGACGCTGTGCCGGTGGTCGCGCTCAAGGTCGACGATCAATGGGAGGTCGCCGGCGTCAATTCCACGCAGGAGCTTGCCGTGCTGGAGCGCGTCTGCCAGGGGCGCGAAGCGAGGCGGCTGCTCGAGGCCGGCGTGACGCTGGCCGACCCGGCGCGCATCGACGTGCGCGGCGCACTCGAGTGCGGCCGCGACGTCTCAATCGACGTCAACTGCGTGTTCGAGGGCCGGGTGAGCATCGGCGACAACGTTCGCGTCGGGCCCAACTGCGTGCTGAAGAACGTCAGCATCGGCGCCGGCACCGAGGTGCTCGCCTTCTCGCATCTCGACGACGCCGAAATCGGCGAGCGCTGCCGCGTCGGGCCGTTTGCGCGGCTGCGGCCCGGCGCCCATCTGGCGCGGGAGGTCCATATCGGCAACTTCGTCGAGGTCAAGGCGAGCCGCCTCGGCGCCGGCTCCAAGGCGAACCATCTCTCGTACATTGGCGACTCCGAGGTCGGCAACGCCGTCAACATCGGCGCGGGCACCATCACCTGCAACTACGACGGCGCGGCAAAGCACCGCACAGTGATCGAGGACGAGTGCTTCATCGGCTCGGACGCGACGCTGGTGGCGCCGGTGCGCATCGCACGCGGCTCCTACATCGGCGCGGGCTCGACCATCAGCAAGGACACGCCGCCGGGCCAGCTCACCGTGGCGCGCGCCAGGCAGGTGTCGATCCCGTCCTGGAAGCCGCCGCGAAAGAAGGGCTGAGACCATGTGTGGCATCGTTGGCGCTGCTGCGCGCCGCGACATCGTTCCAATCCTCGTAGAGGGCCTGCGCCGGCTTGAGTACCGCGGCTACGATTCGTGCGGCGTGGCCGTTGTCGCCGACGGCCGCATCGGCCGCGTACGCAGCGTGGCGCGCGTCGCCGACCTCGCCTCACGCGTCAACGGCGAGCGCATCGCCGGGGTCACAGGGATTGCGCATACGCGCTGGGCAACCCACGGGGCGCCGGCGACCGAGAACGCGCATCCGCTCGTCTCCGGCGGCGAGATCGCGCTGGTGCACAACGGCATCATCGAGAACCACGACGAGTTGCGCGCCGAGCTGCAGGCGAAGCGCTATCGCTTTGAGAGCCAGACCGATACCGAGGTCATCGCGCACCTCGTGCATAGCCTGTACCGCGGAGACTTGATGCAAGCGGTACAAGCCGCGGTGAAGCGGCTCGTGGGCGCGTATGCCATCGCGGTGGTGGCGCGCCAGGAAGCGCATCGCGTGGTCGGCGCGCGCTCCGGCAGCCCGCTGGTGGTCGGCGTCGGGGAAAAGGAGTTCTTCCTCGCCTCCGATGCGCTCGCGCTTGCCGGCACGAGCGAGCGCATCGCCTACCTCGAGGACGGCGACGTGGTGGCGATCGATCAGGACGGCTGGCGCGTCGCGGATCGCGACGGGCGCGCCGTGTCGCGGCAAGTGCGCACGGTCAAGACCGCGGGCGCCTCAGCCGAGCTGGGTCCTTATCGCCACTTCATGCAGAAGGAGATCTTCGAGCAGCCGCGCGCGGTTTCCGACACGCTGGAGCCGGTGGGCGAGATCACGCCGGCCCTCTTCGGCAATGAGGCGCAGGCGCTGCTCGCCGAAGTGGACTCGGTACTGATCCTCGCCTGCGGTACCAGCTACCATGCGGGTCTCGTCGCGCGGCACTGGATCGAGGCGCTCGCCGGGCTGCCCTGCCAGGTCGAGATCGCGAGCGAATACCGCTACCGCTCGAGCGTGCCGAATCCGCGCGCGCTGGTCACGGTGGTGTCGCAGTCGGGCGAGACCGCAGACACGCTGGCGGCGCTGAAGCACGCGCAGTCGCTCGGTCACGCGACGACGCTCGCCGTCTGCAACATGGCGACGAGCGCCATGATGCGCATGACGCGGCTCGCCTTCCTCACCCATGCCGGGGTCGAAATCGGCGTCGCCTCGACCAAGGCCTTCAGCACGCAGCTGATCGGCCTTTTTCTTCTTTCGCTGACCCTTGCCAAATTGCGCCGACGCCTCGCTGCCGAAGAGGAGGCGGCGCACCTCAAGCGCCTGCGGCACCTGCCCACCGCGCTCGCGGCGGTGCTCGCGCTCGAGCCGCAGGTCATGGCTTGGGCCGAGCGCTTCGCGAAGAAAGAACACGCGCTGTTCCTCGGCCGCGGGCTGCACTACCCGATCGCGCTCGAGGGCGCCCTGAAGCTGAAGGAAATTTCCTACATCCACGCCGAAGCCTACGCCGCGGGCGAGCTCAAGCATGGCCCGCTCGCGCTGGTCACGGGCGACATGCCCGTGGTGACGGTGGCACCGAACGACGCGCTGCTCGAGAAGCTTAAGTCGAACATGCAGGAAGTGCGCGCGCGCGGCGGCGAGCTGTACGTGTTCGCCGATGCCGACACGCGTATCGCGTCTTCTTCCGGCGTAAACGTCGTGCAGCTGCCCGAGCACTACGGGCTGCTCTCGCCGATCCTGCACGTGGTGCCGCTGCAGCTGCTTGCCTATCACGCGGCGCTCGCGCGCGGCACCGACGTCGATAAACCGAGAAATCTGGCGAAGTCCGTCACGGTCGAGTAAGCCAGACGTGGAGCGCTACGATGCCCTCGTCATCGGCGCCGGCCACAATGGCCTCACCTGCGCCTGCTATCTCGCGAAGGGCGGCCTCAAGGTGAAGGTGCTCGAGCGCCGCGCCGCGGTGGGCGGCGCGGCAGCGAGCGCGGAGTTCCATCCAGGGTTCCGCAATTCGGTTGCGGCTTACACCGTCAGCCTGCTGCAGGCCAAGGTGATCCGCGACCTGCGCCTGGCCGAGCATGGCCTGCGCATCGTCGAGCGCCCGCTCGCCAACTTCGTGCCGCTCGAAGACGGCTATCTGAAGGTGGGCGGCGGCCTGCAGGCCACGCAGCGCGAACTGGCGCGCTTTTCGGCGCGCGACGCCGAGCGGCTGCCGCACTATTGGGCGGCCCTCGAGCGGGTTGCGAACGCGCTGCGCGAGCTGGCGCTGCAATGTCCGCCGAACGTCGGCGGCGGCGTGCTCGACCTGCTGCGCGCGCTGAAGGCCGGCAGGCTGCTCAAGAGGCTCGACATGGAAGCGCGGCGCGATTTCCTTTTCTTTTTCACGCGCAGCGCCGCGGAGCTCCTCGAGCAGTGGTTCGAGTCGGAAGGCATCCGGGCGGCGTTCGGCTTTGACGCGGTGGTGGGCAATTACGCGAGCCCTTACCACGCCGGAACCGCGTATGTGCTGCTTCACCATTCGTTCGGCGAGGTCAACGGCAAGCGCGGCGTGTGGGGACACGCGATCGGCGGCATGGGAGCGATCAGCGAGGCGCTCGCGGCGGAGGCGCGGCGCTGCGGCGTCGACATCGAGTGCAACGCGCGCGTGGTCCGCGTGCAGCAGGGCACGGTGATGCTGGAGGACGAGCGCAAGATCGCGGCGCGCGCGCTCGTCGCCAACGTGAATCCCAAGCTGCTTTATCTCGAGCTGGTGGATAGGGAGAGCCTGCCGCCTGAGTTCGTCGAGCGGATGCAGCGCTATAAATGCGCCTCGGCGAGCTTTCGCATGAACGTCGCGCTGTCGGCGCTGCCGCGCTTCACCTGCCACCCGGAGCCCGGGGCGCACCATGCCTCGGGCATCATCATGGCGCCGTCGCTCTCGTACATGGACCGCGCATATCTCGATGCGCGCCAGGATGGCATTTCGCGCTCGCCGATCGTCGAGATGGTGATCCAGAGCACGCTCGACGATACGCTCGCGCCCAGGGGCGCGCATGTCGCGAGCCTGTTCTGCCAGCATTTTGCGCCCGAGGTCGACTGGAGCCTGCGCAAGCACGAAGCGGTCGAGCGCATCTTTGAGGTGATCGAGTCGCACGCGCCGGGCTTCCGCGCCAGCCTGATCGCCCACAGCGCGCTGTCGCCCGCCGACCTCGAGCGCGACTTCGGCCTGGTGGGCGGCGACATCTTCCACGGCGCGCTCACGCTCGATCAGCTCTGGTCGGCACGGCCGCTGCTCGGTTACGCCGATTACCGTGCTCCCCTCGACGGGTTGTACCTGTGCGGCTCAGGCGCGCATCCCGGGGGCGGCGTGACCGGCGCGCCGGGCCATAATTGCGCGCGGGAAGTGCTGCGCGACCTCGGGCGGCGATTCCCCGGATAGGCAGCCAAGGAGAAAACCATGCGTAGATTCGCGATGGCAGTGGCGGGGCTCTGTAGCGTGCTTTTGTCCGGCTGCGGCTACAACCAGCTGCAAACCAGCGACGAGCAGCTGAAGGCGGCCTGGTCTGAGGTGCTGAACCAGTATCAGCGCCGCGCCGACCTGGTGCCGAACCTCGTGAACACGGTGAAAGGCTTTGCACAGCAGGAAAAACAGGTCTTCACGCAGGTGACGGAGGCGCGCTCGCGCGTCGGATCCATTCAGGCGACGCCCGAGCTCGTCGACGACCCGGAAGCCTTCGCCAAGTTCCAGGCCGCGCAGCGCGAGCTCGGCGGCGCGCTCTCGCGCCTGCTGGTGGTCGCCGAGTCCTATCCGCAGCTCAAGTCGGACGCGAATTTCCGCGACCTGCAGGCGCAGCTCGAAGGCACCGAGAACCGCATCGCGGTGGCGCGCAACCGCTACATCAGGGCGGTGCAGGAGTACAACGTGACGGTGCGCTCGTTTCCGAGCAACCTGACCGCCATGATGTTCGGCTTCAAGCCCAAGTCGAATTTCACGGTGGAAAACGAGCAGGAGATCGCGAAGCCGCCGCGCGTCGATTTCGGCACCCAGGGCAAGTGATCCGGCTTTACCTCATCGCGTGGATTTTCGCCGCCGCTGCGTGGGCGCAGCAGCCGGTGCCGCCGCTCGCGGCGCAGGTCGTCGACCAGACCGGGACGCTCACCGGCGAGCAAAAGGCCCTGCTCGAGCGCAAGCTCAGGGAGTTCGAACTGCGCAAGGGCGCTCAGATCGCGGTGCTGATGGTGCCGAGCACGGCGCCCGAGCCGATCGAGCAGTACTCGTTGCGCGTGGTCGAGCGCTGGAAGCTCGGTCGCAAGAAGGTCGACGACGGCGCCCTGCTCATCGTCGCGAAGGACGATCGGGCGCTGCGCATCGAGGTGGGCTACGGTCTGGAGGGAGTGCTCAATGACGCCACCGCCAAGCGCATCGTGAGCGACATCATCGCGCCGCGCTTTCGCGACGGCGATTTCTACGGTGGCGTCAACGCCGGCGTGGAGGCGATGATGCGCTTGATCGACGGCGAGCCCTTGCCGGCGCCGAGCGCGCGCGCGGCAGCCGGGGGCGGCGTTGGACAAGCGCTGCCGGTCCTACTTGTCCTCGCGCTAGTCGCGGGAAGCCTGCTGCGCGCGATGCTCGGCAGGCTCGTTGGCGGCGCGGTGACGGGCGGACTCGTCGGGGCTCTGGCGTGGCTGCTCGTCGGCACGCTGGCGCTCGCGCTCTTCGCTGGAGTGGTTGCGTTCGTGTTCACGCTGCTCGGCGGGGGGCGCGGTTACGGCTATTACGGCGGTTTTCCCGGCGGCTTCGGCGGCGGCGGCTTCGGCGGCGGCAGCTTCGGCGGCGGCGGCGGTTTCAGCGGCGGCGGCGGCAGCTTCGGCGGCGGCGGCGCATCGGGGCGCTGGTGACATGGATCTCGCCCGCGTGGCCCTGCATCCGTTGGTCCTTCCCGGCGCGGCGCGGCGCGCGTTTCGGCCGGCGAGCCTCGATGCGATCGAGAATGCGATCCGCGAAGCCGAGCGCGAGCACGCCGGGCAGATCCGCTTCGCCGTGGAGAGCGCACTTGATGCGGCTTCGCTCGTACGCGGCCAGAGCGCGCGCGAGCGCGCCATCGAGGTGTTCTCGCAGCTGCGCGTCTGGGACACCGAGCACAACAACGGCGTGCTGATCTACCTGCTGCTTGCGGACCGCCACGTGGAGATCGTCGCCGATCGCGGCATCCACGCAAAGACCGGCACGCAATGGGAGGAGATCTGCCGCGCGATGGAAGCCGAGCTCAAGCAGGGAAATTATGAAAGGGCGGTCACCGACGGAATCCGCGCGGTGGCGCGGCATCTCGCGCGGCATTTCCCGGGCAGCCGGGTGAACGAGCTGCCCGACAAACCGGCGGTACTCTAGAGTTGTGCGGAGATATGCCTCCGCCAACAATCTCAATCACTTACCTCTGCGCTGTGTTCTGCGCGCCGGAGGTCTTCGATGTAGAGATGGGTGTAGCTATCCATCGCGCCCACTCCCCGCACGGACCAAGCTCCGGGACGCGCCCGCATTTCGTCGCCCACGCCCAGCTGCCTTGCCGGTAGCGCGGGCTTTGTGTAGACTTATGTGTAAGGAGTCACACATGGCCACTAACCTCTCCCTGGACCCCAAGCTGATCGAGCGCGCCGTAGAAGTGAGCGGCGAACGGACCAAGAAGGCGGCGGTTACGCGCGCCCTGGAGGAGTTCATCGCCCGCCGCAGGCAGAAGCGCCTGATCGATTTGATGGGCAAGCTCGAATGGGATCAGTCGTTTGACTACAAGGCCGAGCGCTCGCGCCGGTGACCCTGTTGGTCGATACCAGCGTCTGGTCGCTTGCTTTCCGACGCGACGCGGATTCCGACGCCTCGGAGGTGCGCGCGCTTCGCCGCGCCCTTGAGGTCGGTGAAATCGTCGTGAGCACGGGACTGATCCTGCAGGAATTGCTGCAGGGATTCGCCGGCCCGCGCGCGCGCAAAGACATCATCGAGCGGTTCACGGCGCTGCCGCTCATCACACCGGACCGGCAGGATCACATCGACGCCGCGGATTTGCGCAATCGCTGCCGTCGCGCCGGCGTGCAAATCGGCACCATCGACGCCCTGCTCGCCCAGCTTTGCATCCGGCACGAGCTCATGCTGCTGACAACCGACAACGACTTTGCCCGAATCGCCTCGCACTGCCCGCTACGAGTGTGGAGACAGGATCGCTAGCGACACTGCTCGAATCAATGCTCATGCAACTGCGGGACTTTAGCGTGAACATCAACAGTACGTACTGATCTGCCGGATTCCCAGAAGTGACCGTGCAAAAAAACGTGTGCGAAGGTTGGATAACACCTGATGTCGCGCACGTGCGGTCGCGGCGTACACGAGACTTGCGTCGGCAAAGTCGCACGCTAGATTGCCATACTCCGCCATCGCCTGGCGCATGAAGTCGATGCCGGCACCAATCGACACGATCTCTACGACCACCGGCCAGGTGGTCAGCGACCGTCGGGCCGAGGCTGCTAGCACGCTGGGCGGGAGGTCCATGGTTCGCGCCCGGCCTAAGTCTTTGTCACCGGAGTAAACTGAAAGCCATGAGCATTTACAGGGAAAAGGCCCTCCGCCCGGCTCAGCAGCTGCCGATGAGCGAGGCCGAGCGCAAGGCGCGCGTCGAGCTGGCGGCGTGCTATCGCGTGTTCGACATGCTCGGCTGGACCGAGATGATCTTCAATCACATCACGCTGCGCGTGCCGGGGCCGGAAGTGCGCTTTCTCATCAATCCCTTCGGGCTGCATTACCGCGAGATCACGGCTTCGAACCTGATCCTCATCGACATCGACGGCAACGCGCTGCGCGAGTCGCGCTGGCCGGTGAACCAGGCCGGCTTCGTGATCCATTCGGCGATCCACGGCGCGATCGAGCGGGCGCACTGCGTGATGCATACGCACACCACGACCGGCTGCGCGGTGGCCGGGCTGAAGGACGGGCTGTCGCACGACAATTTCTACGGCGCGATGCTCTATGGCCTGGTCGCCTACCACGACTTCGAGGGCATCACGGTCGATCCCGGCGAGAAGGAGCGCCTGGTGCGCGACATCGGCGACAAGCCGGCCCTGATCCTGCGCAATCACGGCCTGCTCGCCTGGGGGTCGAGCGTAGCGGAAGCTTTCCAGCTGCTATGGGCCCTGCAGCGCGCCTGCGACGTGCAGATCGCCACGAGCGCCGCCGGCGCGCCCAACCCCATCCGGCCAGAGGTGTTCCGGCAGACGGTGCGCGAAGCGAGCATCGCGGACAAGCGCACCTGCGACGACGTCTTCGCGGCAATGGTCCGGCTGGTGGAGGCGAAAGACCCGTCGTTCCAAGATTGACGTTTACGTAAACGTAAAGTAGGCTCGCGGGATGACCGACCTGTCGGACTCAGCCAAGCTCGTCTACAAGGCGAAGCACAAGATCCGCTTCGTGACGGCGGCGAGCCTGTTCGACGGCCACGACGCGTCGATCAACATCATGCGGCGCATCCTGCAGGCCTCGGGCGCCGAGGTGATCCACCTCGGGCACAACCGCTCGGTCGAGGAGATCGTCAACGCCGCGCTGCAGGAGGACGTGCAGGGCGTCGCCGTCTCCTCCTACCAGGGCGGGCACATCGAGTTCTTCAAGTACATGCTCGACCTGCTGCGCAGCCGCGGCGGCGAGCACATCAAGGTGTTCGGCGGCGGCGGCGGCGTCATCGTGCCAGCCGAGATCCGGGAGCTGCACGACTACGGCATCGCGCGCATCTACTCGCCCGAGGACGGGCAGCGCATGGGCCTGCAGGGCATGGTGAACGACATGCTGGCGCGCTGCGACTTCGATCCGGCGCTGTACGCGCCCGAGGAATTGAAGAAGGGCGACCTGCGCTCGCTCGCCCAGACGATTAGCGCTCTCGAGCTAGGAAGAAAGCAAGCCCTGCCTGCAAAGGCGCTCAAGGCGCCCGTTCTGGGCGTCACCGGCACGGGCGGCGCAGGAAAATCCTCGCTCACCGACGAGCTCGTGCGCCGCTTTCGCCTCGATCAAGGTGACGATCTGCGCATCGCGGTGCTCTCGGTCGACCCGACGCGCAGGAAAACCGGCGGCGCGCTGCTGGGCGATCGCATCCGCATGAACGCGATCCACCATGCGGGGATCTTCATGCGCTCGTTCGCCACGCGCGAGGCGGGGAACTCGCTGTCGGCTGCCCTTGGCGAGGCGATTGCCGCGTGCCAGGCGGCGGGCTTCGAGCTCATCATCGTCGAGACGGCCGGCATCGGCCAGGGCGATGCCGCGATCGTGCCGCATGTCGACGTCTCGCTCTACGTGATGACGCCCGAGTTCGGCGCTGCGAGCCAGCTCGAGAAGATCGACATGCTCGACTTCGCCGATTTTGTGGCGATCAACAAGTTCGACCGCAGAGGCGCGCAGGACGCGCTGCGCGACGTGAGCAAGCAGGTCCAGCGCAACCGACAGGCCTTCGGCGCGAGCGCGGAGCACATGCCCGTGTACGGCACCATCGCCTCGCGCTTCAACGATGACGGCGTCACCGCCCTCTACCACGCCGTCGCCGCCAGGCTCGCCGAGAAGGGCCTGAAGCTCAAGCCCGGGCGCCTGCCCAAGCCCGACGCGAAGGTGTCTTCCGGCGTGAACGTCATCATCCCGCCCAAGCGCCAGCGCTATCTCGCCGAGATCGCGGAAACGCTCAGGGCGTATCACCAGTTTGCCTTCCAGCAGTCGAGAATCGCGCGTGAAAGGCAGCAGCTCGCGGCGACCCAGGCGATGCTCGGCAAAGACGTGCCTGAAATAGAGTCCCTGCTCGCGAAGAGATCGCTCGATCCGCAGGCAAGCGCGCTGCTCGATTCCTGGCCCGAGACGCTCAAGACCTATTGCGGCGACGAACACGTCGTGAAAATCCGCGGCAAGGAAATCCGCACCGCGCTCGCGAGCACGTCGCTATCGGGCACCAGGGTTCCCAAGGTCGCGCTGCCGAGATTCGAGGACCACGGCGAGCTGCTGCGCTGGCGCCTGCGCGAGAACCTGCCTGGCGAGTTTCCGTTCACCGCCGGGGTGTTCCACTTCAAGCGCGAGAACGAGGATCCGACGCGCATGTTCGCGGGCGAGGGCGACCCCTTGCGCACCAACCGGCGCTTCCACCTGCTCTCCAAGGGCATGCCGGCGAAGCGCCTGTCGACCGCGTTCGACTCGGTGACGCTGTACGGCTTCGACCCCGACGAGCGGCCCGACATCTATGGCAAGGTCGGCAACTCGGGCGTGTCGATCGCCACGCTGGAGGACATGAAGGTGCTCTACTCCGGGTTCGACCTGTGCGATCCAGCCACCTCGGTGTCGATGACGATCAACGGGCCGGCGCCGACCCTCCTCGCGATGTTCTTCAACACCGCGATCGACCAGCAGCTCGAGAAGTTTGCGCAGGATCGCGGCCGCTCTGCTTCCGTGGAGGAATTGCAGGAGATCAGATCGCAAACCCTGTCGAGCGTGCGCGGCACGGTGCAGGCCGACATCCTGAAGGAGGACCAGGGCCAGAACACCTGCATCTTCTCGACCGAGTTCTCGCTCAAGGTGATGGGAGACATCCAGGAGTACTTCATCCGCAACGAGGTGAGGAACTTCTACTCGGTGTCGATCTCGGGCTACCACATCGCCGAGGCCGGCGCGAACCCGATCTCGCAGCTCGCCTTCACGCTCGCCAACGGCTTCACCTTCGTCGAGGCCTATCTCGCGCGCGGCATGCACATCGACGATTTCGCCCCGAACCTGTCGTTCTTCTTCTCGTACGGCATGGACCCTGAATACGCAGTGCTCGGGCGCGTCGCGCGCCGCATCTGGGCGGTGGCGATGAAGCGGCGCTACGGCGCAAACGAGCGCAGCCAGAAGCTGAAGTTCCATTCGCAGACCTCGGGACGCTCGCTGCACGCGCAGGAGATCGCGTTCAACGACATCCGCACCACGCTGCAGGCGCTCGTCTCGACCTACGACAACACCAACTCGCTGCACACCAACGCCTACGACGAGGCGATCACCACGCCGACCGAGGAGTCGGTGCGCCGCGCCATGGCGATCCAGATGATCATCAACCGGGAATGGGGCGTGGCGAAGAACGAGAACCCCAACCAGGGCTCGTTCGTCCTCGAGGAGCTCACCGACCTCGTCGAGGAGGCGGTGCTGAAGGAGTTCGAGGCGATCTCGAGCCGCGGCGGGGTGCTCGGCGCCATGGAGACCGGCTACCAGCGCGGCAAGATCCAGGAAGAGTCGCTCGACTACGAGCGGCGCAAGCACGACGGCTCCTACCCGATCATCGGCGTCAATACCTTCCGCAACCCGCACGGGGATTCAGCGCCGCAGAAACTCGAGCTGATCAGGTCCACCGACGAAGAGAAGCAATCCCAGCTGAAACGATTGAGGGATTTTCAGGCGAGGAACGCGAAGCATGCGCCGGACATGCTGGAGAGGCTGCGCCAGGCGGTGATTCGCAACGAGAATGTCTTCGCGGTGCTGATGGACGCTGTGCGCGTGTGCTCGCTCGGGCAGATCACGCACGCGCTGTTCGAAGTCGGCGGCCAGTACCGCCGCAACATGTAGCTCAGGACTTCCTTTCGGCGAGCACCGCCCTCCAGCGCTCGAGCTCTGAGCGCACGAAGCTGCCGAACTCCTCGGGCGAAGAGTGCCTCGCGACGAGGCCCATGTCGTCGAGGCGCTTGCGCACGTCGGCGGCTGCGAGCGCGGCGCCGAGCTCGGCGTTCAGCCTGAGGACGATCTCGCGCGGCGTGCGCGCGGGCGCGAACACCCCGCCCCAGCTCGCGAAGTCATATCCCGGTATGCCGGCCTCGATCGCGGTGGGCACATTCGGAAACGACGCGTTGCGCTCTGGCGTCGTCACGGCAAGCGCGCGCAGCGTCCCCGCCCTGATGTGCCCCCCGGAGGCCGCCAGGGGATCGATCATGAAGGTGATGCGGTTCGAGATCAGGTCGGGATGCGCCGCGGAGCTGCCCTTGTAGTGCACTTCGGTCATCTTCGGCAGGCCGGTCATCTGCGCGAGCAGGAAGGTCGCGAGCTGCTGCGGGCTTCCCGGGCCCGCGGTTCCAAAGGTTGCCTGCGTTCCGCCGCGGATCGATGCGACCAGCTCCTGCAGCGACATGACCGGGGACTGCGCGCTCACGACGAAGACGTACGGCGTGAGGTGCGTGAGCGACACCGGAGCGAAGTCCTTCGCCACGTCGAACGGAATGTCCTGGATGAAATACGGATTGATCGCCAGGTTCGCCGCCGCCTGCAGCAGCGTGTAGCCGTCCGGATCCGATTTCGCGACGAATGCCGAGCCGATCACCATCGAGGCGCCGGGGCGGTTTTCGATGATCACCGGCTTGCCGAGCGAAGCCGAGAGCTTTTCGCCGAGAATGCGCGCCACGAGGTCGCTCGGGCCGCCGGTGGTCACCGGCACCACGATCCTGATCGGCTTGGCGGGCCAGCCGCCCTGCGCCCAGGCGAGCGCTGAAACGCACAGCGCGATCGACAACGCGACAACTCTCATCGACATTTCTCCTCAGTTGACCGTCGCGCCGGTAGCGCGCACCACCTTGCCCCACTTTTCGTACTCGGCGCGCATGAAGCGGGCGAGCTCCTGCGGGTTCATCGGGCTCGCCTCCACGCCCGCCGAGCGGAAGCTTTGCTGCAGCTCCGCATCCTGCAGCGCCTTGGCCGCCTCGGCATAAAGGCGCTGCACGATGTCGGCTGGAGTGCCGGCAGGAGCGGCGAGGTTGAGCCAGAGCGTCGCCTGGTAGCCCGGCACGCCCGCTTCAGCCACCGTCGGCACATCGGGCAGATCCGGTGAGCGGCTTGGCGTCGATACCGCGAGCGCGCGCAGGCGCCCCGCCTTGACGTGGGGCAGGACGTTCGGAATGCCGGCGAAGGAGACTTTCACCTGTCCGCCGAGCAAGTCCTGCATGGCGGGCCCGCTGCCCTTGTATGGAACATGGCTCAGCTGAATCCCCGCCATCGAGGCGAACAGTGCGCTCACGAGGTGCTGCGCGCTGCCGTTGCCAGAGCTCGCGTAGTCGATCTTTCCCGGCTGTGCTTTCGCTGCGGCGATCAACTCGCGCACTGAATTCACCGCCAACTGAGGATTGACCACCAGCACGTACGGTCCGGAGGCCACCAGCGCCACGGGCTCGAAGTCCTTCAGCGGCTCGTAGGGCAGCTTCTTGTAGATCCAGGCGCTGATGACATGCGGCGTCCCGGTGAAGAGCAGCGTGTAGCCATCGGGCGCGCTCTTCGCCACGAAGTCGGCGCCGATCGTGCCTCCTGCGCCTGGCCGGTTTTCGACGAAGACGTGGTACCCGAGGAGGCTCGAGAGCCGTGCCGCGAGGATGCGGCCGGGAACGTCGGCAAAGCCCCCCGGCGACAGCGGAATCACCATGCGCACCGGGCGCGACGGCCAGCCTTGCGCCAACCCCTGGGCTGCAAGACACGAAATGAAAATCAACAGGAAAAGCCGTCTCACGCGCGGTACACCGGTTCAGGTTGGCTGAAGAAGCCGTGCAGCACGTGGTAGACCCCGAGGTAGTTCTTCTGCTGGAAGCTCGCGTGCGAGATGCCTTGCATCACCGAGAACTGCTTGTGCGGGTGCGCCAGGCGGCGGAAGAACCCGAGCAGGTCGTCGATGCCGGCGATGCCGTCGAACTCGCCGCGCAGCACGAGGGTGGGCACGGTGATCTTCGCCGGGTCGACGAGCGGCAGCTTCGAGCACATATCGACGTAGGACCCGGTCGGCACCGAATCGTCGAGCGCGAGGATCGCGGCGGCGAATGCCTCGATGGTGGCGTCGTCCGCGGTGCCGGGGTGATCGCGCTGGAAGATGCTGCGCACGAAGGCGCGATCGATCGGGCGGCGGTTTTTCGACTGGAACTCGGGCAACCGCTTCCTGCGCTCGGCAAGCGTGGGGCTGCCTTCGCCGGTCCAGACGAAGGCATCGAGCGCGAGCCGCGCCACCCGCTCGGGATGGCGCTCGGTAAACAAGGCTGCTTTCAGCGCTCCCGAGGAAATTCCGTACACGAGAAGTTTTTTCGCCGCGGAATTTCTCAAGACGTGCTGGCTGGCAACATCTAGATCATCGGCCCCATTCGAAATGTCGCAGTTGATCGGCCGCGACTTGTCCGAGCGGCCATAGCCCTCGTTATCGAGGCACCAGGTATCGAAGCCGCGCGCCGCGAACCATTCCATCGCCGAAGACTCCGGCCGCCCGGGCACCTGCAGATCGAACGTCGGCTGCGATGCCATGGACGAGCCATGCACGAACAGGATCGTGCCCTTGGGGGCCGTGGCCGCAGATTTCCGCCACAGGAAAAGCTTGACGTCGCCTTTCCTGGTCCAGTGCTCCTTGCCTTTCATCGCTTTCAAATAAATATTACCGGAAAGACAGCATTGTCCATTCAAAGCCCATAGGCTTGCGCGCCGATGCTATATGCCGCGGATTTCGTGCAAGAATCCGCCGGCTTGGAGAGGAGGGCTCGATGGGCGAGGACCTCGGGGCGCTGGACACGTTTCCGAAGCTGCTGCTGCATCACGCTCGCGTGCGCGGTGAGCGTCCCGCCATCCGCGAGAAGGATTTCGGGATCT